>ERZ869936.22-NODE-22-length-332914-cov-9.036616_pt1 | contig 332914 bp, 284 predicted proteins | sample MGYA00520876_ERZ869936 | MGnify/ENA primary metagenome ERZ869936 (study PRJEB32218, sample SAMN09650985) | biofilter metagenome | isolation source: enrty point of leading RO module | place: Saudi Arabia: Thuwal, RO plant located on Red Sea | collected 2016-02-17 ...
ATTGAGATGAATCACTTTAGTCTTAACTGTTTTGATAGCAAGGGCAGAACACCCTATTGGTCCTACAATTGACGTATGCTGCATGCGGTCAGACTTCCAGTCGATTGATGCAGGTCTCGGGAAGAGTGCAGCCCTCATCGCCGCGCGAGCTTCTGGACTCTCGAAATTTGTCGGCAGTCCGTGCAAAGCGTAGATCGTGAATTCTGGTTTCATCCTGCTTTTACCCTATCCTTGAGATACGCGGTCGTTTCCTCTGGCATGTAGTGAACCAGGTCTGCCAGTCCGATTTGCTCGGCTTCCATGCCGCCGATGATGCCACTCACCAACCGATTGACGGCAACTCCAGGAATCCCACGCCGCCATTCACTGCCAGCGATGATCGGTGTTGAAAGCGTGTGCTCTGTCGATTTCTTGCCGGGCCAGTTCTCACACGAACTATCACCGGTCAACTTGCCGATCTCTGCCCTTCGTGAAGCAACCACAAAACGGCACGTGAGCGCTAAGGTAATCCCGAGTCCAAACGCACAATCGATGAAACATGCTGTGAGCATCTCACGTGATGCTTCCTGGAGGGCAGCGATTGCTTCCCAATGTCGCAGCCACTCTTGTGAGCGTGAATTGATTGTGATGAGCAGATAATCAATATCGGGATCGATGCGCGCCGATTGAATCTCATTTGCCAGCCAGTGCCAAGCATCCGCATCGATCATGCCATCGACGGTGATGACGCCAACCCGCCCATCGATCTTTGTCCACGGCTCGGCAAGACCACTTTCGCTCTCCAGGTCGCCAGTCCACAACGGTGATGAATCAATCAACAATTGGAAAACTCCCTCTACTGTTGCCGGTGGTCTTCAAATGATCTGAGATTCTTTGCAAGTCCGATTCCGAATAATGGTCGATTCCATTGATCTTCAAACATGGCGTGATTGCAAGTGACCGCGCAGCCGCTTGAATCTTTCCAGGCATGACCTGGAGAAGTGCGCTCGCCTGTCCAACTGAGAAAATCGATAAATTAAGTTCCATGTTCCATCCCTTTCATGACAATCATAGGGGCTTGAGAATGCACTTCCCCAGATTCCGGGAGTTCAAACACTAAAACGAATCTCGCGCCACACTCACGGCAAACGCACTGACGTGAGAAGCTTCCATCGCCCGCGCGATCGACGTGCTTGATGTCGGGCTTTCTTATCGTCCCGCATCCCGGACACGTGGGGATCGGAAGATAAATGATCGGAGCTTCAGACCAGCGAATTTTGCTCATCGTCATTTACTTTCACAACTTGCACAAAAAGGTGGTGAATCAGGCGCGGGACTCTCCCACGAGCCGTGCCACTTCACGAACCGAAGAGTCCGCGAACACTTCGCACAATCACGTCGCAACGACTGACCGTTGTGACAGGGGTGATCTCGATACTCGGAAGCGCCGCACCTATCGCAACGCTTGTCGAGCATCACACTTCGCTTGTCGTCATCGCTCATCGCTAAGCCTTTCTTCTAAACCCCAGATGCCAAAGGGCTCGGTTATTCTGGCGCGTATCGCCCCCTACCCCCGAAACGAATTTCGGTGATAGAGGGCAGATGCCAAAGGACTTCGGAATCCCGTACTGCATCGACGTAGGCTATCTTGGTACCCGTTCCCCAGCGCTCAGCCGTGCTGTTTTAGTTGCGCTCCTACGAAACGGTCAAACATTTCGAACAATCAATCAATGCTGCCGGACTGTGCTCTCGCCTTGGTCGCTATGTGGGCAGCGTCACTTTCAGTTGTAGCCGACTATCAGCCCATGTTTTCAATCATCTCCATGAGCGTTGACTTCTCGGCTTTTTCAACAATCCGCAATCGTTCCATCGCAGCTTTGTCGATATAGGAAAGGATTTTCTCTCGACAAAGTTCGCGTAGCTCTTCAGGGTCAATCGAATCAACTTCGACCGAATCACCCTCAAACGATTTGCTTCTTGAATCGGTTTTTTTGGTCGGTCTGGTCGGTAGCCCCATCTCTTCGATTTGATCTGGAGTGACTGCAATGCGCTCGAAGTGAAGTTCGACTTCAGGAGCCAACTCTCGGAGCTGTTGCTCTACGAAACGGTCGATGTCCAAACCGCTCGGATCATGGTCGCCAAGGTAGAAGAGGTGACAGGGCTTTCCTGCACCCTTCAGTGCGAGAGATGCTTCAAACAAAAACGAGTAGCTAGGATAGCCACGAGTGACCATCAGCGGCACGTCCCACTCTGAAGTGACATCCCACAGAACACCCGAGAGAGCTTCTTTCTCTAGCCAGCACTCGACATAGACTTTCTGTGAATCCCACAATGCTCGCCGGTAGAATTTCCGCGTCTCATCGAGCATTTGCGAAAGTGAATGAAACGTCTCAGGCTTCCGCATCCACCGCGTATTGTCGGCAATGAAGTGTGGCGGAATCTCGCCACTCCGCCGCATCTCAACTAGAAGTCGGCAAACCGTGTTTTTGTATTCCAGTTCGCTCTTGTCGATCGCGCCGCGAAACACAAGTTGGTAAAAACACTGCCGGACCGTCATCGGGTTGTATAGCGAAGTGATTTCTTTCAGAACATCACGAATCGCTTGAATTTCAGCTCTAGAACGCCGTTTTCTGGCTCTTATGGGACTAGCCTTAAAAGAGCGCTTACCTTGCTTTTTCGATTTGACTTTGCCATTATTCATCGGTGAAACCTTGAATCCGCCCGGACCCCGCAATAGCCACTGCGGACCGGGCTTGTTTTTTCTCATTGCACAATGACAGCGTGCTGGTCCAGGTAAGTCAGAATGTCCCTTCCCATCACGAACGATTTGCGCCCTATTCGACGAACGATGAGTCCCTTGCGGCGGGCAGTGCGAATCGCCGCCGGGCCCAGGCCCAAACGATTTTTGACTTGTGCTAGATCGTAGGCACAATCCGCACTAATAACGCCCGGTTCGCGTTGTTGGTCTGCCATGAAGATACTCCGCAGTAGGTGTTTCTTGTGAACACGGTGCGAATTTGGCTCGCACTCAGTGCGGGTAGTTTAGGAGATGTCCAGTGTCGAACGTTCATACAAAATCTGTCGAACGTTCGACAAAATTATTGCAGCCGTAAAACACTGCCCTTTTTGTCGGTATCAATTAGAATCCGCAAAGGTTCGGGGAGCTTGGCAATCATGCGTCTCGGCTGTGGTCTGTCGGGAGTTGTGAGTCCCTTTCGCTCGGGATACGCTTCCACCAACTCTTGAAAGAGAATCGCGCATTCAAACGAGATGCTTTGATGCTCAACTCCGCCATACTCGATGGTAGAGTTATCGCCATCTATTGTGCAGACTGGCAGGGCAGGGGTCTGGCTGTTGTTTGCCGTCTCTACAACGACTTGAACGGGTCTCTCACGGAGCTTTCGCCGTCGCTCGATAAATGCTGGCAGTAGCACGTGTAGCTCGAAAACTGTGGGCGCATATCCAGGCATTTCGCCATGCAGCCATGCAGCCATTGCAGGGTCTTTTCTCAAGATTTCCAGCGGTATCGGTTCGTCATTCTCCAGGTCTGTAATACTTTCGTGGATTTCATCGGCAACGGCACGCAGTTCTCGCATTTCCCTGCGAAAATGCGCCGCTGGTCCATGATCGGCGGAATACTCACTCAATCGGGGGTCACTGAAGGGAATGCACGTGCCATCTTTGCACCGATAGCCATACTCGCCTTGCGGGGTGTAATCGAGAAAGAGAGTCCCCTCGGGGGACCAATCCAAGAACGGCAACTCGGCTTGCCAATCGCGCTGGTTGATACCCTCAGCCGGTCGCTTCGCAACGTCGCTTTGCTTAGCCATTTTGAATCCCTTCCATCCAACCCGCCCCCATCGGCTGCTACTTGGAAGGGTTCGCAGCCGATGGGAGCCGACGCCGGGAGCTACCCGGCTAGTTGGCTTCAAAGTGTTACCTAAAATGTTACCTAAATCGCGCCTGATTCATGCTACAAAGGAAAAACGCCGATCTAATAAACACTGTAAAACAAGCGATTCGCATTTTATCCGATACCTGTTCACACGTATAGGGCATACTACGAATCCGAAGGTTAGAGGTTCGACTCCTCTCGGGTGTACTTTCTATTTATCTCGCCGAATTTACGGATTCTATGTGACTGTCGTCGCTTGGACGTGCGGCTTTTCTCAGATTCTAAAGGGTGCTTACTAGCTTTAGTAACCATTACACTTCCGACAGCTACTACTGGAAAATGTATCACTAGCGCGACATGGCATTCCTAAACAGGCAGAACTAATCAAAGCCTGTAAGGACATTTCTCTTATAGACTTTGGAGTTGAAGAAGTCTCTGCTTAGGGGTGCGACGCTCTACGCCTACCATACTGTTGAGGAGAGAGACGTTGAACCTGGGAAAATTCCTGATTAGCTGCGAGACACGACCCTTCAAGGAGTCTTAAGTGATACGTAATTGAGGCTAGGCTTTCAAACTTTGAACTAAATCTCTGGGTGTTACATGTATCCGCAAGCCGAACGATGATACAATTGATTCAACAAAAGATGATCGAGTTAAACTATGTCTCATCGCTGTATACTAGTTTTAATATCTCTGCTTCTGATTGACACACAGCTTTTGGCTGAGCCGATTGACTTCAATCGGCAGATTCGGCCTATTCTTTCCGATGCCTGTTTTCAATGCCACGGTCCAGATGAAGCCGTGCGCGAGGCAGACCTCCGACTGGACAAGCGAGAGGGCCTGTTTGGCGATTTAGGTGGGTACAGCGCCGTTGTGCCGGGTGATCTCAAGGCGAGCGAATTGATAGCTCGCATCACATCCGAGGATGGCGACTTGAGGATGCCTCCCAGCGACTCTGGTAAATCTTTGACCGCCGTGCAAATCGAGTTGCTTAAGACTTGGGTCCGCGAAGGAGCATCTTGGAACGAGCATTGGGCATTTGTTCCACCATCACGACCTTCTTTGCCGGAGGTGAAAGATCAGGATTGGCCCACGAACGATTTGGATCGATTCATTCTTGCACGACTGGAACAAGAAGGACTCGCTCCCTCGCCCAGAGCCAAACGGAGCACTTTAGTCAGGCGACTCTACCTCGATCTTGTTGGCCTGCCTCCTTCATCTGCCGATGTTCACGAATTCAGCGAACAGACCGATGAAGGAGCCTATGAACGTCTTGTCGACAAGCTACTCGAGTCACCCCACTATGGTGAGCGTATTGCCATGCCCTGGCTAGATCAGGCACGGTACGCAGACACCAATGGTTATTCAATCGACGGGGGACGGGAAATGTGGCTCTGGAGAGATTGGGTGATCAACGCTTACAACGAAAATATGCCCTTCGATCAGTTCGTCACCGAGCAACTCGCAGGAGATCTTGTCCCTGATGCCTCCGAGTCCCAACGAACTGCAAGTGGCTTTTCGCGTAATCACATGATTACTCACGAGGGTGGCACTATTCCTGAGGAAAACTTGGTGAACTATGCCGCCGACCGAGTGCGAACCACAAGTGAAGTCTTTCTCGGTCTTACCATGGGCTGCGCTCAATGCCACGACCACAAATACGATCCACTCACTCAGCGCGACTACTATCGGTTTTTTGCTTACTTTAACACGCTCAGTGATGAGGGATTGGATGGACGAGCGGGAGTCAATGCGGGGCCCAAAATTGCGACACGCACAGTGCGCCAGACCAAAGCGGAAGTCGAAGCAATTGACCGAAAATTGGAAAACCTCCGCAGCGAACTATTGCAGCCCCATCCCGATCAGCCCCGGTGGGAGGAAGCGACTCGCCGCGATCTGGCCCAACGAGGCAAGCGACTTCAGTTGTTTCCACTACGGGTACTCAAAGTTACCGAGCCGAACCAGGGAGGTTCATTCGAAATCCAAGAAGGTCATACCGTGTTCGTGCAGACTCCTAGAGGACACGCGCCATCCGTCTCGCTACAGCTTGACCAATCCGTGAGCGAAATTCAGGGCCTTCGAATCGAGTTCCTCCCCGACCCCAGTTTTCCGGGTGGAAGTTCGGGACATGGTCAGAAACACTTTCCGGGTGGATTTATTCTGACTGGCTTTTCCACCTCTGCTACCCTGCTCCCCGCTGACCAGGTTGATCTCTACAGGTTGCTGAAAGTTTCCCGTGCAACCGCCAGTCGCTCGGATCCAACATACCCACCAGAAGATTGCCTCGACGAACGTGATCACAATGGTTGGTCTCCCGGTAGTGATTTTGACAAACCGCAGCACATCACTTTTACATTTTCCGAGCCGGTCAACCCCTCCCTGACTCCCTTCATGACGGCAATGATGATTTGGGGAGGCGCTGGCATCGACGATCCAACCTTGATGGCTGGTCGCTACCGCTTCTACGCATTCACCGGCCAGGACGATGGAACAAATGTCCCTGAAGATGTGCAACATATGCTAACAATCGAACCTGCTCAGCGGAGCAGTGAGCAGGCGACGCGAGTGCGAGATTTTTTTGCCTCGGTAGCTCCGGAACTTGCCGATGTGCGTTACGCAATCGCCAATCTCGAGGACCGGCGAAATCAATTGACTGCTGAACACGAGACAATGGTTATGAACACGGCAGCCGAACCGCGGGTAACTTACATGCTCAATCGAGGCCAATACGACCAGCCGACCGAAGCCGTAGAGCCCGGTGTCCCTTCGGCGCTTCCTCCACTGGCCGAAGGTGCACCGGCCAATCGGTTGGGATTGGCCCAATGGTTGGTCGAGAAGAATCACCCACTTACCGCTCGTGTAGCGGTTAACCGCATTTGGCAAATGCTGTTCGGTCGTGGTCTGGTTGCGACATCTGAGAACTTTGGCTTACAAGGCGAACCTCCCAGCCATCCGCAGCTACTCGATTGGTTGGCCATCGAGTTTGTCGAAAATGGTTGGGACACCAAAGCTCTGATCAAAACAATCGTTATGTCCTCAACCTACAGGCAACAGTCGACGACAACTCAGGAGCTGTTGGAGCGTGATCCGCTTAACCAGTTTTTGGCCCGTGGTCCACGGCGACGCTTGGAAGCCGAACTGGTACGTGACCTCGCGCTCAAAATGAGCGGTTTGCTAGTGCCTCGCATCGGCGGTGAAAGTGTTTACCCATACCAGCCACCCGTTTTGTGGAAGGAGGTCAGCCATTTTGGAAGCGCGCACTCCTCTGCCCAGGTGTTCGTTCAGGATCACGGCGAGAAGTTGTATCGACGCAGCATGTATACCTACTGGAAACGAACATCACCCCCACCATCAATGACGGCCTTTGATGCTCCAAACCGCGAGCTGTGCGTGATGCGGCGCCAAGTGACTAACACCCCATTACAAGCCTTGGTGCTTTTGAACGACCCGCAATTTGTTGAGGCTGCGCGGGCCTTCGGCGAGCGTATCATGCTTGAATCCCCTGACGATAGTTTGGAAGGACGCATTCGATTTGCATTTGAAGAAGCAACCAGCAGGCTCCCTGATTCCGACGAGCTTTCCATTCTCCGGCAGAGTTATGAAAGGCACTTCCAGCGCTGGAGGAACGATCCCTCGGCTGCCCATGAATTTCTTTCGGTAGGTGAACGGCCAAGCAATGACCAACTTGACTCAGCAGAACACGCTGCCTGGACTTCCATTGCAAGTCTTATCTTAAACATGAGCGAAGTTATCTCGACAAAATAATATACGGAGACTCTGATGAATCTTCCTTGGCACCAAACCTCTGCGGCTCAGTTGGAATTTTCTCGGCGTGCTTTCTTGTCACAATCAGCTGGCGGCCTGGGACTTGCTGCACTGTCTATGTTGAATGGCTCCGCATTGTCAGCGATGGCGGCCAGTCAGAAGTCACGTCAGGGAATTGCCGGGATTCCCCATTTCAAACCACGAGCAAAAAGTATCATTTATCTGTTTCAATCTGGCGGACCTTCACACGTCGATTTGTTCGACTTTAAACCCGTTATGCGCGAATTGCATGGTAGCGAATTGCCCGACTCTGTTCGTGGCAGTCAGCGCGTTACCGGCATGACTTCCAAGCAGGCCAGCTTTCCAGTTGTCGCTCCATTCTGGGAGATGAAACGTTGTGGCTCTCACGGCACCTGGATCAGCGAACTCTTGCCTCATACCCAGAAGATTGCTGATGAAGTAACGTTTGTCAAAACTGTCAATACAGAGGCGATCAACCACGACCCTGCGATCACCTACATCAACACTGGTTCCCAGCAAATGGGACATGCCAGCATGGGGGCATGGCTCAGCTATGGCATGGGAAGCATGAATGACAATCTCCCCGCGTACCTTGTGATGCTTTCGCAGGGTACGGGTAAGAATCCTGGCCAGCCGCTTTTTTCACGATTGTGGGGCAATGGCTATCTTCCTTCGAGTCACCAGGGGGTGCAGTTGCGGCCCGGTGCTAGTCCTGTATTGTATTTGCAGAATCCTCCTGGCGTTTCCGCCGATTCTCGAGCCGAGCTTTTGGGCGATCTGAAGGCGATCAATCGTTTGGAGGCAGAGCGAACCGGTGATCCGGAGATCGACACGCGTATTAGCGCTTATGAAATGGCGTTCCGTATGCAAACGTCCATACCTGAGCTTACCGATCTTAGTGACGAACCGCAACATATTCTCGATATGTATGGCCCCGAGGTCCGTCGCCCTGGCACGTACGCTGCGAATTGCTTATTGGCTCGTCGCATGGTCGAACGAGGTGTGCGGATGGTTCAATTGTTTCACCGTGGCTGGGACCAACATATCGCTATTGAAGAACAGTTGCCCAGACAATGCCACGATGTCGACCAGGCTTCCGCGGCGCTGGTGAAAGATCTGAAACAGCGCGGGCTGTTGGAAGACACGCTCGTGGTGTGGGGGGGCGAGTTCGGTCGCACCGTCTATAGCCAGGGTGCTATTGGAAGCCCCGCTGCTGGCCGGGACCATCACGGGCGGTGTTTTTCCGTTTGGCTTGCCGGAGGAGGCATTAAGCGAGGATTTGAATTCGGTCGGACGGATGAGTTTTGTTACAACATCGTCGAAAATCCAGTGCACATCCGTGATTTGAACGCCACCTTGCTGGCATGCTTGGGAATCGACCACAAACGGCTTATTTACAAGTTCCAGGGACTCGACCAGAAACTGACCGGAGTGGAAGAGGCGCACGTCGTGAACGAGCTACTCGCCTAGACTGTTGCAGGGCGAATTTCTATTCTCTCCCCATGCTGTTTTTTTCCTATGTTGCAAGAAGCTGAAGTATCCAATATGGAAGTAGACAAGCAATTCATTCATTGAATACTTTGACTGCTGGCATCTGAAACAAACGATTCTGGTGGGCTTCAGTAGAACTAGACAATGGCTCTGATTCAACTTAGCGATATAACGGTCGGCTTTCGTGGCCCGGCTCTTCTAGAGAGCGTCTCTTGCCAAATCGAATTGGGTCAACGGATTGGACTCCTGGGTCGTAATGGATCGGGGAAGACAACTTTTATGCGAATTATTTCTGGGGAGCTCTCGCCGGATCATGGTCGATGCGAACTATCTACAGGAGTCACCGTGGCTCTGCTTCCTCAGGAAGTTCCGCAGGATTTGTCTGGTAGCGTGGAGGAAGTCGTATGCCGGGGCCACCATGAGCGTAACGAAGCGTACAGTCACAACTGGCAGTTCGAGCAGCGCGTGAAACGCCTGTTGAATGAAATGGAATTGGAAGGCGAGTTGGAAGTAGCCAGCTTATCAGCAGGGATGAAGCGGCGGGTTTTGCTGGCCCAGCAATTGGCCCGCGATCCCAGTGTCCTCCTTTTGGATGAACCTACTAATCATCTCGACATCACGGCAATCCAATGGCTGGAAAGTTTCCTCGAACGCTGGAAAGGAACTCTGCTGTTTGTGACCCACGATCGTGCCTTCTTGAGCAGACTTGCGACACGGATCCTGGAAATTGATCGAGGACGCTTGTTTGATTGGTCCTGCGACTATGCCACCTTTCTTGTCCGGAAGGAAGCAGCACTGGCGATCGAAGAAAAACAGAATGCCCTGTTTGACAAGAAGCTCGCCCAGGAGGAAGCGTGGATTCGTCAGGGGATCAAGGCACGACGTACACGAAATGAAGGGCGAGTACGGGCTTTGAAAGCAATGCGCGAAAAAAGAGCAGAGCGACGCGATCTCGTTGGCAAAGCTAAGCTTGAGATTCAAACAGAGCAACGTAGCGGTGCCCTAGTTGCCCGAGTGGAGGATATTTCTTTTAGCTACGGCGACCGTAAGATCGTCGAAAGCTTTTCGACTGAGATCATGCGGGGTGACAAGATCGGAGTGATTGGACCCAATGGTGTCGGTAAGTCTACACTTCTGCGCCTGCTCCTAGGTGAGTTGCAACCACAGTCGGGGTCGGTTCGCTTGGGTACGAACCTGCAGATTGCCTATTTCGATCAGCTTCGCGGACAGCTCATCGAAGATAAGACGGTGCAGGAGAATGTGGGGGAGGGTAGCGACCAGTTATCGATCGGCGGTCGCCAGCGCCACGTGCTGGGGTACTTGCAGGATTTCTTGTTCACACCCGACCGTGCACGAACTCAGGTGCGATTTCTCTCGGGTGGCGAACGCAATCGTGTATTGCTCGCCAAACTATTTGCCAGGCCTGCCAACGTCATCGTCCTCGATGAACCCACTAACGATCTCGATGCCGAGACACTCGAACTCTTGGAAGAGCAACTAATTGATTTTCCTGGTACGCTTCTGGTCGTGAGTCATGATCGTGTATTTCTCAACAACGTCGTTACTAGCACGATCGTTTTTGAAGAGGGTGGACCGCGGGAATATGTAGGAGGTTACGACGATTGGCTGCGGCAGCGCGATCAGCAGGAAGTAGTCGACAATCCCCCGAAAAAGGTCTCGCAAGGCTCAACCCGCAAAGCCTCCACACCCGCTAAGAAAAAGCTTTCTTACAACGAGCAGCGAGAATTGGACAAGCTTCCCGCGAAGATTGAGCAACTTGAAATCGAAATTGCGGAGATCCACGCGACGATGGCAGATCCGGATTTCTACAAGCAGTCTTCCGAAACAATTGCTACGGAAAGCGCAGAACTGAAACTTCGAGAAGAAGAACTCGCTGCTGCCTTTTCCCGCTGGGAGAAGCTTGAGTCAGAATAGTTGTCAGTGGCCAGTAGTCAGTGGCAGCGCGAATTGTCATTTCGAGGTACTCCGAGAAATCTGGCCAGATCCCTCGGAGTACCTCGGGATGACAATAAACGTTCTCGCTTCAATCTAATCTGAGCAACTCCTTGGGTATCGACTCAATCAGCATTCCCTCCGAAGTATGCACGACGATTCCCACCAGGTAACCATCTTCTGCAGAGAGGACGCAAGCACCGTGCCAATCTTCTTCGATGGGAATAGCTGGGTCGATTTTCCATTGGTTCTCTTCGATCGTGATTCGCTCGGTCGCCAAGGGGATTGTGAGATTATCCGTGCCGCAAGTGACTACCAACTCCTCAGGCAGTTCAGCGGCTTCCTTGATCGAACGAACTCGGGATGCCGGCCATGAGGTCTCCATGTTGGAGAGACTTTCAGGAATGACACGGGCAGCCAATGGATTTGAGGGAGCAGCTTCACCGGCTTCCAGCTCGATCGTTTTCCCGCTGATTTCAAGGGTACGCTTTTCCTCCGGATCGGCAGTGAGCAGATCGGCAGGACCGAGCAAGGTGACTCCATCGATTGCTAGAATCCAGCCTCGGCGTTGACCTCCACCAAACAGGCCGAGTTGTTTCTCGCCCCGCGACACTGCCAGCACTGGTTGTGGAATCGGCACGTTTTCAGGGAGCGAGGCACTGCCGATGGCCAGGTGAGGCTGCCAGCGTAGCCATTCGTCCCTGGGTGATTTGACTAATTCGAAGCGGTGACCAGTGGCAACGCGTTTTCCAGGTACATCCGGGGTAGCCATGGCAACGCCTCCAGCGGCAATGGTGGCCAGCGTTTCGGCATCGAGTTCCAGGCCGGAGATTCCCAACCGTAAATCGATACCACTATTGCTCCAGAATCTCGTGTTTTCGCGAACCAATGAGCGATATTCCCCCTGGATGAACGTACGGGCCACAACACGGGACGAATCATTGGTAAGTCCCACACTGACGACATGCCCGATTTCGACACCGCGATAGCTCACTGGAGAACCGCGCTCCAGACCAAACCTCTGGCTTGATTCCAACACGATTTCTAACCCATCAAAAACATTCTCGACGGCAGTCGGCGGGTCACTCAGTCCTTCAAAGTGATTGGTCCAGGGGGCATCTTCAGGTCCAGGGAGAACCCCTACATAGCGCCCTCCCATGAGCGTATCCAGCCCGCGCACCTGACCGAGACGAATATCAGGTCGCTCGATCCAGAATCGCGTACCCTCCCGTGCTAAGGGTGCAGACTCGGAGTTCAACTCCACCGTCACGACCGCCTGATCCAAAGAGTCGTTGAGCAGTACCGACTTCACTTCGCCAACGTCTATTCCCCGGTAGCGCACTCTGTCACCCGGCACCAGGCCACTGCCGTCGGCAAAGCTGATTTGGATCAACGTCCCCGTCAGGCGCAATTCGGCCCAGACCAGTAAGGCTGTGATTGCCAGGCATAGGAGCGTGATAATCCAGAGACGGGAGCGCAGCTTGCCAACCAGTTCCGCTGGTCCGGCTGCAGCGACGATGTGTGCTGTAGGAAATTCATTGGCAGGCAGGTTTTCAGGTGCGCTTTCATGCATCTTCGTCACCCCAGATCGAATGAGGATCGAACGACAGAGAGGCCCAAATGCTCATTGCGACGCACAACACGAAGGCCCATACGGCAGGGCCGAAATGAAATTCCACGAGCGAGCCGAGTTTTACCAGCATGACCATGAAGGCAATGAGCATCACATCCATCATACTCCATTTGCCGGCATGTTCCATGATGCGATAGGTAATAGCCTTGTGTTTTTTATGCATGATACCTAATAAGCTGAGTTCTAGGAGTAACACAATTTTCAAAAGTGGGAACACAATCGAAAACAGCAGCACTACGATTCCAACAAACCAACTCCCCTCGCGCAATAAATCGATGGTGCCCATCAGCAGGCTCGACTGATGATGCCGCCCCAGTCGTTCGATCTGGAGGATCGGGAGCAAGATCGCAGGCCAATAGAGAACAAATGCAGCGGTCGCCAAGGCTGCCGTACGACTGGCGGAATGGTCGCCATAGCGGCAGACCGTGGAACCACACCGTGTGCAAGTCGCAAGTTGTCGCGGCGCCAGTGGCGGGGTGTGCTGGATCTGGCCGCAGCAATGACAGGCTTTGAGATTACTTAGCATCGAGTTGCGAGTGGTGAGATGGGAAAGATCAAGATTTAAGAGTTGACGTTGATTTTAAGAGCTGACGGTGAATAGCTCCGCAGGAGCGGCATTATGACAGCCCTGGGCTAGTGATGGTGAGTTACACGAACCATCACTAGCCCAGGGTATATTTTCAGATTCATTCTTCGTCCGATGAGAAGATGTGGTGTACCAAAAGTGCTTTGCCGAGGACGAAATGAGTTGGTTTCGGCCTCGGCAATGCACCTCCAGAATTCAACGCCATTAGCTCGGCCGATGAAAAACCATTCAAACCAATACCCTGGGCGGCAGTCCAACTCGCCTAGGCTCGTTGAACCTTGCCCAGGGCTATTACAGCGCCGTCCCTTCAGGACTAATTTCATCAAGACCTTATGCTCAAGGTGTACTTCATTCAATTTGTAGAATCTAAAATCACTGAGGTAGGATTATTCCATTATGTTTGATAAAGCCCTCTACTTTTGTCAAAAACTTTTTTTACAAAACTAAATTCGTTTTACCCCTTGTTTTATAGAGTGTGTCTGTGACTTTTGTAAACAAAACTCCGCATTCAGGGCCAAAATTAGCAATGTACAATGCCCAGTGACCAATCGGAGATTCGCCGTGGCGAACCACAAACCACCAGCAGCGCAGCATCTGCGCGACTGACTCAAGTTGGTCATGTTGGTCAACTTGGTCATATTGGCCGCGCATGGTGCACTTTCATGGGTTTGGCCCACTTTTGGGGTTGTGTTTAACAATTAGCCGTTACCGATCAGCAAAAGTAGGCCGGAACGAGCGGTAGCGCTGTTCCGGCAGTTGGTACCAGAAAACGATGCAACGCCGACTTATCTTCAATGCCGGAACTGCGCGGAGCTTGTTCCGGCCTACAGCAATCCATTATAGGGCCTAGCGGGGCCCGATCTCTACAACAATCTTTGGGCCAGAAGTGCCCCCTGTCGAGATGGGACTCTTTTAACAATCGGCAATCCCACGTTACCTTGGGCTGAAAATCGCTATACGGCAGTTCGCCCGCCAATTACAATCACGGCAGCGTGGGTCACTTGTTCAGCAGGGCTTTGCCTCCATGATGCGCGCCATCACAACCGTCGCTGCGGTCACGACGCTCTCGCTTGTTCTTTTTAGCGAAGCCGCCAATGCACTCAATCGCGTAATTCGTGATTGCTCGGATCCCTTCGGAAATGATTCATGTTTGTCAGGAAGTTTCGTGTCATTCTACAACTACAATTTCGGTCGTCGCGAAGGGGATCCTCCACGTGGTCCCAATCCAATGCCCGCGCCGTTTTTTGGCTCAACTGATGTAGATGATGCCTACGATATGGTTCCCTTTATCGCTGCTTACTGGATGGAAACTTTTGGGCGTGATGGGGCCAATAATCTTGGCGGAACCGGAGACGGCATAAACAAACCATTCGATGAGACACAAGTATTTGTTCATACCGATGGAAACTCGAATATTGCGCCGACATGCGCTCCAAATGGTGGTGGAGCTTCAGCTAATGAATTTGGAATTCAGTTTTGTACTGGCCAAGCGACTAATCCAGATTTAATCGGCCACGAGTATGCTCATCTTGTAGCACTCTATCGCTCTGTAAACCCACTGACAGGAACTCCTAGTCCACTAATTTATGAGGACGAACCGGGCGCACTTAACGAAAGTTTTGCAGATTTAATGGGAGAAGCATTTGAAAGATATAGGACAGGAAGCAACGACTGGCTCGTCAAGCCAAGTCCTCCACTAAATCTTTTACGAAGTCTTTCAAATCCGCCCTCGCTAAGCAACAACGTTGCTGGAACCCCGAATCCAGATAGATTTCATGATCCTAATTGTTATTGCGGAGAAGCGGACCATGGCGGTGTGCACACCAACAGTACTATTCCAAGCAAGGCCGCTTATTTGTTCGTCGAGGGAGGCAGCTTCAACGGCTGGTCGCTAACAGGTGTGAGTTTCACGGCTATGGAACAGGTTTGGTACCGCGCTTTGAACGAATACTATTCGAACACAGAAACCTTTAACCAAGCGTACCTTCACCTGCGGCAGGCGGCCCGTGACCTCTACGGCGCTAATTCCTTGGAACTCTCGCAATTGACGATGGCCCTGCGGGCGGTCGAACTGGACCAGCCGGGGTTTTGCTCCGGCTTACCGCTGCGGCGGTGGGGTGATTTTGACCAGAACGATCTGTACACCCTCAGCGACAGCGACGCGCTCGTGGCCGCGATCAACACGAGTTCCACCGACCTGGCGTTTGACATCAACGGCGACGACCTGGTGACCGCCGCCGATTATCTCACCTGGCGCGGCCTGGCGGCCTACTTTACGTTGGGACCGGGGCTGAGCTATCTGGCGGGTGACGCCGACCTCGATGGGGATGTCGACGGCCGGGATTTTCTTCTCTGGCAGCGACAATTCGGCACGCAAGTGGTTCCCTACTCAGGGGCCGACGCCAACGGCGACGGCTGGATTGACGACAACGACCTGGTGGATTGGCGACAAAACTATGGCCTCTCCAGCACGATTACGGCCACGGTCAGCGTGCCCGAGCCGGCCACTCTCGCCATGCTGCTGCCGCTGCTACTGCTTTGCTGGCGTCGCTCAAAGAAAGACATCCAATAACATACGGTAGTGGCACCCACGAGGGGCTATGATGATTTTTGGGCCATTTAGACGCGATCTGCTTTGATCACTTCAGAAGATCGATGGCGGCTGCGAATGCGGCGGGGGAGATGCCGGGGACGGCGGCAGGGGCGGGTTCTACGGGGGAGGCGTCATGAACCAGGATTCCCGTTTCGCCTACAAAGAATGTGTGGAAATCGTCAACAACCAAATCGTAGCTGTCGATCGTGAAAGCCTTCGACCTCGAGGTTACTTTTGTTTCGTCGGACACGCCATGCAGGGAATCCTTGGTTGAAAGCTTGGAAGCAAGTTGCCAACCCTTGCCCGTAACCCAGACGACGTGCCCGCCGGCACAATGGATGGAATCATCGCCGAGCGAAATCTTGTCGACCTCGAGCTGCAGGGGATAGGTAATGGCTAAGACCGCCTTGTAGGCCAATTCGCCCGTGTGGGGGTTCTGAGCGAGGACATAGTCGCCATGGAGGACTTGCTCGATGGGTTTACGGCCAAGATTGGTCCAGACCCAGTTGCCTCGCGCCAGGCCGCGCTTTTCCTGGTTCAATAGGGCCATGCTGAGTTGCTGCCTGGCTCCCGCCGTGGCCTGGTCGGGATTGTCTATCAGAAAATCTCCCCACCACTTCCACCACGACTTGGGTTCAGGGGGAAGTGGCTGCCCCGTGAGATCGGTAAGAACCTCGGCAATTGCCTGGTTATTTCCTTCAATGATCTCGTTCCGCTTGACGATGCCATCGATTCTATCGTTGGCATTCGCCTGAGAATTGGCAGCGACTCGGTCGCGGGTCACTGCATAGAAGGGATTGTCGGCATAGACGGTTCGGTCGTACTCGGTGACGACGTATTCGCGAGAGTAGCTTGCTGGTACATATCGCGCGGGATGGGTATGCGCTGGTCGAAAACCTCCCCCACAATAGAAACCGGCGGGATGATGCTCAGCTGGAATCGTATGGGCTTCTTTAATCAAACGGCGAGGGACGACTCGGCTGCGATAAATGTCAGCGCCAATGTACTTATTCGCGGGTACTCGCTGGTAAGAGGAGTATTCCCTTTCATATCGCTGATCTGCAGGACCTTCCTGAGAATAGGAATAAGTCGTCACAATATTCGAGCCAATCTCCTGGACTTTGGCGGAGGCTTCGATGGGCATTTGCAATTCTGAGAGCAGCAGTGGAACGTACTGGTTGTAGGGCCTTGATTTGAGCCCCTCTCTTGCTGTGTAGCGAACCAGTTCCCAGGGCGACGACACTGCCAAGGTCGCCAGTGACTCGGTGGAAGCAGGAGAGTCGATATTTACCAGCGCGCGGGTGGCTTGAGCATGTAACTTAGACGTTACGTCAGGTTCCTCTTTCTCTCCCGCAAACTCCTCAAGCAAGACGGGAACCGCGGCCGGGTCGCGAATCTGCTGTAAATCCTCTGCAGCGGCCAGTTGCTCGGCAGGAGTGCCATGCTGCAAGTCGCGTCGCAAACGACGCAGTTTAGCTTTCCAAATTTTTTTGAGTTCGACGAATTCTTCGAGTTGCTGTTTGTACAGTTTCTCCTCATCAGAATTAAGCAGGTAATCGTCTACCCAATTCAAATCCAGCGCTGCTAGTGCACGCTTGTCGTTGGGAGATAAACGGAGCACATGCATCCAGTGCATACGTGATAGATCGGCGAGCCCCACTTTTTGACACCAGCGCGCAAGTTTCTCGTGATCCAGTGCCGTGTCTGTGAATTCAGCGCGTCGCTCGGCATACTCGGCCAGAATTGAGTTCTGGCTGGCCATCTGCTCAGCATCAACGGGGGAGAGCCACTGGCCATCGACATGAACCAGGCCTCGATACCAATTCGCCAACTGGCCGGCGGCATCTTCGCTCTCAGCCGCTTGGATGACGGCCTGACGAACATCGCTGGGAGCAGGCAGAGGCTGCTTTTCAACGGCTTGCGATTTTCTACACGTGAGAAAAATGGAAAACGCACAGAAACCGAAGAAAATGGCACGAGCGAGAGAAAGATTTCGTCGACACCGCATAACTTTTACTCCTGCAGCCGATCGAGAAGAAAGCAAGCTCACCCCAAGGAATTTTAGTGGAGTGGATGGAGAGAAAGCAAATGGAAAAGGCTGCAGATTTGCCGGGCGATTTCCGACACGTCGGATCTTCGACGTCGCGGCGCGCTAATCGTCGTCAAAGAGATCGTCGGTGGGGTAGGGAAGGGGCTTGCCGGCTAGTTCATTGATGGCGTTGTGGGCGGCACGTTGCTCGGATTCTTTCTTACTGCGTCCCCAGGCGGGCGCAAATTGTTGCGACGCCACCTGAGCGGCAATTTTGAAGCACTTGCTATGATCGGGGCCCTTTTCGTCCAGGAGATTGTAGGTTGGAGTCAAACTATGCTCACGCTGGGCATAATGTTGGAGCTGGGATTTATAGTTGCCGCGGAACTCACCCGAAGCGGATGCTTCGATCTCGGCTTCCATGTTTTTGATGATGAACTGCCGTGCCGGCTCCATGCCGCCATCCAGATAAATTGCGCAGATGAGCGATTCGAGCGCCGCTGCAATCACGGAACGAGGGATCTGAGGATCGGCTGCCATCCCCTTACCCAGCATGAGGAATTCAGGAAGCCCAAGCTTTTCGGCAACGTTTGCACACGTATCTCGACTCACGACGACCGACTTGATCTTGGTCATGTCACCTTCGAGGTAGTCGGGATAGCGCAGATAGAGTTGTTCGCACACCGCATAGCCAAGTATGGCATCCCCGAGAAACTCCATGCGCTCGTTAGAAGCTAGACGATGCGACACTCCAGAGGCGTGCTGAAGTGCAGCAGTTAGCAAGGTGGGATCGCGAAACTGATACCCGATTCGCTGTTGGCAATCCTCGAGATCGGGTTGCAGGGTAGAATTTTCTTCAGACAACGGAGAACTCAATTAAGAAAGCTGGACTCAATAAAATTGGGATTGGTCCGGCTTGCGAATTGTCCTCGAAAACCGGAGACAATCGGCAAGACGGGGGTAATTTACCCGAGGAACCGCAGACATAGCGAGGGAGTTGAAGCTCCAATCGCACTTATAGGCTAGCTGGAATATTCCCAAAAGTCAATTCTAGTGCTTTGGACGGGATGTAAAGTCTGGATAGACTGGCAAAAGTGCTCCTGCCCATCAAAGCAAGTTGCCGATACACTAACACGAACGATATCCAGCAATTAGACCTCTCGTAGATTCTATGAATACTCTCTACCTCCCCGAACTCCGCGAAATGCTGGCCTCGAATGATGTGGCCGAGCTCCGGGAATTCTGTACGGCGTTGCACCCTGCACGCACGGCAGAGTTCATGGAAGGTCTCACAGCAAGTGAGGCCTGGGGGGTACTCCGGGCTGCCGATGGCCAAACCCGTGTCGAGATTTTCACCTATCTGCCCGAGGAAATGCAGATTGAGATTCTCGAAGCGGTCGAGCCTGCTGAGTTAAGTCATCTGATTGCTGATATGGCACCGGACGATCGCGTCGATCTTATCAAAAAGGTTGATCCAATCGTTGTCGAGGAAGTTCTCAAATTAGTTCCCACCAAAGAACGGCGCGATATCCTGCGTTTGCGTGCCTATCCAGAGGGAACAGCCGGCGCATTGATGACTTCGGAGGTTGCCTGCCTGACCGAAAACCTGACAGTCCGACAAGCGCTGGAAGAGATCAGCCGTGAAGGGCATGAGTTTGAAACCGTCTACTATATCTATATCGTCGATGAGGAAATGCACTTGCGCGGGTTGGTTTCTGCCAGGCAACTGGTAACGCATTTGAACAGGCCGCAGATGCTGTTGTCCGATTTGATGACACGGGATCTGGTCACGGTGGTGGCGAGTGACGACCAGGAAACAGTTGCCGAGAAAGTTGCAGACTACAATTTTCTCGCGATCCCCGTGGTTGACGCTGAACAGAGGTTAGTGGGCATCATTACTCACGACGACGTGATCGACGTGTTGCAGGAAGAGGCCACCAAAGACGCATACCAGGCGGGTGCCGTAGAGCCCCTGAAAGAAAGCTATTTGGCAACCCCCTGGTTGCAACTTACGCGATATCGAGTGGGCTGGCTGGCATTGTTGTTTGGCGGGGCTTTGCTGACCGCGCTGGCGATGCGATCGTATAACGAAAATGTGCAGCGATTTGCCTGGATCGCCTGGTTTCTCCCCCTAGTTATCTCAACCGGAGGAAATTCAGGAAGTCAGTCAGCAACGCTGATGATCCGAGCGCTAACAACCAAGGAAATCACGCCAGGGGATTGGCGACGGGTCATTTTTAGAGAATTGGTGATTGGCTTTTTGTTGGGTAGCTGCCTGTCAGTGATCGGTTACCTGGTCGGCTGTTTTATGGCTCCGACACTCTTCGATGCCCTGGTGCTTCCATTGACGATTGTGCTGGTAGTGACTTGCAGCACGATCGTTGGATCCCTTCTGCCACTGATGTTCGATCGCTTGGGTTTTGATCCAGCGTTGATGAGTACCCCTTTTATTGCTGGCATCAGCGATATCGTAGGGATAGTGCTTTACATGAACGTAGTGGGTTGGCTCTTACACCAAGGAATCTGACGGAAGAGATTGCTTTACACGTCGAGAGCCGGTTCACCCACGTACATCTGGAGTACCTGGCTTTGAACCTTTATGGCTCTAATAAGCACCCAAATCTGTTCGCGACTGAACTTTTCCGGATCAGAGCTTGCCAATTCTTCAAGTTCCTGAGTCATAGCTGCATGCTGGTCAGTGGCTGCTTGAAGTTTGAGTCCGATTTCACTCCATGCTGCACGGAGTTTCCGATCGTCATGCAACTGATCAAGCTTCTCTGCATCATGCGAAAGCAGGAGACAAAGTCGTGCGATATCCTGTGTTGAAGATTCAGGTTGAAGTTGTTGAACAAGACTGGCAAGTTCTTGGCAGTTCATGGGGATCGGGTCCTACGATTGCGAATCAAGTTGTAGATCTTACGTGTGGAACAATTCCTAATCGACGAAAATCAACTCGGTTTCTGGTGAAGAAGAGGATTCCAGCTAAATGACAAGGAAGATGCGAAATTGGTAGTAAGTGGTTAGTCAGCTGCTCTCGCATCAAAAAAGTGTAGCTTACAAACTGCGAGCGTCCCGGTATGATGGAAGGTAAGCGAAAAACATCGGTTTTTCCGGTCGTTTCTATCTGAACTCGGACGGCTATCAGGTGTCCAGTTCATGAATGCCATGGATTTTCCCTGGACACGCAAGATCGTTAAGAGCCGCATTATTGATTCGAGCCAACTTTAGAAGTCCAAGACCAGAAATTAGAAGGATGCGCCATGCCCACACTTGGGGTAAACATTGATCACGTAGCAACTGTCCGTCAGGCCCGTATGACCAACGAGCCTGACCCCGTATGGGCGGCCACGCTGGCGGAATTAGGGGGGGCAGACGGGATCACGCTCCATCTCAGAGAGGATCGCCGCCATATCCAGGAACGCGATCTGCACCTGCTGGGACAAACGGTGGCAGTTAAATTGAACCTTGAGCTGGCTTGCAGTGAGGAAGTACTCGCGATTGCTTGCCAGGCGCACCCCCATCAGGCAACCCTGGTGCCCGAACGCCGAGAAGAGGTTACCACCGAAGGGGGGCTAGACGTGGTGGGGAATCCTCAACGGGTCCGCGATGCCGTTAAGCAGCTACAAGATGCCGGGATCATCGTGAGCTTGTTTCTCGATCCTGATCCTGCACAGATATCCGCAGGAATTGCAACGGGTGCCACGGCTGTCGAACTCCACACGGGAGCCTATGCAGAAGCCAAATTCGCAACTGGTGAGCAACTTGAAATTCTGCTCCATGCTGGTCGACTCGTCCATGACGCTGGACTGACACTTCATGCAGGGCATGGACTGACCTATCGCAATGTTCGCCCTGTGGCGGAAATTCCTCATATGTGTGAGCTGAATATAGGGCACAGCATTATCTCACGAGCAATTATGGTGGGGCTCGAACAGGCGGTGCGAGATATGAAGCGTCTGATTAAGTTGTAACGTGGGTGATTGCAATTCTTGCCATTTTCCCGCTATCATGCTTGGTTTACCTGCCGAACTGTGAACCCCACTCTACTGCTCCAAGGAGGAGATTACTTGCATGGCTACCAAAGGAGAAGCATTTGCCGGCCTGTCCGTCGCGATTGTCACACCGTTTAAGAATGATGCGGTGGATTACGCACGTTTCAAGGAGCAGATCGAGTTTCAAATTGCTGCGGGAACGAATTGTCTCTGCCCAGTAGGAACAACCGGCGAATCCCCTACGCTCTCTCACGAGGAGCATGAAGCAGTAATCGCGTTTGTTTGTGAGACTGTGGCTGGGCGGATCAAAGTGATGCCTGGCACGGGTTCCAATAGCACAGCTGAAGCATTGCGATTGACGCGCTCTGCGGAAAAGGCGGGCGCTGATGCCGCTTTGCAGGTCGCTCCGTATTACAACAAACCGACGCAGCAGGGTTTCTATGAACACTTCAAATGTCTCGCGGAAGAAACGGGCCTGCCGCAATGCATATACAATATTCCAGGTCGCACGGGTAAGAATATCGAACCTGAAACCATCATACGCCTGGCCGAGCTTGAAAACATCACCATGGTGAAAGAAGCTACTGGTTCAATGGATCAGGCCTCAACGGTTCTGGGCAATACCAATCTTACCGTGCTAAGTGGAGACGATAGCTTGACTCTTCCACTCTTGTCGGTGGGAGGCCGTGGTGTGATCTCGGTGGTGGCAAACATTGTCCCCCAAGACATGCTATCGCTACTGGCTGCTTTTAGGCAAGGTGACCTGGCGGAGGCACAGAGGTGGCATCACAAGTTGTTTCCACTATGTCGCGATATGTTGGGGCTTTCGACCAATCCGATCCCCATCAAGGCGGCAATGAAGATGCTCTCTCGCGATACGGGCGATTTGAGATTGCCGATGACACCGCTTTCGAGTGCAGAGGAAGGATCTTTGCGAAAGACGCTCACAAATTACGGCTTGCTATAGAGCTCAGTCAATCACCTCGACTTGCACACCACGATTTGCAGCGGGACCGATTTGAATCTCATATTCTTGATAGTTCTTGTGGGCCGCGACAGCGTCTTTAAGTCGCTCTGCCTCTTGAAGATTGGGTGCGATCGCAAAAATTGTAGGGCCCCAGGAGGACTGGCCGACACCAAGGAATCCGCTTTTGCGGAGCCAGCTGACTAAATTTGCGGCAACGGATGAGCAATAGACTCCTCCTTGTGCTGCAGAAAAACAATTTCCTGCAAGCCTGCCAAATTGATAGACCGACTCAGAAAAATCGCTGAATTCTTTGCGTTCGAGCGCCGGGATCATCTTCTCAGAAACAACATGCTCTAGTTCTTCTGTTACTTGTTCTGAAACGGGTGGCAGGTTGGCGATGGTACGGTCTTCATCGATGCCAGAACGACCTTTTAAGCGGGGGGGAGTAAGCAGTACGATCTGCCAGTCATCAGGCAAAGATTTCTGGTATGCCAACCGACCAAGAGGTTCTTGCGGCAAGTGCCCGCCATCGACGATGAATCCCCCCAGGAGAAAACCATAGGTGCCAACGGCAGAACGGCGCCCCCTTCCTGTAAGTTGGCAAAGCCGTGTCGGATCTCGCCAGGGGAGTCCCAACGATTGAGCCAACCCGGCTGCAACTGCAAGGGCAAGTTGTGAACCAACACCTAATCCTGTGTGCTGACGTGGGGTTGATTTGACATGCAATCGTAGTGCAGGCGGATAGCTGAGCTGTAGCTGATGGAGAATCGACTGTGTGAACTCAGCAACTCTTTCTCTGAGTGGCCCCTCAATCTGAAAGTGATTGGATGGAACGATTTCCAACTCAACACCCGACACGTCGACCATCAAACCGACGCCACCAAATTGTGGACGCTCGCAGCAGTGGCCGAGGCTGGTCAGGCCAAAGTGAAGACGACACGGGGTACGAACCAGGACCTGACGAGTCATAAAGATGTCTTTTCAGCTTTAAAAGTTGTAGTCAGTTCCTGCTGCACGTAGTCCCGCAAAAGTGCAAACGCTTTGAGTTCAGAGGCAGCTGCTGTCTTACGCACTGGCGGTTCTAGTCGTTCAAACTCAGTAAGCAGATCGCCTGGAGCGATCAGGTGGACACGAGTTGCCAGAATCGCAGCTTCGATAACGGCATGTTTAGCACGATTAAATCCGAAGAAGTTACGCAGATTGCCTCGCCCCGTCGCACGAGCCACTTGTACAGAACGCTCCTGACTATCGTCCACGGAGATTATCTCAAACTTTAACCAGCGACACGAGGAGGCCAGCACATGGGGCTCGGACGACAGAAATTCAGGATGCGGTTCCACTTTACCTATCGCTGCTTGGGCAAATAGAAGGGCATCGTCGGTAATATTGAGAACGCCACAACGAGTGCGTTGAAGATTTTGGTAGGTAGTCGAGGATCGGAAAGGTCGCAGTACGATGATTTCGAGTGATTCGTCAACAAGCGGTCCCATTGGGGCAATGTTGATCGAGCCATCTTTGTTAGTGGTCGTCAGGATTGCTTCGAGAATTCGCCCTCCTTTTCCAAGTTGTGGTAGTAGGATTTCTGGCATCATTGTCCTGCTCCTTAAAATGTTACAGGAACTGCTGGGAGAGAATTCGCCTCAGGATCTCTAAAGCAAAACTCAGTATCTGCCATTTGATCGACTGAAAGAGAGGTTGACTCGATGTTCAGTTCTATGCCGGAGATTTCCAAGAAATTGGCAAGCAGGCGAAATCCAAACTGGGTCAGGGTGGCTTCTGGATGAAACTGAATGCCGGCAAGAGGGTATTGAGTATGCTCGATTGCCATTGCCGTGCCATCCTCGCTTCGAGCAGAAACCACGAGTTCTCGAGGCAGCGTTTTTGGATCGACAATGAGGGAATGATATCGACAAACGGTTATGGGTGAAGGGATTTTATTAAAAAGGAAAGTTTCCTCATGAGTGACCACAGACGTTCGCCCATGCATAGGTTTATTGGACTGTTTGATCGTTGCACCAAAGGCAGCCGCAATGGCTTGATGTCCCAGGCAAATGCCAAGTATTGGGATCTCGCTACTAAAGTGCCGGACGAGGTCAATGCAGATGCCAGCCGATTCTGGTGTACCAGGGCCAGGGGAAATTATCACGGCCCGGGGGGACATTCTTGTGATGTCATCAAGAGTCACAACATCGTTTCGTACGATCTGAGTGTGCTGGCCAAGTCGCCGGAAATAGCGAGCAAGATTGTGGGCAAAACTATCGTAATTGTCGATGAGCAGTATCATTTAAGTATTTGATGTTGAGCTACTTAGCCAGAATCGCAGAGATCATGCCTTGGGCTTTGTGCCAGGTCTCTCGATATTCCTGCTGAGGATCGGACTGCGCGACGATTCCTCCGCCCACTGGTATTTGCCACCAGCCGTTGCCCGCTGTAATGGTTCTAATCAGGATACTGCTGTCCATCTGCCCGTCAAATCCTACATAACCAAGCGAGCCACAATAAGCTCCACGAGCGGTGGGTTCCAGTTCGGCGATAATTTCCATAGCCCTGATTTTCGGGGCTCCCGTGATCGAACCTCCAGGAAAACAGGCTCTTAATAGATCAAGCGGAGTGGCTTCGGGCGACAATTTTCCCCGCACTGTAGAAACCAGGTGTTTGACATGGGCATAGGTCTCCACGTGACAGAGTTGGGTTACCTGAACGCTATCTGGCTGGCAAACTCTAGAAAAATCGTTTCTCATCAAATCGACGATCATCACGTTTTCCGCACGATCCTTTTCACTCAGCTTAAGTTCATCACCCGTGAACAAGTCTGCTTCAGGTAAAGGAAAGCGGCCGCGTGTTCCCTTGATCGGGCGCGTTTCTGCCTTAGAATCGCGAACCTTCAAAAAACACTCAGGTGAACTACTACAGATTTGCCATTCTCCCAGATCAAAGTAGCCAGCGTAGGGGGCTGGGTTTTGTCTCCGGAGTTTGAGGTACAATGTTAGCGAATCACTTTTGGCTGAACAAAGCAATCTTTGCGACAGATTGACTTGGAATACATCGCCAGCATATATGTAATCGACAGCGCGCTCGATCATTCGTTGATAATCGGTGGCGGAAAAATTGCTCGTGATCTCACCGAGGCCGACATCAAACTGTGGTGCCGTTGAGATTGAAACTGCTTCTTTGCTGATTTGTAATCTTTGAGGAGGATTTTCCAGCCAGTTGAGGAACTGGCGGCTTCGCTGGCTGGCTTTGCGTTGTCGAGCAGCGGTTTGAGTTTCAGGAAAACCTTGGGAAATCAGCCAGGCATTGTTCTGCAGATGGTCGAAGGCTAACACGACGTCGTACAAACCGACGGCGAGGGATGGAATTGGCAAGTCGGTGATCCGCGGCGCCGGAAGTCGCTCCAGCGTTTGCGCCAATTCATACCCAAACAACCCTGCCAAACCTCCCTGAAAAGGAGGTAGATCAATGCGAGTTGCGGAATGAAATGCTCGTAGTCGCTGTTTAAGTTTGCCAAACGGATCGACTTTGGTATTGCGCTGTTCAATCCATTCAAATGGATCGGCAGCGATAAAAGAGTATCGCCCCAAACTCCCAAAGCCGTTGTTGCTGTCCAGAAACAACACATGGGGCAGATTTGCCAAACGTCGAAACGCGTCAATACCAGTCAGCGACGTTGGCAAACGTTCCACATGCGGAAGCGAGTGAGTTTCACCTTCTCGTTGTTCTTGGGTCACTGGAGCCTATCCTGCTTGTTCGAGCGAGGCTCTGGTTTGAGATAATGCCGTTGCTCGGGTTCTGTAGCAAGGCCCCAATCGAGGGACTCGTCTTGCACGTAGTTCTTACCGAGCATGAGAGCAATGCGCGCCTTCGCCATTTCGTATCCCAAATAGAATGCATGACCGGGATCCAAATTCGAGGGCAAACCACCGTCGGGGCCTGCATGGCATAGGGATTCCATCACGGTGAACGGATCGCGATCGTGCAGGTTTATACCACGAGCAATCACATGAATCTCGCCCTCAGATACGAAAATTCGATAGTTGTTGTCGCGAATCTCATCGGCAAGTCGGGCAAGCTGTTCTGTTGAAGGGGCCAGTATCTGCTCATCGCGAAGCATCAATAATCCCCTTTCAACGTGTTTGGGCGTTACTTGATTGACGATGGCATGGTACATGAGCCTGCGCGCCAAATCGCATTCCTTGACGCTTGTACGTGCCCAGTTAATCACCTCGGTGGTCAAGACGCTGCGAATGCCCAATTCTTGACAGAAACCCATAAGCAGCACATTGACACCCACGGAATCCACATCCGTAAGTTCCGTAAGATTGCCGATGCCCATCATCATCTCGGCGTCGGGATAGCGACGTCTGATTTCCAGATAACGGCCCAAGCTCTCGGCAAAACCGAAAGAGATTGGCTCAAGGATGGGGTCGATTCGTAATGGCACATTTGCCTTGGCGAGGAACTCTACTGTTTCGTCCAGCCCAGCGAGAGTGTGGGGATCGTCGGGTATGGCTACGACTTCTACTCCCCAATCGGGTGCCATCAACCGGTTGGATGAGTTAACACTCAGTACAAGCTCGGCTCCGCCTTTGACGGCTGGGACGATTTCATCAGTGTTCAGACTGTCAATGGAGATGCGAAAACCACGGTCTTTGAGATCGCGGACTGTTGATTCTACCTCAGTCCAAACCCTGCCTGGATCACAGCCGAGGTCGATTACATCGGCTCCACTTTGAGCATAATATTCCGCCGCTCGCAAGATTTCTTCATGCAGTAGTCTCGGGCAATTGTTGATTTCGGCCAGAATTTCGATGTCGTATTTGCCATAGTCAGCGAGTTCCATCGGACGAGAGAAGTGCTGCGGTAATTGGCGCAAATCCCGGGGGCCTTTTTCAACCGGTAATTCTACAAGTTCTTCCAAAGGCGCTATATCTCCTTCGCAATAGCCCGGGATCAGAACTTTTGTAGCCTCGGAGGGCACCTGGATGTGTTTGGCAATCCAAGCTGGAGTCATCAAAGCCGCTACCGTGATAGGTAAGACATCGATAGAGAAAGAGAAACCAACCTCGGCCGAGAGGTGTGGAAGTAATTGCTCCAGAGAGTGGCGTGCCAATCGCCCTGTAACAAAATGGATGTGTTCGTTGGCCATGGATTTTTACGATGCTACTAAGTCAACGAGGATCGGCGAAGCCTGCCCATCCACCATTGACGTTGATGATTTGGCCATTAATGAAAGACGCTGCGGGAGATGCCAGGAAACGTACGGCACTTGCCACATCGGCTGGCGTTCCCCACCGATCAACAAGAGCCTCACCGCGCGCTCGTTTCTGCCAGTACTCTGAAGCATTTTCCCCCCATTCTGTTTGTATCCACCCAGGGGCGACACAGTTGACCCGAACTTGAGGAGCCAATGATTTTGCCAGGCTTCTTGTGAATGCCATCACAGCACCTTTGATCGTAGCGAACATCTCACCACTGTCCCCGGCCATTCCATGTTCAACCTGATCCCAGCCCATGTTGATAATGACTCCGGTTCCGCGCTCCTGCATTCTGAACCCGAAAGATCGGGACAATTCGATCGTGGCACAGACGTCGACTTGCCAAAGTCGATCGAGTTTCTTCGAGAACGACCATTTTGCAGCTTCTCCGGTCAAGACGTCGACACCAGCATTGTTGACAAGGATGTCGATGGGGGCGATTTGCCAAACGGCATCGGCGAAGTCCCCACACCTATGAGGTTCCGAGAAATCCCATTGTACGACTTCCGCACGAGGTCCCAGGGAAATGATTTCCTTGGCCAATGATTTCGCCTTTGGCAAGTTATGGTGGGTGTGCAGAATCAGATTGGCACCAGCGAAAGCAAGATCCCTGGCAATCTGACTGCCGATGCCACCGGAAGACCCAGTCACGAGGGCCCAATTGTCAATCAAGGACTCTGCTGGAGTTTTTATCATACAGGGCAATTCCTTAGACAGGGGTATGAGCCACTATTGTCAAGTGGGCTTATGTCTCGGTTTTAGTCTCGTGGAAGACGAATAGCAACCTAGGATGCCGGGGAGAACCCATGTTGCCAGTTCATAGCCACAAGTCTACTATTGCGAGAGTTGAGCCCGAATAATGCATCTATCTCCAGATTGTCAGAACTGATACGTGACCGTCGAACCCGTTAGCCCAGAAGCAACCAACAAGAAACCCGCTCGGCTGCGTTGGTTCCCCTTGCTTTGGCTACTGCTGGTTGGCGGCAGTCTTATCGGAATTCGCACTAGCGGGCTCGATCAGGACTACAAGAACTCCGCGACGGCAATTTGCCTGGCGTTGATTTTAGTAGGACTCACGGGATGGGTATTCCTTTGTAGTCGCTATACCATGAGGAAGCGTTTGCTCTGGGGTGGGCTCCCCTGGCTTGTGGTAGTCGCCCTACGGGGATCGGTCGACATGGTCAACAACGGAGATGTAGGGATCGTTAGTTGGCGGTGGCGGTGGTCAGCGAGCCATGATCAGCGCTTAGAGGTCCCCACTTCTGAACAGGGTGCAACTTTTGACTGGGTGACTACCTCTCACGACTACCCTAGCTTCTTGGGTGGTGGTTATTGGGCAGAAGTACCGAATGTGCATCTAGCAGTGGATTGGGAAAATAATCCTCCCACAGAAATGTGGCGATGCCCCGTGGGTGCCGGTTGGTCGGGGTTTGCCATTGTGGGAGAATACGCAGTCACACAAGAGCAGCGTGGTGAGCAGGAGTTAGTCGTTTGTTACCGAATAACGACGGACGATCCTGAGGGGGAAATCGTCTGGACTCATGGCGACCCGGTGCGGTTTGATCCCAGTGGTGCCGGGGCGCTGGGTTACGTAGGCCCCCGGGCGACACCCACGATCTACGACGGACGCGTGATCACTATGGGGGCCACGGGAATCCTTAATTGCCTCGATGCCCGCACGGGAGAGCTCTTGTGGTCGCATGATACTCTTAAGGAAAACAACACAGATAACATCATGTGGGGCAAAGCTAACTCACCGGCGATCCTCGCTGAGGAGGGCGAGCCTACGCTTGTAGTCGTGAGTGTAGGAGCACCTACTGCGTCGCTAATTGCTTATGACTTGGAGACCGGCAAAGAAGTTTGGGCAAAGGGCCATCGACGCAGTTCTTATGCTTCGCCTGTTGTGTGTGAATTATTGGGCGAGCGGCAGATTCTTACCGTAAACGAGGATTTCTTGACTGCTCATTCGGCCAACGATGGCAGCGTGCTGTGGGAATTCCCCTGGGATGGAAACAGCGATAGCAATGCGACTGCCTCTCAACCGCTGCCGCTGGGCGATGATCAGGTGTTCGTATCCAAAGGCTACGGCATCGGCGCTTCACTCTTGCAAATTGTGCGCAATGAAGAGGGAAGAATCGTCCCTAAACCGCTGTGGAATCCGCCCGTGAGAAAGGTGATGAAGACCAAGCTGGGAAATGTCGTTGTACGAGACGGTTTTATCTATGGCCTCGATGGTGGGATCTTGCAGTGTATTGATATTGAGCAGGGAAAAAGCCAATGGAAAAAACGTCGGCTGCCGGCCATCGGGCACGGACAACTCATGGCGATTGGCGATTCGTTGGTCATTATCTCTGAAACGGGTGAGTTGATAGTGGTGGCTATCGACCCTGAAGAGTATCTCGAATTGGCGAGCATGCGCATCTTTTCTGAGGACCAGATCACCTGGAATAATCCTGCGTTTTCAGCGCCTTATCTTTTATTGCGTAACGCCCGGCAGGCTGTCTGTCTGAAAATGCCTGTGGTTGAAGAGGGCGAGCTGCCACTGGCCAAGCGTATGGTACTTGGGGAAGAGGCAAGCCGGTAGCGCTGGCGACTAATAGTAGAACCACTAAGTTGCGAACGGCTAGGGGACATGTTCCAGGAGCCAATCTTCCAGGATAATGTGCTCCACATAGGGGGCACGCAACAGGTTCGTGCGCGCGGGCAACATTCCTGCCAGCCACGGCCGACGAGCCAGCTGTGTCACTGCCCTTAGCCCATAGCAGCTCAGGGACGTGCAATTCGTTTGTTCAAGAATGTTTTCACTCAAGCGATGGAAGGTGGCGGGAATGACGTTCGGCTCCGGGCCCACGTGAATCACGCGCTCGATTCCTGCTGCCAGACAGAAATCGATAGCATCCCAGAGACGCTGGGGTCGATCTATCCATTGTCGAAGGATATCTCGGGCGGAGTGGTCGTTGTAGCTCAGCTTGCCGGTGACCAGGGAAAGAACCGGAGGGTTTGGCGGAAGGAAGCCACCAGCGAGCGTTTCCATCATCACAGCCGCTCGATCTGGAATCTGTCGTTGACGTACAATCGGCGTGTGTAGCGGAGGCCATCGATTGTCGTTGGTACGTAATTGCGCTCGATACGGAAGCAACTCGCGCATCACATCCTTGAATCGAGCCGTCGTCTCTCGTTGTCCTAACAAAAGATAGGTATTGGGAGAGAGAACTGCTGAGATGTCGATCGTGCCGTTTCCTTCGGCTGTGATCTGGTGGCAAAGACGCTCCACGTCCGTTTGATTGATCTTAGGCCCGCGTGAAAATAACACGCCCATGGTCACATCGGCTGCCAAGGCTACCGAGTCGGCCGCCATTGCCAAAGGAACCCGAATCATGTCGGCGGGTTCGAAGACACCCGCGCAACTTACGGATACCAGTTCTCCCAAGCTATAGCCGAAGGAGAGCCCAAATCGTGCGATATCCACTCCGTGAATTTCATTGAGGATTCTCAATTGGGCCACCTCGACAGCCGCGATCAGCGAGATGGACTCAGCATAATGCTCAATCCCGGGCTCTTCTTGATTCGCAACACGGCTTAGTAAATCGACCGGGGTGTTAGTTACCTCTGCACAGATCCCGGCAAAGCGTTCGAGCTCTTCGGCCAGAATTCCGTGGTAGGAGTCTACTTTCATCAATTCAGGAGTACGCCCCAAATTGGTCGAGTTGTATCCTCTGAAGGCGAGAGCAGTCTTAGCATGATCACTATTCGGCGAAAAGACTTTTCTAATTGGACGAGTAATGGCCACAGAAACTCTCTTTCAGATAAACAGAAGAATAACCAGTTCGACACGCTCTTTGCCGGGTAACTCGCTCGAGCCAGTCATGCTGATCATAGCAATTATACAGCGAAAATGTGGTTGGGGGTGGAGACTGTCCACTTGAATCATATGCAACGGACAGAATTTGAGCCAATCCTAGGTGAGTCACGACTTTGATCTGGCAATCGCGGCCTAAGCTTATGGTGATACCCAGCTATTTATAGCCTGCGTCAGAAAGCTATTAGCTATAGTCCTCTCAAATTTGGAGCATTGCAAAATGTTAACTGCACAAGACATCATGTCGGAAAATGTTGTGACCATTGGCTCTAATGCCACGGTCCAAGAGGCAATTGATACACTCCTGGAGAAAAACATATCAGGACTTCCTGTGGTGGATCCTCGAGGTCAATTTGTGGGTATTGTTACGGAGTTTGCCTTGCTGGCCATAGCCTATGATGAGAATATTCGTCAGGAAAAAGTTTTCAAACATATGTCCACAGAACTTATCACAGTGGACCCAAATGCTCCGGTTCGTAAAGTAGCCGATTTGTGCATTATCCATCGGGTACGCCGAATCCCAGTGGTTCAAGAAGGTCATTTGCAAGGGATGATATCTCGCCGTGACGTGTTAAAAAGTGTCTACGGAATGAGCCAGGCAACGTGCCTTGCTTGAAAGCTGGCAATTAAATCCTTGCATGAATCTTACGTCTGTTATGGCTGACGATTTCAGGTCATTTGCTTTGACTGGCAAGTGATTATGAAAGCAGAAATTATAACTTTCAGTACGTGAACAGTTATAAAGATTTTCTCAATAACCTAACTGAATTCACCATGTCGCTTAGGCTGCGCCCGGTGAACACAATGCCGGATAAATCGCATTTTGGGAAAAATGGATTGATCGAATTAGGCATTGATACCGCTAGAGATCGGATCGATTTCTGGACGAGTAGCGGAGGTTCGATCAGTGCGATTTCTCAGCTTCCTCCATATAAGTGGTCGCATATTGCCGCGGTAGGCAGCGGCAGTGCATTAAAAATCTATATCAACGGCATTGAAACCGCAGTGGGTGGGTCCTCAACAGTCAACTATGGGACGAACGCAAGCGTGTTCAAGATTGGAGAGGGTGTATTAGCACCCTCCGGGGACTTCTTTGAGGGACGAGTTGACGACGTAGGCGTCTACTCGCGCGCGCTATGTCCTGAGGAAATCCTAGATCTCTATCTAGGGGGACGACCGAGTGGAGTAAGGATCATTCGCTGTCCGGAGACACGCTAATTGAGCTAGAGTTAGACAGTTATTTCTCATTGTAACGGATTTGACACTGGAAGCATATTTCAGCTTTGTTCGTAGTTCCGTTGCCTAATCTGAACGCAGTTGTTTTGACTGTTTAACTCTGCAAGCTAGTGTTGTGCATTAGATGCGCACAAGTTTTCAAATTTGTGCGCCTTGATTCATTTCAAAAACAAATCGTTAGCTTGCGTTAACCGATGGAACTTCAATCTCATAAGATTCTACTGATCGAAGAAGAGGCGGTGCTTCGTGACATCACGGAGTTTCGGCTGGAACTGTTGGGATTTCAAGTCATGGCGGTTGATTCAGCCAGAACAGCTAATCAGGAATTAGAGGAACAGCTGCCTGGGCTCATCATCTTGGGAACTGCTGCTGAAACGGACTCGCTTGAATTTCTCAATCACTTGAGCAATGAACCCCGGACGAGCGAGATACCAGTCATTTATCTGTCAGGTAGCTCTGATATGGAAGATGTCAAAAAGGCATTCAATGCTGGTGCGGATGAGTTTTTAGTGATTCCCTATGATCCGCAAATATTGGAAAAAAAAGTCCAAGAATTTGTCAGTGCTATCCCCATCATGGAATAAAAAAATTTGCTCAAGAGCTAACTAGTAAGTCAAATCTCGATATATGGCATCATGCTACGACTAGGCGACATACTGATCAAGCACGGCTGGGTAACCGAAGCCCAGGTACAAAGTGCACTTGCTGCGCAAGGAACTGAGCGAGGACTCTTAGGAACCATTCTGATTCGTCGGGGGTTAATAACCAGTGATCAATTGGGACAAGCATTGTCCGAGCAATATGGAGTACCCTATCTGGAAATTGTTCCCGAAGGTGTCAATCCCCAAGTGGTGCGGCTACTCCCTGAAGAACTGGCACGCAGACATACGGTAGTACCAGTAAGCGTGTCAGGTCGGTCGCTGCAGTTAGCAATGGTTGCACCCGATGATATGGATGCCATCTGCGAAACAGAATTGATAACTGGGTATAAGGTAAGTCCACTCGTTGCGCTTCAAAACGCCATCGAAGGCACGCTTGACCGTGGGTTCGACGATCGGGTCGTTGCCCGACAGACGATCGTGGACATGAAGATGGCCGATCTTGAAGCGGCTGAGAATATAATCGACGAAGAACTGTCGACGGATGTTGTCCTCGAAGATGATCAAACCCCGGTCGTTCGACTTGTACGAGCGATTCTCATGGGGGCGATCAATGCAGGCTCAAGTGATATTCATCTAGAACCACATCATCCTGAGATGAGAGTTCGCTACCGAGTTGATGGATCACTCCAAGCGGTTATGTCGATTCCTCGTCATATTGAAGAGTCCGTGGTGGCACGCATTAAAGTCATGGCAGACATGGACACGACCGAGAACCGCCGGCCCCAGGACGGACAGTTGAGTGTTCAGGAAGCGGCGACACGAGTCAACTTCCGCGTCAGTACCATCCCCACTGTAGGAGGCGAGAAAGTTGTGATGCGGCTTTTGGACGAAGGGAGTCGCGTATTCCAACTGGATCAATTGGGACTTTGTGATCGTGATTACAAGAAGATTCGAGGGCTCATTGATAAGCCACATGGAATGATTGTCGTCACGGGTCCTACGGGATCTGGTAAGAGCACCACCATGTACTCAATCCTATCTCAGCTCAATGCTGTGACACGCAATATTGTTACGGTCGAAGACCCCGTTGAATATCGCTTGCCGGGCATCAACCAGGTTGCGTCTGACAATGAACATGGCTTGGGGTTTGCCAATGCCTTGAAGTACATCATGCGACAGGACCCCGATGTAATTATGCTTGGCGAAATCCGTGATCATGAAACTGCTACGACGGCAGTGCAAGCCGCCCTCACGGGACACTTGCTCATTAGCACGCTGCATACAAACGACTCAATTGGCGCAGTAAGTCGTCTCAATGATTTAGGGATTGATAGTTTCAAAACAGGAGGCGCTTTGCTGGGTTCGATTGCGCAGCGATTGCTGAGATCCATTTGTCCCCATTGCAAAGAGACAGTTGCTCCGAGCGACCATTATCTGAAGAAACTCGGTCACAACACAGTAATTCCTGAAGATGCCTTATTCTATGCGGGTCGGGGATGCAAGAAATGTCTTGGAAGTGGCTACATGGGTCGTATTCCTATATACGAAGTTCTCGTCGTCACACCTCGACTTACTCAAGCTATTGAGAAAGGCCTGCCAACAACCAAGCTGCGTGATATAGCGCTCGAAGAAGGATTGGTCGAATTGGCAGCAGCTGGAATGGAACAAGCGATTGCAGGCCGGACTACCGTCGAAGAGGTCTTTTACAAGGTGTCTGGTTAGCGAGAGTTACCTATGTCCCGCCGAAAACAGTTAACTTCGAATGCTGCTACATTAAGTAAATCGCCTGTTGGTGTATCGGCAGAATTAGATCAATGGTGGAAGAAATTTGTCGGCCGGAAGAAAGCCGTCGAACGACTTAAGTCCTATGAGTTAACGTTCATTCTGCAAACCCTGTCTACCTTGGTGAGTAATGGGGTTCCACTCCCCAAAGCGCTTGCCACTCTTGCAAGAGAAGATACTGTTGCCAAGCACCGTGAATTACTCGATTCACTCCGACGCAAAGTCGAGTCAGGTGTTTCCTTCAGCGCTGCTCTCAAACTGTATCCTCAGGTTTGTGATCCACTTACCGTCAGCCAGATACGATTGGGAGAGCGGTCGGGCACGCTGGCTGAGACATTGCAACATTTATCTGAGAACCGAGGAAAAAGCGCTGAACTGAGACAAGCAATCATCAAAAAGATGGCTTATCCCTGCTTACTCATCACGCTAGGCAGCGGGCTTTTGACTTTCTTGCTAATGTATGTAGTACCAGTGTTTCAAGAGACTTATGACAATGCTCATGTGCCGCTTCCTTTCATCACACAACTCTTAATAAAGTTTTCAGAGTTGGTCCAGAAAATTGGGCCTTATCTAATTTGTGGTTTCTTAATTGTAACAATTTCGATTCGTCAGCTTCGAAAGCAAGGCGATTTCGCCCTATTAATGGATCGACTCCTGCTAAGGTTGCCATTGATGGGAACTTGGCTCAGGGATATTGCTATATTGCAAGTAATGGAGGTGTTACACAGTCTCATGGCTGCCGGATACACCTTGGCTGAGGCGATCAAAGAAACGGCACCTTCAGTCAAGAATCGGAGGGTGCGTAATGGAGTGCACGAACTTCATGCAGCCATTCAGCGTGGTGAGCGATTTAGCCGAGAACTGGAACGACTCGAGGAACTGTTTCCCCCAATTGTGAACCAACTCGTGATCGTGGGGGAGAGTACGGGCCAGTTGACTCGAGCCACGAAAGACATTTGTGATTATCTTCGACGTGAGATCGAAAGAAAAACGACTTTGATGGTTGGTGCATTAGAGCCAATTTTGACCATTAGTCTGGCAAGTGCCATCGCCGTCGTGCTGCTTGCAATTTATCTCCCTATGTTCGATATGGTAAACACAATTAGCGGTTAGTGACGATCCCATGAACAGAATTCAGTACAAACTTCCCGGGTACACTCTCACCGAATTGATGGGTGTTATTGTCATTCTGGGATTACTGGCTGCAGTAATACTTCCGCGAGTCATCGGGGAGAGCAATCAGGCTCACGTCTCTGCGTGCCAAACCCATCGCGGCAATATTGAGATCCAGGTGGAGCTCTGGATGAATCAAAAAGGCGTCTGGCCGACATCCAATTTGAGCGATATTGGAGCGGATATCAGTTTTTTTCCCGAAGGGCTGCCAACTTGTCCTGTCGATTCTTCGGCTTATACGATTGACACCCTTACAGGCCGTGTAATCGGACACAATCACTGAAAATTTTTGAAGATTTTCCATCACTTTAAGAAGAATAACCTACGTTTCTATAGCACAGACATGTATTGCCAACTGGCAGAAAAATGTTGCCATCACTTGATTTTTGGATTCGAATAGGAGCTAGATTAGCATGTATTCACGAAAAAAGCAGAGCGGGTTCTCGCTCCTTGAATTGCTTGCCGTTGTGACGATTCTCGGCATTATCGCCGCAATCATCGTTCCACGGGTCACTGTGTCCAGTGATACCGCAAAGCAACGCGTACGAGACCATCACAAGGCTACGATCAATGCCGCTGTCGAGCGTTGGTACGTCGACAAAGGTTCATGGCCGCTCGATAACTTGAGCAACATTGGTGCAGATGTTAACTATTTCCCGGATGGAATTCCTACCAATCCTGTTGATGGATCTGCTTACTCGCTAAATGCTACTACCCATCGAGTAAACTAACTCAGGTCCTTGAGTGACAGAAGTAAACCAATTTAATCGAATCCAGTTGAACGTGGCTCGACGTACCTTGGTGCGTCGAGCCATGAGCTTATTAGAACTGACTGCAGTTGTTGCCATCGCGGGCCTCCTAACAATCGCAGCGATTACTTCCTTCGGCCATTCAACACTAAAGAACAGCGGTGCTGAAGGGTTTGCTCGGACAATATCTTTGGCACTTGTCCATGCCCGTCGTGCAACGATTTCTACAGGTGATAATCATTATCTTCAGCTCAATTACTCTGGTTCGTTCGTGTCGAGTTATGCCCTCTATCGTCGAACAGGGGGGGGAGATGTTCAAGTAGATGCGTTGCGACAAGTCCCTGCCGATGTAACTGTTACCTGCGCAAGCTCACAGCTCGAGTTCGATTTCGACGGATCTGCATTGGCAGGTTACACAATAAGCATCACAGGCGAACAGCGAAGCTGGGATGTATCAATTGTCATGTTGACTGGTGCAGTCGTCGTGACCGAAACGACCCCGTAAAACCGCTCTGCCGTTTCGACTGGCGCGCAGAGAAGGGGTATTGTGTGTTCCAGATAAGCTATCTTTTCGAGGTACTAAAAGTCTTGAAAGTGTGAGATCCGGCTATGAACCTTGGCATGCAACGCCGTGCAGAAAAACGGCAGCGAACCGCCTTTTCGCTGTTAGAGATGGTCATGGCTAGTACGCTGTTGGCCGGTTCGTTAGTTCCCACACTTGCCGCTATAAGGGACGCGATGGCGAAAAGCCGTGATCTCAGCCGCCGGAATCTGCTCTCCAATTATGCTGTGAGCATCCTTGAAAGCAAAACCGCCTTAAACATGTACACTTGGAGCAATTCGAACACGATTGGAAACTTCGCTATCGATGGGCATCCTAAAGTGCGCTTCATTGAGGTTAGTTCCGATGATCCTGCGGACGGGGGTATTGTCAATCAATTGATGCATATTCAAGTCACTGTATTTGATGACGCTGATGGAGACTCAACACTAGATAGCAATGAGTTACAAGTAACTTTCCGTACCAAGATTGCTAAACTGGAATCTTATGAAAATGAAGAATAGCACCTACCACAAAAAGAGAGGGTTTACCCTCCTGGAATTGATGGTTACCACCTCGATGCTGGCTATACTAACCACGGCAAGCATGACGTTAGTTCGTACTTCCCACACAGCGTGGAACCTTCATTCAGCAGAGCAAGAAACTAGACAGTCTGGTATTGCCGTCTTGCGACATATTGTTCGTGAAACTCGACAGGCATCTGGAGTGGTGGCCATAACCGATCCTTCCAACCTATCAGGAAGTATTTCACTTTTAAATGCAGCTGGAGAGACGCTTGTTTGGAGTCACGATCCTATCAACAAACGTGTTTTGTTTGGCGTTTCGACAGCTACCGACGTTTTAGCGAATGGAATTGAAGAGTTAAGCTTTCAAGGCATCCGCGCTGATGGAGTGCAGACAACAACCGAGGTTGGATTAGTCCATTCGATCAAGGCGACGACCAAGGTAACCTTGAATAAAGGAGCATCCACAGAAGATGTCATCACATCCTGTCAGGCATGGTTAAGGGCATGGTAGCGAGGAAGTGACGATGCACAATTCCAATCATAGATTCGGCAAATGCGGTACTCCTCGTCGCGGTGCAGCCCTAATGTTTTGCATGTTTATTCTGGTTTTTTCAGCGCTCATTGTCACCAGCATTCTCGATGCAACGACTCTCGAATTGGCGGCATTGAGGAATACCTTGGATTACGAGCGTGCACTGTATCTGGCAAACGCTGGTGTCCACGAAGTAGCAGCTATTTTGGAAACAGATATTAACTGGAGGGGTGTGATTACGGATGGAGCCTACCCAGCAGATAATACCTACACAGCGACGGCGGTGGATGGAATTAATAATACGATTCTAGTTTCTTCCACTGGAGTCGCCGGCGACGTGACTAGAAACCTGCAAGCAACGATCGAATAACCCCCTCAATTGAGAATCAAAAATGGCTGATAGACGTACAGAACATGAAAGACGCGCGACTCAAGAGCGCCGCCGTATCAAAGAGCGTAAGAGGTATTCCGAGAACCGTGTTGCCGTAATCGAAATCACGGAAAATGATTTACGTGTAGCAATCCTGAATCGAGGTTCCAAGGATACGGCCGATGAGGTCCAAGGGACGTCTCTCCGTTGGAGAGAAGAAGCAGACTTATTAGGCTCGGAACAAGGTCAGAGAGAATTGACGGCTGCCCTGCGGCGGATTTGTGAAAGTCAAAATCTTGCTGGCTCCCAGATTCGATTTGTGCTTAGTGGAAAGTTCTGTGTGACAAGAGCGCTGCTGGGAGCCACAGAAGAAGTGAAGTCCCAACTCCAGCAACTCCAACAGCGAAGCCAACTCTACCTCTTGTTGGGGACTGGTGAAAAAGTCATTGTGAGCAATTCAAAGCCACTTGATGCCCGCCACACTTATTCTGTCGCTGCTATTGCGAATGCACGAACGATCAATTCGATCCACACTGCCAGCGAGCAAGCAGGTATGTTCGTGGAATCCATCGAACCTGCACTGGTGTCCAATAGTCGCGTGGTTGATCGCTTGCAAGGTGCTACTAAAGAACCGTGCTTATTAATCCATCTCGACCGACATTCCGTTGAAATTGGCGTTTCACAGACTGGTCGACTGATGCTGGAATATCGACCTGGTACTTGTGAATCTCCTGAAGACTTAGTGGAGGTGGTCCGAACACATTTGAATAGGTTGGAACGCCACCTGGGTCGCATGCTCAGGCAGGCCCCTCCAAAACTTCAAAAAGTCTATCTGACGGGTGAGTGTGAAGAAGTCGAAAAGGCACGAAAAGCATTAACAGCGATTCAAGATATGCAAGTGATCGTTGCCAAACCTGAAGAGATCCAAGCCACCTGGAATCTCTCAAAAACTATGGAGAATACGGCGACAATCACGCTCTTAGGGGCTTTACTGGGAACTTACTTGCCTGCTGGTGAAACTGATGCACCTAATTTCATGGAGCACATCACAGCTATTACGCGTGAGCCGATCAAGCCAATCCTCTTGCGAAGCCTGGTTCCGCTAGCAGCAGTACTGCTCATTGCCGTGGGCCTTTTTTTTCTGAATTTTCGCCAACAAATGGTCAACGAAGGATTACAGGAGCAGTTAAACGAGCTTGCAGCAGCCCGTACGCAAACTCGTGAATTACGATTGCGTATGACTGCCTCGTCAGCCATGCTAGCACAGCTAGAGCGAATGCTCGCGCAGATCTCGAGTCCTCCCCATGCCGAAATGATGCGGCGCATTGCCAGGTGCATGCCAAATGATGTGTGGGTGAATACCTTGTCGGTATCTGACGCCAATACCGTGAAATTGAGGGGTTCTAGCTACTTGGAAGCGGGTGTGTTTGACTTCGTTAAATGGCTGGAGCTAGCACCTGGATTCGAGGATGTTGCCTTACATAGTACCAAGAGTGGTCATTCGAGATCAGGGCCAACTGTCGATTTCGACCTGGACTTAACATTCTCCGATGATGACAAGCCGATTACGGAGGTAGCCCAAAATGAATGATTCAATTGTCCGAAAATTTTGTGAAAGCCCCCGGCGGTCACTAATCGTTACAATCGTTACAATCTTACTGGGTCTGGTGGTACTGGCTCCGTTGGTCGATGACTATTTTGACAATCGTGAGGCTTTTGCGGTCCTTGAGGGGGAACTTGTTACAGCCCGACAGGAGGCAGAGCAGCTTCCTCAACTTCAAGAGACTGCCAATAAGGTAGAGGCCCAACTTGAATTGCAGGAGTCACGTTGTGTTACAGAGAAGAACCTGAGCGACTATCGGAGTCGCTTGGTTGAACTAGTGAGAGAAAGTGGATGTCAAATACGTAGACTGGAATTATCAGCACCGATTTTGGCACCTTGGAATGAAGGTGATAATCCAATCGAAGGGAAGAGAGTCACTGGTTCTGCAAGTGAGAAAACACCTTTTGTCATCGAGCACCGTAATGTCAATTTGTCAGTCAATGGAAGGACTGCTGGGATTTATGATCTACTGGAAAAGTTACAGCACGATACAAAGGTAACTTATCCAGAAAAAGTGGAAATCATTTCTGACGGACAGAATGGTGAAGAATTGATGCTTGAACTGGAATTGTGGTTATTTGCGCTTACTAGACAGAACTCCTAGAACTTGCAATGAGATTTCTAAGTTCTGAAAGCTTACGAGCTCACGGTTAGTGCAACTTGTGTCAGGGAGGACACATGGTATTGTCTCTCAAGAGTGAACTGCTCCGCTTAGCAGGCCAGAGACTGGCATGCTTAAAAGTTCACCTGTGCGCATTTATTTTCGCTCTCTTAATCTGCAACCCTAGTACGTTTGCCATCGATGAACCGCAACTCTTGGTACCGGGAAATAGTTCAGAACTTATTCCCTTGGATCAAGCTTTGGAGACTCGTGGTGACCTCTCTTTGCAGGATACGACGATTCAGAAAGCACTATTCACGATAGGTGCAACCTGGAAGGTGAATATCGTTGTAGGAAAAGACGTGGAGGGCACCGTGAGCTGCATCTACACACAGGCACCTCTGCGTGAAGTTCTAGATGCGATTCTTCTTGCTAACGGATATAGCTATCGCCCCGTGGGGCAAAGCCTCGTTGTGCAAAGGGCTCAAGAGGTTGGCAGTGCAAATCCCCTCTTTCAGTCGGCGGCTATTTCAATTACCCACACCGATCTTAACGAGGTGGTCGAAGGGGCAAAGCTCCTGCTCAGTAGTCAGGGACAATTGCAATCTCTGGAATCTTCCAATAGCGTGCTGGTAGTAGACTTTGCCGATCGAGTGGAATCCATTCGCAACTTCATCAAGCAAATGGACTCGGCTGCTTCCCAGAGCACGGGAGGCATTCCTGCAGAGTCGTATAAGCGCTTGCAGGTAGCCTACTTTCATACCCACTTTATTCCTGTGGATAACACCAAAGCACCTATCACCGCAGTCCTTAGCGCGAGTGGAAAGGTAGCGACAATGCCTGCCGAAAATCGCCTGGTGGTCGTTGATTATGCCTCGAATATCGAAATGGTAGGGCGGGTGCTCAAGAAAATTGATCGGCCGCGACCACAGGTACGCATCACAGCTCTTATCTACGATATCAGTTTACAGGATTTGGAGGATCTAGGTTTCAATTGGAATAGCGAGGGAAAAGGAAATACCGTTAATGCTGATGGAGTTCCCGATCAAGTCTTAGGACTTGATTCGACGACACTTGTTCCTTTTGCCCCGGGAGTTCCGGGAAGTACTTTGACAGTAAAGAGCCTCACCCAGAATTTTGATCTCAGGGCGATCGGAGTCTTTTTGCAAAACGCCAAGGATGCTCGACTGCTAGCCGACCCCCATGTCACGGTCGAGGAAAACGCAGTTGCAAATATGGATAGCGTCACAGAAATCCCCTTCCAGCAGCTCACCGAATCGTCGCTGGGAGGGCAGATTGGCACGACCGCGTTCAAAAAGGTTGGTATCAAACTGCAAGTCACTCCACAAATCGCTTCGGACGGCACCGTGAAAATGCTGGTCAGTCAGGAGTTCAGCCGGGTAAATGGCTTTACGGAAAACGATAATCAGCCCATTATCGATGCCCGAATTGCGTCGACCAGCGTCCGGGTGGCCAACGGGCAGACCGTCGTCATCGGTGGACTCCGCCAGCGAAGCGACACAGGCGATTTCAATGGCGTGCCATTTCTGAAAGAAGTTCCTTTGGTAGGACCGTTATTTCGCTCGCGGAGCACCAATGTGCGTGAAAGCGAATTGATCGTCTTTATTCGACCCGAGATTGTCGATTTCGATCAGGTCATGAGCTATCGGGAGTCCCTGGCAAATGACACGGTCAATTGCCGTCTCGATGCGATCCCGCTAGCTGAAGGTTGCCAGAATTGCCCGAATGGCGGACAAGGTCACGGCCTATTGCAGCTGCCACCCGTGGATGGTGATGCCTGTGCGAAGAAGGATTCGAACTTGCCCTCAATCCGACAAGCTCAGGCGACTTCTGATATGCGACCCGACTTCGATAATCGCTATCGCTCGGAAAAGAATACAAGCAAATCCAAAACTCCGACGATCAAAAGGCTATTCAACAAGTAACGATTGCGCGGGTTTTTCCGACAGTGGTTGGACGGTTGGTCGGCTAACCATCTTCAGAAGGCGAGCGGGGCAGTTTCTGACCTCATTTCAAGCTAGATTTAAGAGTCCAGTACGTACTTTCTTTAGCACTCACACTTAGGCACACCGATGCGTTTCGCCGGTAGATTCTCAGTCCCAAAGTTGTCCCTGCTTGTCTGCGCGGCATTCTGCGGATGCGATGCCATCCAGGATATTGAGATGCCCGTAGTAGCACCAGCTACCGCGAAACAACCCTCTACCGATCCCCATTCCCCGCAACTGCCGGCAGGGGAAGCTTCCGATGAGGAAGTGCCAACAAAGGAGTCATCTGACGAAGTTTCGCAGGCCTCCGAGGAAAAGGTAGAAAGCATCGCCTACGAACCCCCGTTTCCCGACCGCGAGAATCCCTTTCTAGCACCGCAACGCAATGTGCAGTCGGCTCAAGGAGAGGGGAGCAATTCCAGAGATGAGATTCAACTCCTGGGATTCGCAAATGTTGGCCGTCAAAAGGCCATCCTCTCAATCAATGGCATGGTCGTGCCCATTGGCGAAGGAGACCTGGAGTCTGGCATCGAGGTGATCTCGATCCATCCCCCCGCCGTGGTCCTGCAGCGAAACCGCCAACGCTGGCAGACGTCGCTGGAATACTAAATCTCTTTGTCGGGATTACCCCAAGAGCGGAAAAAACTGGCCTCCCAACGGTTCTCCACGCGGGATCGGAGGAACTCCCTCTAGCAGAGGTTCATCACTCATGCTGCAGACGCCGTCGGCGACTAGATTTACCACGGTGGCTCTACGTGGGCGCGAACTCTTGTTCGCTTGCGAACCGTGTACCGTCAGCGGATGGTGAAAGGTTGCATGACCCCGGCGGGAATTGACCACGGTGGGATTAGAGAGGGCCTCCCATTGTTCGTCATCCAGGAGCGCGCGGATTCCTTCCATATCACCGGCGAGCTCCGTCTTGGGCAATAGCTCCCAGCGATGGCTGCCAGGAACATATTGAATTGAGCCATTCTCCGCATCGCAGTCGTCCAGGGGAATCCAGCAGGTGAGATGTTGCATCGGTTCGGTGCGGGTCCAGTAGGAGTAGTCTTGATGCCAGGCCACAACACCGCCATGGTGGGCCGGCTTGCAGAAAAGCTGATCGTGCCAGAACCGGGGCTCCGCCTGCAGTAGTTGCCGCGATGTGCCTACCAGCGCCGGATTCCACAGCAAATCATGAAACCCGGGCCGCAACCGCCAGGCACCGAGGGCATGGAACAGAGCCGTCTCGGGCGTGGTGGATTCGTTGGTGTGATATTCGTACCAATACTCGAAGCCTTCATGCGCAGGCTGTAAGAACTCGGCGAGTTCCTCGCAGAGTGTGTCACACTGCTCGGGAGTGAGAAGCGGGACGTTCGTGATGAATCCGTCCCGCTGGAATGCAGCCAATTGTTCCTGACTCAATTCAAGCGGCACCAACGCTCCCTGATTTTTGAAAAGATCGCTTACCGGCTCGTGAAAGGTCGACAAATCTTTGTGATCAGCCATGTTTGAAGGTATCCCGCCTTTTAAAACGTAAATGCCGCTATCCGAAAATGTACTGTTCGAGCTCCAGAATAGGAGAAGGAAATTTTAACAGCTAGTAGACCCAGAATTAAAGACGTGAATGCTTGAATTTCAGCACTTGGAGTTCAAGCTTTTACCTCGCTTGAAGCCGAAGAGGCCTCAGCCTCCCAGGGATTAATTGGCTTCGGTTCTGGAGGAGGATGCAGCAGGGCTTCATCCTGGGCAACTCGCTCGGGAAGTGCCCGCGGCATGTGGTGTACGTCGACGATTAAGGAGCGAATATTCAGTAGTAGGACGACCAGCGCCGCCGGGCCGAGTATTATGAGCAATGTGTTGGCCTCCACGGCCAGGGGGCCATTATCAATGAGTGTGACAAGTGTCCAAATGGGATTCGTGGTCTGTATAAAGGAGAAATCGCTGCCCAATCGGAGCGAGGGAGTCATCAGGAAAATCACCTGGGGAATTCCGCAGGCCAACAGGAGCAGGATCAGGTGTACGAGGAACCCGGCTGAGAGTTGCACGTATGTGACGGTCCGGATCAGGCCGATCAAGAGTTTGCCAATGCCGAGAAACAGCAGTGTGTAGCACCAGCTCAGAAGCAGGAAGTAGAAAACCGTGTCTCGACTGGGCCAATTGCCAACGGGAGGGAAAAACAGTATCAACATCAGCCCGGCCAGCGTCACGGCCGAGAGGGAACTCACGGCAAACATGAAGCCAGTCTGCGGGCCGGGGTTGAACCAGGTGAGAAACATCCTGCCCAAGGTGGTAGAAGGAAGGCTCCGCAGGACTCGGCGAGATAGATGCGGCCATTCGCTGGTCATGAGTGCTCCCATCAGATACCAATAAGCGGCCGAGCTCGCGGCCGCAGTCAGCAAAACCAACAAGAAGAACTCTGGAGAACGCGGTCCAAAGAAAGAGCCAATGCTGATCCACCCGAGGAAGCAGGCGTGCAGAAGAAGCATGCGTTTTCGCAGAGGCGTCGAGCGATTATCGCTGGTAAAACCGATCTGAGCCGCCGCAGCGGCGTGTAATAGTGAAAAGGTTGCACCATAGAAAGTAAGGGCAGCAAAATTGGACAACCAAAACCATGGATCTTGCAAATCTACGAACCCGCGCTCCACAAACTCGGGAATGGAAGTAATCGTGCTCGACAATACAATGACCAGGCACAACACCACCAACAACGAGATCAACACATGAGTGTGCCGCGCTTTGGCATTAGTGCCAGCCAACAGGCCCAACATGGAGAGGCCCAAGCACAAGAACACAAAATAGATCAGTAAGAATACAATCGTCGGAATGTCGACGCCGCGCAAAAGATACGTGAATGCGATGCAGGGGCTGACTCCGCACAAATAGATCATCATCTGCACGGCAGCGCTCCCTAGTTTGCCGCTGATAATCTGGTTTGCCGAAAGCGATGTGATGGAGAGCAGTTCGTAGGTGTTGTCTTCCTGCTCGGCAGCCAATGAACGAAAAGCAAAGAAAGGAACGATCAAGATCAACGGACATGCCAGGATCGTGGCATAAACCATGAGCATGGTTGGTCCCGAGGCCACGTAGTACACGTCGGGTCCAATGATGGCCACGACGGCAAAGCTGACCCCCCAGCAGGCCAGCAGGACGACCAGGAATGTGGCGACAAACTGACGGCTCTTGAGTGCCTGGCGGGTTTCCTTCACGAGGATCGGATTGACATGGTCGATAAGTTGTTCGGCTCGCACCAAGAATCGAGCGAACCACCCAGGTGTTGTCGACTGAGTTGCTCTCGGAGCGGCAGATTGTGGAATCGCCTCGGCACTCATTGCACTTTGCCCTTGGTAACGTGGAGGAACACATCTTCCAGACTCTTGGTCTTGCTGGAAAACTCGAGGATTTGAAATCCCGCCTGTATGACTTCCCGCAGAAGAATGGCTTGATTTTCCTGGCCCCCTTCATGGGTACAGGCCACACGATTTCCGTCGAGGGTGATGTCTGATATGTCTGCTCGTGCCTTCAGCCAGTTCACCAGCGGCTGGGGATCATCCAGGCAGCGCATCGAGACTCGGCTGACCACCTCGGCATGACTGCTGATTTCTTCGACACTGCCAGTCGCCAGAAGTCGGCCTTGTTCGATGATGGCCACCCGGTCGCAAAGTTCTCCCAGTTCGGTGAGAATGTGGGAACTAATCAACACGGCTTTTCCCAACTGAGCAATACGGTCGATCATCTCCCGCAACTCGATTCGTGCGCGGGGATCAAGTCCTGCAGCAGGTTCATCGAGGATAAGCACTGATGGGTCGTGAATCATCGTGCGACCCAAGCAGAGCCGTTGCTTCATGCCCTTGGAGAGACCATTAATGGGTTTTTCCGCGAGTGTATTGAGTAGGGTGAAATCCATGACTGAGCCAACCGCTCTGGTTCGTTCGGTGCCGCGCAGCCCATAGGCCCGGGCGAAGAAATCGAGATACTCGCGGACGTTCACGTTTTCGTAAGTTCCGAAATAGTCTGGCATAAATCCAAGCCGACGACGCACGCGATCGGGATCGTCCACGACGGAGAACCCATCCACACGTGCGTCCCCATAGGTTGGCTCGTCAAGCGTGGCCAAGATGCGCATGCTGGTGGTTTTCCCAGCACCGTTAGGACCTATGTACCCGAATACTTCGCCGGGATAGACTTCGAAACTGATGTCGTCGACGGCTCGCGTTTTGCCAAAATAACGATGCAGGTGCAATAGTTCGATGAGGGGCTGTCTGGCATGAATCATGTCACCATTCCCCTCGGACAACGTGAAAGCTGGCACTTTCGGGAAGGTCTTCCATTCCCAGGGATAGATCAACTCCTCGGTCGGTGACTGCAATGAAAGTGCGGGTGCCCCAGGATGGCGTGGCAGCCGAAGAAATCGCTGACAACTGCGCCTCCATGAGATTCAGGGAGAAAGGGAAGGCCAGAATGTTCTCACCGGAGGACAATGATTCGACCGTTCCGGGAGGAAACTGGGGGGCATTGTCGGAGAACATCTTGCGCAGGCTTGTCATGGCTTGAACCTGGGAAGACTTCATCAGTAGCTTGGATTCGCCTGCTGGAAGATTTTCCACCAGGTGAACGGCTCCCTCTAAATCTGAGACGGCCATCAAGAGAATATCAACCCCTAAATGGTTCGTGGCTTGTAGTCCCTCCTCAACATTCTGAAAGACTACTTCTTGCGGCGACCGACGACTGGAGATGGTCAAGTATTGTGTTGGAGTCCGCGAAGCGAGCCAACCGCGTTTTAGTTCTTGGGAGTTGCTCCATTGAAGTTCGCGCGGCTGCAGAACCAGATTACGAATCAAGCGGCGATTCCCTGCTCGTGATGCAGGATGGATCGGATAGATCAGCGTGTCGGAGGGATATTCAAGCCCACTTGGTGGCGCGATGCTGGCAAAATAGGAGAGGCGTGCCCAACAGGTGGCCGTACTGGATCGTTGATCTAAGAGTGTAAAGCTGCGGGCGCGAACCTGCGCTCCAAAGCCATCAGACAAAAAACTGTAAACGACCAACATCAGAATCGTCGCACATGCCGCCGCCGGAACCGAGAGCAGCAAGAGCGGGAGTTGCTCGCGACGTTTAAGCAGCAAGTAGTTGACCGGCCCAATGCCTAACACAAACAGGGTCAGCAACAATTGAAAAGCAGTGACGGGGGCCGTTCCAACCTCGGGGATCAACCAGTCGTTGAAATTGGGATTACCCTCATCGGGGTCGTTGCCGTGGCGGGTAACCCAGGAGAGCCGCTCAGAGAGCAGTGACTGTGTGATTGCCCAGTTGGTCAATCGCTCAGACCCTCGAAATTGGAATAAATCCCGAAATGCGGTGACCGTGCCCATGCCATAGAGCCTTGTAGTGAACCACTTGCGCGAGTCTCTCTCCGAAAGTGTTGTGTTTTGCAAGTCGTCGGTTTCCGTGAGTGTTCGAGGTGTTCGGAGTTGGCGTAGCTTTTCTACTGCATCGGTTCCGGGATTGTCGATCCGTGGGAACCGCCAGCCACGCTCTTGCAGGTTTTCGTAGACATCGGAAGAAGTGGCCGATTGTTCCGGCAGCGAAAGAATTTTTTCAATGCGAGCTACATCTTCATAATCCACACCTGTTTCGAACAACCAGAGATTTCCTCCCGCGCGAACCCACCTGAGCATCTCCGCAAAACGGCCGGGCTGATTAGCGGCTACTTTATCGATTTCAGAAACGCTTGCCGTTACCAGATCGAAGGAAGAATAGTCAATGAAATGATCGGGCAACGGCTGATCGCTGAGAGTCATAGTATCTGCAGGAGCACCGCGTAATTCATGGAGCAAACGCGAGATGTCGAGTTGATTCACAAAGCCCAATCCCAGCACGCCAAAGGTGTATCCTCCGCGTGAAATATTCGATTGCGGGTGCTGGTTGAAATCCACACTTAGGTCTTCATCGCGGACGCCATCGATCCAGGTGGTTATTCCGACATAGCGCCACTGGGTGTATTCAGGAATGGATAGCGTGAACTCGGCACTGGAGCTGCCGGCTGGGATTTCGAAATCTTGTTCGACACTAATGAGGGGTTCGTCGGTCGTGCGCCATCCTGCGGCAAAACGTACCGTCACCTGAATATCGGCAGGAGCGGGACGAGAAAGCTGAAAGCGACACATTACGGGTCGGTATCCATGCTCACCGATCCAAGTCGTGTCGACAAGCAGTTGCATTCCGGATTGCTTGGAGTAAACGGCTTTGCCGGTCGAACTAAAGGGCAATACAAAAGAACCTCCATCTATCGCCGAACCAACGGGGCAATGAGCCATCCACAATATCAGCGAACACAAAATACACAGCAAGTTGGGTGAGAACTGGCGAGATGTGCTGCGATGATTATGCATGGCAAGGGAGAGGGCTCAGTTGCCACTTGGTTTGACGCGGGGACCAGCCAAAAAGCGATCGTCAGTAGTGGATTGGATCCCGCCCTGTTTGGTGCGCGCCGGCAGACGCTCATTTCGAAACAACTTTGAAATTACGACGACGAATACAAAGAAAGCGGCATGTACCAAGAGCACGACCAGAATGCTCACTACGGCGACACTCAGGGCGATGGCCCAATAGCTGCCAGCGAAGGCACGTGCCAGCACAAGAAAAAATATGGCCGCAATTGTGACCCATTTCATCGTGCTGCGCAATGTAAACTGTGGAAGAAACATGAATGATATTGTCGCAGAATAGGTTGCTGTCAAGCAAGAGTTTGGCTCACTTTTCGCGGTTGGAATCGGGTGATGAATTGGCGTCCCCTGGTCTGTAAGTGGAACAAGCGGTAGCATAAATGTCACAAACACGTTGTTGCAGCATATTAGAGGAAGATAATGGATCGTTTTTATTTTATTTCAATCATTTTATCCCGCTCAATTCTCACGTCAGTTCTTCTACAGACGCTATGGCCTGCGCTGGGGATGGCAGCTCCTGAGGTGGAAGCATACATTGGTCAGCCATTAGGGGTAGCGCGGGTGACGGTAGATGTTTTCCGTGGCGAACCGTCGCTTCCTCTGAGTGACGAGCGTTTTACGGTCGTCGAAAAGAACGGCCGCGCGATTTATCCGATTGTTAAGGAAGAGCCCGCACGGGAGTTGTTGCGTGGTTTGCTAGGAATCGAGACGCCACGAACGGTGACACTTTATTTCCTCTTCCGTGGCGAGGATCCATTCGATGTTTCCGTCTATTCTCCGGTAGAGCAGGGGGTGCGTGTCAAACCACAGCAAAGTCCCCAAGGCCATCAGAAGCTACTAGAAGAGTGGTGGACTCAGCTCACTGAGCGCTGGTCACGATTGCAGAAAGACCCAGAATTTCCACCTATCGTGGAGAACTTTTTAGTGGCTTCTTTTGCACGCCGGCTCAATCGGCCCATCCCCGAAGTAGGCACGGGACTGTTCGGTTTGCAGAAGAAAGATTCTGCCCTGCAGGAATTGTTCGGAGGTGAGTCAGCACTGCTTGCAGTCGACCGCGAAATGGTGTTTGGTACTGGGGATGATTCACATGAATTACACGATCTCCCCACAGCTCCTACCTGGCCGGCAACGAAGATTGATGAGGCTCAGCTTGGAGAAGTTAAACTTGAACCTTTGGCCTCGCACGTGCCCGAAGAATGTTTCTACTTGCGATTTGGCAACTTCAACAACTATTTCTGGTTCCGCGATCTGACTAACAAATGGGATGGCGATCTTAAAAATATGCTTCTCCGCCGGGGCATCAATCGCCTCCAGTCGAGTCGTATCGAACAGCAGCTTTCGTTAAAGGAGAACGTGCTCTCAAGAATCCTTGCCCCCCAGTTTATTAGTGATGCGGCACTCATTGGTATGGACCCGTACATGCAACAGGGAGCTTCGATAGGATTGTTGGTGCAAGCCAGGAATAGTCAAATGCTCTCGCAAGATTACATGCGACAGCGTCGAGAATCTCTGCAAAAATTTCCGGACGCCGCCGAATCCACGATCAACATCAACGGTACCGAAGTCTCTTTGATTGCCACACCTGATGGACAGGTTCGATCTTATTACGCCCAGTCCGGTGATTTCCACTTGGTGACGACATCCCGAAGGATGGTAGAACGATTTCTTGAAGCAGGAGATGGGATACGGTCATTGGCTTCTTTACCCAGCTTTCGCCTGGCACGTCAGAAGCTGGAGCTCGAGCGAGAAGATACAATCTTTGCCTTTTTATCAGAAAAGTTTTTTCAGAATCTCTGTACGCCAGAGTATTGGATCGAAGCACGGCGGCGCCAACAAGCAGATCAGCAACCCCTGTTGGTGGAGATGGCTCGCTATGCAGCACAATGTGAAGGGTTACCTGCAATTAGTGCAGAAGAGTTGATTTCCACAGGCATCTTGCCAAAAAACTTTGGCGAGATGCCTGACGGCAGCCATATGCATGAGACAGAATCTGGGACCGTAGACACTTTGCGTGGAATGCCAGGCTTTTTTACGCCTGTAGGGGACGTGCAGGTGAAGCAGGCAACTAGTGCTGAGTTGGAGGCGTACAAGAATTTCCTCGAAGAGTTTGCCGAAGAAGTTGGTCAGATGCCGCCGATTGCCGTTGGAGTCCAACGGCTGCCTCGTACCCCTGATGAGGATCACACACTCCTGGTGGATGTGGTAGCTGCACCACTTGGAGTGGTAAAGCTCGGCAAGCTGGTCGATACCCTTGGTGACCCCATCGATGAAAAAATGAAACCAATCGCTGGTGATGTGGTTTCGTTTCAATCCGTCCTCGATGTGCCGGTACCTTTGATCGGTGGCGAGAATCAGCCGCATTTATTGTTTGCAGGGCTAAGGGACTTTCGCTCACCACTGATCGTCAAACAAGGCGATGTGGCACCTGGTGCCGCACGCTCTGAACTGATACGCGCCTACGTCGGTGCCTGGCCACGACCAGGCCTATTAGGTATTCTACAAGGGCCTGAACTCGCCAAAGGTCCTGAGCCACAAGCTCTCGGTGATCAAATGTGGCAGGCCCAGGCTGAAAACTTTCTGATCATCTCTTTCAAACCTGATGTGATTCGAGAGGTCGAGCCCCAGTTGGGTTTCGAACCTGCCGAGCGACCTGCCCAGGTGCGAATTCGGGCGGAAGACCTCACTGGAAAGCAGATAGCCGATACCGTCAATGCCTTGGCTTACGCAAGAGCGCGAGAAACATCCGTGGCTCCGAGTCGCTTGATGAATACACTTTCAAACTTGCTGCATGTACCACGGCCGGCTTGCCAGGAATTTGCCCAGCGACTGGTGGATGGCACGTTTGTTTGTCCGCTTGATGGAGAATACAACCTTTATGAATCCGAACAGTCGCTGCCCGTCTGGTCGTCCAGTGCGGTCTCTGAAGCTAACCGCTTTCTTTTAACGGAAGTTCCTGAGGGATTCACCGTATCATTCTTGGAATGGTTTCGAGGATTGCAAGGGGATCTTCGGGTGGCAGATGGTGAACTGTCGGCCCATGTTGAACTCAAGATGGCCCCCGACGCACTTCCATGACATCAGACTCTTCTTTACAACGGTATAGCAGCAAGGAATTTCCCCCCTATAGCTATGTTCCAGGCAGCGGTACCCCGCATCCGGTGAGCGATCCCCAGGGGCACATGTATGGATTGGCTGAGCCAAGGGTGTCCCCACTCAATCCTGATCGTTGGCAAGAAAATGAGACTTTCCTCTACGCGATCGATCTCTTTAACCATGGTTACTTCTGGGAGGCCCACGAGGCGTGGGAAGCCTTATGGCATGCTGTGGGACGAACCGGTACCGAAGCCAAGTTTTTAAAAGGGCTCATCAAGATCGCCGCGGCAGGAGTAAAACAGCTTGAAGACAATGCCTCTGGGGTTCGGCGACATTCCCGCCGAGCGATTGATATTCTTTCATCACTCCCATTGCCTGTTTATTGCGGAGTAAATCTAGAAGTGCTGTTGAAAGGTACTGGACGGCTGGTAGAGAATCCTACGGCAAAGATTGCACCGATTGTGCTCTCTTCGCTTTCTCCATGAGTTGACCTGCACGATAGCTGCTGCGAACTAGAGGGCCTGAGGCCACAGCGAGAAAACCCATCCTAAGGGCAGTATCTTTCCATGCGTCGAACTGATCAGGATGCACAAAACGATCCACAGGAAGGTATCGCGTGCCAGGTTTGCCAGGAGCGAGATACTGGCCCAAAGTCAATAGTTCAACGCCCGCTTCGCGTAAGTCCTGCATCGCGCCGACTATTTCTGTGTCTGTTTCTCCCAGGCCGACCATGAGACTGCTCTTGGTCCAAACTTCGGGACGATATTGTTTAGCTAGCCGCAGAATCATGAGGCTCTGGTTAAAGGAGGCCCGTGGATCGCGGACTAGTTTATCGAGTCGCGGAACGCACTCCACGTTGTGCGCGAAGACGGCAAGCGGGAGGTCTAACAATAAGTGGGACAAGGCCTGCTTGTTGCCTTGCAGGTCACTGCATAACAACTCGACGTTGGTGCTAGGCAGACGATTTTTCACAGCAAGGACACATTGTCTGTAATGATCAGCACCACCATCAGGCTGATCATCCCGATTAACGACCGTGATGACAACATGCTCGAGTCCCATCCGCTCGACGGCATCGGCCAGACGCTGTGGTTCGTCCGACTCCAAAGGAGGGGGCTCGCGCAGGGTCTCCACTGAGCAAAATCGGCAGCCACGTGTGCACTCCTTGCCAGCGATCATGAAGGTGGCTGTGCCACGAGCCCAGCAGTCGTGAATATTGGGACAACGGGCTTCCTCGCAGACGGTGTGCAATTGGTTGCCGGCAACCGCACCTTGAGTGCCGTTAAAGTTAATCAGAGATTGACCTGCCGGCAAATTCACCCGCAGCCACTCAGGTAATCTCTGGCGCACTTTTGGCGAGCTACTTGGTTCAACGATCGGTAGCGTAATCATGCAACTCTTACTCAGCCCGTCAGTCCTTCAAACAGTGGAGTCGACAAGTACCGTTCACCAAGGCTCGGCATGATCACTACGATTCGCTTGCCGGCAAACTCTGGTCGAGCAGCTACCTTGGCTGCGGCACACATGTTCGCACCGCTGGATATTCCTGCCATGATTCCTTCCTCTCGTGCGAGTCGTCGCGCCCATTGGAATGCCTCTTCGTTGCTGACAGTAATGGCCTCGTCAACCAGTGACGTATCCAAGTTCTTCGGAATGAACCCGGCTCCAATCCCCTGAATTTTATGGGGACCCGGCTGGCCGCCGGAGATTACTGGCGAGTCGGCCGGCTCGACTGCAATCGCCTTGAAGGAAGAATTTCTCGGCTTGATAAATCTTGCTACTCCAGTGATCGTGCCCCCCGTTCCAACTCCCGCCACTATGGCGTCGATGTTTTCTCCCGAGTCTTCCCAAATCTCAGGGCCAGTGGTCTTCTCATGGATGGCAGGATTGGCAGGGTTGTCAAACTGTTGCGGCATCCAGGCGTTGTCGGTGCTGCTAACAATCTCACTGGCCTTTTCGATCGCACCCTTCATGCCTGCCGCCGCAGGGGTAAGCACCAATTCGGCACCCATGGCCCGCAATAATGCACGGCGCTCCACCGACATCGACTCCGGCATGGTGAGCGTGAGCCGATATCCCTTGGCGGCACAGACAAACGCCAGTGCGATTCCTGTGTTTCCGCTAGTCGGTTCTACGATCAAAGTTTTTTCATTCACGTGGCCAGCCTTTTCACCGGCTTCGATCATCGCCACGCCAATCCGGTCCTTCACACTGTTGAGAGGCTGAAAGAACTCACATTTGGCAAACACCGTAGCATGACCTTCTGGTACCAGCCGATTGATGCGTATCATGGGTGTATCACCAATTGCGGAGGCGACATTGTCATAGATTTTTTTGCGTGGCATGGTCTTCCCTTACTTCTCAAAGAGGAAACGGAGATTCAAAAGCGACGTGCGCTCGCTCACGGTATATGTTGAACTGAAACCGTGGATTATTAGCAGTAGGGCAACTAACGGCAACCCCTGTCAATTTCACGAGGAATTTACCTGCTTTGACGCTGCTTATTTGATCAGAAAGAGATGGTCGCTACCGCGGACGAGTACATGATCGCGCAAGGGAACCGGCGTGGCGACACATTGTTCAGCAAAATCGTGCTCGTCGAGATGCTGGTAGCCGTCGGCAATGCGGCCAATTTGGAGCATGCCGTCCTCGCGGAGGCAGTAGAGCAGGTCACCGGCCAATACAGGGGACGAGAAATACTTGCCACGGCCCCGGGGAAGCTCTGCCGTCCATAGCTCGTCTCCCGACTGTAGATCGAGGCACGTGAGATCGCCGCGATCGCCCAACACGATGACTTTGCCATCTGAAGCGAGAGGCGTAGGCACGTCGCCGGCATTCATGGGTTTTTCCCAGAGTTTGGAGCTCTCGGTAATATCTCCCGCTCCCCCAAGCTGGATTGCTGCGAGCACTTCACCACGGCGATGTGGCACGATGACCACCTCATCCGCAATCGTTGGCGATGCAATTGTTCGTTGGGCAGCTTCCCCGGCCGGATTAAGTCCGCCACATTCCCATAGTAGCTCACCAGTGCGGACATCGTGGCCAGTGACATGGTCGGCGCCCAAGGTGACGATCACGCTCTTATCTTTCGTCAAAGCTGGGGTAGTGTAGGAATTATCGCACTCCTCAGGAACCTCATAGACACGAGACCGTTTCCAAACCTCTTCACCGTTGGAAATGTTCAAAGCAACTAAAAATCCATCGCCATCATTCATCACTGCAACAATCACCAAATTGTCTACCAACACCGGTGAAGTACCTAGATCCCACCATAGTGTGTCCTCGCCATAAGAATCTTGCAGGTTCGTTTCCCATAGCACGTTTCCAGAGAGATCAAGACAGGCCAGCGTGCCACTTTTAAAGTAGACAATTAAATGCTGGCCATCGGTAGTGGGCGAAGGGTTACTACCGCTCCCCATCTTGTGCTTGCCGGGACTTTGCAGGCCAAATTGATGTCGCCACTGTTCCTTGCCTTCGAAATTATAGCAAACCACTCCGTCCGAATCATCGATGGCACATGTGACAAAGATTTGATCACCCCACACGGCTGGTGTAGAGCACCCACGGCCAGGCAATTCAATTTGCCAGACGATATTCTCGTCTGAAATAGATTCGGGATAGGTGCCAGACTTCACGACGGCAGCAGGATCGGGACCTCGCCAATTGGGCCAGTTATCGGCGCCCTGAACAGCAAGGGATGTCAAGAATAGAGTTTGCACTGACAGGAGGAACGGCAAGTGTTTCATTTGATAAACTTTTTGCTTGGACGTGAGGTTCGATAATCCCAAAATTGTACTCAATTTCGGTTCTTTGTCATGCGTAGCGGGTTTGAGTTTCGTTTAAAAGACAATCGTGCACTGATTGAAACCAATACAAATCGTTTAACCTAAACATGAACTTCCAGCTTTAACGACTTTTGTGGGGACCATCTATGGGATTTCCCCACCCACCTCCCCCTGGCGTCTCAATGTAAAGTGCATCTCCTGCTGCTACGGAAAGTTCACAAATACCGGGAAGTTCAACCAGGGTGCCATCAGCTCGTCGTAAAGAGTTTTTGCCTTCTTGACCGGGACTGCCACCGTTAATCCCATAGGGAGGGTGAGGTCCACGCCGTTGAGTAATCAGAGAGATTTCGAGCGCGGTAAGAAATTCAATACTTCGTACCACGCCATCACCGCCGCGGTGAAATCCTGTACCTCCTGAGTCGCGACGGATACCAAACTCAAGCAGGCGAACAGGAAGGCGTCTTTCCAAAATTTCTGGATCCGTCGCGCGGGTGTTGGTCATATGAACTTGGACCGCGCTCGCACCTGGGCCTTCTGCCGTCGCGCCACTCCCACCACAGATGGTCTCATAATAGCCGAAGTCTCTATTGCCAAAGAGCAGGTTGTTCATCGTGCCTTGGCTGGCTGCGGCGACACCTAAGGCACCTAGCAAGACGTCCACGACGCGCTGTGAAGTTTCTACGTTACCAGCAGCTACGGCGGGGCAATTCTCAGGCGAAGATCCGGCTAGCGGATTGAGAATTCCTGGCGGCAAAATGATTTCCACCGCGCGCAGAGCTCCTTCATTGAGTGGCAATTCTTCATCGACCAACAGCCTGAGGACATACAGCACGGCAGCGGAAACTATTGCAGGGTTCGCATTAAGATTGCCAGCGACCACGGGGCTGCTGCCAGTGAAGTCGATACTAGCGACTTCACCTTCGGCATGTGGCTGCAAATTGATTATCGCAGTGATGGGAACGCTTTCTCCTGTGGCAGTTTCCAGATAATCAGTGAACGAACGGGTTTGGTTGCCAAATTTGGCGAGAGCCTGGCAGACCTTTTGGGTGGCGGCGTCTTGGATGCCGCGCATTTTTTCCTGTACGACGGTGAGACCATAGCGATCGACAAGGTCCAACAGTTCGCGAGCTCCTTGCTGATTGGCAGCGACTTGGGCGCGTATGTCCGCCAGGTTTTCTTCTACGCGACGAGAAGGGTAGGGGGCTTCAGCCAATAGTTTGCGAAGTTCAGACTCGCGCGATCGACCATTCTTTACAAGTGCAAAGTTGGAAATCAGCACACCTTCCTCGCTCAAGCTCTGGGAACCAGGAGGCATCGATCCCGGTCGCACGCCACCAATCTCGGCGTGATGGGCACGGCAGGCGGTGAAAAACAATAGATCTCTCGACGTAGGATCGTGAACAGGTGTAACGACCGTAATGTCGGGCAAGTGGGAACCACCACGATAAGGATCGTTTGATACATAAACGTCGCCAGGAGCGAGTTCAGGATTCTCCTCGAGGACTGCTCGGACGGTTGCACCCATCGCACCCAGGTGGACAGGCACATGCGGCGCATTGGCCACCAACTCGCCCTTTGCGGTGAACACGGCACAGCTATAGTCAAGCCGTTCTTTCACATTCACACTCAAGGCAGTTCGCCGCAGAACATGCCCCATCTGCTCTGCGATGCCGGCAAATAGATTATTGAACACTGCCAGCTGAACTGCTTCGGGTTGGCTCGATGTGCTAATCACTCCTGCGGTTATCGGTGAAGTATCCGTCAGCAAGAGTTCTCCCCCCGAAAGGGTTTCGCATTGCCAACCGCTTTCTACAAGAATGGTGGAGTGGTCATCGGCAATGAGGGCGGGTCCAGTCAACAATGAACCGGGAGTGAGAACCGTGCGGTTGTAGCGGGGAATATGCAGAGATTGACCGCCAAGTCGGCAAGCAGCAGTTGTGGAAGATGAGGTAATTTTGGTAGGGCAACGGGTGGAAGTAGTGAGTTCATGGCTAGTTTTTCCGAGGGCTTCCACGCGAAGAGCGACGATCTCTATCGGCTTGTCGATGGGAACATAGCCAAACTCTTTGTGATGGAGAGACTCAAACGCTTCGCTGATCTCCGATTTGCTACCGAAGGGGACATTCAGTGGTACATCCGTACCCAAATAGCGGAGGTCGATGGTACGGAGGATTTCGATCTGCTCGGGACGGAGCCCCTCAGCAATCAGCTCGCATTGTGGTGCCTGTTCCATTTCGTCAAGCAAATCGGCCAAGTGTTCCGCTTTGCACTTGCTCAGAAGCTGCGAAACTCCTTGAACAGTATGTCTAACGACATCGGCCTGGCCGATGCCATAGGCACTGAGGATGCCTGAGTCAGGGTGATTGAGAATTTGGCGGATTCCTAACTCACGGGCTACAGCACAAGCATGTTGGGCAGCGGCCCCGCCGAAGGGAACTAGCAAATAGTCCGCTGGATCGGCTCCCTTGGCTATTGAGATGCTGCGAATAGCGCGGACCATGTTGGCATTGGCAACCGTAAGCAGCCCCTCCGCGAGGGCTTCTGGCGAGAGTATCTCTCCTGTGGTGTCGGCAATTTGAGCAGCGAGCGCCTCGAGTTGCCGCAAAGCGGCATCGTAATCGAGTTGGAAGGGAAAACGATCCACGGCGATGCGACCCAGAAAGAAATTCAAATCCGTGACTGTCAGCGGTCCACCGCGACCGTAGCAGGCAGGGCCTGGATCGGCGCCTGCACTTTCGGGACCGACCACAAGCTTGGTCCCATCGAATTTGCAAATTGATCCGCCTCCGGCTGCCACCGTGTTGATCGCCAGCATGGGGGTCACCAGTCGGACGCCAGCCTTTGTAGATTCGTACTCGAACTGGTAATGCCCGTCATAGCGCGAAACGTCGGTACTAGTGCCTCCCATGTCGAAACCAATCGCACTCTGAAAGCCTGCTGCTTGGGCTACTTGTGCGTAGCCGACGACTCCTCCCGCTGGACCAGAGAGTACGCTCAGATGTCCACGAAATGCTTCAGCACCAACCAAACCTCCGGCAGACGTCATCAACCGTATCTGACTGCCTGGTAGTGATTCGCGGAGAAGCTCCAAATAGTCCCGCAGTACCGGTTTGAGATATGCGTCGACAACCGTAGTCTCTGCACGTGGGACGATTTTTACTAACGGAGCAACTTCGCTTGAACGACTGACTTCGAGAAAGCCGACTTCGCGCGCCATCTCTTCGACCAATATTTCATGCTCGGGGTACAGGTCTGCATGCATCAAACAGATGGCTAGCGAATCGATACCCTGTGACTTGAGTTGCTTCAAATCGCTGAGTATGAGATCACGGTCGGGAGGAAAGAGAACGGTCCCGTCGGCTGAGACGCGTTCTGCGATTTCAAGGCTGCGCTCCACCAGAGGAAGTGGTTTAACAACGCGGAGCGCAAACAGGTCTGGTCGTTCCTGGCTGCCAATTTCCAGCAAGTCACCAAAACCTTTTGATATGGCAAAGGCAGTGCGAGCGCCAGTTCGAGTAAGCAAGGCATTGGTGCCGCGGGTCGTTCCCAAACGCAATCGAACAGGAGGAACCTCTGCACTGAGTGGAAGGCCCATCAAATAGCGAATTGCCAACACCGGTGCCGGCAGATCGCATCTCAACTCATAACCCGCACCAGTCACCGGTTCTGATGACAGCGGCGGAGAAAGCTTCAACTCTCCAGTGGGCTTCTTGAAGACTTCAACATTCGTTTCCTCAATAGGAGTACCATTAGAATCGAGTATCGTACATCGAAAGCCAATCCAAAAATTTGTCGGGTCAGCTATGCGAATCGAATCCAGGATACGTTCTTTCGTAGATCCTGCACCAACAGTGCCTTTGGTGACGGCAGAACTCAGCAGTTTGTGGCGGAGAAGCGGACCTGCCGAGGTTTTCGCGAGGCAATCGGTAAACGTGCCGCCAACGTCGATCCAGAATTCCCAGGGTGGTTCGGACATGAAGTCGGCGAAATCTTACGAGCTATGAATGTGATGAAGCATTCAACATATCATAACTTGTATAGAATTCCGACAGTGAGATTTTTAGATGCACAATATACGGCTGCGCAAAAACTACTACATCAGCTTCCTCAGACGACTGTGAGGGAACTTGACGTGTTTACCTGCGGATAGTGCCCGGTTTGCCAAAGGAGGAGCGAGGACGGCTACTGCCGCCTGTTTGATTAGCGATGCGAGGGCTGCCGCTGCGGCGGACCAAATTAGCAAGCGTTTGTCCTTCAGGAGGAATGACAAAGAACTGAGGATCATCAATCACCCAGGGAGTTGACCAGTTTGTGCCATTTTCCCAGTTGGCCACATTGACAAACATATTGTCGAAGTAAAGGCATTCCCAACCGTAGGCGAAACTACTAAAGAGATGGTCGTCTTCAGTGAGGTCTTCGACACCTGCATGGGCGTAGTAGTGGATGCGACCGTCGGGTGTGAAAGTCATGCCAAAGGTCCACCAGCCCGGTTCGTAGATCTTGGGTCCCGCCAAATCGAGTCCTGTTTGTTGGGCGCGGAAGCTCAGCTGTGCGTAATCTCTGGCAATTCCTTTGCTGGTTTCGCTCCGAAATAAAATGAAAAACCCAGGCCAATAGGGTTCGACATTTCCGTTAAGGTTCAATCCCCGACAATCTCCTCGCACTCCAAAGGATGCACCCGTTCGATTCTCCCACTTATCAAAAGGGGGCAGGTAGACACGTACTGTGAAACTCGGAGTCCAAGCAACTGGTACTGGTTGACCCAAGCGACTCATCACACTCATCAACAAATCATCTTGCATTTGCTTATTGGATATTTGCCCAGGAATTCCTGAAAGGCTCGTGCGAAGCATGAGAGCACCTTTACTCCCTGGCAGCCCATTCGGCGGAGTGGGAACACGCTTGATGAAATCCGGTTGGCCCCGCATTGCGCTTTCATACCAACGACCGTTCCGAGATCGACCTCCGGGCGGGCGTTGCTCTTCGTCTTGCTCGTGACTGGCCTTTTGGCCGTTCATGATGTACGACCAACCGGGGTCTTCGAAGTTATCACCCACCTGCGTGACGCGCTCTCCAGTGCCAGGGACAATGGGCTCGGCAAGCAAATTCGCTGACATAAAAAGGGAAAGAGTTGGAATCAACACGAACATTCGAGTCATCGAGTACCGTTCCTGCAGTTGAGAAGTGTGCTTTCAAAAGTCTCCCCAGCGCAAGCATTCGCGCGAGGACAATTTCCGCCTGGAGGATGTATCGGACCGTAGACAGGTATCGCTAAACTTTACCCAGTCGGAAAAGTCATCTATTCTCAGATTCCGTGGGGAGCAACTCGCAGCCAGTGCTGTCATTGCATACATCGCAATTCGTGCTGGTTCCACTTACTCGAGCAATGCAGTCAGCAATCCGCTGGTCGATTACCTGTAGCAGGTAAGTATGAAGCCCTAAGGGTGCTGTCACAAAATATTGGATCCCAGGCCAGGCTGCTGCCGCTTCAGCGGCTAGGCTCGGAATGTCCTCATGCCAATGTCTGCCGGGTGAGAGAAAATATGGAAATACAATCACCAACTCCGCACCTTGTTTTACACACCGACCAAAGGCAGTGGCGATCGAAGGCTCGGCCAACTCCATGTGGGCCGGCTCAACTATAGACCACAGGCCGTGCTGGCGATATGCGGCGACAACCTCCAATAACAGCTCATTACTTTCCTCGCGCCGAGATCCATGGTCGACCAGAACGACAGCAGTTTTTTCTGGAGGGAAGCCGAGTTGTTGCATTTGATTCTTCATAGTAGGTGGCAAATATGTGCTGAATCATTGGGAATCTAGTTGACAGCTTTAGAATTCTTCTCTCTTTCCATTAGATGTAAAGCTATGTCCATGATGGTCTTACCAATGACAAGTATTACCAACATCCAGACCGGTGAACCGAGCGCCATGATGAGGAAAGCGCCGAAGAGTATGGCGATATGCATGACAATGATGCGGCCGTAGGGTTGAAACATTAATTGCTGCACGGTCACTCGACGGTATTCGCCATGATACAAGAAATTGGTAAAGTACGAATACAAGTGGCTTGCCGCCAGTGCCAATACTGCCCAAATGAGATTGTCTTGCCAAAGCTCTTTTACGAAGTGAGGTCCCAGCTCGAGTGGACCACCAGCTGGCATCTCATCTGCTCTACCTAATAGGCTGAAAACGAACACGCCATGCACAAAACAGAACATGCCGTAGTGGAATATAAAGAAAGGTATGTAGAAGAGTTTCGAGGCATGGTGAACGATACTTTGGCTTTTCTCTTGCTGTACAAGCAAATCCTCCACCGCTTTTCTATTCCCAGTACGCCGCTTTTCAGAATTGTTGCCTAGTTGGATTGTCTCGGAAGTCGGGTGGCAAGTAAGCATCTTGAGAACATTGATTGCGCCTATGATTACATTTTCTGCCCAGTAGATCACGACGATCGCAAAGGTACTCCAGCTGAAAAAAAGTACGCCCAGAAGTGGAATCACGTTTGCGGCGATCAGCGTCAATACCGACGGTTTCGTGAGATCTATACGGTTTATCTGGAAATTCGAAGTTGCTGATCTCACTTTTCACTTCCCGGGTTCTCATTAATCCCAGCGGAGCGCAACTTGGCGCGAATTTCGATAAGCCGGCGACTTAACTCCTGCTCAAAACCACGTTCAACGGGGCGATAGTATTCACGCTGCACTCCCAAATAATCCTGAGCGGCAATGCCCCCTTCTGCAGAATGTGCGTATTCGTATCCTTCACCGTGCCCCAGGCGTTTAGCGCCGGTATAGTGCCTATCTCGCAGATGCACAGGCACCGGTATGGTGCGCCCCTCTCGAACGTCTGCCCGTGCTTCGCCAATTGCCACAGTTGCTGCATTTGATTTTGGTGCACAAGCAAGATAGGCAACTGCTTGGGCCAAATTCAGTTGACACTCCGGCAGACCCACAAATTCGCAAGCCTGCATTGTGGCAACAGCAAGCGGAAGGGCCTGTGGATCGGCATTGCCAATATCTTCACTGGCTAATATCACCAGCCTGCGGGCAAGAAACCGGACGTCTTCACCACCTTCCAGCATGCGGGCCAGCCAGTAGATCCCTGCGTCAGGATCGCTGCCGCGGATACTTTTGATCAACGCGCTGATGGCATCGTAGTGATTGTCTCCATCACGATCGTATCGGACCGCTTTTCGCTGGACGCTCTCGGCAGCAAGCTCAAGTGTGAACTCCACTGGGCGATCATCGCAGGAGAGCACACCAATTTCCAAAGCCGAAAGTGCCTGCCGTGCATCACCGTCAGAAGTTTCCGCCAAGAATCGCGCAGCATCGGAATGCAGGTGCACAGAAATATTTCCTAAGCCACGATCCTGATCAGCCAGGGCACGGTGGAGAAGTTCTGTAATATCCTCAATCTGTAAAGGCTGAAATTCAAACACACGACTGCGGCTGACCAAGGCATTATTTACCGCGAAAAACGGATTGGATGTGGTTGCTCCAACTAATACTACGGTGCCATCTTCCACATCAGGCAAAAGGGCGTCTTGTTGAGTTTTATTAAAGCGATGGATTTCATCGACAAACAAAAGCGTTCGCAATCCCTCGGTGGCAAGCACATCGCGAGCCTCCTCAATCACCTCGCGGAGATCCTTCACACCACTAGTAACGGCATTGAGTTGTCGAAACTGACACTTTGTTTCGGTTGCCAGCAAATGTGCTAGAGTTGTTTTGCCTGTTCCCGGTGGTCCATAAAACAATAATGCCGATAACCGATCTGCCTTGATGAGTCGATGCAGCAACTTGCCCTCACCGAGGAAATGTTGCTGACCGACGAATTCCTCCAGACTTCGTGGACGCATCCTTAGCGCAAGGGGTTGTGCTTGGCGGCGGTTCTCGGCTTCAGAAGCTTCAAATAATGACATCAGATGTTGGCATAAAAAATTGCTAAGGGCCCTATAACCGTTGTATGCGGAACGGCTTGGCCCGCCTAGTCTACCGGTAATTCCGGCAAGGTCTTACTTTCTCACTAGTTATAGTATGATTCGCCGATGGAAAAAATTACCCCACTTAGTTATTTGCTTCCTACCTCGCTTAACCACCATAAGGGGACCCTGTTCCCATGAGACACTATGACTGTATTGCGATCGGCACTGGTCCCGCTGGCCAAAAAGGGGCCATTCAAGCTGCCAAACTCGGCAAACGAGTTGCAATTGTCGAAAAACGACAAGTGCTTGGAGGAGCTCAAATAAATACGGGTACAATCCCTTCCAAGGCACTCCGCGAAGCCGTCTTGTACTTGACCGGTGCAATTCATAAAGGCCATTTCGGTAGAGCAAGACGTGGTCGTAAGGATATTACTGTAGCTGAGCTCGTGAGTTTTTCTCAACGCGTAATTCGGCATGAATGGGATGTGATCCGCGACCAATTTGATCGCAATGGGATCGACCTTCTCTGGGGCAAAGCCCAGTTTATCGGGCCAAACGAATTGGCAATCGATGGGCCTAATGGGGAAGAACGGGTAACGGCAGATCGCTTCCTTGTCGCTGTGGGAACCAAACCCGCGCGACCGACCTCGGTTCCTTTCAATGAACGGACTATATTCACCAGCGACGAAGTATTACGACTAAACCATTTACCTCGAACGATGATCGTAGTAGGCGGCGGCGTTATTGGTACTGAGTATGCGTGCATTATGGCTGCCCTGGGCGTCCAAGTGACTCTCGTTGAGGGTCGTGATCGCGTTCTGGGCTTCCTGGATCAAGAGATCGCCGATGCCTTTCAGTATTTTATGCGTCAGCAAGGAATTACTTTGCGCTTGGGGGAGAAAGTTGAACGCATTGAAGAAGTGGAATTCGTCAATGGGTCTACCCACCAACTTGTTCAAGCCCAGTTAGAGTCAGGCAAGACGCTACGCGCCCAGACGCTACTCTATGCCGTCGGTCGTCAAGGGGTTTGCAGCGAGCTAGGTCTGGCGAATGTCGGAATCGAGTTCGATGACCGCGAGAGACTACGGGTCAACGAGTTTTATCAAACGAATATCGATCATGTTTATGCGGCAGGCGACGTCATCGGCTTTCCTGCACTGGCCTCGACAAGTATGGAGCAGGGTCGTCGGGCCATCTGCCACGCCTTCGGTTGCAACGACGTTGCAAACTATAATACCGCGCTATTTCCCTATGGTATTTACGCCGTCCCAGAAATCTCGATGGTTGGAAAAACCGAGGAGGAGCTAACCGCCGAAGGTATTCCCTACGAAGCAGGTATTGCCAACTACCGTGAAATAGCACGCGGACAGATTCTCGGTGACGAACTGGGAATGCTGAAAATGTTGATCCACCAGGACACGCACAAAATTCTTGGGGTGCACGTTATCGGTACTGGAGCCACCGAACTGATCCACATCGGTCAGGCGGTGATGGCCTTGAACGGAGACGCGGAGTTTTTTGTCAACAACGTTTTCAACTTCCCAACCTTGGCAGAGTGCTATAAAGTTGCGGCCTATAACGGCTTGAACAAGCTAAATCACGTTTACTCTGGCACCTGCGAAGCTGTTTCGGTAAGCTTGTAGTTTCACACTCTAAGTGTCGCTAACTGCTTGCTGGACTTTTTATGCATTTGTTTACCTACGGCACATTGATGTTCCCAGAGGTGTGGAAGCGCATCTCAATCGACAGATTTCCTTCCCAGCCGGCTAAGCTGCCTGGCTATGCCATCTATCGTGTCAAAGACGCCGTATATCCTGGCATTATTTCTGCTGACAAAGAATCCGTGGTGGATGGTGTCTTATACGATGGGATTGACGAAGACACACTATTTGAACTTGATACCTATGAGTCGAATTTCTATGAGCGAATTCCAGTCCTAGCCTATACAGCTGATGGATTGCAAGTAGAGTGCCAAGCTTACATTGTGCCCAACTCACGGCATGAGATGCTGTCCAACGAGCCATGGGACGCAGACCAGTTTCGTGAGCAAGAGCTGGAAAAGTATCTGCATGGCTAGTTTCAGGTCGGCCATTTTTCCAGTGGGCCAACCGTGACCGTGGTGTGTCGATTGATAGGAAACTCCTTGAGCACACCTTCGATATCATCGAGAGTCACAGCGTCGATAGCTTTCAAATCGTCATCTACACTTCGATATTCACGCCGCTGGAGCCAATTGCCGCCCACATTAAAAAGCCGATTACGTGGCCGTTCACTTCCTAGTACGACCCGAGCCTTCACCTTACTCTTGGCTTGATGCAGCTCCTCCGCCTTAAAGCCCTTTTCTTGGGCGATGTGTTGCAACTCGCTCAATCGGGAGAAATTCTCAACCGCATCTTCTGGGGCACAACTCAGCCAACTGAAATACATCCCGGCTCCCTGGTACTCATAATGCCCCAAGCTGGCACTTTCGACCAATCCTGGATCCACCAGCTCCCAATAAAGCCTACTCCCAGAGTCGTCTCCGAACATCGTTGCTAAGAGCTTTGCGGCAAACCGACGGCTATCTTCCGCGGCGGGCGCATCAGCCAATTGCAGGATATACTGCTGTGTCGACGCAGAACGTGGGACACACTGAAAACTCGACTGAGATTCGTAAGGAGGCAAGTCTCTTAGTGTGAGGGAGGGTTTCCAGCTTCCGCAGCGACTTTCAACCTGTTTGACCAAAGCATCAAAATCTACTTTGCCTGCCGCTGCGACGAACATATTGTCCGATGCATAGCGCGACTCAAAATAGCTACGCATTTGATCAACAGCCAGCTCTCCGACCGTAAATTCAGTTCCCAGTACACTCCGAGCCAAAGGATGATGACCGTAGTGCAATTCTTTGATTCTGTCGTCCATGCCAAAAGGGGGTTGGTCGGCATACATTTGGATCTCTTCGATGATGACCTTCTTCTCCATGTTGAAGTCTTCATCACGAAGGCTCGGACGCATGATATCGGAGAGGATGTCAATCACAGGTTCTTGATATTCCGGAAGAACCGAGGCGTAGTAAACTGTGTTCTCTTCGCTTGTAAAGGCGTTGTAGTGAGCCCCCAATTCATCAAACTCCCTATTGACGTCATCAGCAGAACGGCGAGGTGTCCCTTTAAAGACCATATGTTCAAGAAAATGGCTGACTCCGGACACGTCATCGGTTTCATCTCGTGCACCTGTGCGAATGAAAAACCCGAGTCCGACCGAATGGGCTTTGTCGTTACATTCGGCGACAATTTCCAAGCCATTCTCAAGTGTGTGACTACGAAATTTCACAGGGCAACTCCAGGGGGCGCGGTCCAAGCGTGGCGAAAGTAAAATCCTGAGGAGGATGTGCCTCAAGGTACTCATTAATCATGGGACCAGTCAGGTCGTCTACCAATTTTCCTAACTCGTCGAGAGTACGGACTCGTCCCAAGTGATACCATTCACGAGCAATTGAGCCACTCCGCGAACTAGTCGATTCCTGCTGCATGATTAATCCGCTTTTGATTCGCGCTTTGAGACGAGCGAGTTCTTCGGGCAGAATTCCATTTCGCAACTTTAGTAGCTCAGCAAAAGTGACATTCAAGGTTTCTTGCGCTCGTTCTTCCGAAGTGCCTGCATAACAGAGCACCCGAGCACGATCGAGCTGTGTCTGCAGCGAAGCGCTAACCGTGTAACAAAGTCCGCGTCGTTCCCGGACTTCGGTAAAGAGTCGCGAACTCATGCCCCCGCTCAATATTCCTACCGCAGCCCAGGCACGCAGATAGTTAGGATCACGATAGGGGACACTCGGATAAGCAATTCCGATGTGGCATTGATTTGAATCGTACTCGATGTGCGGAGTAGACTGATCGCTTTGCCTTTCCACGATCATGGGCACATCACTTGCTTTCCAGTCACCAAACAAAGCTTCGACCTGTTCCAGAAGTTGCTCCCACCGGAAACTACCTGCGACACCAAGGATTGCCGCATTTGGTCGATAGTATCTCGACCAGTGCCCCTGAATGTCAGAAGATTCAATGATGGCAATACCCGCTTCACTCCCATGGCTTGATCGGCCCCAAGGCTCCGGATAAGTGCGCTTACGCAGTTCGATCATGAGTCGCTGTGACGGCTCATCCTCAATTGAGTTGATTTCTTGAAGGCAAACCAATTTGGCTGCACTTAATTGATCCTCAGGTAATCTTGGTCGACGCACGATGTCGGCATAAATAGCCAACATTTCACTCAAATTCTCTGCAATCGTGGCCGCGCTGAAGCTCGTTTGTGAAGCACCAACCGACTCCCCCCGTTCGACCCCGAGGACTTCAAGATCATTGATTAAGGATCGACCATCGCGGCGTCCCGCTCCACGGAGGACCATGTCGCAGAGTACCGATGCAAGACCCTGCTGATCGACAGGATCGGCACTATAACCGCAGGGCACGAGCAGTGTGATCGCTGCTGATTGAACGGAATCACTAGGTTCGCCAACGAGAGTCATGCCGTTGGCGAGACGATGTGTGAAGATCGTGGTCTGTTTTGTTTTGTCTTGGGTCGCGGTCATCAAGAGGTGCAAGTCCTGAAATCGCCTGGTGCTTTGTTAACTTGAAGCCAGATATAGCAAAGCACACGAATCGTCCGTGGTTCAGTTGAGAGGGAAGTGTTAAGCCTCATATATAATGAAGCAAGCCTAACTACCTGCAGGGCTGCAGGCAAGTTCAACTGACTTATAAAGGGTACTTACTGAGCGAAATCCCAGTCGCTGGTAAAGCTGCACAGCAGAGCGATTGTCGGCAGTTACTTCCAGGCCGACATGGGTTATCCCTACCTGCTGCATTCCCAAGAGGCTGGCAAGCAGAAGCCCTTTGCCTAAGCCGAGACTACGATGTTCGGCGATTACCCCCAAATTCTGGATATTGGCCCGATTTCTTTGGGTCCGCACTGCTTGGATCGTACCGCAATATTCTGCGATGCGGAGTCCGTCTCCGACATACTCCATCAGCCAGGTAGCTTCAGGGACAAATCCATCTTTTGCCTTGATTTCTGACATCAGGCGTTCGCAACCATCCAGCGTTCCCAAACAAGGAAACACTTGCGCATCAATTCCTTCGCGAAAACTGAGATACTTAACCTCAGCATGCTGCTGAGTCAAGGAATGGTGCCATGGGACAAGCAGATAACCATAAGGGAGCCGCAACACTGGAGCCCGCCATCGCAAGAGATTCATCTCCATGCGATATCGCTTCACATAATGAAAATTCATGAACCGCATGGCAGACTACGAAGCACCAATTGAGGCTAAGACATTTGGATCCATTGCTATAGGATACCACAACGATGAGGACGAGGAAGTAAATCTTGGCAACTTTAAGGGAAAATAGCAGCCATTTCGTCCACCAAAGCCGTTGGCGGATGCCCACGGTTCTCGAGTTTCCACTACAGGCTTCCGCCAGCCGCTAATAAGCTAGAGGCAGCTACCTCGAATCCACAAACTTTCTCATAGCGGCTAGAGTTTCAGGACTCACGTGATGCTCTATACCCTCGCTATCGGTGGCAGCCGCAGCCTCGCTGACTCCTAGGGCCAAGAGAAATTGGAACACGATTTCATGCCTTTGTTGAGAAGCATCGGCAAGTCTTCGTCCGGCCTTGGTCAACTCAATGGGTGCATAAGGGGCCGTTGTGACATAGCCGTCTCGCTCCAACCGTCCTATCGTACGGTTGACGGTTACGTGGCTCACTTGAAATTGCTGGGCCAAATCTACCGCCCGGCACGTACCCGATGCCTCCAAAATATCGGCTATTGCTTCGACGTAATCCTCTGCCAGCTCGGTCCTGTGATCGGAACGAACTCGGGAATGGCGGTTAACTCTCTGTTTTTTGGTTGCCACTTCCAGCGAAACTCCTCGAAAGAAAAATTGAGATTTGCCCTTGCAATAAGTTTAGCACATGATACACTTTGAGAAAAGTGTAGCACAGGCTACAAATGAAGTTTCGCTGGAGGATTGCATGAAACGTCTTCAAAAATGTGGATTTACCCTAGTTGAGCTGTTAGTCGTAATCGCGATTATCGGAGTTTTGATCAGTTTGCTGCTCCCCGCTGTGCAAGCTGCTCGGGAAGCTGCTCGGCGGATGCAATGCTCGAATAATCTCAAGCAGCTTGGCTTGGCAATTCAGAACTATGAGAACAGTTTTGGCCGATTACCTCCTGGTTATGCTTCCAACTCCACAATCAGTCCCCCCCCGGCAACACGCGATGCTAGCACTTGGGATGCCCCCCCCGGTTGGGGATGGGGAGCTTTTTTAATGCCATATGTCGAGCAATCGGCAATCAGTGAGCAAACTAATCGGGAGCAACCACTTTGGGCTCCTCAGTTTGAGCAGGTAATCAACAAAAATGTCGAGACGTTCCTGTGCCCGACTAGCTCAGGTCCCCGCGAGCCTTTCATGGTAACTGACCCATCAGGTGACCCACTTACCATCCAGGGCAGGCAAATCGAAGTGGGCCGAAGTCACTATGTTGCGAGCCATGGGCAAGAGTCTTGCTGGGGAGAATGTGGCGCCAACCCCACTGCTGTCGTTTTCACCAACATTTACACGAGCGACACAACAGTGATTGACGTAAACGGTGATGTATCAAAAGTGGCTGATGGTCCATTCTATCGTAATTCTAGAATTGAATTCCGCGAAATCTCAGACGGTTTATCGAACACCATATTTCTTGGAGAACATTCCTCCCTTTTGAGCGATAAGACATGGGTCGGAGTTGTTCCCGGAGCTCTTACCTTGCCGAAGTTTGCATCACCTGAAAATGGCGACGACGCGGCGGCCACCCTGGTATTGGTTCATGGCGGACCATCTGGAGGTGAGCTGGACATCACAGGCTTTCCAATAATTCATCCAATCAATTTCCCCACGTTTCATGTGGGCCAAATGTTTGCCGAGCATCCGGGGGGAGGAAATGTTTCCTTCGGTGACGGCGCCGTCCGATTTGTGTCTGAAGATGTAAATCTTCTTCTGTGGGCCGAAATGTCCAGCATCGCTGAAGGTGAAGTCTTCAGCTCGGAGCTTTAAACATGAGCGTGGAAGATCATCCTAAAAAAGTTGTACTCCTAGCAAGTTTGGTCGTGCTACTGATTTTTCTCCTGATGCCTCGCTGGAAGTATGGGGAAGTTAGCGAATTGACCTACGAAATCAGCTCTGCGTTGTATTCTTCTTGTAATCGACAAGATGAATCAAGGCTTCCCGCCATTGCCGCACAAATTCAATCTGCAACCGAAGGCAATCATTTATCGACGAAAGAAGCTAGATGGTTACAAGAGATCCTAGATCTGGCCCAAGAAGGCAACTGGCAAACTGCCCGCCAGAAAGCAAGGCATTTGATGCAAGATCAGGTTCGGTATCCATAGAGTGCCTCCTATGACGGCAAAACTTAAGGGGTTACATATCAAGAGTGGGAGCCGGTCGGCTCTGGGATTAATTTGTCTGGCACTGATATGTCTATTTGGTTGTAGTCCCCAACAACACTCAACTCATCAAGGAAATGGGCAATTATTCTCTGGCTCATATCCAATTAAGATTGTCTGCACCACTGGCCAAGTTGCAGAAATGCTCAGCCGTGTAGGGGGTGAGCACGTACATGTGGAGGCCTTGATGGGCCCGGGGGTTGACCCGCATCTTTATCGTCCAATCGCCTCAGACGTGGGAAAACTGAACGATGCAGACGCGATCTTTTATAACGGTTTGCACTTAGAAGGTCGCATGACTGAGATGTTTGTGCAAATGGCTCGCCAAAAGGCAACCTATGCCGTTACGGAAGGCATCGTCGAGCGCAACGATCCGCGACTCCGCGAGCCACCGGAATTTGCTGGCCACTATGATCCTCATCTTTGGCATGACGTGGCTCTTTGGGCCGACTGTGCAAAAGATGTGGGCAAAATGCTCGCAGCTTTCGATCCCACGCATGCAGAGGATCTCCGCAAAAATGCTGCCGATTATTCCACAGAACTACGCGACTTGGATGCCTACTGTAAGTCACAGATCAATAAAATCCCTGAAGAGAGTCGGGTGCTGGTAACCGCTCACGATGCCTTTGGATACTTCGGTAAGGCATACGGCTTGGAGGTTTTTGGACTAAAGGGGATCAGCACGGAAGATGAAATTGATCTGGCCCATCAAGAAGAAATTCAGAAAATGCTTGTCGAGCGGAAGATTCCTGCAGTTTTTGTCGAGTCGGCTGTAGCTGATCGAACAGTTCAAGCATTGGTGGAACCATGTCGGGCTGCTGGACATGACTTGAAAGTTCCGGAGAACGAAGAGCTTTACGCTGATGCTTTGGGGCCGGCTGATACTCCGGAGAGTACTTATGACGGAATGATTCGCCACAATGTGCATACCATTGTCAAATACCTTTCGCCCTAAGCATCCAACTGGTCGCTGAAGCATTCAGTCTACAAACAAGATTAGTCCCAACAATGAGTCAGATTGCTGTTGAGTTTCACGACGTGACAGTCGCTTATCACCGGCGACCGGTGCTCTGGGACATCGATCTGGAGGTCCCAGAGGGGAAACTCGTTGGGATTGTTGGACCTAATGGAGCCGGAAAAACGACTCTCATTAAGGCCGCACTCGGCTTGGTACCTCTCGCCAGTGGCAGAGTGGAAATCTATGGGAACAGCTACGAAGAGCAGCGACATTTAATCGGGTACGTACCGCAGCGAGAGACGGTCGACTGGGATTTTCCTGTTACTGTCCGCGACGTGGTACTCATGGGAACCTACGGGCGGCTGGGTTGGTTTCGCCGCCCCAGCAAGACCGAACTGGAAATTGCAGACCGCTCCTTGGAGCACGTCGGTATGGGGGCATATGCGCGCCGGCAAATTAGGCAATTATCCGGGGGACAGCAGCAACGTGTTTTCCTAGCGAGGGCTCTGGCCCAACAAGCTCAAATCTATTTTCTTGACGAGCCCTTTGCAGGGGTTGATGCTGCTACAGAGTCCGCAATTGTCGAGTTGCTTGATGAACTGCGATCTTCCAACAAGACTGTTCTTGTAGTTCATCACGACCTACAAACCGTGAGTGACTATTTTGACTACGTTATATTACTCAATATGCGCTTGATCGCCTGTGGTGAGGTAAGTGACACCTTCACAACTGACAACTTACAGAAGACTTACGGGGGTCGTCTGACGATTCTTGATGAAGCGGCCGAGGCGATTCGGCGGAGCAAACCTCTCGAATGATCAGCCTTTCATTGAGCGACAAAGTGATGCTCGGTACGGCGCTCCTGGGTGGGATGGCCGGCGTCGTGGGGAGCTTTGCGGTTTTACGTGGCAGGGCCTTGATAGGAGATATGCTCGCACACGCAGCCCTTCCCGGCGTGTGCCTCGCATTTCTTATTACTGGTAATCGAGATTTGTTGGGTTTATCTCTGGGAGCCTTGGCAACTGGCTTAGTTGCGATTGCAGTCGTTACGGTAATTCTGCGCTGGACACGCACGAAAGAGGATGCTGCAATTGGGATCGTATTGAGTACTTTTTTTGGGGCCGGAGTTGTTTTGTTGTCCGTCGTACAAAAACCTACGACAGGTGGCAATAAAGCAGGACTCCATTCGTATTTGTTCGGTGAACCAGGGGGAATGCTTACCAGCGACATTCTGATTTTAGCTGTCGTGTCAATGTTTGTGCTAGCGATTGTTGTATTGTGTTACAAAGAATTCTTAATCGTTTGCTTTGATTCTGGTTTTGCTCAATCGCAGGGATGGCCTACCATGTGGCTCGATCTAGCGATGATGTCCGCCTTAGCCGTTGTTACCATCGTAGGACTACCGATTGTAGGTGTAATCCTGATGGCAGCTATGATAATTCTTCCCGCAGCAACGGCCAGATTTTGGACGAACCGTCTCTCAATGATGCTGTTGGTGAGTGGTGGTGTTGGTGCGGCAGCAGGATTGATGGGAACCCAATTGGGGCGAGGATATCCCGCAGGTGCCGCCATTGTGCTCACTGCATCATTTTTATTCCTTATCTCTTTGCTTTTCGCTCCCCAAAGGGGTCTAATCGCTAAGTTACTTGTCGAGTATCGTTTGCGACGTCGTGTAGCCGACGAACATCTTCTTCGTACACTTTTCGAGCTGAGCGAAGCTCACTTGCCAGAGTTGCCGGTCATCTCGTTAGAAACTGTAAGAGAATATCGTCACTGGAATTCGCTGGAACGAGTTTTGCAGCGGGCTCACGAAGAAGAATTGATCGAAAACAAGGAAGGGCAGGTACAGTTGACGCAATACGGGTTGCGTCGTGCGGCAAAAGTAACCAAGGCCCACCGCATGTGGGAGTTGTATCTGATGGAATATGCCAACATTGCACCAGACCACGTGGACCGCGATGCTGACGATGTTGAACATTTGCTTCCTGAAACCCTGCTTGTCGAGCTGGAACAGGAGTTAGCTGCTGAGGGAAGGCTGCCAAAGATTGCGTCGGAGGTACCTGAATCACCCCACAAACTGACCCCAGAGACATCGTAAGGTTTATTGCTCCGTCGAACCGCCACGCAAGCCAAATCCTGGAAGAGGTGGCCTCCGATTAAGCACTAATTGTTGTAGAAAATTCAATGCAATTCATTCTTGCTACAACTGGACTAGCATTGCTCGGCGAACCGTCAACGAGTACTTGGATTATTCTCACAGGAATTACAGTGAATGCGGCATGTGCGTTGTTAGGATGTTTTCTCATCCTGCGTAAGATGAGCATGATGGGGGATGCAATTTCTCATGCCGTTCTTCCCGGTTTGGTAGTGGCGTTCGTACTCTCAGGCTCGCGCAGTATAGTGCCTATGTTTGTAGGAGCAGTAATCGCAGGTCTCATCACCACTTTTATGACTCAGTCCTTGCATCAATACCTGCGAGTTCCCAGTGATGCGAGTATGGGCATTGTTTTTACTGCAATGTTTGCCATAGGAGTCGTTTTAGTAAAACAATTCTCAGGTGGCCTACATTTCGACATTGGTTGCGTTTATGAGGGGGCGCTTGAATATGTGCCCTTTGGTACTCGCGTGGCGGGCATGCCTCGCCAATTATTTTCGTCGTTAATTGTGCTTCTGCTTAACCTTACCGTACTCATTCTGCTGTGGAAGGAATTGAAACTCAGTGCGTTCGATCCTGCACTGGCGACGACGATGGGATTTTCCGCCACCACAATGCACTACTTGCTGATGATTCTTGTATCAATTACTACGGTTGCATCTTTTGAAGCCGTGGGCTCGATCCTGGTTGTCGCCATGCTGATCGTTCCTGCTTCCACTGCTCACCTGCTCAGCGATCGGCTGGGATGGATGGTGTTTATCTCTGTGTTGATTGGTGCAGCATCAGCTGTCCTTGGTTTCTGGGCAGCTACATATTGGGACACCAGCATTAGCGGAATGATGACCGTGGTGGCAGGTTGTTTATATGCAGTGGCGGTGTTGACTTCTCCGAAATATGGCTTGATCAGCAGCGTTCAACGCAACGTTCGCATGTCGCTGTTGGTCTTGCGAGACGATGTCCTCTCTATGTTGTATCGCTTGGAAGAACTCAAGAGCAGAAAGCATTTCTCTCTTGCCGAGACCTCTTCCGCAGTAGGAGGTGGCATGTTGGCAAGATTGGCAGTCTTTCAATTGCAGCGAACAGGGAGCATTGAGCTTGTAGAAAATCGATTGCAACTGACCGAGCAGGGACGTGATTCGGCGCGGCAATTGGTTCGTTCTCACCGCCTGTGGGAAACATATCTTGTCGAACAGTTAGGTATGCCCTTAGACCATGTTCACGAGCCGGCCCACCGCGTGGAGCATTACATCGACGAAAACATCCAGAAGAAATTAGCCTCTGAGCTAGACATTGCAGACCAGGATCCGCACGGACGACAGATTCCCGAATAGTCATTCCCATCGGCAGAATGTCCCATAAAAGCGTGCGTCTACGCACACCTTGAAAAAAGCAGATTGCTGGTAGGTGACCATTTATTCTGCTTACCAATTCCGATATACTGGCAGTTATAAATGACCTGAAATCTACGCCAAGAACGAGCAGGAAAATGGCCACAGATACCCTTCCCGAGGAATCGGAACATATTGCCGACGAAGAATACGTCACTCCACAAGGCCACGAACACGCGGGGCCTCATCACCTTGAGTGGCCAGAGACTACGATCAATCCCGTTCAAGTTCGTTGGCGCTATGCCATCGGAATTCCTGTGATCCATTTGCTTGCTTGTTTAGCTTTTTTTCCTTACTTTTTTAGCTGGACGGGTGTTGTACTGGCCATTGCTGGGCTCTACATCTTCGGCACCTTGGGAATCAATCTCTGCTACCACCGGTTGCTTACCCATCAGGGTTTTGTGACTCCCAAATGGTTGGAACACACTTTGGCCATACTTGGCGTCTGCACAATGCAGGACACTCCAGCTTGCTGGATTGCCATGCATCGGATTCATCACAAGTACTCTGACGACAGGCCCGATCCACACAGTCCACTAGTCAGTTTTTTGTGGGGCCACTTCGAGTGGTTAGTTTTTGTGAATCGAGAATTCACTAACTTAAACTATTACCAACGATTCACCCGCGACATATTGCGAGACCCTTTTTACATGAAGCTTGAAAGAAGTGGAAACTGGATCAAAGTTTATGCCGCCTCAATGCTTGTGTTTTTCCTCGCAGGGTTCTTGATTGGCTGGCCATTGTGGGGTTCAGTAGCGGCCGGAGTGCAGTTCGGCGCCAGCCTCTTAGTTTGGGGTGTGTTTGTTCGCACTGTGCTTACCTGGCACATCACCTGGAGCGTGAACTCAGTCACTCACGTCTGGGGATATCGCAACTATGAGACTGACGACAATAGCCGCAACAACATTTTGGTGGGGCTTTGGTCCAATGGCGAAGGCTGGCACAATAATCATCACGCCGACCAACGCGCCGCCGCCCACGGGCATAAATGGTGGGAATTCGATCTCACCTGGCTCACAATTCGGCTGCTGGAGAAACTCGGGTTGGCACGGGATGTTGTCCGTCCACGCTGCTGGCGTGAGCAAACTGCGTAGCCCTGTGACGCGATAGGTCACCCCCGAAATGCTTACTCGTCAGCCGCCCGCATCCACGGAGTGATCGTCGGTGTGTCTTCGCACATTTCGCTCTTGTCGAAATAGAGAGCAATCTCACGCTCCGCGGCCTCGGGGCTATCGCTGCCATGCACCAGATTCATCTGGCGGCTACTGCTAAAGTCGCCACGAACCGTGCCAGGAGCTGCATTGAGCCCGTTAGTGGCACCAAGCATGTCGCGCACTACACGAATAGCCTCCAACCCTTCAACAACCGCAGCCACCACAGGCCCACCTGTGATGAATCCTTCGAGAGTTGGATACCAACCTTTCTCTACGTGTTCCGCATAATGCTGCTTTGCCAGCTCGGGAGTGATTCGCAGCATCTTCATGGCAACAAAGTTAAGCCCCTTCTGTTCGAATCGGGAAATAATCTGCCCCATGAGGCGGCGTTGGACACAATCTGGTTTCAGCAGGATAAAGGTACGTTGCATGAGTGTAGTGAGTGGATAGGGTTGGTAGGAAGTTGCCGCGACACCACGTGTCACAGGCTCTAAATCGAGCCGCATATTTTAGGGCATCGCCCGGTGACGCTCAAGGGCTTGAGAGGCTCCTGAGTGATTTATCCTCGATGTATCAAATTTAGCTGAGGGGCGACAATCCTAAAAAAAATCCCGAAGATAGACGTCAATAGTAGGGCAGCAGCTAGTTTAAATCTCCTTGAATGATTCCTCTGGAGAACTACATCCATGCCCTACCACTTTTTATAGGAAAATTCGAAAGAATAACGCCAAGCAACACGAACATTAGAAGTTTGGTTGTCGGCTCAGGCACGGCGACAGAGCTCACGGTTGATGGGACTTGAGTTCCATAGTTCGCTTGCCAAACGGCCAGATCAGCAGGGCTCAAAGCATTGGTCGAACCACCTCTTTGCCATACCAAAAAGTCAGCGCCGTCGACCAATCCATCATTATTGAAATCACCCGTGTTAGTGGTTGGTGGTGGGATGATACCGATGTATGTGATGTCGGCATCGAAACCTCCGCTGTTGTACGGGCCGCCGGAACCTTGGGGACCAGTGAGAGGAACGAATCCGCTCCCACCACCGAGGATGACGTTGCCTTGACCAGAGACATCGTCGACTCGGTCGGCTGGCACGAGATTAGCCACCCTGATTGCATCAATGGTCGCGCCGTTTGCCAAACCAAAATTGCTTAGATCAAAACCGGTCGAGAGAACCTGAGCGATATTGGTTCCCGCACTGGGAAGGACTCTAACGGAGTCATCGGCAAACTCGTAGCGATAATTAGTAAAAGTCTGGCTGCCGGTCTCGCGCACTGCAACCATATAAGCCTCGGGCCCTCCGGGTGAACCATTTTCATAAACGACAAAATCGTCGCCGTTGTGGTTGGTTGCTCCTGGACTGCCTCCCCAGTTTAGTTCTATGAATCCCTGAAAAGTAGTGTCACCTAAGGAAACCGAAGTGCCTCCTACATTCTTGCCAGGTATGGAACCAAGTAGCTGGATGCCAACCGATTTGTTGATGTCAAAATCGTTGCCTTGATTCGAAACTGGAATAAATTGAGCACTAAAAGCAAAAGGCTCAAAATCGCTCAATACGTTTGGTGGCACCGGTACAACAGCAGTGGGTCCCAGGGTATCGTCGAATGTAAAACTTGCGACTGTAAAAGTATCGCCGCTTCCCGGTGCAAGCTCGAGCATTGTTAGAAAGCCGAACAAGAGAATCAACCGAGCGACTAAACAGGCATATGAACGAGAAACGTCGATGGTAGTTTGGCAACGAGGTGAATCTGTTCTCAACATGTGATTTGAACTCCCATTCTTGAAGGAAGGATGCAGCCTCTCAATAGTCGTCTAGCTTGTCCTTACCTGTTCTATCCTGCTGAAAGTAGAGAAGCAAGTTATTTCTCAAATAATCAAGAAATACGTCGGCCATCCTGCAGCTTTAATGAGCATTCAATTCTTTGAAAAGTAGAACCGAGAATTGCGGTTGAATGCTCACGTATTTTGCCCCTTTCACAAACCTCTAGTGTCACTTATGTTCTTCCCATGGCGATTCTAGGCGCGCATATGTCGATTGCAGGAGGTTACTACAAGGCTGTTGAGGCGGCTCAGCGCGCCGGGTGTGACTGCGTACAGTTGTTTACCAAGAACTGTCACGTTGTAAGCCTCTAATGTCCCATTGGATTTGGTCTGTTCGGAGCTGAAACGAGCTTCGCCCTGGGCGAGTGGTTTTTCTCTCTCGCGATGGGTTCTGTTCGGCCTCATGCCAGCGCTCATCCCAGTACAACCGTACGGAATTAAAGATCGATTCGAGTTCACAACCTTTAAGTCTCGAATCGATGCCCTCATATTCTGCTAACAAACTATCGACGGACTGGCGAAGTTCTCTTTGGGCGTCTTTGAATTCTGCTAGTCTCTCGGTAATTGTTTTCGTCTGTTCACTGAGAGTGTCGAGTTCGGCTTCCATTTCGTCGAGTTCTTTCTCCAAGACTGCCTTGCGACGCTGATTGGCGATGTTTCCCCACTCACTTGTCTTCTTGGCATGTTTCTCCTCAAGAATCTGATATTCTCTTTTGACATTGGCGACGGCTTCAGCTTCCGCCTCGCGGACGGCTTCTCGAATCTCCTCGTACTCAAACGGGAGGTCTTCACGCCAACGATGGGGAATGGCGCCCCAACGATACATAGCAGACAATCGCCCCTGGAGCTTTTGTAAGCTCGCTTTAGACACCTGATAGTTCTCACCAAGGTATTTAATAAGGGCCTCTGTCCCTTCACGGATAAGCTTCTCGGTCTGCCAAGTTTTGTCTTCGTGCTCGGATTCAAGGTCTGAGATTCTTTCTTCAAGCTTGGCTCTGGACTTCTTGCCAGAGGTTTTGCCCAGATCGTGACCAATCTCCTTGAGCTTCCCGAGAATCAGAGCTTCGGCATCGTCGTGAGTAATTCGGTGAAACCCACACTTTGCTTTTTTGCCAGTGGTCATTCCGGCGTTGTAGGTCGAACAGACATATCCTGGTTTGCCCTTGTCAGATCGACCGGTCATCCCTCGGCCACAATGACCGCAGTAGAGAATGTTCTTGAGAAAGAATTCAGGTCTTTTTGGTGAGAGTCGATACCGATTCTCCTCTTGTTGTTGCTCTGCCCGCTCCAAGCGTTCTTTAGTACGTCGCCATGTTTGTTGGTCTATTAGCGCTTCATGGGTATTCTCTTTGGTGATTGACTGACTGGCGGCCTCACGATCTTCCTCTGAGGTCTTGTTGTCAAGGGCAATGATGTTTCCTTCACCATCGAAGGAATTGTAGTAGGCATTCTTGTTCTTACCGAAAACCGTATGCCCAGCATAACAGGCGTGATTGTGAATCAGCAACCGAACAGAACTAAAAGTGAATTCCTTGTCATAGAAACGAAACCCCTCATCGTTGAGACGCATGCCGATCTTCTTGTAAGAGAGCCCATGTTTGGCATAAAGTTCAAAACATTTCTTGATGCACTCGACAATTCGTTGGTCAGAATGCGGAATCAGACAGATACGATCGGTTCTCTCTTTGCGAGGTATCTTGCAGTCACGATCACCGAGAGTCAATTCACCTTCTTTGTTGGCATACCAAACTTCACCATAAGTACGGTTTCTGATTGGATACCATTCAAACTTCACCGATCCGTCCGCTTTGATGCATTGCTTACCAAAACCAAAGGGTGCAGCGCCAGTAGGCCATGAACCGGATGCCTGGAAATTATTGACCCGACTTCTGATTGACCTGCGACTGGTGTCTTTGAGTTCTTTCTGTGATTTCATGCCCTCTAACAAGGCATTGAGTTCGTCAATAAAATCGTCACTTGTGAGGTCGCGTTCGTTGGTAAGATCGATCAAGTTTGTTTGATGATCTTGCAGCACCTTCAGAACGGAAAAGAGTTCTTTGTTCGATTTACCGCCAAAACGATCTTGGCTCTCGACATAGATGGTGCGAACCTTATTGGCTCGAACCTCATCCATGACACGATCAAACTCAGAACCGGCCAGAACCTTACGCCGCTCGACCTTAAACTCGTACCAGTTTCTGTCAGGTACAGAAACTTGCCGCTTGGAGAGGAGAAGTCTGATATTCGCGATCTGCGGTCGTTCGTCTTGAGTCTTTCCGCTGACTCTCACCAATACGACGTCATGGCGGGGGTTTGTCCGAGTGGACCTGACTTTTTTCTTTGCCATCGAAATGCCCGGTTATCTGCCCAGTAGAGTTAAAGAGGACGGCGTGGGAGTCAACCGGGCAGAAAACTCCCGCTCACCGAGGGATCAGTCTCAGCGAGTGCCGTCGTATCAATTATCGCAAGTTATTGATTTGTTCGCACTCCCTAATAAATCCGCCGACTTGATGATGGAATGGCTGATTGGCACCATTCCTCAAGGTGTTTTGGTGGCACCTTGCATCAAGCCGACAGAGACACTATTTCTGTTCATCAAAAGCGGCTGCTGGCGGAATCCATGGAAGGATGAAACCATGGTCGGCGGACTTGAACACCTCAATCCGCCAGCAGCGACGCAGTTTACTCAATCAATATGTCAACAAATGTAACGGCTCACTCTCGTTGGCGTTGTTCAGTCTTAACATTCCGCAGCCATCAGCAATCGAACATGCTCCTTCACTATCCAACAAAATCGCAAGATGATCGGGTCGATGTTCAGTAGCAATGGCATGATATTCGCGGCCATTGTGAACACCTTGGATTGGTTCAGCTTCGGTGTAGAGACCTGTAGACACTTCAATCGGTTTGTTGGCGAGGATCGCACCGATCAACCGCTTATCGACTTGCTCTGCTTTCTCGACATCGATCCAGGCTTCGCCTAGTAATCTGTGGCCATCGAAACGGACATTAAAGACCGAACCTACTTTCTGTTGATCGAAGACCTCTGGAGCGCCTGCACTACCTTCATTGAAGTTAATATCAGGGTGCAGAACTACGATTGGTTTTCCGTTCCATAAACGCTCGGATTTCGCAATCTCATCCCGAGGGTAAAACAATGGCCCACCGGAACCATTCAATACCCCTTCCCGAATCAGAACTACCGGGCATACGTAATGCTCTCTGCCCTCCAATAATTTTGTTTGGTATCTCATGATGTTTCTTGATTCCTTTCCTGTGGTCAAAAGCCTGGCAGATTGAGCGGTGAGCTATCGCTGTTTGAACTACCGGCAGCCTGACCAGAGTAATCGTCCTCCTGGGGATCCTGCTGCGGTCGCTGGGGTGTGAAATCCTCCGCCGTCATGGTCGGCATGAGCAGAGGCCCTTGTGATGTTTGCGGGCCGCCACCCTCCTTACCGTAGTCAAGCGAAGGAAAAGGTAACGGATCATCTTGTTGACTGACATTCGATACAAAAATTCTCATTACAGAGTTATCTCCTGAATTAGTTTTTGGTAATTGATAACACCCTCCATCCGCTGACTTTCAATTTCAGCGTCTTTGCGGCGTTGGGCCTCCTCACGCTCTCGAATCGGTTTAGAAATGTCCTCATAGATTTTCTTCAAGCGAACCACTTCGTCGCGGAGTTCTTTGAGCTTGGCGGTCATGGTTTTGGCGTAACCGGGATCGATCCAACTCGATTTATTCTTTGTGCTGTAATTTGCTTCTTGTAGAGCATCGGCTTTGGTCTGGTCGAAGTCTGCCAGGGCATATTCGTATCGCAGACTCCAGTAGGTGGTTTGATTCTTGAGTCTGGCCTCATCGTTGACCTGTTCGCAGCGCAAGGAGAGTGAGCCGTCGTTATCTCGATAGAGACCGTTGGCGAAAAAGAAACGACCATTAAACAAGATGCTCGGCTCTCCTGTTTCTTTGACTTGGATTTCGTCCCATTCAGTGTTGCTTAGAGTAGGCATGTTTTTATTCCTTAAACGATTGCAGAAATGGTTAATGGTGAAAGCAAACAATAGTACGAACAACCGGCGACAACATTTGCTAAGTCATCATGTTGACCCGGTCCATGATCGATCTTATCTTTGCCGCCCGATCTTGTGCGTCGTTCGAGACCGGCCAGTTGATTTATCAAAACATCGTTGTCGAGGAGTTGTATTTCTTTGGAACAGAGTCTGGGCATGAGTTCTAAGTAAAGCTCTGACCGGTTGAGTTCGCTCTTGATGTAACGGATGCGGAGATCTTGAAAACCTTCACTGACAAAGCTCGCTGCATAATTGTCTCCGCAGATAGAATCGAGACCCCATAATTTACAAATGTCCGCCATTGCCGCGATTACTTCGCGAGGATTGAAGGGAGGCCGCCATCGTTTGAGATAATCAACGACAACTTTCTTTTCGAGCTTGTCAAAGTGGCCGATTCCAAGCGCTGCATCATCCAATCTCCCTCCTGAGAGATCGGCAAATGCCGTGTATCTGTGACCTTCGTGGCGCCGGTAGAGTAATTCTTTTCTGTTTGGTATTACACACCGCTCGATCACTGGTCTGGGCAGAAATGTTTCTACGTCATCACGAAACTGCCCCATGTACTCGGCGAGGGCCGCACTATAGTCTTCTGCCAGGGCCTGTTTCACCACCTTGAGTGGCAGCGTCGGGTTCATCGTTCGGGATGGGCAGTTCCAAACCAGAATGTTGCTTTGATCGTTTTTATGATGTTTGGTGTAGGTCTGATACGACCACCCTTTTCGGGCATAGGGAGAGCTGATTGCGACAAGCTTGCCACCCACAGTAGCAAGAGCAGGTTGTAACGCTCTGATAAGTTCGGTATCGCTTTTGACTTTGGACTCGGAGTCATAACCAAAGAAACAGACTTCATCAACAATGGCACCAACCAATGTATAACCACGAACTGTCCGCCAATCGCCGGTTAAGATTTCAATCCTGATGCCGTTCTTTAGACTAAAACCGGTTTGATCTTCTTGGACAATCTGCTGCGTGAGCATCAATGGTCTAAAGATCGCCCGCAGATAACTCTTGACGATGCGAGATTGCCCTTTGGACGGAGAGATAATGGGCAGCATGCCCATTTCACCAGGAGCCAGTTTCTTTTCATGACCCGCGAGGATCGCTTCATATGCTCCGATAATTGCAGCTATTCGGCTCTTACCTGAACGTCTACCTGTGAGAATGAGTGCAGTATCGAAACCATCTTTCGGTAGATACTCAAGGCGTCGGCCTGTAGTTTCTTTAACCAGTTCTTTTCTTGTGGTTTTGATCCCGTAGAGAACCTTGAGCAGAATCAACCATTGATTCCAGGTCTTGAGTGGCTCACCCAGAAATGGACGAAACAGATTCGGGTCTTTGCATGCCTGTATTATGTTCATGCCCTGGCCTCAACATATTCTTTCAAATCAATGATTTGACTGATCTGTTTCGTCAGACCGAGAGCCTTGAGAACACCCAGCAAAGAGTTGATTGCTTGAACATAACTGCCAAGGTTCAACTCCTCGCCTTCATAGGCGGCAAGTTCTTGAGTCTGGAGAAGTGTGGCCAAGAATACTGCTCGTTCGCAGAGAATCTGCTTCTGGAATGAGTCGGCATTGCAATCAGCTTTCAATCGTTCCAGTCGATGTTTGATCGTCTTCACAATCTGGCAGCGACCATCGGCCTTGTCGAGAAATCCGGGTTCAAACCGAGCGGGCAGAGTGGCCCCATGCTTTTTGCGGCGATTGCGTTTCTTTTTGGCGGGAACGAGGGGCATAATCTTCTCTTACCTGTGGGGTGAATTGATATAAACAATCACTCGGGTAAAAGAAGATTAGCGCTAAATCATGCAGATGTATTGAAATTGATCCTTTCTCTAGGAATTTCTAATTCGTCTCCGGGGTAGCCCGTTCGCATCACAGATAGACCTGATTGTGGGAACAGAAATGCCTAAACATAACTCGATGTTCTTGTATGAAGTATTCTCTTGGCGCAATCGCACACAGGCTTTCTCAATCGTGGGCGTAACCTTTTTTCGTTTGCCTTTAGGAGAGCCACCCCATTGAACTCCGTTCTCACGGGCCACTCTCTGACCTGCTCTGATTCTCTCGGCTCGTATCTCAGTTTCAAACTGGGCTACCGATGCGAGAACATTTGCCATTAGCCTCCCGGCGGGTGTAGTGAGGTCCAAACCGTCTTTGAGGGAAACCAACCCCACCTTGCGCTCTTGGAGTTCATCAAACAACTGAGTCAAACCACTCACGGTTCTACCGAGACGGTCGAGCCGCCAGACGACCACTCGGGCAACCTTGCCCCTCCGGATGAGTTGGTGAATTTCTTTCCAAGCTGGTCGGTCCATACTCGTGCCTGTAAAAGTATCAGTGAACCACTTGATTTCGCCTTGCTGGGCATCGGCCCATGCCCGCAGGTCGGGCTCCTGGCTCGCGTTGTCCTGAGCTTTAGTAGAAACTCTGAGATAGATGGCGGTGATCTTCTTTGACATTCTGACAACTCCTCCTAGATATGGTGATTGGTTATAGTGATTCAGGTTCATCATCTGCCAGGTGATCCCAGACATCATCTAAGATCGCCTCATCCTCCTCAGATAATTTGGGAGGTTGTTCGATCTTCTCAACGAAGCTGCAAACATGGCCGTCAGTCCATCGAATCGGCTCGGGTGGATTGGCGGCTAATACCTCATGCCCACAATGACGGCATCGGTAGTTCTTGAATTGATTTGCCATCTTCAATACTCCAAGGGCTTCGATACGGCTGCATGAAGCAGGATATCGAATGTCCTGCGATCTAATCGCCGGAAGGCATCTGCCAGCGCCTCAGCCACCTGCTGGGCTTCTATCGCATTGACAAATTCTCTGCGATGCTCAAGGCAAATCTCCTCTCCATCGATGGTGTCGTATTGCTCGACATATATCTCGGCCTCATGGACGAAGATCGTCATGTCATCATCGATATCAATCGTTTGATGGGTGGTAGTCATTTTCAGTTTCCTTTTGTGAGAGTGGGGATTGATTAGATACGGCTGCACCAGACGGCATCAACTTCATAGTATTGATCTGTCTCATCTTCATAGACAACCAGAACCTCTACGTGGTGAAGTGATTCCTCCTCTGACCAGATTTCAACGATCGTACCCGTGATTGATTCACGAGGGTCGGTCGTGTCTCTGGCATCCTCGGGGAAGTTTACTCGAACTCGATCATCAAGATTGAATGAAGTAGTGGACATTTCAGATTCCTTTTTGTGAGAGATTGAATGGTCAGAAAACACCAGCCTCATTCTATCCACCAGAGAAGATTAGCGCAAATATGGTCTTTAATCTAATTTTGCGCTTAACATGTTACTGATGAGGGTCTAAATCAGGGGGGAGGAGGGGGGTCTGAACCCTTGGACAACCGACTACCCATAGTTTCCCTTACAAGAGATATGCGGGCATGAAATCACGCACGCTTTTGAGCGCTGGAGATTGATTGGTTTGCCATGATAGAGGGCATGGGATGCTGTTTGTGTTTCTTAGCAATAACGACAGCAATTACACCCACTAATCATGTTCATGTTTGTTCATCCATTCGAGAGCATAAGAATAGCGAGAGAATCAATACCCAAAAAGAAAGACCCGTCCAGTTCATGGCGGGTCTGTATTCGATAGTCTTTGAAATGACCAAAGTTATTTCTTTGATTGTTCTGGTGCGCTTTTACTCTCTGCTTTAGATACCGCTGCTTGAGCTTTGATAATATTCCTGGTCGTAGCTCTGGCGCTCTGGGAAAATTCCTCTGGGATTCTACCTTCGACCAGTCGCTTTGTCATTCTAATTTTCTTATCGGTCATGGTTATTCCCTTTTCCATTTGTTATTGAGGTCCAATAGATTGGTGTAGATTGTATCGGCACGAAACTTATCGGGATGGTCTTTCACGAGATCATTGAAGTACTCTCGATACTCAATCTTCCAATCTTTGTCAGCTAGATATCCTTGCTTGATGCAATAGGCGAGGCGGTCAGCACAATTCAACCAATTTTCTAATAGACCTTCCATATAGTCGCTGAGAATACCTATTAGCTTGGAGTTATTTTCATTGTCCTCGCAGTCGAGTCTACGAATGTCAGTAGCGACCTCATCAACCTTCATTTTCCGCATGTTCATTTCGGACTCTAATCCGAGCACCACCGTGAGTGCATTCATGCGAAGAGTTTTGTTAAGATTTCCCAGTTGCCACCATGCAACGAATACCGCAGCAATGGCAGCCAGAGCAGCCACGCAGGTAGCAATGGTTTGAATGACTTCTAGGCTCATTTTTGGCCTTGTGACTGGCTATTATTTTGAGACTGACTCTGATTTGCCGATGTCTGGGCTTGATGATAGTTAGAGCTGGTGGCAGCCGACGATTGACCTCGTCGAGCGATTTCTTTGGCCACAGCTAGGTTTTTCAAGGTTGCTTCGGCTCCTTGACCTTCCAACAAATCGCCTATGTTTTGTTTTGGGTCTGGCATTTCTATTTCTCCTTAGATTTGTTTTTGTTGACCGCTTCTTGGGCCTTTTTGACATTCTGAGAAGTTTTGTTTCCAGTCTGAGAGCCCTGACTATGCTCAGCGGGATTCACATTCGTTTTCTTTTTGTCGATTGCCATAATCCATTTCCTTTACTGGTAGAGTCAGGCTTTGAAATCAACAACAGTGTACCTCAGTATACCAATTATTGGTAGTGCCATTTTCTGGCTAAAAAGTGGTAGATATGAACCAATGGAGGTTCAAGCCTGAGGACCGATCCTGGGGCCTTTTCTGGCCTCTGTATTTGATTTGTCCCGAGAGGATCACCTGGAAGCCCATTCCTGGGGCCATATCTTGCGGGGGATCGCTGACAGATTGAGATTCTTGATTGATCGACAAACATGCCAGTGTTAGAATTCGCCCTTTTGTGGCAAGCTCATTCACAATGAGGGTAATAACATGAATGTCGATGATAAACAGGTCGAGAAGATTCTCGCGGCAATAGAGCAATTCCGCAGCCAGCAGTATATGAATGATTCTTCGTCAGATGTGAGTTCGATTCAATTTGATATAGCCGAGATTAAGGAAGATATTTCCAGCATCAAGAAACTAATCGAAGATGCTATCGAAAAGCTAACTTAAATCCTCATCTATCGGTATGTTATCGCTGGGCAAGTGATTTCTTTTGCTTTGTTATCTGGCTTTCTATCTGTCACCTAATTTGATCCATTTTCAGAGGGTCGAGAGAAACAATTGAGAGCATTTTGTTCTAAGAAACCAAGGGTCTCAGATTTCCTCAATCTCAGCTCGTAGCAGACAAGATAAATCCCCAGAGGGGTTTGATCGGCGCTGATAGAGTGCAGATTGATTGACCGAAAACAGGCCAAATTACAAAAGGGAAATCAAAAGGGTCTAATGAATCTCCCATAAGAGGAATTCAGATAGCCACCATAGGTGGATGGCTGGTGGATATGGGAGGGTGGATTGTGGAGGAAAAGTGATGGGATTATAGTGGGGATATCTTTGAGGAAAATGGAGGGGTAAATCTTTGAGGGTATGAGTAATGGTTTCCAGGATTCCTAAGGGTCTGCTAGAAACCCATTTCATACTGCAATACTAGAGGTATTCTGTGAAACAGAGTGCTAGGGTGTCAGAGGAAAAATGGGTCTCCTTTATTTACCCTAGATTTCAAGATACCCATCGACGAATAGTTTCGTAGGGCAGACCAACATCCCGGGCTATCTGACGAACAGAGACCCCTCGCTCATGCAGCTTCTTTATTTGTGGCAACATTCTGAGTCTTCGTTTTTTCATTGGACTAACGACAGACGGGGAGGGCCGGCCACCCTTGCCCTTGAACCTTTGCCCACGCTGGCGCTGGTACGATCTTACCTCCTCGGGAGTCGCATCGGGATCTACGACCGTCATCAATTGACAGCCTTTTGTGCAGAGAGCCAGTTCCTGGAACTGCATGAGGTTTGGTTGAGCATTCGGTCTGTCTTTTGAGTGAAATCGCGAGCTTCTTAGAAACCGATCCACCGACTCCGCGATGAGAATTCCGTCCGCATGCCTGGCAACTCTTGCCGCCTTGCAGAGCCATGAAGGATCCCAGCCCGATCCGACTTGATGGACAATCGCAACAATCTCGCCTCCCTGGGCCTCTATGATCGCTCTCAGGTTCGCTTTTTGGTCTAACAGATTCTTTTTGCGGGCTTGGCTGCAATGGCTTACGCGGCAGCAGAGGACAACTCGATCCCCAGGCTTGATGGACAGAGGTTTAATGAATTCGCTCGCCTTGACTCGAACTGGGCCACAGATCGCGTCTTGTCGCTCTCGCCATAACTTGGCGATGGCCCGTCTGTCAATCGAGCGTGATTTCTTTTTCCTTACTAATTTTTTGTCCATTTCACTTCACCAAACATAAAGCTAAACTCTTCGCATGGCCATTCTCGGTGCTCACATGTCAATTGCAGGAGGATTCTACCGAGCAGTTGAGCGTGCGCACAAGGCAGGGTGTGAATGCGTTCAAATCTTTACTGGCCCCCCTCGCCAGTTCGCAGTTCAAGCAAATCCCAAATGTGTCCCAACCCGTGACAGCTTAACCAAAAACAACAATCAATGGCGGGCCAAACCAATTTCTGACGAAGAAGCCCAACGGTTCAAGCAGACTCTTGTAGATCTTAATATAGAACAGCCGATCGCACATGATTCTTACCTCATCAACCTTGCCAGTCCTGATGCAGAGTTGTGGAAAAAATCAATTGATGCATTTGTTATCGAGATACTGCGTGCAGATCAATTAGGGATCCCTTTTGTCGTAACTCACCCGGGGTCTTACACCACCAGTACGGAGAGCCGTGGAATCAAACGCATCATCAAGGCTCTCAACGAGATCCATAGACAGACCAGGGGAGCATCTGCTAAATGCTTGCTGGAAAACGTTGCTGGCCAAGGGACGAATCTCGGTTGGAAGTTTGAACAATTAGCTGCGGTGATCGAAGGAGTTAAAGACCCCGAGCGACTCGGTGTTTGTATCGATACATGCCATTTGTTCGCTGCGGGCTACCCACTTGATACTGAAAAAGATTACAAGAAATCGATGCGCGAGCTCAACGCTACTCTAGGTGTCCAGCTGGTGAAAGCGTTTCATCTGAACGACAGTCTCAAGGAGTGCGGATCTCGGGTTGATCGCCATGCGGCTATAGGTCGAGGCAAAATGGGTCTCAATCCTTTTCGCTTCTTACTCAATGATCGACGCTTTCGCAAAGTTCCCATGTATATGGAAACTCCTAAGGGTCAGGAAAACGGAGAAGACCTGGACGTTATCAATTTGAGAACACTAAGACAGCTTGTCCGCAGTTAAATGTACCGCATTACTGCAGAATTTGCAGGGACTGGGTATAATTCGTTGGTCCGATAGCCTGCTCTTACATTGAAAACGGAACAAAACGTCATGTCTCAATTCTCGCTTTCTACTCATATTGCAGCTCCTCCCGAGATTGTTTTCCCCCTGTTGAGTGACATTGAACACGCGGCGGAACAGATTGCCGGAATTGATCATATCGAATTGCTTACTGAAGGGCCTGTGGGGATAGGTACTCGTTTTTGCGAAACGCGTACGATATTTGGCAAAACAACAATCGAAGAAATGGAGATCACGGCATTCGACGATCCTCACGGCTACACTGTCGAATGCGATTCGTGTGGCGCACACTATGTGGTGACCTACGAGTTGGTTCCCGATATTTGGGGAACAACCGTCAAAGTGAATTTTCTCTGCCAACCGACTACTCTGTTTGCTATGGCCATGACGCCGTTGTCACTCTTGATGATGGGGCCAGTGAAAAAGAGCATGGAAGCGGATCTTGAGGACATCAAACGATTGGCCGAGCAACGCGAATGGCAGACTGCTTAGGATGCGTTGGCTTCCCGCCTTGTCTTTATTGCCAAGTTGTTTTGAAGCTGAAGCGAACGGTTGCGGGTGTCGATCCAGATGAATGTAGTAGACACGCAAGCACAGATTCCCAGACTTGCATACCACGGCCAATTAGCGTTCTGCTCGTAAAGCGCTGTTCCTATCAGTGGCGCAACTACCAACGCAGCGGACATGGTCATAGCATACACTGCCAGGTAGGAACCTCGATTAGATCGGTTCGAGCGGCTGGTGACATATGTCAATGACGGAGCAGATTCGAGGATTTCACCGGCTGTCCATAAGACCACCAGCACTGCGCAATAAACTGCACCACGACCAAACGGCAGCAACCAGAAGCAACTAACTTGAGCCTGAAAACTCGTTACGTAGCTTGGAAGCAACTTCCAGCCCCAATTCTGTCGTCAAGTACATTGCTAGGAACGGGAGTACCATCGTGCCAGAACGATTGATCAATAACCGTAAGAGTGATGAAGCACACAGGCAGCTGCGAATCGCGGAAAGGTAGCAGATAATGACAAGCGATCCAACGAAATATTCGTTTTTTTTCGGGACCGCAGGGAAGGGCGACAGAGAGCAACTGAGGCTTTAGACGCGACTAAAGGTCGGAGGTTTTCCGGAGATTAATTATTCGCAGCGGTGGCAATTCACTGGCCAAGTTGGGAAAAAAAGAATCAATAAAGCCCGCATCGGCTAGATGATGCAAGTTTGCACTAGGTGGATCAGCACTTTTGAATAGCACCATTTCACTAGCATGCTGTGTGATCGCTATTCGGGCTGCGATGGAGTCACTCGTAACGTCCGACGTTTCCACCAAGCGCGTGCCAGGAAATTTTGGTTCAATTTCCCTTAGCCACAGTGCGGGCAAAAGTATTACACCAATTGATTTCGATTGGTCTAACTGAGTGAGGGAATCGGACATAGGAAAGCTTGGAATTAGATTTCCTAGTAACCTTGCAGTATCATTCAGACGTTCAATACACAGCCAATGTGCAGTACGCTCGTCAGTCGCTAGGATGCGAATCTCGTCTATAAGCCTCCCCCCCCCGGCGATCAAAATGTTGAAAGCAAGTGGTTCGGAATCGATCCAAGCTTGAATTCGCGCGCCGAGATCTGGCATGTCGAACAGACTTCCTCCTACTTTGACGACACGTTTAGGAAGTTGGTTCATGATAGCTTGCCCACATTTTCTTGTGCCAATAGTGCAAGAGCGTGAGCCGGTGCACAACGGCTGACAGCAGAACCCCAAACATCGACTAGAGAAATAGTCTCTACCGAGAGTTTCCGTTGTTCGATCATTTGACGTGCCAGGAATTCACCGTGGCCACTTAACACGATGAACTGTGGCTTAATTACCATCGCTTGGGATACCCGATCAAATGCTGTTTTCAAAAGTTCTAGTTGTTTTTCCTTAATCGATTGAGCGAATCCTACCGCTTCTTCATAGGAGACCAGTTCTCGATCACCACAGATCATCCGAGCCAAGCGGGCATGCGATGCTTCACGCGTGAAAGGCTTACCATCGGCAGTGTCGATATATTCTCTGTCTTCCGGCAAACTCCCCAGCAAGAGATAAGCATCCGCGGTTGTCGCAAAGAGTTCCCTTGCTAAAGGGTATTTTTTATTGCGCCAGGGCAGTTGGGAGACGACTGAACATACAGGGGTCCGCTCAATTCCTGAATAAACGAGCTCCCCGTGGAACATTCGTTCTGGATCAATTTCGCCACGGGCTGCGACTTTGTCTGCGATAAACGGAACTACGTCCATTGTGGTCGAACCGATATCGATAAGCATTCCAGCTGCCTTCTCACAGTAGCGCGCAGCAATTTGTGCCAAAGCGTGCCAGTTGCTTGCTGCGGTAAGAAGTGGAGATGCGATCGCTTCTGAAGCAGATACGAAACGCCCATCCGTTTGATAAAAGGTTACTGATTGGTTCGATGCTGAATCAATCATTGCCTGGACAATCACGGTGACTCCTTCGGCTTTGGTCTCGAAACAATCACACAATTCACCGGTCATGGTCACGACCAGATTATTGGCAGGGGGAGCGTTCTTAAGACAGTGAGTAAGTTGTGCAGTGAGACCATCAGGATGTTTCCATAACGCGAAAGGCCAGGACGCTGCGAAGCCGCTGCCGTCAGCCACCTTGATGTTCGCACCACCAATGTCGAGAGCTAGTAGGGGAAGGTGGGGGCTGGAAGCTAGGGGCTGGCGCATCGAAATAGATTTTTCCTTAGCTGCTATGCAAGACATCGCAGCTTCATAGAGGTCGCCTCACCATCCCCGTGGCTGAGAACTCCAGGGGATCACGCTTAAAATCAATCATCGTCTCCTCACCGGAGGCAATGCGGAGCATCGCTTCAGCCAGATTACCGTTGGTCATAACCCTTAGTCCCACATAAGAGGTCGTCAGCCGCGGGTTTATCTCGATCACCACATCTTCGCTTCCGTCGGCCGCCTTGCCTAGTATGAGATCGACACCAATATAGCCGAACGCCCCGGGGATTGATTTGATCGCTTGCGTAGCAATCTCGGTTGCACGCGCTGCAAGAGCGGTATCCCACAGTAATGAGCCCCCCAAATAGCCAAGACGGCCATCCTGGGTGAGGTGCTGCTGACAAGCCGGTAATGAAGTACACCCCTGAGGGCCACAAAGGAAAGCCACACTTGCTGGGATCCCTGCGTGAAATTGCTCCAAGCGTCTAGGCCAGGGATGCGGTGGTGGGGTGTCGCGGTGCGAATTGAGCAAGTAAATGTCTTGCGAGCCCGCTCCGTCAAGTGGCTTTAAAACGGCAGGGTAGGGGATGTTGGTTGGTAGTTTCTCGGCGTCGGACTCGATGAGGATTGCAGAAGGCGTGCGAATGCCTGCCTGGACCAATTGTTCTGCTGTGCGGTGCTTATCTGAAGTCATTTCGATGAATTCGTCGCTCGCATTGAGCACGTGTCCACCAGACTTGCGGACGCGTTTCACCGTGTTAGCAAGAATACCGTCGAATTCTGGGGCGATCACAATGGTATGATCCGCCTCTGATGCACCTCCAACCAGTTCCTGCAAGAGATGCTCACGAGAATGAACTTCGATAACTTGGCAATTTGCCAGTGAAAAATTATCGAGTCGAACGTCGCGGAGAATTGTAACACGAGAGTCCGGCAATGCAGCGAAGTCGGCGGCCAGGGCAGCCAGCATTGCCTGACCTTCAGAGAGAAGCGACGTGGGCAATGTACCAGGCTCCTCGACCAGCCCACCTCCCGTAACCCATTCATAGAGAAAGATGTGCATAGGAGTGAGAGTCAAGAGAATGAACCACAGGGTCTAGTCATTCCGCACTCCGCAATCCACATTCCGCATTCAAAAGATTCCCAACTGGTCACGAGCATCTTCAGTCATTCGGTCAGGAGTCCAAGGGGGATCCATCACGAGACGCACATCGACTTCATTGACCCCTTCGAGGCGGCCGACGAATTCCTTTGACTGCCCCAAGAGTTGCGGACCAGCTGGGCATGCAGGACTTGTCATTGTCATGTTGACAGCCACGTTCGATTTGCCGTCATCTGTTTCATCGATCTCGATCTCATAAATCAATCCCAGGTCAACGATGTTAACAAACAACTCAGGGTCGATCACCTGCTTCAAGGCTTCTCGGATTTTGTCTTCAGCAATGGGCATAGGAGTGACTCCTTGTAAACAATTGCAATCAATCTTCAGATAGCCGAATTAAGATCTGTTCACCTTCGATCTTAACTTCGTGAGAGCGGGTTGGTTTCGTGGCAGGCATCGTCAAAGCCGCACCAGTCTTTATATCAAACTTCGCCCCATGACGGGGACATGCAATGGTGCCTTCCTCGGCATCGAGTGGCCCTTCGCTCAAAGGCCCGCCGTCGTGGGTGCAAACATCGTCGAGGGCATAAAAGTGTCCTGCGGCATGAATCAGCACCAAGAGTTGTTCATTAATTTCTACTAATAGAGAGCCAGGATCAGGGACTTCTGTTACTTTTGCAACGGGTTGGAATTCGCTCATTCTTCGATATCCCGTACCCGGCGGCCAATGGCTTCGCCTAACGCATCTCGTACGCTTTCAATCGTAATCCGGTCAAACACTTGTTGAAAGAACCCCGTAACAATCATCCGGACCGCCTCCTGGCGAGTGTAGCCACGAGTCATCGCGTAGAACAACTGCTGGTCATCCACGCGGCCACTGGTGCTGCCATGAGTGCAACGGACGTCATCTGCTTCGATTTCCAACCCAGGAATCGAGTCGGCCCGGGCTGTCGCTGAGAGCATCAGATTGTCATTACGCTGGTAGGCGTCCGTACGCTGGGCTGCTTCGTCTACTTTGATCATCCCCCGCCAGACGGTTCGCGATTTGTCTTGCAGTGCCGCCTTGTAGAGCAAATCGCTCCGGCAAAAGGCGGCCTTATGATGCTGATGGGTGTTATAGCAAAGATGTTGCTTGCCGTGCGTGAACATGACGCCATTGACCTGAGCTTCGGCGTCCTGACCTGTGAGCGCAACATGCTGATTCACCTTAGCGAGCCGCGATCCCAGGGCACCAATGGTCCACTGCAGGCCAGCATTTGCCCCCACATGCCCCATCTGGTGCGCAAAATGCCATACGCCGCTCCCCCAGTTTTGGAGATTTACGTAACGCAGACGGGCATCCTTTTCAACAATCAATTCAATCGAACCACAGTGCATTCCACCAGCATCGGGCTCTGTGCTAGCCGTTTCGGTAAGCAAAGTAGCCTCGGCTCCTTGCTCAAGAATGACGAGCGTTTTGCCAAGATCGACGCCGCCTGGAGACATTGCCGAAAAGGAATGAAACGGGTTCGCAACCTTAATCCCTTTGGGAACGAATAGCAGGTTAGCGCCACTCCATAATGCCGCATTGAGTGCAGAGAATTTGTCCTTATACGGATCAATTAATTGCCGCTCCATATAGGGACGCAATAAACTACTGTGCTCCTGAATCAATGTGTCGAGGCTACCAAACAATACTCCTTGCTTAGCCAGTTCTGGGGAAAGTTCCTTCGACACGTTGCGGCTATCGAGAGACGTACAGTGACCAGCCAGCTCCACACCTTCTGCCAAGAGAGCTGTTGGGAGCTTGGGAGAGGCTTCGAATTCAGCAAATGGCGTGAATCGATCAAAGTGAAAAAGCCGAATGTCTGTTCGCATCCATTCTTCATCACGGTTATTCGGCATGCCAAGCTTATTGAATTGCTTCCAAGCGGCCATGCGGTTGTCTGTAAGCCAAGCCGGCTCCTCGCGTCGGGCGAGAAAGGCATCGAATACTTCTTGGCTGAAGCCGGTGGTTGGCAAAGCGGTAGCAATCATTCAGTTATCTGGCTGTTAAATGTGGTCAAATGTTTGTTGTATAAAACACGAGGGGACACCCCGTCAAAAATGGTGAACTTTAATCGAGTAGTCTTAGCTCAGGGAAGTTAACCGACGCTGCCTTCCATTTGCAATTCGATCAAGCGATTCATTTCCACGGCGTATTCCATAGGAAGTTCTTTGATCAGGGGCTCGATGAATCCACTCACGATCATAGAACTAGCCTCAGCTTCGCTCAGCCCTCGGCTCATAAGATAGAAGAGTTGCTCTTCACCGATGCGAGAGACGCTGGCTTCGTGCTCAATCTGCACATCTTGCTCTTCGACCTCAATATAGGGATACGTGTCGCTACGGCTGGCAGAATCAAGAATCAAAGCATCGCAGACCACATTGCTCTTGCAGTCGGTCGCACCTTTCTCCACCTTGCACAAGCCACGGTAACTGCTGCGGCCGCCGTTTTTGCTGATACTTTTAGAAATGATACGACTCTTGGTATGAGGAGCACAGTGCACAACCTTGGCACCTGCATCCTGGTGTTGACCCTTCGAGGAAAACGCGATCGAAAGGATCTCACCACGCGCACCTGGCTCCATCATGTAAACGGCTGGGTACTTCATTGTGAGATGACTACCGAGGTTTCCATCGATCCACTCCATGAGCGAATCTTGGTAGGCAACGGCACGCTTGGTGACCAGATTGTAGATATTATTTGCCCAGTTCTGAATTGTCGTGTAACGGGCACGGCCATTCTTCTTAACGATTACTTCAACCACTGCAGAGTGGAGACTCTCGGTGGTATACATCGGGGCGGTACAACCTTCCACGTAGTGAACCGAAGCGCCCTCATCGACAATGATCAGCGTCCGTTCGAATTGCCCCATCTGCTCGGCATTGATACGGAAATATGCCTGAAGCGGAAAATCAATGTGCACGCCCGGCGGCACATAAATAAATGAACCTCCCGACCAAACCGCCGAATTCAGTGCGGCAAACTTGTTGTCGGTGGGAGGGATGATTTTTCCAAAATACTCACGCAGCAGGTCAGGATGCTCCCGAACTGCGGTGTCCGTATCTGTAAAAATAACACCTTTATTTCCCAAATCTTCCTGGAGAGAGCCGTAAACCACTTCGCTCTCAAATTGAGCTTTCACGCCTGCGAGATACTTTTTCTCGGCTTCGGGGATGCCTAATTTGTCGAAGGTATCCTTAATCTCCTGAGGAACATCGTCCCAAGTTTTTCCCTGATGGTCCGCTGGCTTCAAATAGTAATAGATATCCTGAAAGTCGATGCCGATATCACCGCCCCATTTTGGCATGGGCTTAGACTCAAATATCTTAAGTGATTCGAGACGAAAGTCCCGCATCCAAGCGGGCTCTTGCTTCATCTCAGATATCTGCGCAACGATCTCCGGGTTCAAACCCTTCTGGGCTTTGAACACGTCGTGTGACGGGGTAATGAAATCATATTTATTGATTTCACCTACAGTTACATCTTGAGAAATATCAGTAGCCATATTGTTCACCCTTCTCTTACGAGAATTCTGGGCTAGGGGATTGTTCTAAACTGCTTCTGCCATTACCTGTTCGGCAACGGCTGCTTCGGGGTAACTGGCACGAATGCGATCGTAGCCATCCGTGTAAAGTTCATGGGCAAGTTCCACGCCGCCAGTCTCGACAATCTTGCCGCCAAGCATGACATGGGTAAAGTCGGGAGTGTTCTGGTCAAGCAGCTTGTCATGGTGAGTGATAATCAAAATCCCCATCTGGTCACCACCAATCTCGGCGATGCTCTGGCTGGCTAACTTGACCGCATCGACGTCGAGACCACTGTCGGTCTCGTCGAGTATGGCAAATTTGGGTCTTAGCATGGCCATCTGGAGGATCTCTGCCCGCTTCATCTCACCGCCGGAGAAACCGTCGTTCACATAACGGCGGGCGAATTCCGTGTCCATCCGGAGCTGTTCCATTTTCTCGGTCAGTTCTTTGCGAAACTGCCGCATAGGAATCAATTCTTCCCCCTCTTTACGTGACGGATTACGCACATTCGTGGTCGCATGGCGCAAGAAGTCAGCCATCTTCACTCCTGGAATCGCCATAGGTCGCTGGAAGGCCATGAAGATGCCAGCCCGGGCTCGCTCGGTTGCGTCCCATTCTGAGATGTCTTCGCCGTTAAGTTCTATCTTACCTTCGGTTACTTCGTAGTTGGGATGCCCCATAATGACATTACCCAGCGTACTCTTGCCAGAGCCATTGGGTCCCATCAAAGCATGGGTTTCACCACGGTTGATCGTGAGATTTACTCCACGCAAGATCGGCTTACCTTCGACAGATACATGGAGATTCGTAATTTTAAGCGTTTCGGTCATTGAGTGGTTAGTGGTTAGTGGCTTGTGGTTTGTAGCCGCGCGGCAACGAATCGCGCGACTTATCCAGTAATTTTCTGGTGTTCGTAAACGGGCTCAGTGTCAATGGGGGTGTAAACGTAGCCGCTGTGGTGTGGCACTGGAAGTTCGTCTTCGACCTTGCGACCCAGTTGGCCGGTGCCGGCACTGCCATTCATTTTGGCAATGCGATGTCCCTTAATTTTGTCTTGGATTCGCATCAGTCCTTCAAGCAAAGATTCAGGACGTGGTGGGCAGCCAGGCACATAGACGTCGACTGGCACGACCAGATCGACTCCCTTCACCACGTGATATCCATATTTAAAGTAAGGTCCACCTCCCACAGTGCATGCTCCCATTGCAATGACAAATTTGGGATCCGGCATCAGGTTGTAAAGCCGTCGTACTCGGCTGGCCATTTTGTATGTCACCGTCCCCGCGACGATCATTAAGTCTGCTTGCCGAGGAGTGGCCCGAAAGGCACCAGCTCCAAAGCGGTCGAGATCGAAACGGCTTGCACCGGCAGCCATCATTTCAATGGCACAGCAGGCCAGCCCGAACGTCATCGGCCAAATACTCGATTGGCGTGCCCAATTGATCGCCTGTTCGACGGTGGTCGTTATGACGTTTTCTTCGAAACGTCCTTCTATCCATGGTTGTGGCATAACCGATTTCCTGATTGATCTAAGTACGCAACTGTGTGAGATAAACTGTTTTGCGGTTCTAATTCATACCGCTACAATCTCTCAAGCGTAACAACACCGCTGTACTGTGGCTAGTATAAACCTCTTCATGCCGAGCGTACCGCATTGCTACTTGTGTCAAACGTGCAATGCGTTGCACCGTCAAGACGACAGGAACTCAATCGCAGGCCTTCGCCCAATACCTCTGAGAACAACATTTTCTCCATCGAGCAAACTGAGCGATCCTTCTCGGCCAGACTCGGGTAGGGGCAGGCCAATGCCGTCAAAACGGGGAGTTGAGAGCCTTCCGCCTGGGTAACCTCGAACGGAACGTCACGCTCTCCCATTAAGGACACTAGCGATTTCATTCGCTGTTCAATTGTGCTGCCTTCAATCTGGTCTCGATACTGATCCGCCAGTTGGGTAACAATTCTCTTCAACAGCCCATAGCGAACATCAGGATCCTTCACGGCACGAATTTCAGACCATAGCACGCTGGCCAGATCCTCATAATTTGTGCCGCTGGTACGAATTCCCGCGGGTGAAAGCGAGTATCGATGGGTTGGACGACCTCGGCCCGCTTTTTCGGCTTCACGTACCAAGAGACCCTGATCCATGAGTCGTGTAAGGCGTTGCCTCACGGCTGTGGCAGTCACCCCAGTGAAATCGACCAGTTCATTGATCGATACTGCACCCATGCGACGGACGAACTCGATGATCTCCCGATCATTTGTCGCAGGTTCAGTTCCACCTTGGTTACTGGTTTCGGTCATAAGTCGTTACGCTGACTGAAGTTTAGCTGTCTTATCCATGAATAATCATATCCAATCCTCGATTTATGACAAGTGATTATGTGAAAATTACTTTTTGAACCTGCGATTGAATTACACAAGTCCTTTTTCACAAAGACTTTAGAAACATCATGAGCGTTCCTAAGGGGTAACAGAAATGCAACCTACCCAACTAGCTGGGAATTGCGATTATCACCATCGGTACTGGAGCGGACTGGGGGAAGGAACGAGATACGCTACAGGGATAGCATGTACTTGGCCCTATGATTCGGAGATCCATCCTGCCGCGGTATGGACTTCCCCTCCAGTCAGAAGAAATGCAAACTCAAAGCGGTCGACTTCTAAGCGAGTGAACGCCGGGAGTATAAACCAACCATCTCATAATTTATCCCAATGCTGTGATTTAGATCTTAGCTGCAACTATCTTTACGAGAATTATTTGTTTGCCAAGTAATCGTACTAGTTGAGCCTCGTTAATATTCCCATATTACTTGTGGATTTTAGGATTGCATCGCTGGGAGGATCATCTGCAATAAAACGTTGTGGGTTTAAAGTTAGGGTGTCAACAACTGATCAAACGGATCTCAGACATTTTCTGAAGAGCTGCTACAATATCCGTACTCATCGAGCTCATTCTCTAAGCTAACACTCTAAAGGAAATCGTATGGGACGATTTACAAACCTCAAATCAACGGTTGTCACGGTGCATGTGACTGCGCTTGTGGTTTTTGCGATTCTTGCTGCAGCTCACGCTAGCGAGCCACACATCGTTGTGTTTATCTCTGACGACCATACCCTGGCTGATTCGAGCGTATATGGAGCAACAGACATTGCCACTCCGGGCATGCAGCGGATGGCAGATCGGGGAATGACCTTCCAGCGGGCCTTCGTGGCTTCCCCTTCATGTGCGCCAAGTCGTGCGACCCTGCTGACGGGTCTTATGCCTGCTCGCAACGGAGCCGAGGCCAATCACACACGCCCACTCAAAAAGATCAAAAAACTTCCTGCTTATCTTCAAGAATTAGGCTACGAAGTCGTTGCCTTTGGCAAGGTTGGACACTACTCCCACACACCTGAGTACGGGTTCGATCTGGCCAAGCACTTCACTTATCACGACGATGTCGCCATCGATGAGGCATTAAATTGGTTAAATCAACGCGAAAGCGATAAACCTTTGTGTCTGTTTGTCGGTACGAATTGGCCCCATGTGCCTTGGCCCCCAGCGAGAGATACCGATGCTGCAAAGATCAAGATTCCGTCCACCCACGTTCACACACCAAAGACACGGCTAGAGCGTGCAAAGTACTACCAGGCTATTAGTATGATGGACAACGAGCTGGGGCGAGTATTTGACGCAGCTTATTCAAAACTGGGCGACAATACTTTGTTTATCCACACGAGTGATCACGGTGCCCAGTGGCCATTCGCCAAATGGAATCTGTACGACGACGGCATCCGCACTCCTCTCATTGCTGTGTGGCCAAATAGAATTGTGGCAGGGACGCAAACAGATGCTATGGTCTCCTGGGTCGACCTTCTTCCCACCATTGTCGACGCTGCAGGTGGTAAAACGGATAACTCTCTCGACGGGCGCTCCTTTCTTCCTGTTTTGCTCGGCGATGCTGAAGAGCACCGTCAAGAGATCTATACCACCCACAGTGGCGACGGCAACTACAATGTTTACCCGTCACGAAGTTTGCGAAACGAGCAATTCAAATACATACGAAATCTACATCCCGAATTTCGCTTTGAATCTCACGTCACCAAGTCTCGAGGAAAAGATAAGTATTGGTCCTCATGGGTGTCTAAAGCGAAGAAGAATCGTGTTGCAGCGGCGAAGGTCAAACGCTATCAGCAACGCCCCGCAGAAGAACTCTACGATCTAGTGGCTGATCCACGCGAAACGAAGAATCTGGCCGGGGACCCGGCACAGGCTGATCGCCTTGCCGCCATGCGTGGGAAGCTAACCAACTGGTTAGTCCAACAAGGAGATCAATGTAAAACTTACGGCATGCCAACTTTGATTTCCCACTCGGGACCCCCTCCTAACGTAATTACTGTATTCATCGATGACATGGGCTGGTCAGACTTGTCATGTTTCAATGGGGTGGAAGTTGAGACCACAAATATCGATCAGTTGGCCAGCGAAGGGCTGCGGTTTACTAACTTTTATGTTAACTCGCCAATCTGTTCCCCTTCGCGAACGGCTTTGACGACGGGACAGTATCCAGCACGGCATCGGATCACCTCGTACCTCGCCAATCGCCAAATGAACCAAGAACGCGGAATCGTAAACTGGCTCGATCCTGGGGTCGTTACTTTACCGCGATCCCTGGCTCAGGTGGGCTACAAAACGGGTCATTTCGGTAAGTGGCATATGGGAGGACAACGTGACGTCGGCGAAGCCCCTTTGATCACGGAATACGGATTTGAAGTATCACTCACAAACTTTGAAGGGCTCGGACCGCGTTTGCTTCCGCTTTGCGATGCTCACGATGGCCAAGTACCAAAACGGCATGATCTAGGCAGTGCGGCCTTAGGGAAAGGTCCTATCGAATGGGTTGATCGATCCCAAGTCACGGCTCGTTATGTGCAACGAGCGATTGAGTTCATCGAAGTGTGCCAGGATGAGGGCAAACCATTTTTCATTAATGTGTGGCCTGATGATGTCCACTCCCCATTTTATCCTCCCGAATCAAGACGCAACGATGAATCGAAAAAAACTTTGTACTATGGTGTGCTTAAAACCATGGACGAGCAACTCGGAAAACTGTTCGACCGCGTACGTAGTGATGACAAACTGCGTAATAACACATTGATCCTGTTGTGCAGCGATAATGGACCCGAACCTGGAGCTGGGTCGAGTCACCCTCTACGCGGGGCTAAGGGGCTGTTATATGAAGGCGGTATACGCAGCCCCTTGATCGTATGGGGACCTGGCCTAATGGCTCCTTCGGCACAAGGTAATTCAAACGATACAACGATCGTTTCGAGCGTTGACTTGGTGGCTTCTGTCATGTCCCTTGCGAACTTCAAGCCACCGAAAGACTACCATGCGGATGGAGAGGATTTGCTTACCGCCTTACTGGGTGTTTCCAAGGCTCAGAGAGGTAGTTCCCTCTTTTGGCGTCGACCTCCCGATCGACCAGGGAAGAAGGCCCAGCCCAACCCCGATCTGGCTATGCGAGACGGTCCTTGGAAGCTTCTTTGCCAGATCGACGGCTCAAAGGTGCAACTCTACAATCTCGGAATTGACCTTGGTGAACAGAGAAATCTTGCCGGCGAGCACAAGCAAGTCGTCCAGCGGATGAAACGGCTCTTGCTCGAATGGAATGCATCTTTACCCCAGGACGGTGTTTCCCAACGCGTTAGTAAGGCGCCACAATCACACCAGGTGCCCAGGGGCTAGGCTAAGTGTCCACAAAAGAGTGTCTTAATTCTCACGCGACAGCCGGCAAACTGTTGACCCAAAACACTTTATTCGCTAAAAGTAGCTGCCGGAAACTTATTCTGACGAATATCAACCACTCTTCAAAAGACAGGAAGCTCACCTAATGAGCGACAGCAAACCGCAAGGTGGCGAACAATGGGGCTCTCGAATCGGGGTGATACTGGCCGTAGCGGGATCAGCGGTAGGCCTTGGAAATTTTCTGCGGTTCCCCGGGCAAGCTGCTCAAAACGGTGGGGGAGCGTTCATGCTCCCTTACTTTATCAGCCTATTGGTCTTAGGAATTCCGCTTTGTTGGGCCGAGTGGACGATGGGCCGCTATGGTGGCACGAAAGGATTTAATTCGGCTCCTGGGATCTACCAAACTTTGTGGCGGAATCCATTAGCAAAGTATTTTGGCTCGATCGCACTTCTGGTTCCGCTAGTAATCTACATGTATTACGTCGTTATCGAGGCATGGTGCCTGGGTTACGCTTTTAACTATCTGACGAACGATTTGATGCTGGGTCAAAACTCGACCGAATACACGGATTTCTTCAGCAGGTTTGTCGGTCTCGAAGCAGATGGGGCACTACTCTCCGAAAAGGGATCAAACCTTGTGACCTTTTTAATAATTGTTTTTGCACTCAATTTCATCCTCATTTACCGCGGTATCAACAAGGGGATCGAGAGTTTTTGCAAGCTCGCCATGCCGATTATGGTCATCTGTGCCTTATGCGTTCTTGTGCGGGTTCTGACACTTGGTAGTGAAAAAGTTTTAGCTGGATTGGGGGCGATGTGGAATCCTGATGCAGAGCTATTGATGCAACCCAAAACTTGGCTGGCCGCCTCAGGCCAAATCTTCTTCAGCCTCTCTGTCGGTTTTGGCATCGTCATCAACTATGCCAGTTACCTCAAGAAAGATGACGACATCGCTCTGAGTGGCTTGACGGCAAGCAGTATGAATGAATTTTTTGAGGTTTGCCTGGGAGGGCTTATTACTCTGCCGGCGGCGTTTATCTTCCTAGGTGCCGCAGCAAAAGAGCAGGGTACTTTTGGTCTCGGCTTCAATGCTTTGCCAAACGTATTTGCTGTGATGCCTGGCGGTCGGTTTTTTGGCTTCTTGTGGTTCTTCATGTTGTTCACGGCAGCAATAACGAGCAGTCTCTCCATGCTTCAACCGGTGATCGCTTTTTTTGAAGAAGGGTTGGGACTCAAACGCCATGCGTCTGCAACCATGCTTGGCTTAGTTTCTGCTCTGGGATGTGGGTTTGTCGTGTATTTTTCGAAGGGCATGGTAGCTCTTGACACCTTTGACTTTTGGGTGGGAACAATGTTTATCTTCCTCCTCGCAATGATCCAAGCCGTGATTTACGGTTGGGTATTTGGCATCGAACGGGGGCATGAAGAACTTCATCGTGGCGCGCACATTCGAGTCCCTTGGTTTGTACAAGTGATGCTCAAATATGTGACGCCGGGTTATTTATTTGCTATTTTTATTGGTATCTGCATTACCCAAGGTCCCGATTACGTTAGAACGCTGAGTCGAGGAGGAATACCTCAGTTGTCAATTGCGTTCATCCTGACGATTTGGGTTTTCCTGTTAATATTGATCAACATTGCGGGTAAGCGTTGGATTGCCGAAGGGCGATTCGAAACTGTCAAAAACAAGGGATAATGCCATGCAACCCTCTGGTTGGCTTATCATGCTAATCTCTGTGGGCTCTGTGCTTACATTGGTCAGTTTCTGTCTTTACCGAGTATTCTCACTACCGGCATCGGAGATCGAGGATCTCGAAGGCCCGCTCACGATCGACACGGGTGACACAGGTGACGCAGATTAGCCCGATGGCACTACGATTTCCATAGCCAAGATGAACTATGTTTGGTGATCTAGGCTTGGCGCGGAAAATAATTCTCGACAACTGTATAAAACTCGGGCGGAGTCACAACTGTTCCCACGAATTTGCGAAATTCTCGTGCTCCTCGACGCCCTTGCGCGTAGCAACAGGCGAATTTACGCATCAAGAGAGTTCCTTTCTCATCGCCGAATCGTTCACGAACTAGCTTGTAGTGACGCAGCATGAGTTGTTTTTCTTCAGAGAGGGTCGGGTCAGGGGGTATGGGCTCTCCCCGCAGGGCGGCAGCAGCCTGTGCAAAAAGCCAGGGCTTACTCAGCGAAGCGCGGGCTATCATCACTCCATCAACCCCGTAGTGAAGAAAGGCATCTACCACCTTCTGCGGAGAATCAAGATCACCGTTGCCAATTAACGGGATCTTGCTGAGATGGGATTTGATCTCTGCAATGCGATCCCAGTCGGCCGAACCTCGGAACATGTCGGCAGCAGTCCGACCGTGTACGGTGAGGGCCGCAGCACCGGCGCCTTCAACCACTTGTGCAATCTCGCAGGCATTAATTGTCTCGCGAGTGCAGCCGAGCCGTATCTTGGCGGTCACGGGCGTAGGGGCGCAGGCCGCGACCACCTGCTCAATGATTTGACCCATTCGGTCGGGATGCTTGAGCAAATAGGAACCGCTGTGCGCTTTTTGTGTGACCTGCCTGACCGGACAGCCAAAATTGATGTCGACGACACTCACTCCGTATTCATTGGCCAGCCGTGAACCAACTTTGGCAAGTGTGGCGGGCTCATTATCCCAAATTTGGACAGCCAAGGGTCGCGGCTCATCGGCAACCCCCCAAAGTCGATCTGGATGCTCTGCTTCTTGCTCATCCAGCCAGACAAACCCTCTAGCGTTGACCATCTCGGTCGCTAACAGCCCAGCTCCACCAAAATCGCGGACAATCTGCCTGAAGGCATAATTAGTGTACCCTGCCATTGGGGCCTGTAGGATTGGGGGATCAATCAGCAACGAGCCGATGTAGAAAGGCTTAGCGATTGGAAGACAAATGGGGGATTCGAATGCAATAGACATACGCTCCATCGTACACCGAATTGGTGTGCTGCGTTAAGTCCGACAATCAGGCAAAGCTGCGAGCATTTAGCGACTGGGGACGAGGATGGAACGTTCGCTGTTGTTGGGCAAGGCGTGCCAACTATTTTCGGCTGTGGAACGCGGTTGGGAATTCCCGTTCATTTGCTCTTCAGCGTTTGTCCGCTGTACTGCGGGATCGACTGTGGTCATCGCTGTGGTATCGACACGAATAAGCATTGCCACCAATCTTTGCGGCTCGACACTACCGGGCGTGGCGAGTTCTGTATAACGGACGATACCTCGGTTGTAATCGATTACCGTTTGCACAAACAGCCGTCGATTGGCAGCAAACAACTCATATGCGGCTAGAAGTTCTCTACCATCCGTATTGGGATTACGCTGTTCGCTTACGGCGAACATCCACTCGCGTGAGTCAGAGATATCCTTCGCTTCGTTCTCTATAACTCTGGCAACTCGAATGAGATATTGGTCATATTTTTCTGCAAGTTGTGAATTCAATTGGAAAGAATTATCTTGTTGAGGGAAAAGTTCAGAGTAACGCGTATTGTAGGTTCCCACGAAAGGTAGATCACTGGGAATAGGAGCGAAACCCTCGCTTGTAGAGCTTAATAACCCTGCCAAGCGTCGCTGAGCAATATGCGCTGCTTGCAGCGCAAGTTGTTGACGAGCTTCGACCATGCTCATGGCATGGTCCCATTGGGGACTGGCCTGAATAATGCCACGCCGCAATGCTGCTAGTTCTATCTTTTCTTTGCTTGCCAAATTGTAGTCGAGTACTGCCCGCGACAAGTTCCAATAGTCTTCGACACGACGGGTCTGCTCCTGACGTGACGAGGCAGAAGTGATCACCTCAACAAGTGAAACAGGTGTCCCAGACAATTGGCTACCAGAAACGGATTCGTTGAAATCTTCCACCAGGGTTGCTGGATCACTCGCTGCTGTTGTCTGAGGAGGATTAGTTGTCGTTGGTTGGGCAGTTTCTTTCATCGATTCAGAAGATTCGATTGCTTGTGATTTACCGTTTGTCTGCGACTCGACAGGCCCACTCAGGTCGGCAGGGGCCTGAGGTGCATAATCAAACAGCTCCGACTGGGACGGAGAATCAACACTTGAAGAAGGTTCTTCGGGAGATTGATCTAAGCTCTCAAGTTCCGCAGTTCCTTCGGAAAGTGGCGATGCACTCTGCTCACTGGGATATCGATCGCCCAATTGGCCAAATAACAAGAAACTCAAGATTAGTAGAGCCTCTGCCATCTCACATACTCCTTTCAAGCGGAATCCTCAGGTTGAACCCAGGAAGAGATACATCTCAGGCTAGATTGATAGGCTGGCCGATAGCTTGGCACGATCTGCCAAAACCGTCAATCCTGGGAAAGGGCACACTCGTCGGCCGGGCAGTATTGTCCGAGCAAATCTTCGAAAAATCAGTCCAATTCTTCGAGCCAGACGCGAAGTTCGTTCTCATATTCGCTGGCTAAATCTCCGATCACTAAGCTTCGTTGAAATTCGGCAAGGCCACCCGCGCCGGTATCGGCATCTTCGGCACTGGCAAAACGAAGGACTGTGTCTGGGGCGGTCAAGCGGCGACAGATGCTCATTAACAGTTCGCTGTCTGCCACTTCGTCAGGGAGAATACTGTCCAGTCGTTGAGGCAGAGTCCATTTAGCTTCGAGCATCTCACCCAAATTTCTTAGCCCTGCAAATAGTGGCCTTCCTGCCAGTATCTCGATTAATACATAACCCAAGCTAGCCAAATCAGACTGGGCGCTGAATTCATTCCGCTCGAGCATCTCCGGGGCAGCATATTGTGGGGTGCAAGTGCGCTGTTCGGGCATATTGTCCAATTGCAGAGCGGAGCCAATGTCCACAATCTTTGGATGGCCTGTCCGCTTGACCATAATATTGGAGGGCTTTAAATCGCCATGAATGATTTTTTCGCGATGCAGCGCAGCCAATCCACCCAAACATTGGCGGATGATCGCAACTGCCACGCCTGGTTTCAAACGAGGCCGCACATGGCCAGCTGTTACGATAACGTCATTAATGTATTTCCAGCGGCGATTACTCACACGTTGTTCGACTCGCGACAACATCGCTGGAGTAAGGAGATTATCCAAGTCGTAGCCGTCCACCCATTCCATTTCCATCACGCGGATTCGGCTACGTTCGGCAAAATTTTGCACGTCGAGCAAATTGTCATGTTGAATCTTCGCGACACTGCTGGCCACCAGGGCGATACGTTCCATCGCCCGATCGTAACTTTGTTGGCAAGAGAATCGTTCAGGAGAAAAAACCTTGAGTGCCACTGGCAGCGTGAACCCATCTGAACCACGTCGATCGGTGAGATAGACAACCCCTTGACCACCCGTTCCCAGCAGACGCCGAAAGCGCAGATGTTCTGTCCAGCCAATGTACTGGGTATTGAGCAAATGCTCGTACCTCTGGTACAGCTCGCTCGGACAACGCCGCGACTCTTCGCCGTTAAAAGTGATTGTCCGCGTTCCTTGCAGAATTGTTGTGGAAGGATTCATCCGTTACCTAATATGGGGGAGAAAAGTAGATAGCTCATGGTGCAGCATTTGGAGGTAGCTTGGGGCACCGTCGGTGGATGGATAATGACGGGAATCGCGCCCAGGGGGGGAATTAATCGTGCGGGAGGGGTGTTATGTTTGCTCAGTTTTTTGAGTTCCACTATGCTTTTATCCTAATCAGGAAAGTGGAAAAGAGAATCATAATCCGGTATGGGAAATAAAGTCCATATCGCAATTTAGGGCAAAATGGCATACGAATTACCGATTTTTGTTAATTATCAGGACACTTTATGTTTGAAACAGGATCGCCCCAGCCTGTGGGAAACCGAGGTGTTTATCGACCTGATTGATGAGAGTCTCGCCTGCTTGAAATCGTTTCGAATTATCTAGAAACAGCTTCGTCATATCGTCAATTCGACTTGCACGTTGCCCCCCTACATGGGGTGTGAGAATCAAATTCGGTATTTCCCACAATGGACTGTCTGGCGGAAGTGGTTCTTCAGCGGTGACATCCAGTCCTGCCCCCCAGAGGTGCCCATCCTGCAATACTTTCGCTAAATCTTCCTCAACGACCAAGGGTCCACGAGCCATATTGATCAATACCGCATCCCGCTTGAGCAATCTCAAGCGACGCTCGTTGATCATGCCTCGGGTATGGTCATTGAGTGGTGCTGCCAGAATTAGTGCATCGACTCGAGGTAATATCTCCTCGAGTGAATCCGCGGGAAAAAGTTCGTCGACCTCGACAGGCTTGTTTTCCGGAAACCAATCGGTTGCTAACACGGTAGTCTCGAAAGGTTTAAGCACTTTAGCCAGGACACGTCCGTTGCCGCCCATGCCCACAATACCAATCGTTGCACCATGCAAATCGCGAGTTGGCCGACGAATGAATTCGCGCTTTTGCTTTGCTCGAAAAAAGGTAGGCAGATCGCGCAACATTCCTGCCAGTAGCGCGAGCGTATGGTCGGCGACCTGTTTAGCCAGAACTCCTGAAGCACTGGTCACAAGTATGTCGGATTCCACTACTGCCGGAGTCAGGCAGTGGTCCATTCCTGCAGCTGAAGATTGGATCCATTGCAGTTTTCCTTTAGCAACGACTTCGTCCCACGGAACAGGTACCTTGGCATGGCCGCAGTAGACGTCCGCAGTGACTAGCAATTCAGCAATGCGCTCCTGTCCGGCGTCGACAATTTCTGCTCCGGGCCAGATAGCTTGTATCTGCTCTAAATGACGCTGCTCGACAGGATAACAAAGAACAACTCGCATAAGGCTTATCTGAAATTAGAACTGAATGTCGAAAAATCGGGGTCCCTAATCATTTTGCATGGCCCAGATAGGCTCTGGAGCAACTGCTATTCCCATCGTAGAATACAAAGCTAAGCACATTTCCGAAACGGGCACTTTTTCCCAGACTGGTTTTCTTGCGATTTCTCGGGGATGAAAGATTTCGGTCGGTTGTAGTTCGAGGTTAATATTGTGAGCAAAGACACTCCAAAAGAAGACCAAGCTGCTTGTGGTTCAAGTGTGAGTTGCTGTGCTTGGACCGCAATCACGACACTGGTGTTATTGCGTTTGGTCGTTGGTTGGCACTTCTTTAGCGAGGGTGCGAAAAAATTTGAATATGATTCTGGCCGAAATGATTGGAATTTGACGTTTTCAGCCGAAGGGTTCTTCAATGCAGCCACCGGTCCATTTGAGGAATTCTATCACAGTCAGGCTCCCACGACCCACGATTGGCGTATCCTACTCGCTCAGCCTCGCGAAATGACGCCGGAGAATTCTGACAGACTCACGGCCTGGGTGACCCGCTATGTAGCGCGTCGCAAAGCAGAATTGGCCAAAGGCCAGTCAACGGATGCAGAGTTTGACGAAATGGTGCCAGGTGCCGATTGGGGCAAGCAGATTCGCGCTGACTGGCAAGCCACAATTAATCGGTTTAAGAAGCTCAAGTCACTAACCGACGAGCAACGCGCCAAGGCCGATGAAGAGCTGAAAGTTCAGGAGCGGAACCTTGCGGATTTTCTTGCTGAAGAGGCACTCGACATGCAAGATTATCAACATCAATTGTGGCGACTCGAACAGGCCCAGGCCGCCGGCGGTGCCGACGAGATTCCATTTCGCAAAGAGCGCATTGCAGACATGCAGGCCGAGGCGGCTCGCACTCCATTGCGCTGGGTTGCGACGGTGAAGCAATATGACAAGTATCTGGCTGATGATCTGCAGGCGCTACTTACTAGTGAACAGCAGGATTCTTCACTCGCTGGCCGGGTGGAAACCGCAGTAACTGATCCTCAAGTTACACAACTGCAGCGGAACAACCTGATCGTTGCTTGCGTAATTACGGGTATTGGGTTCTGTTTGTTAGTAGGACTCTTCACCCCTGTTGCGGCCATCCTGGGCGCATTGTTTTTGTTGATGGTCATGGCTTCCCAGCCCCCGTGGGTGGAAGGTGCCAGATCGGAAATGTTTTATTATCAATTAACCGAATTTGCAGCTCTCGTGTTCCTCGCCGCCTCGTGTGCAGGGAAATACGCCGGGCTTGATTCCATTATTCACCGCTGGTGGTCCAAACGAGGCACCGCCAAGGGAGTTTCCAGATCATGAATCTCACACCCGAAGAAAAAGAAATTGGCAAGCAAAACTTTCAAGAAGCGGTTGGCACGAGCCGTCGCGATTTCTTAAAAGGTACCGTGCTGGGAGGAGTTGCAGGTGGGGCAACCTTGGGGGCACTTTATTTCAATTATGGCTCGATCAAGAATGATCGCCTCCGTGTGGGCATTATCGGTACGGGTGACGAAGGGGGCGTCCTGATTGGAGCACTCAACCCAGACTACATCGATGTCGTAGCCATTGCAGACATCCGTCCCTACAGCTTCCACCGCGCATTCCATGGCGACCTTTCCAGTGACGGCACCAAAGCGGCTCGTCCTGGACTCATGGACATTTATGGTTGGAAATCCGAACAGGAAGCTCGCGACAAGGTCAAAGTATACGGCGAGAAAGAGGGAGAAACATATGATGAACTCCTGAAAGATCCCAACGTCGAGGCGGTGATTGTGGCGCTGCCCTTGTGGCTGCACGACGTGGCTTCGATAAAGGCGATGCGGGCAGGCAAACATGTACTCACAGAAAAGCTCATGGCCCATAGCGTAGCCCAATGCAAAGAGATGGGCCGGGTGGCCAACGAGACTGGCAAGATTCTCGCCACGGGCCATCAACGTCACTACAGCATCCTCTACGATAATGCCGTCGATCAAATTTCCAGTGGGCTCATTGGTGAACTTCATTCTATCCGCGCCCAGTGGAATCGAGGCAACTTGCCTGGCAGCGACAGTTGGTCACCAGACTTGCCCTCGCAGAAATTCGTCGACCAATCTGGTGAACCGCTCACACCAGAAGAGTTTGCCGTTCTGGAGCGGGCCGCCAGCAAGGAAGGTGGCCCAGCTGCAGTTGCCAGGCTGCGCGACGAATACCACATGCTGCGAGAGTATCACGCCTGGGTCAGGAAGCGTGATCAAACCAAGGGGAGCGAGGCTGAGAAGTGGGCTGAGAAGGTCGAGCAGAAGCGTCAGCAGATCATGGACTACAAGACAGATGCCGCTGCTTTTGGCTACGAGGCCAAGACTTTGCCCAACGGGTATCAACGCACTCCGATGGAGGAGTTGATCCGCTGGCGGTTATGGGATCGCACAGGCGGCGGATTGATGGCCGAGCTTGGCAGCCATCAGCTTGATGCCTCGAGCATCTTCATTAGCTCTCAGCGGGAAGGCAAACAAAAGGTGATGCCACTCTCCGTGGCTGGTATGGGTCACCGGTCTCTGTTCCCGCTGGACCGTGACGTGGACGATCACGTCTACACAATGTTCGAATTTCCCGGTTTGGGCTACTACAAAGACGGCAAGGGTGGAGAAGTCGCCGACCCAAACAAGAAGATCGTTGTGACTTATTCATCGATTAACGGCAATGGTTTCGGTGGCTACGGCGAGGTTGTGCTCGGCACTGAGGGGACCTTGATCCTCGACCGAGAGAAGGATGCCTATCTCTTCAAAAAATCTGACACTCAGACCAAGATTGAAGTCACCACCGGATCGGGTGGACCAGCGATGGACACCTACGAAACTGGCGGTGGAGGAGCCGCAATTGCCGAAGTGGCTACTCCGAAAGACATCAGCCGCGGCTACCAGGAAGAAATCGAGCACTGGGCCTGGTGCATCCGCAACCCTGACCCGGAGAACCAGGTGAAATGCCCTCCCAAGGTCGCCATGGCCGACGCCGTAATCGCACTCACGTCCAACATTGCCATGCGTGAAAATCGCCGCATCGAATTCAAGCCGGAGTGGTTCGACATCGACAGCGACGAAACGCCAGAGGGCACCAAGCCGCGGAAGGCGAGCGAGCTGGTTTAAAGTTTATTCATAAACGTATTTTGCATCGTGAGTTCCGACTTGGTTGGGTTTAGTGGAAGCAGCGTAAATGTCAATGCTTTAATGGAATTTCGCTTGGCTTGTTCTGTGGCCGGCACAATCGGAACCTTATCCAAATACAGGGTTCAATTTTTAGTTTCCATTGGAGCACTGGTTTGATAGGAGTAGCATGAAGCATTTGATTAGCTTTTCAACGAGGCGGCAATTACTTCGAGGAGCTTCCACCGCAGCAGCCGGATTGCTGATCCCATCTTTCTGGAATGTGCCCGGTGCATTCGCCGAAGCGCTGACGCTCACGCCCCGGCAGACGGAGGGGCCGTTTTATCCGGATCGCTTGCCGTTGGATACCGACAACGACTTGATCATCATTAATGACGGAATCACTCCCGCCATTGGCGAGATTACGCATCTCTCCGGCCGTATCTTCGATTCCAAAGGCCAAGCGCTTCGCAACGCCTTGGTCGAGATTTGGCAGGTTGATGGCAAAGGAGTCTACCTCCACACGGCTGATCGGCATGCCCAGCGAGATGCCAATTTTCAGGGATTCGGTCGCTTTCTCACGGGTTCCTCCGGAGAATACTATTTTCGCACCGTCAAGCCGGTCGCCTACCCTGGCCGGACTCCGCACATTCACTTCAAGGTGAAATTGCCTGGCCAAAGCGATTTCACGACCCAGTGCTACATCAAGGGACATCCTCAGAACGAAAGAGATGGCGTGCTAAGCCGAATCCGCGAACCGGGCTTGCGCGAGTCCGTGATGATAGATTTTGCGCCGGTTAAGGAATCGAAACTTGGCGAATTGGCAGCCAGGTTTGATATTGTCCTCGGCACGACCCCGGAGGAAGGGTAATCACTGAAACTCCGCCGCAAATGCCTTCGCATTGAGTTTTTCTCCCGTGGCGTGTTCTGTGAGTTCGTTCCATGGATACGTTGCTCCAGGATCGAATATCTTATCTTGCATGAATTCTCCAACGCGTGGGTCACGCGTATAGTAGGCATTCGCTGGCTCGCCAGGAATCTCCAGATCGCGGCAGATGGCCGCGTGGACCTGACAGGCAAAGAGTTCGCCCATCATGTAGTTGTGGTAATAGCAGGGTGCGCTGACAATGTGAATCTTACTGGCAAAATCGGGTTCGTCTCGATCTTTAGGACGTTTTACTAACTGGTATCTCTCGACCAAGTCCCACCAAAGCTGATTAAGGTCCTGCTCGGGGTTGTCGTACATCGCCATTTCAAATCGCAGCATCACCTGGCACCAGCGTGAGAATATCAGCAGTTTGTCGCGGCGCATCCGCTGGCTGGCTGCTTTGTAATTCGCAGGATCGTCGACCACTACGCCGTATGCTTTGAGCCATTCTGGATCGGTCGCAAATCGCTCGAACATCATCGCAACCCCCTCGGTCGTAAGAATGTGCGAATTGACTCGCAACAGATACGGCAACGACATCGGGATAAATTTGCTGGAATAGACTGCGTGGCCAAGCTCGTGGAGCATCGTACTCATCCAATACTCGTTGGGCACAATGTTCGCCAGCACGCGCACATCACCAGCACGATCAATATCGGTGCAGAAAGCGTGGGGACTTTTCTTCGGCTTCTCGTAAAGGTCGCTACGTTCGAGCACGTCCTCAATAGGGAGCCCAATACCCTCATAGAATTCACGACAGACCTGCAAAATGTCGGTCTTGGAAAATGGACCTCCCAGGTCGACTTCATAGATGGCAGGGGGCTCTTGAAAGAAAGGGTCTTGATAGTGCCAGGGCTGGAGGTCGGCGACTAACAATCCGTACTGATCCGCGAGTGCTGTATCGATCTGCTCTTTCGCTCGAGTATAAGGCTCGCGGGTGAGTTGATCAAGTTCGTCAAACAGGGCGAGAACTTCTCCCTGGTCTTGTTCATTGATGGCCAGTTGCATCGCGTGATAGTTCTCGAAACCTAGTTTCCTGGCCATCTCGTTTCTCATCAGCACAAGTTCACGCAGGTCGACTGCTACTTGGCCACCTACATCCTTGTTAGCCTTCCAGATTTGCTCACGTTCGGCAGAATCTTTGGAGTTGAGCAAAATCTCACGCACCTGGCTGTCGGTGTATGACTTCTCGCCGACGGTAGCACGGAACTGATTAAAATTCTTTTCAATTTCATTGGCCTTAGCCGACATGCGATTAAGCAGCGTCAAATCTCCCTGGCGATTCAGATATATCAAATACAGAATCTCGATTTGCCGAGCAAGTTGTGGTTCGCTGATCTTGCCTGCCTTGATTCTTTCGAGTTCTTGAAACTTTTCAGAGGAAGAGAGCAGTTCGTTCATCTGTTTATCAAGAGCTTCCTTCGTAGCGAAGGCCTCGTCGCTACCTGTCGTGTTAGCATCCCACCAGGCGCGATTTAGCGAAATCTCCAGCGGCACAACTGTATTTTCGTAATAGCGAATAAAGTCCTCTGCAGCAGCAGTTGTGTTCTCCTGAGCATTGGCGTCCTGCACATCAGATTGAAGCATGATAATTCCTGCAGCGAGGCACAGTGTAAGTTTTGCGATACGGTTGAGCATGATCGACTCTTCCATGGATGACTTAGGATGAAAGCAGATGAGCAAGCATAGGAAAACACATTCATTGCGTTCCTGCAAGCTCAGCTTCCGGTTCGACCGTAATAATCACCCCTTTAAACGCAGGAGTCTTGCTGTCTGGATCGAGGTGCCGACTCACAAGCACATTGCACTCGGGGTAATACATCGCAGTGTTGCCTGAGCGAATTTTGGGAAACGGATGAAGTCGTACTCCAGAAAGCGAACCTGCGGGACCGTGAACTGTCACTGGCATGGTCGCTTCAAGCCCCAGCGCGGCAATATCATCGGGATGAATGAGAAGCACGTGGCGGTCTTCCACGCCTCGATAGAGATCGTAATCCTCGTAAACAACTGTGTTAAATTGTCCTTCACTCCGGATTGTCATCAAACGTAGCTGCCCCGACTCTGAACCGCTGAGATTTGGCAGATCGTGCGTGTGAAGATTCGCACGACCGTTGACTGTAGGAAAGTTGGAGTCGTGAAAAGTGCGGCCACCGATTTGGAACTCTTCTTTGGTGGTGCTGATATCTTTGAGCTTGTCAAAACCGGGAACAATCGCCGAAATGGCTTCTTGAATTCGGCCTGTGTTGCGCATGCGGAGCCAATCGATGGAGTTTAAGGACTCACCGTGTTGCGATCTTGAACCATTCTCAGACACCTGGTGGGCGATTGCGGCAATGACTTCAATTTCACTCTTAGGTCCAATGTGTCGCCGGGGTCCGCCGTCGCTGAGTCGCACAAGGTTAAACATCGACTCCTGCGTCGTGGGTTGAGGTTCTTCATCTCGTGCAAGCACAGGAAGAATGAGTGTCTCGCGTGCCAACCCGAAGGCATGACCGGAGTTGAGGGTCGTACTGAGGTAGACCACCATATCCAGGTTCTTCAGTGCTTTTTGCGCAAATGTCGAATCCGGATTGGAGCCGTAGAGATTTCCTCCCAGGCAGAGACCAAATTTTACGTGCCCAGCTGCGGCAGCTTCCATGCAACCCATTGTGTCGAGTCCCACAGTGGTGGGTAGTGTAACCCCAAAATGCGACTGTAGCCGCTCAAAGATTGCATCCTTTAGCTTGGGGGTGACACCGACCGAGCCGATGCCTTGGACGTTGGAATGCCCACGGATAGGGAGCAAACCTGCGTTCGGTCGTCCCACCATCCCGCGCAGCAGGGCGAGATTGGCGATGGCTTGCACGTTTCTTACCCCATGCGCGTGATGAGTGATTCCCATTGTCCAACTGAACACCGCGTTCTTCGCTTTGGCATACCGTTGAGCGATGTCGTCGATCTGATCGTAAGTTACGCCGGACTTTGTTGTAATCTCGCCCCACGACAGTTCTTCAAGGTTGCAAGACAGCTCTTTCCAACCGTTGCAATGGGAATTTAAGAAATCCATATCGTGGGCAGCAAGTTCCACGACACGCTTGGCTATTCCTGTCAACAAGGCTAGATCGCCACCAATGTGTGGTTGCACATAGAGGCTGGCGATCTTTGAGCCGAATAATAACGAGCGTACATCGCTTGGTACGCGAAAATTCACTAAGCCCGTTTCCACCAGTGGATTGATGACGATCACTTCGCCGCCACGCCGTCGCGCCTGCATTAATGTGCGCATAAGTCGCGGATGGTTGCTTGCTGGATTGCCGCCAATCACAAACACCAGATCGGCGGCATCCAAGTCCTCCAGCACAATGGTTGCCGTGCCGCTTCCAATCGAACTGGAAAGCCCTACGCCGCTTGCTTGATGACAATAATAGCTGCAATTGTTGACATTGTTTGTGCCATACAGTCTGGCGAACAACTGCAGGAGAAAGCCCGCTTCGTTGCTGCTTCGGCCACTGAAATACCAAAAAGTTTCGTCGGCCGAAAGTTCTTTCAACTTTCCCGAGATTCGCCGGAACGCGTCTTCCCAAGGAATCGGCTGATAGCGGCGTAGCTGGGGTGTGTGAAGCAATGGCTGCGTTAGTCTGCCACAATTCTCCAACTCACGTGGCGAGAGTTGCTGCAAATCCTCGATCGCATATTCTTGCCAGAAATCGGGAGTGATCGCACCCTGCATGTCGGCAACCATCGCCTGCAAGGATTTCTTACAGACTTCAGGAAAATGGCCCTGCTCATTGACCATCCCCCCACGTTGCCCCCCCATTCCAAGAGCACAGGTCTTACATGCGTTTTTGGAACGCATGGCCTTCCACAATTTCCAAATACCACCTGCTTCCCGTGCTTTACTTAGTGTATACCAGATTGCAGGCCAGCCACCGCCTGAAGACACTTTTTTCATATCAAATAGCTTTCATTCAATTCATGCTTTATCTGACTTCGAGACTTCAACCACTCGCATGCTAAAGAGACTTCCCACTCGCTATTCTAGCTACTAACATAGCTTGTACATCATGATTCACCAATCGGTGTCACGAATAAGTCCCTCCATGGCCGATAGTAAGCACTTATGATCGACGAGATTGAGATTCAGGCCGTCACTGGTCCGGTCGTAGGAGAAATTCGCCCACCCGGGTCGAAAAGCATTACGAATCGTGCATTGATTTGTGCTGCGCTGGCAGATGGCGAATCTGAATTGCTTGGCGCACTCGACAGCGAAGATACCCGGGTAATGATCGAAGGATTGCGGGCCCTGGGAGTCAAAGTTGTCGTTGACGATGGTGGCCAGACCATCCAGGTCGTCGGCTGTAATGGCAAACTACCTGCGAAGAAAGCAGACATCTTCGTTGGAAATAGCGGAACCACGATTCGGTTTCTAACCGCTGCTGTCACATTGGGTTGCGGAGAATATCGCCTGGATGGAATCGAACGAATGCGCGAGCGGCCGATTGGCGACTTGGTTGCCACCTTAAATCAAATCGGTGCCGATGTGCGGTGTGAAGGGCAGGGGAATTGTCCACCCGTCCTGGTTAAGGCTGATGGGCTGCGAGGAGGAATGGCGACGATCAGCGGCAACATTTCCAGTCAATTCTTAAGTGGACTACTGATGGCGGTGCCCTATGCAGCTGAAGATGTAACTCTACGAGTCGAAAGTACCCTTGTTTCAGTGCCCTATGTTGAGATGACTCTCAAGGTCATGGAATCATTTGGTGTTGTAGCAAGCGCTAATGCAAACTTCAGCGAGATTCAGATACCGTGCACGGCGAAGTATCGGGCGTGTAAGTATGCAATCGAACCGGACGCCTCTGCAGCAAGCTATTTCTGGGCCTTGGCTGCGATCACTGGCGGCAGAGTAACAGTACAGGGATTGACCGCGAAAAGCTTACAAGGCGATGTAGGCTTCGTCCATTGTCTGAGTCAGATGGGTTGCGAAGTACATTTTGAAAAGGATGCAATCACCGTGCAGGGAGCACCGCTCCGTGGCATTGAAATCGACATGAACGCAATCAGTGATACCGTACAAACCTTGGCGGTCGTAGCGCTTTTTGCAGAAGGTAAAACCAAGATTCGCAATGTAGAACACATTCGTCACAAAGAAACCGACCGCATATCGGCATTGGCAACCGAGCTGCGCAAGCTGGGAGCAGAAGTTGAAGAGTATCGAAGTGGAATCGACATCACACCAGGCACATTAGTGCCAGCTGCAATCGATACCTATAAAGACCACCGCATGGCGATGAGTTTCGCCCTTGCAGGATGCAAAATTGAGGGGATCGTAATCCGCGATCCAGGTTGCACGGCAAAAACCTATCCTGAATTCTTTTCCGAACTCAAGAGTTTGACAGCAACTCAGAAATGATGACACACCGCCAGCGCGGTTCAAGCAAGCTATACTGTGCTATCAGGCAACTGAGCCAATCTTCACAGACTCAATTAGTTCTTCTGCACGAGCTAACAGTGCAAGCGAAGAGTCACTAGCTCCGCAATCGTCTTCATAAGGCTCTACAGTATCAAACTGTGCAGAGCAATGTTTGCATGAGACTCGCTTGCCAAAATACTCAACCCGGATTTCCAACGACCTGCCACAAGTCGGGCAACTGCGAATGAAATAAGCACCACTCGGCATGGTTAACCTCCTGTTTGGCGAGTAAGACTAGAATCGGTTCCGAATTCCTCTAAAGACAACTTAATCCATCAGGGTCCAATTGCAAAGGGTGGACCACCCGTTTGGGGTAATTTCAACGAGTTTTAGCATTTTGAGGATTCATAAGTTGTTTTGATTAAAAGGTTTAGGTGCTTTTTCAGCACTAGTCCTCATAAGCTAAGTTTGAGCAGATAGTTGCCCCACCTATGGGCATTCTGAATCCGTGTATCATCAGCGAGATTTGCCATGTACCGAACAGCAATATGCCTGATCTCAGTTCTGCTTTTTTGGATAGAAACCCGTGCAGCTGGTACGGAAATGGAATCTGCCGAGCGTCAACTAGAAGTTATTGCCGCGTCAGCCAAACTCTACCTTGAGTCTTCGAGTGGATACGTGGCTGGAGATCTGATTACAGAGTCGCAAGTCGAAGAGCTTCAGCACTATCTGCTTATTAGCCATGGCAAATCACCCGCTACTCATAGCGGCTTGTTGAATCGGGCTATAAAAGATCGGGCCCCCTTATCTAGGTTTTTCTACAGCGAAAATGGGGCTGAAACGCTCAGAGCGGCTGCAAGTAAACTAGGGGGTTACGCCGAGATTGAAGCCCTAGCACATCATCGCGAGGGCCGAGAGGCACTGCAAAAAGCAGTCTTTAACCAATCTGTCGCTGATATCGTCGACTTGGTAGAGATCTCACGCCATGCTACAAGCAAACAGGACAATCACGAGAAAAATAGTGATCGACATCAATTGAAGACAATTTATACGCTTGACGAGTTTCTCGAAGCCGCTTTCTCAAATGGTAGAACGGAGGCTCAACAGAGCGAATTATTGCAGCCTTAGCTGTCTTGAACTCCTATTTTTCTCGGCTGAAAGCGTGTTTTCCGCATATGTTAAGCCTAAATTCTGTCGCTTTTTCCTGAAAATTCGATTAGAATGATGGAGATTGCTATGTTGGACCGTCCGCATGCTCGGTGTTGGGATCAGCAGAGCTTTCAAGTTAGGCATCTGTGACCGAGGAGCGAACCTATGGCGAATCGGATTTTCGTCTTAGCCGTGTTCACGTTATGGCTGTGTAGTATGGCCTGGCTCGTGACCGAGCGAGTCTTACCTGGGTTAGGTGACGGGCAACCCCCTTCCTTCCAGACATTTGAAGACAACCAGGCGATTGCCTGGAATGTTGAATGGGCGGGCAACCACGTTGGGCAGGCCGCGAGCATCCGCATTGCCGGGGTTGGAGGAACCGTCGAGCTTCATAATCGTATCCGGCTTCAAGAAATGCCAATTGCGGACTTGGCACCTACATGGATGCGTATGGCGGTCCCTAGCCTAGGAGAGATGTCGCTCGATGTTATTTCTAGAATTGAAGTCGATTCCTTGGGGAATTTTTCTTCCTTTCTGAGTCAGGTTTCTTTAAACGAGATGCCTTCTGTACTCCGCATTTCCGGCAGGGTGAAGGATTCTTATCTAAACTTAAACGTCAGCACCGGTAGTCTGCCGTATGAAGTGTCTGTCTACTTACCAGACAGCAAGACACTTAATGAAGTTTTGTTTCCTGGATCAGAACTTCCCTACATGTATTTGGGAAGACATTGGCAAGAAGAAGTCTATAGTCCTTTCCGCGCCTCTGGTGATCCAGTGGAGTTGGTAAGAGTCGAGGTCGTTTCGGAAGAGACTCTCTTCTTTGCAGGGGAAACCCGACGGGTATTCCGAGTTGAATATGAAGGAATGCTCGGCTCAGGTATTTCTGACAAGGATCGACTTCAAGCAATCTCCTGGGTAGAGCCTGAGGGTAAGATTCTTCGTCGGGATGTATTCATGGGGAATTCTCGACTCCGATTCGATCGACTTTCTGATGAAGAGGCCAGCATCTTAGGACAAGAATTCTTTGATCAATTGACTGTGTGGGAAGCAATCGAACCAAATTCGGAAAAAGAGATGGTTCGTTAAGAAAACTCTCTATTTGAGTTCTATTCCTTCAACGCAGTTTCCTGGTACATTTGAATTGTGTTGAGTCTTTTGGATCGCTGCCTCTCTGCAAACGTAACCTCGATCGTATGATACTTTTTGAAGATGCTACCCGCACTTTCGGAAATCGAACGGCAGTAGAGAAACTCAATTTGTCCGTCGGCAAAGGGGAGTTGGTTGCATTACTCGGCCACAATGGGGCAGGGAAAACGACCTCGATCAAAATGCTGGTGGGGTTGCTCCAGCCAAGCTTTGGACGCGTGAAGGTTGGCCCCTATGTCGTGAATGAAAACCTGCGTGAAGCCAGTCGATTGGTAGGCTATGTTCCTGATCAGCCATTTCTCTACGACAAGCTCTCCGCCCGAGAATTCTTGGAGTTTGTTGCTGAACTTTATGGTTTGACGGCTTCCGAAGTGAGGGTCGCCGTGCAACGAGAAGTCGAGCGGTTTCAGCTAGGCTCGTTTCTCGATCGCCTGACGGAAAGTTACTCGCACGGCATGAGGCAACGTACCGTATTTGCGGCGGCGTTGATTCATCAACCTGAGGTGTTAGTGGTTGACGAACCGATGGTTGGACTTGATCCCCAATGCATTCGATTGGTCAAAGATTTTCTGCGTTTCTATGCAGACAGCGGAAAAACTGTTCTTATGTCGACACACACCTTGGAAATTGCTGAAGAGATTGCAGACCGGGTGGCTGTGATGAACGCCAGTAAACTTGTTTTTGACGGCACCGTTGCTCAGCTCCGTGAAAAGGTACCAGGCGTCCTGGGAACATTAGAGTCACTTTACCTGGCACTTACCACCGAGACGGGAAATCTCAGCAATACCAATGGAGAAGCAATCGAACATTCTCCAAACCCGGTTATTGAGCCCTGATAGCTAGAGATTGAAAATGGCTATATCAGCAAACATTGAATCCGATGCCGAGGAATCTGAGTATCTTGAACAGATCGAGCGATTGCCTACACATGAGAGGGAAGGACAGTTATTCTGGAAACTACGCTTGCGAGAAACTCGTAGTCAGTTGCGTCACCTGTTTGCTCACTCTCGGATGCGAACCTATCTGGTCATTGGGTTGAGCGTCTTTTTTTGGGTTGGTCTCTTCATCCTATTCTATCTCGGATTTGATTTTGTGGTTGGCCAGGTGGGAATGCCGGGAGCGACCTATCATGCTCAAACCGTGCAGTTCGTTTTTACGCTTTTCTTTATGTCGCTTCAGATCATGTTGGTTTTTTCCGCTGGAATCATTCTCTACGGAGGTCTATATGCTTCGCAAGAAACCGATCATCTGCTGACGCTACCTGTCAGAGATTCTCGAGTGGTATTGTACCGTTTTCAGGAGTCGCTGTTCTTCAGCAGTTGGGGATTCTTTTTACTGGCAAGTCCCATGATGATCGCCTATGGCATCGTCGTTGCTGCACCCTGGTATTACTATGCCTATTTGCCTTGGCTGATGATCTCGTTTGCCTACATACCATGTGCGGTTGGAGCTATTTTTTGTCTGCTGCTCATCAGTCGCGTGCCGCATTTACGCAGAATCGTTGTAGGCTTCGTTGCGTTATTAGTCGTGGCCGTAGCATATAGTTCGATTTGGCATACTCTGGACATCAAAGACGCCGACTTATTGGGGGCTGCCTGGTTCAAACAGACTTTCCGACGCTTTGAATTCACACGCGGGGAATGGCTGCCCAGCACCTGGCTCAGCAATGGCCTCTTGGAAGCTGCTCGAAAACAACCAGTCGATCAAGGGGATCTTCCCTGGTTCGAAAGTGGGAAATACCTCATCGTGTTGCTTTCCAATGCGATGTTCCTGCATATCATCCTTCTCTGGGTGGGAGGTCTGATTTATCGAACCAGCTATTATGGGTTGCATTCCCGGCAGGCACGCGAAACGCATGTGCATATGGCCTGGATAGATCGCCTGGCTGAAAAGCTGATGTGGTTCCTGCCCCGTGATACCCAACTGCTGATTGTCAAAGACATTCGGCTGTTTCGGCGCGATCCGGTGCAATGGTCGCAGTTCATCATCTTTTTTGGCCTTCTGATGCTGTACTTTGCCAATATCGATCGTTTCCGCCAGCATCGTCAGGACATTAGTGTTTTGGCATGGGTAAACATCGTGAGCTTTCTCAATCTGGCCGTTGTGGGTCTTATTCTCTCAACTTTTACCACCCGCTTTATCTATCCTTTGATCAGTCTCGAGGGGCGACGTTTTTGGATCTTGGGACGACTTCCCATTGAAAGAGACTCAATTCTTTGGGGCAAATTTCTTTTTGCATCTTGTGGTTCGTGGTTGCCGTGTGCGGGACTAGTCATTGCCAGCGATGTCATGTTGAAAGTGTCGCTCATGGTGTTTGTGATTCATCAATTCATCTGTTTGATGCTCTGTATTGGACTCTCAGGAATGGCCGTCGGGCTGGGAGCGATGATGCCCGATTTTCGCGAGCAATCCCCTTCAAAAATTGCTGCGGGCTTTGGTGGCACACTTAATCTTGTATTGAGTGCTATTTATATCTTACTGACCGTCTTGCTAACCGCTCTTCCCTGCCATTTCTACTTCATGGCCAACGAAAGCCGTTTGCATACCCAAATCGTGCCCCCTGCCAATCTACACATCTGGCTCAGCCTAGGTTTGGTAGGGGTCGTCCTGCTGGCCGTCGTGGTGACGATCGTTCCCCTGGCAAGCGGGCTACGTGCGTTCCGTAAGCTGGAAGTGTGAGCCGCAGACGCTTGCCTTGGTTTCTTCTGTTACGCGTCCCATCGCCTCGATCACCCGCGGACTAGAACGTTCGGCTCAGGCACCCGCGACTAGTGCCGTCGGCTCATGGGGCATCACCTGCCAGATTATTCAGATCTTTTCCGCTGGGTATATGATGCCCCATTCAACGTGCCACCTCGTTAAATGCACCGCATATGCTGCGGTTTCGTATCAAGAGGCTGTTGTCGCTTTCACGACCAACCTAGGCGGCCCATGAAAGGCCGTTTATAATGTCGCCTTTCGCATCTGCGAAAGGCGATTCACTCTAGCCTGTCCTTTGATACTTCGATGGCATCTATCCAAACAGTCCCACAGCAGAATCTCAGAATTGGGGCGGTCAGCTACCTCAATACGAAGCCGCTGGTTTATCGTCTCCACCAATTCTTGCCTGAAGCGGAGATCATTCTGGATTATCCGAGTCGGCTGGCCGATTCTTTGGATGCGGGGGACTTGGACATTGCACTGGTGCCCTCTGCAGAGTTACTCACGCATCCGGAGTGGGCGATTGTCTCCGATGCTTGTATTGCCTGTCGTGGGCCGGTTTTAAGCGTGAAACTGCTCTTCCGGGTTCGTCCTGAAGAAGTACAAACGTTAGCCTTGGACGAAGGGTCAAGAACCAGTTGCTTACTGGCCCAGATTCTTCTCAGAGAGAAGCAAGTCGTCTCGCCTCAGCTTCTTAGCTTGCCCCTCGAGGCAGAGCCGCAGGATGTTCAAGCGGACGCGGTCCTGGTCATTGGAGACCGGGCCATCCGAACGGCTAAGAGTGACTTCGTCGAGGTTTGGGATCTTGGAGACCATTGGTGCCGCTGGACAAGTCTCCCTTTTGTATTCGCGATGTGGGTAGCAAGAGCTGGGATCGACACAACGGCGGCATCCAAGGCTTTCATAGCTGCTAGAAATGAGGGCAATCGCAACCTAGACGTGATTGCTCGCGATCAAGCGGCCAAACTGCAACTCCCTTACGAATTGGTCTTGGAGTATCTCTCGCAGAATTTACATTTTACACTGGGAGATCGCGAACAGCGTGGTTTGGATTTATTCTTTCAACGAACTGACGAATTGAACCTCGCGCCCGGAGCATTGAAATCAACAACGGTAGGTTGTGCAAAATGATTGCAGAGATTTCGACCCAATATCTTCTGGACAAAGCGGTAGCTGGCGAGCGATTGACTCCCAGCGAAGGTTTGCGGCTGCTCGAATCGAATGACCTTGCTGCTCTTGGACGCGCTGCCGACGAGGTCACCCGCCGACTGCATCCCGAGAATTATCGAACCTACAATATCGATCGCAACATCAACTACACCAACATATGTACTGCGGTCTGTGATTTCTGTGCTTTCTACCGCACCCCCAAATCGAAAGAGGGATACGTTCTGGAGCGAGAACATTTGCTTGCCAAGATTCAAGAAACCGTAGAAATCGGGGGTGAGCAGATTCTGTTGCAGGGTGGTCTCCACCCCGATTTTCAACTTGAGTGGTATGAGAAACTTTTGCAGGATATCAAGCAACATTTTCCCCAGGTGAATGTGCATGGATTCAGTCCGCCTGAGATTTACCACTTCACGAAGGTATCAAAACTTTCCCTAAAGGAAGTGCTGAGCCGCCTGAAGGCAGCGGGTTTAGGCAGTCTGCCAGGAGGGGGAGCTGAGATCTTGGTGGACCGAGTTCGCCATGCGATCACGCGGGGAAAAGTTCTCACGGATGATTGGCTTAATGTCAACCGCGTCTGGCATGAAATGGGAGGGCGGAGCACTGCCACGATGATGTTTGGGCATGTGGAGACCCTGGCCGAACGTATTGAACATCTTGAGCGACTCCGGCAACTGCAAGACGAAACTGGCGGCTTCACCGCGTTTATCTGTTGGACTTTTCAGCCGGATCATACCGATATGTCAGAGGTTCCTCCTGCAGGTTCGTTTGAATACTTGAAGACCAACGCCGTGGCTCGGCTCTATTTGGATAATTTTGCCAACCTGCAATCGAGTTGGGTTACTCAGGGTTTGAAGATCGGGCAGATGGCGCTGCTCTATGGGGCCAATGACATGGGAAGCTTGATGATAGAGGAGAATGTGGTTGCCGAGGCAGGCACCGTTCATCATCTCAGTCTGGAGCAGATTCGCAGTGCGATCAGCGACCTAGGTTACGAGCCCCGCCAGCGAAATGTCTTCTACGAACTGGTGGACGGAGAAGCGACCTCGCTTGTTCCGCACAGTCGCCAAAACCAGCACATGTTGCCTATCGTAACTCGAGTCTGACAAAGAACTTGCTACGCAAATCGTCAGACTGCTGGTATCCTTAAGGGAAGCCTTTTTTCGTGGTTACCGGGCTACCCCACACTACGCGTCCTTCCACACACTAGCAACTGGATTGCTGACTATGTCATCCGAGAGCGTTGTCGTCGAAGCCCGCTCCCTAACCAAGGTCTATTCCGATTTGAGGCGGGGGGAATTCGTTGCGCTTGACGACCTTACCTTTACCGCCTCAGCCGGCGAAGTGTTTGGACTCCTGGGACCCAACGGAGCAGGCAAAACCACGGCCCTGCGAATACTTAGCACGGTTCTGAAACCTACTCATGGATCGGCAAGGGTCAACGGTTTTGATTGCGTTACCCAACCCTCCATGGTACGTCACCACATTGGCTTTATGTCCGCCAACACAGCAGTTTACGACCGAATGACTGCCTGGGAGATGGTGGAGTATTTCGGACGACTGTATGGAATGGAAGAAGATCGACTGCAAACTCGTATGGAAAGACTTTTTGAGCGGCTGCAAATGCAAGGAATTCGTGATCTGTTGGGCGCGAAAATGTCTACGGGCATGAAGCAAAAAGTGTCGATCGCCCGCGCAATCATTCACGACCCACCGGTTCTCATCTTCGACGAAGCCACCAGCGGGCTGGATGTGTTGGTAGCACGGGCCCTGCTGGATACGGTCGCCGAACTTCGCGACCAGGGAAAGTGTATCGTGTTCTCTACGCATATCATGCGCGAAGCGGAACGGCTGTGCGATCGGGTGGCCATCATGCATCGAGGAAAGATCTTGGCCGAAGGAAGCGTAGCTCAGTTGGTGGCCGAACACCAGGGCGCAGATTTGGAGGACGTCTTCTTTTCTCTAATACGATCTCAAGAAAATGAACCCGTGTTAAATTGACGAAGAATCGCATCGCATGAACTTGAACAACGTCAAATTGGTATACCATCGCGAGATGCGGGATCAACTCCGCGATCGGCGTACGTTGTTTTTGATTGCTGTGCTGCCGCTATTGCTCTATCCACTGTTGGGAATGAGCTTTTTCCAACTTTCGCAGTTCATGCGGAATAATGCTTCCAAAGTGTTAGTGCTGGGCGAGGAGCAACTATCTGATAGCGACTGGTTACCTCCTTTGCTTGACGGAGAGCACTTTGCTGCAAACTGGTTCAGCACACCCGAGGAACAAGACTCGTTAGAGGTGGTGAAAGCCGATTCGCTTTGGCCAGATGCCGTTCCCACGAATCCGTTATTGGATGAGGCAGCCCGCGAAGCGATCAGCTCAGGCGAAGTGCAGGTTGTGCTGCGATTTCCGCAAGGGTTCGACGAACAACTCAAGACCGTCCGTAAGGCACTTTTGGATCGAAATCAGGCCGAGTCCACGGAAATTGCCGATGAACTTCTCCAACCTGAAATTATTTTCATCTCAGCCAACGAGAAATCCCGTATCGCCCAGTTGCGAGTTGACGACGTGCTTCGGAGTTGGCGAGCTGAGGTTACGCGATCCAATCTACGGGAAGGTAAAGTTCCGATCAGTGCCACTAAACCATTTCATATCAAACAAAATGATGTCTCTCAAGAACAGCAACGGCATGCTGCGGTCTGGTCGAAAGTCTTGCCTTTCGTATTGTTCATTTGGGCTTTGACGGGAGCATTCTATCCGGCGATCGATTTATGTGCCGGAGAAAAAGAGCGCGGGACCTTGGAAACACTACTCGTTAGTCCCGCCGAGCGTCGGGAAATCGTTTGGGGCAAGCTGCTTACCATCATAACTTTCAGTGTGATCACGGCGCTATTAAATCTCGCAAGCCTGGGCGTGACGGCAAAATTCATCCTGGCACAGTTTCGCGACATCATTTCCCTGCCAGGTGCGAGTGCCCTGACGTTGCCACCCTTGAACTCATTGATTTGGCTCGTAGTAGCCTTACTACCCATTGCAGCGTTTTTTAGTGCCATGTGCCTGGCATGTGCGGCCTTCGCTCGCAGCACCAAGGAAGGTCAGTATTATCTCATGCCTTTATTGCTCGTGGTAATGCCTCTGATGATGCTGCCCCTTTCGCCAGGCGTGGAATTGACTCTCGGAAATAGCCTGATTCCCGTAACGGGAGTTGTGCTTCTGTTGAGGGCAGTGATTGAAGGGCAGTATTGGCAGGCAATGCCGTATTTGCTTCCCGTGGTAGGGATTACTCTGGGATGCTGCCTCTTGGCTATTCGCTGGGCAGAGGACCAGTTCAACCGGGAATCTGTCTTATTTCGCGAGGGGGAACGCCTGGATTTGGGACGGTGGCTTGCCCATCTATTCCGAGATCGAGCAGATACACCCACGCTTGCACAAGCCATCCTGTGTATTGTCGTCGTGTCGATCGTACAGTTCTTCGTAAATCTTTCCTTGTCTGCCCAGGAAGGAACAGGAAGTAGTTTTCACTCCCTCTCGCAACTGGTATTCATTAGCCAGGTCGTCTGCATTGCTCTCCCTGCGGGACTTATGACTCTGCTTTTCACACGTAGGCCGGCACGCACATTACTGCTCGATCGCCTCCCTCGGATTACCCATGTTTTGGTAGCCGCTGTCTTGGCAGTTTTGATGTTTCCGCTGGGGGGAAAGCTTGGCCAATGGATTGAAATGCTCTACCCAATAAGCAGCGATGTCAAAGAGCAGATAGCGGCACTGAGTGAAACGTTGCAGAATGCTCCCAATTGGTGGTTGCCCCTTCTATTAATCGGTTTATTGCCTGCCATTTGTGAAGAGATTGCCTTCCGAGGGTTTATCCTTTCGGGATTGCGGCATTTGGGACACAAGTGGTGGGCGATCAGCATCTCAGCACTTGCTTTTGGCATGGCTCACTTTATTTTGCAACAAAAAGTTTCTGCTGCGGCACTTGGATTGGTAATTGGTGTATTGGCAGTCCAGACTGGGAGTCTGATTCCCTGCATCGTGTTTCACGCGATCTACAACAGCCTCACGGTGCTTTCGGCAAGACTCGCTGAGAATCTCGAATCCTGGATGGTAAAGTATCCCCAGCTAAATAGTTTTTTGCGTACTGATAACCAGGGACTATTCCAATACTGGGTATTGATAGTCTGTCTCGTTGGTTCAGCGGGGATTCTCTGGTGGCTACATCGCCTCCCCTACCACCGAACTGATGAGGAACAACTTCAAGAGAGTCTCGACAAACAATTTGTCGGAGCTTGAGAATTGCTATTCAAGGCGACACAATGGGATCAAGACTCTCCCAAGTGATCCCTGTAACAACCTTCAATGTCGACATTCTCTCTACGAGCAAGATGGGTCTTGCCAGTCGATGGCCCCTTACTGAGCGACGGAGTCGTTTCAGTCAGCGACGGCATCATCACTTCCGTTGATAAATACACTGGCACCTCTCCGAACTTACAGGATCTCGGCGATGTGATCTTAATGCCAGGTTTGGTAAATGCGCATACCCATTTAGAGTTCAGCGACTGTAGGCGACCGCTCGGCAAACCAAAGCTGCCTCTTACGGATTGGATTCGCCTCGTCATCGCGAATCGCAAACGCAATGACCGCAGTGCCGAGTCAGCCATTCAAGCTGGTCTCGCGGAGTGTTTGCAACACGGAGTAACGTCCCTAGGTGAAATCTCCACGGCACAACCGGCAGCTTACGATGGTTTTCAGGGAGCGAGCTTGGTGGCATTCGAGGAAGTCATTGGCTTCTCCGCAAGTCGGATGGAATCAATTCTCGACGATGTTGGAAAACGGCTTGATCGTAGTCGTGCACTCAATCCCAGGTGCTTGGTTGGGATTAGTCCTCATGCACCTTATACAGTGCATCCTGAATTGCTGAAACGATTGGTGGCCTTGGCTCGCGAATATAGCTTGCCAATCGCAATGCATTTGGCAGAGTCACGACAGGAATTGGAACTGCTTTCCACAGGATGCGGGGCATTTCGTGAATTACTCGAAGAACGCAGCATGTGGGACTCAAATGCAATTCCCCAGAACAGTACACCTCTGGACTATTTGCGAATTCTCGCTGACGCTCCACGAGCGTTGGTCATTCACGGAAACTATCTCACCGAGGGTGAGATTTATTACCTGGGAGAACATTCCGATCGAATGTCCGTCGTATATTGCCCACGGACCCACGCGTACTTTGGCCACGACACGTATCCCCTCGAAAGCATGTTGACCGCGGGTGTAAAGGTCGCGATCGGGACAGACAGCCAAGCGTCGAACCCCGATTTAAATTTGCTCAGCGAGTTGCGATGGATTTCGAGGCAATTTCCCAATGTCTCGCCCGATACGATACTTCGCCTCGGCACGCTCAGTGGCGCGGAGGCTCTTGGACTGGCTCAAGAAACGGGCTCGCTAAGTCCCGGAAAGTGGGCCGATATGATTGCAATTCCTTGCCCGGAGATGAGCGTCCCGTATGAAAAGCTTTTGAGCAGCAACACGGGCCCAGATTCCATCTGGATCCGGGGGGTTTGTCAGAGGAGAAGCTACTGACCAAACACTTTGCCCACTTCTGACACGAATTCCGCCAAAGCTTGTACCGATTCCGCAGGAAGGCCCACCTCTGCCTGCCATCCGTTTTGATCACTGGATACTGCGAGCGCGAGCGGCGGGGCCGTCGGATACAGAGGTAACTGTGGTACCATGCCGAGGACCAGAAGAGTCTTCATCCAGGAGCTTCCCAATTCTACCAGCCCTTGTGGATTCACAAGCTGAATGTAAGCACCTTCAGTACTAAGCAAAGCCAGCGATTTTTGCACCGAGGCATCGCTTTCCAAGCCAGAATTTCCCTTCTGGAAACCGTCAATAAACTTCAGAAGTTTTTCTGTTGATTGCAGGCCGATGAAAACGTGCTGATCATCCACGGGTGCGCAGTAGATCGTGAGATTGTGCTCAGCACCTAGGCAGGCTGTAAGCAGCGCCTGCCAGACATCGACATTCTGATCGCCCGTGGCTTTGTCGAGATCTGAGGTAATCGCTACTCCCTCCACATCGCCAATCTTGGTGGGATGTACGTTATAGATCATCTTGATCTCGCTCTTGGAGCGCAAGGTAAGCTCGTTCGCAATTTCATACGACTGAGCAAGCGCAGCAAGATATTTTTGCGAATCGTCTACAGTCAATCTCGCAAAAAAAGTGGAAAGCAATGGTTCGCCTTCCGTAGGAGGAACCACGAGCACCGACACAGATTGCACATCAGCGAGCGTTAAATCCCAACTCTTCCGCTCGGCTGCCCAGTCTTGGGGCGTAAATTCGCTTCGACCTTGATGCGGAGCATCTTGAATCGAGAGATTTGTCATTAACTCGGCCAGAAACGCTCCGGCGTCGTGAGGCATGTCACCGGCTCCAGCTATGGCATAAGGCTCAGCCGCAAACCCCTTAAGTCGCTGCTGAGAGCCGTTACCAGATTCTTCGACAGCCTTTCGCTGATTCAGGAAGTCACCTTTCCAACGGATTCTAACGTTATTTGCATTATCGACCGCTAGTCCAACTCCCGCTTCGCGAAAATATTTACGGACGAACTCCATTAAAGGCCAGGAGTTTTGCAGAGCACCTTGATCAGTCACTGCCAATGCACCAAATGGATCATCAGCAAGCGGTGAATTATCTGTTGTGCCGACGAACCAGCCATGTTTCATAATTTGCGCAAAGCCTAATCGGGTCAGCACAAACGAGACGTTGTTTCTAGCAATCCACTCAGTAAAGGTATTCGGGGCAACTTCCGTTTGACGCGCTAGAATCTGCTGCATCACTTCGCGATGTTCGACATTCATAACCAGGGCAAAATTGCCGAGCTGAGCAATTAGCAGCTCTACTTCCGCAATACTTACCCGGCATATTTCTCCTGAGGCATCTCCCCCTATTGCAGATGCGAGGATTTCGTAGTCTGCTACCGGCAACAAAGCCAACGGTACGGGGAGAGCCGGCTCACTATTGTTAGCCAAGTAAGCAAAAAGCGCATCCCCTTGGTAGTCAATTCCCTGAGAAAGTCCCGTAATGGACCTGGCCAAATTTAGTGGCGACGGTAAATCAGGATGAAAGAGGCTTATCAGCCGAGCAACTTTCTGGTCAGTGGCGGCAATGTCTCTCACCACGGCATAGCCGAGCGTGGTATCAGGTAGATGAGAGACGACATCGGCTGCATGGAGGGAATGACTGAAATTGATTAGTAAAAGGCAGCTGAATGCCCATGATGATCGGAATAGGGTATTTGGATTCAACTTATTGATGGTGGGCATGTTATGTGGGTACTTATGCAATGAAACCTGTGCTTTTACAAAGGTTATGAAGGCTCCTGCGGGGCACGGTCAAGCGGCCAATTGGCTATTCCGTAGATAAACGACCAGTGACTTGCCAGTCCCAGTAGCACGGCAACGTGAAACACCTCATGCCATTGGATGATACCGCTGATCACTACAGGCCATTGTAGACTATCGAGAATCGCGCCGACAGTATAGGCAATTCCTCCCCACATGATCGGCTTGGCAAAGTCAAAACCATAGCGCCGCACGATGGAAAGCCATGAGCCGAAACCAATCCAACCCATACCGATATACATCGCGGTGCCAACGCTTGCGGAGATCGAGTTGAAATAAATGGATTTCAACGTGATTCCCAAAATAGCAATTATCCAAATCAAAAAGATCACACCCCAGCGACTCCAACCGTGAAAGAGGATCATATGGACGGGAGTGAACGAGCAGGCGATCAATGCGAAAATGGCCGCGTGATCGAGTCGCTGCATCACCAAGTGGGCCGTACCTTGCCGGGCAATCAGATGATTAACACCACTGACTGAGAGCAGCAGCACTGCTCCCAGACAGAACAATGCCAGGCTCGCCATTCTACAGACATTACCCCGTCCTCGCCGTAGCATGAAGATCGACAGACCGGCAAACAGGCAGGCACCCAGCAGGTGGGACAGACTACTGAAGGGATCGGAGAAACCGGTGATCGAAATCACATCTGACACGGGCACGTCCTGCGAGTGGGGCCAAATCGTAGGCCGGTACGCGTGGAATGAGTTCCGGCTTTGCAATTGTGTTAGCTTGGTTATGAATGTTGGTGCGCGTGGCCGTAACTGCGTACGGCTTGTTCCGGCTAACGAAATCTCAACAAACTCATTTGCCAAGAATCCGCTTAGCTTCAGCAACAATTTTGGCGGAGGTGATTCCAACGGTTTGGTAGATTTGCTCAAAGGGAGCTGACATACCGAATCCGTTCATTCCTACGAATGCTCCCCGGCTTCCAATATAACGGTCCCATCCCTGGCGGACACCCGCCTCAACAGCTACCCGGGCCATAATCTCCGGAGGGAGCACCTCGTCCTGATAGGCTTGCGGCTGCTCATCGAAAAGTTCGAACGAGGGCAAGCTGACCACTCGGGCCTTCACTCCTGTTTTAGCTAGTTCATCTTGCGCGGAAACTGCCAAGGAAAGCTCACTGCCGGTCGCTAGCAAAATCACATCGGGTTTGCCGTTCGCTGCTTCGGACAGAATATAGCCCCCCCGGAGTGTTCCCTTCGCAGGAGCAAACTTGGTGCGGTCGAGAGTGGGCATATTCTGGCGGGTGAGAATGATTGCCGTGGGTCGGTGGTTGTTTTGCAAGGCAGCTTTCCAGGCGTAAACGGACTCATTGGCATCCCCGGGGCGGATTACGACGAGTCCAGGTATTGCCCGTGCGGCGGCTAACTGCTCCACAGGTTGGTGCGTGGGACCATCCTCGCCGACACCAATCGAGTCGTGGGTAAACACAAGCACCGAAGGGATACCCATAATGGCACTAAGCCGCATCGAGGGACGCAGGTAGTCGCTGAAAACGAAGAACGTTGCGCCATAGGGCCTTAGACCGCACAGGGCCATTCCGTTGACTGCCGCAGCCATGGCGTGCTCGCGGATGCCAAAGTGAAAATTCCTTCCGGCATAGTTTTCCGAAGAGAAATTGCCCGTATCCTCAAATTCCAACAGGGTCTTTGTCGAGGGAGCCAGATCAGCCGAACCACCCAGCAGCCAGGGGATATTCTTGGCGAAGGCATTGAGGGCCTTACCACCTGAGTTTCGTGTGGCTGTCCCCTTGGGGTCGGCTGGGAATTCAACTATATCGCTGTCCCAACCGGCTGGCAGTTCCCGGCGCTGCATCTGAAGCAATTCTTTGGCCTCTGACGCATGAGACTTTTGGTATTGTGCAAAAAGGTCTTCCCAGGCCTCACGGGCATCGCGGCCACGTTGTCCCAACGTATTTTGGAAATGCTCAGGAACCTCAGGAGGAACCAAAAACTGTGCATCGGTCGGCCAGCCGTAAAACTCCTTCGTCAGTTTTACCTCCTCAGCACCAAGCGCTTCACCATGGGCCTTGGCGGTGTCGGCTTTGTTAGGTGAGCCATATCCGATCACAGTCGTCACGATAATAAGCGTGGGTGCATCGGTACAATTTTGAAAGGCATCATAGGCGACGCTCAATGCTCCAAGGTCATTGGGATCAGCCACACGGACCACGTTCCATCCCAGCCCCTCAAATCGAGTAGCTACATCTTCGCTGAAGGCTAGCTTAGTGCGGCCCTCGATCGTGATCGAGTTGTCATCGTAAATCCAACACAAGTTGTCGAGCTTCAGATGACCGGCGAGCGAGGCGGCTTCGCATGCGACACCTTCCATCAGATCGCCATCACTGCACTGCACGTAAACGTTGTAGTTGAACAATTCGAAATCGGGACGGTTGTAGCGTGCTGCCAACCATTTGCTGGCGATGGCCATACCGACACTATTACCACATCCCTGCCCAAGGGGTCCTGTGGTCGTCTCAACGCCAGTGGTATGTCCAAACTCAGGATGTCCAGGGGTAGCACTGCCCAGTTGGCGAAAATTCCGTAGGTCATCCAGCGTGACAGCCAGTTCGTCAGTGAGCTTGCCATCGGGCATGATTTTCCGCACCCCAGACAAGTGCAACATCGAATAGATCAACATCGATGCGTGACCACACGAGAGGACATAGCGATCGCGATTCGGCCAATGCGGCGACGAAGGATCATAGTTGAGTGTCTCAGTCCAGAGCTGATAAGTCACAGGAGCCAAGGCCATGGGCGTACCTGGATGTCCACAGCCTGCAGCTTCAACACCATCCATTGAGAGTGTTCGAATTGTATTGATGGACAGCTGGGAAAGATCGTTCGCGGTAATCGTCATTTTTTCTGGAGTTGATATAGAGGAAAACGGATGCCATTTCGGCTGAAATGTAGGCACAATATAAGGTGCCTACCCGTTAGGTGTCAAACGACCTAGCAGCAGGCTAGGTCTTATATTGTGGACCGATTAGTCCTGAGAATTGCAAAATATGCGCTGCCCCGTGCGGCAGCTAGTCTTCGCCTGATTCGTGATCGTGATGGCACGATGTGCATCTTCCAGGCTTGAACTTTTCAGTACGAGACTCTGCACGGCACGATGAAAATGCAGCAAGAGTTGTTCACCGACGTTACGATCATGCTCGAGCTTTTCCAGATGTTGCCCAGCTCCATCAAACCAGGCGACAGTGCTCGGCAAATCGATGAAGGCAATGCCCCGCTCGCATACAATCTTGAGATCTGCCGGGCGTCGATAGGAAAGGGATTCCTCGAATGCTTCGGGGACATAGTTACCGCAGCCGATAATGGCAACCGGCCCAACTCCTACCTCTGCATTGGGAGAGAAATCCAGGCTCACTGCAAAATAATCATGGAATGGTTTAGAAGGTGAGAGGTGCGCCGTGGCCAACAGGCTAGTAGGATTGGCATCCACGACATAACGACACCAATCCACCAATTCGACAAGGTCCCGGGTACAATGATCGCCATTTTCACTTTTGGAGGAAGTACTTTTGCGACGATTGCAAAAAAGAAGTTGAGGAGCACCTAGCTTTGTAGCCAGCAATTCTTTAAGTCTTAACGTTGCAGGTGAAAGCCTGCAGGCAAACTCTGCCATGAAAGCGATCCCCGCCTCTTGTACGCGCTCTCGCAAAATGGCAGCCTCGTCGTCTTGCAATTCAAGTGCAGCTGCGCAGTAAATGGCCTTGCTGTATTCGCAAGCCGCAAATATCGGCGTGGCACCATAAAAGTGCGCTGAGAGCAGCAGAACGGCGTCGATGTCCTGACGATCCATAAGAGCTCGAAAGCCATCGTAAACCGTTGCACCAAACGGCTTGGCAACCTGTACTGCCCGATGCTGAACCGGATCGCAGACAGCACAAACATCAAATCGGTCAGACAACGCTCGTAAGGCGGGTAAGTGCCGCGACTCCCAAGCGGCTCCCACTCCAACAATTCCCAACCGCAGTTTCATGACCGACCTATTCGATGTGACAAATTATTCGAGCATTGCAGTATAGCGAGTATTGGTCCTATGACTCAATCGAGAAAAATCGTTTGCTCTGGCGAGATTGCGACCTTTTCAACACTCCTTCCATACTCCGGGAGCTTACGCTTCCGGTTCGCCGATTTTGCCAATCATTTCGCCAAGTAACTCCAATGGCAGACCGATCACGTTCGATTCACTTCCTTCAACGATTCTCAACCAGGATGGCCGATCTTGAATCCCGAAAGCTCCCGCCTTGCCGCGCCACATTCCGGTGCCCAAGTACTCATCAATTGCATCGTCGGAAAGCAATTCCATCTCTAGCTCCGTGATAGCTATTCTTGATCGTGGGGCCGTTTTCTTAGATGGCTTCAATAACCAAAGACAGAGTCCACTATAAACTCGGTGTCTCGTACCTCGCAATTGTTCCAGCATCCTTCGTGCGTGATCCTCGTCTCGAGGTTTGCCGAGGATAATGCCTCCACATTCTGCCACCGTGTCGCAGGCGATGATGAGTGTAGGTTCACTTATGTCGCTAACCAAGTGACTGGCGATATCCGCTGCCTTGCGAGCTGAGAGATCGAGAACGAGCTCTGCCGGGCCACAGTTGCTGCAGATGCCATTCTCCACGGAATCATCGGGAGGAATCACATCGAATTCGTAACCTGCTTCAGCAAGCAATGCTTTGCGTTGTGGAGAACCACTGGCGAGAATTATGCGAAACTGCGACATTGGGGGAGGGGTAATTCTGTGCGTAAGTGAGTAAGTGGGTGGCCAGTAAGACACCATACACTTACTAACTTACCCAACTGCTCACCCCCGATCAAATGAGGGTACCACGGCCAGCAATCACTGCAACCTTTTATAAATGGCAAATTTGTCAAACCAACTCGATGTGTTGTACGAGGACAACCACCTGCTCGTGATCAATAAACGCGCTATGTTGCCAACTATGGGGGTGGCTGACAATAAACCAAGTCTGATCAAGCTTGCCAAAGAATACATTCGAATTAAATACCAAAAACCGGGGAATGTCTACTTAGGCGTTGTGAGTCGACTGGACGCACCAGTAACTGGAGTCGTTTTGCTGGCACGAACGTCAAAGGCTGCCTCAAGATTGTCGGCCTCATTTCGAGATCGCAAGGCTAAGAAAATCTATTGGGCGGTTGTGGCCGGGGAACTGGCTGATAAGACGGGCACTTTGGAGCACTTCCTACGCAAGGACGAACGTCATCGCAAGGTCCATGTGACCCACGCGGATTGTCCGGATGCACAACTGGCCAGGCTGCGGTACGAAGTGCTTAAGACTTCAAACGAATTCAGCCTACTGAGAATTGAACTCCAGACAGGTAGAAAGCATCAGATTCGAGTTCAGTTAGCCAAACTTGGTTTTCCTGTAGTTGGGGATAAGAAATACGGCAGTCAGCATCAGTTTTCTCTTGGTATCGCATTGCACTCTCGCGAACTCGAAATTAAGCATCCAACCCAGGAAAGAACTTTGTCTATCGTTGCCCCTGTTCCTAAGAATTGGGAACCCGGTTTCGCTGGACTCTTCTGACTAATCGTTCTGCGCAATAAGAAACAGGAGAAAAAATATTGGATTTCCGCAGGGTTACTGGCTATCTGCCCTATTTCAAGACAATAAAATAAAAAGCGCGGGGCAGTCATTCTCATTCCATCCACGTTTCTTGAGACCTTATCTTGCGAACTGAACGATCTATCCTGGAACGCGCGGGTTTGGCCAGTGGGTTGCTCACTGAAGCACAGATTGATCGTGCCTGGCAAGTTCTGGTCGAGTCGCTCCCGAGTGAGAGTCTCGGACTCGATGAGATTACTGACGAGCAGCTCTCGGCGCAAATGATCGCACTTGGTTATTTGAACCGCTGGCAGGCGGAGCAACTGCGATTGGGCCGAACGAAGTTTACCCTTGGTGCCTATCGTATTCTTGATGCGCTCGGCCATGGTGGTATGGGATGGGTCTTTAAGTGCGAGCACGTACTGCTGGGTCGTATCGAAGCAATCAAAGTGCTGCCCAAGAATCAAACCAATCCCGTTTCCATCGCCAGCTTTCTGCGTGAAATCCGTGCTCAGGCGCGACTCACGCACCCCAATCTCGTCCATTTGACTTATGCCGACACCGAAGGAGATACCTATTTTCTGGTGACCGAGTATGTGCCAGGAACCGACCTTCGCAAGTTGGTTCGAAATCACGGACCATTGTCTCTGAACGAGGCAGCAGTGGTCGTGTCCCAGGCAGCCGAAGGACTAGCTTATGCCCATAGCTGCGATCTGGTTCACCGTGACGTGAAACCGGGAAATCTTTTGATTACTCCAGAGGGCACCACAAAGCTGGCAGATCTTGGGCTGGCATCTTTCCATAGTGATCAGCAGCCCACAGGTGGCAAACGACCGCGGCATATCGTCGGTACTGCCGACTACGTCGCTCCAGAGATAGTCGTCTCGCCAGAGAAGCTGCAAACTGTGAGTGATATCTACTCGCTGGGTTGCACTTTGTATTATGCCGTGACGGGGAAGGTGCCTTTTCCCGGAGGGGACACCGCCGACAAATTACGCCGACATTTGGACGAAACTCCCATCGCACCTCAAAAACTGAATCATAAGGTGAGCGAGGAGTTTTCCCGAGTGATCGCCGCACTAATGGCAAAGCGACCAGCCGATCGTGTCTCAACTGCCCAAGAGGTAAGTACGCTGCTGCGTCCCTGGGTGACTGGGGCGGATACAGAAGCTCGACAGCAAGTCGGATCAATGACGAAACTATCAGGGCATCTGAACAACAAATCGACTTTGGCCGACACTTTGCCAGCGGAAATTGAAACTAGCGAAACCCAGGATGTCGGGCAGGACACCACCGATGCAGAAGCCCTGCGGAGTGCTACCTTGCCACAAATCGTCGCTGCCGAACGAGAGGCTCAAGCAAAACAACTGGAAGAAGAGTCAAAAAATATCCCGCGCACCTGGCCACTTGACACGATTATCAAGCTCCTGGTCGCTGCCGCCATCTTCACCGCAGGGGCGGCGATTTATTTATTGTTTGCAAGCGGATAGCGATCTAACCAAACAACTTTACGAGCGGCTTGCCGTCATCGCCTAGGGTGAAAGGGCGATTGTCGGGGGAATAGATTTCTTCGTCGTGAGCGAGACCCATGGCATAGGCGATGGTGCTGTTGAAATCTTGCACCGAAACGGGGTCTTTCTCAACGGTGCGTGCCTGCTTGTCTGTTTCGCCGTAGACCGTCCCTCCGACGACACCGCCGCCAGCCAACACACAGGTGTAGGCTCCCGGATGGTGGTCGCGGCCGGCATTCTGGTTAATGGCAGGAGTGCGGCCAAATTCCGTACCGATGACGACCAGGGTTTGCTCCAAAAGGCCTTGGCTCCTCAAATCCGCCAACAGCGTCGATGCTGCTTTGTCGAGAACGGCAGCCCGACCTGCCATGCTGCTGAACAAGTTGGTATGCATGTCCCAGCCACCGAGGTTTACTTCGACAAAACGGACGCCGTGCTGGATGAGCCGGCGTGCCAACAAGCATCCAAGCCCAAAGCCGTCTTCGCCGTAAGCTTTACGAATGTTTTCCGGTTCGAGATTGACATCGAAAACTGCGAGTTCATCACTCCGCATCAGGGAGATTGCTTCGCGATAGAGGTCCGCATAGCCGGACACCTGAGCAGTGCGATATTTGTTTTGAAATGCCCTATCAAACTGCTCGGCAAGCTGCATGCGGTTGTCGAATTGCTCGGCAGAAAGATATTTTGGGGGTTTGCTGTTTTCAACCCCTCGGCGAGCATCCGCGATGGGCACAGGGGCATACTGGGCTCCCAGGTAGCCTGCCGCGGGGTGCCCTGAGCCGCCACCGATCACCACGCTGCCGGGCAAGATATCGTTCCCTTTGCCGGCCAGTTTTTGAATCCATGGTCCAAGTGAAGGGTGTCGGGTGGAGGCAATTGCCTTGTATCCGGTCCGCATCAAGTACTTGCCCCCATCGTGATCTCCGGTCTGAGTACTCAACGAACGAATCAGCGCCAGTTGATCCATCATCTTGGCCAGTTCTGGCAAGTGTTGACCAAACTTCACACCAGCGACGTTGGTGTCAATCGTTTTCGTTTCTCCCTGGACCTCGCTCCCCGGCTTGGGATCAAACGTGTCAAGTTGACTCATCGCTCCGTCCATAAAGAGGTATATCACCTGTCGGGCTTTTCCTCGAGAGCTGGAAGTCGCTGCGAGCGCGTTTTCAGACAGCATCGGAAGAAAAGAGACGCCAAGCAGTTGTCGAGCCGTCTGTTCCATAAATCGGCGGCGAGTGGTATTCAATTCAAACATCACCAAACCTTTACTGAATAAACAAAAACTCCCGCGTGTTGAGCAGCGCCCAGATGACGTTGCCGTAGCCGGCGGCTCCATTATATTGAATTTCGGCTTGGGCCGTTTTATAGTCGTTGCGTGTTGGTTTCCTCCCCAGGATGCTGAGGAAGATGACATCGATCTGGTCTCGAAGGTCTTCTGCACTGACGACTTCATCGTAAATTACGGTCCCTTGATTGAGCAGCTTATGAGAGATGGGGCCATTGAACATTGTCAGAATTTGTGGCACGTGCCCCTCAGTGCTACCCCCCTCGATCAGTTCGCGATCGCTCTGACCAAACTGTCGCAAGAAATGAGACGGTGGCAAGGGCAAGGGCAATTCCGAAGCCCTGGCTAATAGCAAACCCTGATGAGTGAATTTCTTATTGAGCTGGGCCTCAGGGCCGTTGCGACGTACTGTCTCCAACTCAGTGGCTTTGTTGAGCAGATAGTCACTACTGGCCGGTTTGACAGTATCGATTTTCACTGCCGCAATCAACGCATCACTTCGAGGCCTTCGATAGGCATTGGGGTCAGCCATTGTGAGCGTCAGCAATGAATCCCAGATCTGTTCTGCCGTCATCCGTCGAAGAATGGGACCTGGAAAAAAATAAGGTTCCTCAGCAGCCAGGTCGCGGGTTGTGGCTTGGCGCTGATAAGTATCTGTGTTGTAAATGATGCGAAGCAGCTCACGCTGACTGTAATTCAACCTCTTCATCTCTGCGACCAGGTGATCAAGCAACGGCTGATTGGTTGCTTTACTATCGTCGGTCAGATCATCCACCGGTTCAATTAAACCGACTCCCATCGCACGTTTCCACAGGCGATTTACAATCGTGACCGTAAACCGCGGATTGTCTGGTGAAGTCAGCCAGTCTGCAAAGGCGGTCCGTTTGGATGCATTCTTAGTCAACTGGGGCTGCTGACCGAAAATTACCTTCGGCTCCATCACTTGTCCCGGCTTCGCATCGTCGTATTGATAGTCATGAGGCAACCTGAGCGGTCGGTTGCGATTTTCCGCGATTGCCGTACGATTCGCGCTGATCAAACCATTGACGCGCCCAGGCAGATTCCGCTTCTTCTCATCCTGCTTGGCCATTTCCTGGATTTGTGCGACTGCATTGGTGACGACTGAATTTACCTGCCTCCTGGCTGCATTCGTATCGACGCCATGGACAAATGCAGCCAGGTGATAGAACTCAATTTGCGTCCACTTGTCGAAAGGGTGATCGTGGCATTGAGCGCATCCGATCCGGGTGCCGAGAAAGATGCGAATCGTATTGTCAAGGTTCGCCAAAGGCATACCTGCATCTCTGAGCACATATCCCACAGGTGGATTTTCCCAGAGACGTCCCTCGGAGGAGACGAGTTGATGCACAAACTCGTCGTAAGGCAAATCACTCGCCAACGTATCCTTGATCCACTCGTTGTATGGTTGACTATAAATATTGCCGCTAGGCTGATCCTTCAATCGAAGGATATCTGCCCATATATTGAAGCTGTGACTAACGTATCCATAGGTATTTAGTAACTCATCAATGAGTTCAGCGCGCTTGTTACCACTTCGTGACTTATTGAGGAAGTGTGAAGCTTGTTGTGCACTTGGAATCGTCCCGGTAATATCAAGGTAGATCCGTCGCACAAACTGCATGTCATTGGTTAGAGGGTTTGGACGAACCTTCTCGGCCTTAAGCTTTTCTAAAACAAGGCGATCAATCTTAGCGGCTGATTCTGCGACTTGGTTTTCTAGATCAGGGTCGACACGCGTCGGTCGAAGCTTGCGAGTTGTACGCCGTGGTGAATGAGAGTCAGCCGGGTCAGCGTCGAATGCGTTCGACTCTTCATTCATAGAACCCTGCATAGCATCGGATTGCATTTCCATCATGGAAACGTCCGGAGCATCAGCGCCGAGATTCAGCAGAATCAACACCAGAATGGTTGCAAGGAGATTACGATGCCTAAATGGCAAAGGAGTTTCCATCTGAGAAAACATATTGAAGCATTCCCAACTGTTCCGCAATCAAGAAAGCAAGTTCACAACTATCAGGATAAATCAAACTGACCGAAGTTGTCTAGTTTTTCGATTGAGAAGTCGCGGAATGTCCTGTGTTTTGACAATATGTCTCTCACCCTGGAGACTTATTCTCATTATTTCGCTGATACTCGCGGACCTCGTTCTCAAGTTGGGTGATTTCACGAACACCTAGAAATCTGCCTAGCAAAGCCCTGGTATTTTCCAAGAGCTTGTTTATTTTACCTTGGATGCGGGGATTCTCGGAGTGATATTGGTTGTTACCTCGGGACTGTGTGAGAGCTTGAAGAGATTCGATTTCCTGAGCAAAGTCAGCGCGATTGGGAAGTGCGTTCAACTCAGCAACTAAAGCTTCGGCATCATCAAGCTGTCCCTGCTCCAGGAATGCTCTTACCCGTGCCATCAGAATATTGCGGCGGGCGACTACATCAATCAATCGCTCCTTTAGTGCTTCCAACTCCTCTTGGACCAGCAGTCGTGCCATGTCGTCGGCGATGGGAATTTGTGTTTCAGTGGTCGCCCCTGGAATAATCGGCACCTTAGCCAAAAGTTGATTGTCACTTCGCAAGACAAGCATTCGAACGGGTGCACCTGTTTTCTCAATGGGAATCGACCCTTGATAGTTTGTGACTCCCAGCAGATTGTATTCTCCTGACGTGAGGTCCTGCTCGAAGACTTCATACCCACGTAGACCTTGAGACTCGTCGTGGCTGGCGTGGAATCGTATCATGGTCTCGGTAAGCGGAGTCTTCAGCCCGAGCGCCATGAGTTCGACACGCCCTCGCCGACGCATGCCAAACGGACGGCGCGTGCCGGTGAAGACACGGCACTGCCAACCAGCATCTCCGGGTTTCTCCGCAACCAAGAACGTCCATGGGACGTTGGCAATCATTTCGGGTGCTGCACCACTGGTACGACTGAGACGAACCAACAGGGGCTGAAACAGATCCCCCTCTCGTACGAATAAAGTTTCAGTAGTCTGTCTGGGTAAGTCTTCTCCCTTGAACAGGAGTGACACTTGCTCCTCGTCGTCCGGGTCCACTCGAACCATTGCCAATGGCGCAAATACCCTGCAGAGTAATTCCAGGCTTTGTTGCGAAACCATATGTTCTTGGCGAACTATCGTTTTCAGAATCGGCGTCCACCGGCCGGTATAGCAATCAAACTCGCGACTTGAGAGTAAGATTCCCACGGGGCTCACTTGTGCTGTGAGGAACATCTGCTTGTCAAACTTACTTGCTCCTGACTTTTCCTCCTCGTCTGGGAAATCAATAAGAGAATGCAGCTGATATGTCCGCTCGCGTCCCTGGGGGAGGACTACCTCGACAATCCATAGCGGATAGATCGTCGTACGGATGCGCTGCATGAGTTCTGCTGAAAGTTGCTCAGCAGACAATGCCCCAGGTCGCGCGGAGGAATCAACTACGACATGCAATTGAACCCGATAAGTCGCCAGTTCCCAAGATTTTTCATCGGCAGCACGGCCAGGCATTGCTGAAACCATCAAAACCAAGACGATCAGTCGCCCTAACCAAAGCGAAGGAAGCAGGTAGCCTCGCTGGCGGTGACGCGTATCTGCAATCATTTCAGGGATCCCCCGACACATAGGAGTTGTGCCAACGGGCCACATTCTGGTACAGCGACACTGGCGACTTGCCCACACCATTGAAAGTCTTTTGAGTGGCAAAGAACTTGGGCGTTTGCCACAAGGGAATCACTGGCAGATCGTCGTAAGCGATCTGGTGAATTTGTTGCAAGCGGTTTCGGGCATCATTCCAATTGGTGGCTTGATCTAGCGATATGAGGGCTAAATTCATACTGGGGCTACAACGCCCGGCCAAACCATTGGGGCCGAAAAGTTGTTGTGCATCTACGAGCGGTTCCTCGAAGCAAAACTCTGCATAGCGTAGATCCCATTGAATTCTGTTGAGGTCTTCCTTTACTGAAATCTCGCGCACGTCGAGAGGGATCCCAATCGCCTCCAATTGTCTTTCAATGAGCTGACACATCGTTCTGGCAATTGCATTCTCTCGATGAACCAGGATAAGTGGCACCGGCTTAGCATCAGTACGAGTCTGCTGGCCATCACTTGACTCAACATCACCGCCTTCGATTTTCGCCTTTTTGGCCACCGCCGCTCGCGCTGCAGCGTTCAGTACTGCAGCAAGCCTTGGTTCATAAGGGTGAGGCTGCAATTGTTGTTTGTATCCGTATCCGATCGCATCTCCGATGGCAAAGCCAGCAGGGATTGGCCCGCTGAGAACTCTAAATCCAGGGCGTCCATCTCCTCCAGAAAGCACTTCAGTTAACAAGCGATTGCGATCGATGCCATAACATAATGCCCGACGAAATTCGCGACGACGGATGATTGGTGATTCGTAATTGCCAAGCAAGACATGAACCGTTGGCAAGCGATAGGCCGATACAACAATATCTCGAATCTGTCTCATCCGATCATAATTCCAAGGTGCGATGTCATCGAGAACTTCGATCTCACCTCGACTGAATGCTAATATTGCCGCCTCGTCGTTCTCGAATCTCTGTTCAACAATAACTTGGGGACCTTGGGCGTCGTCGTCTGAAGTCGATACGAACTGCACCTCAGAACTCATTTCTTCATGTGGCGCCAGTCGATAGGGGGCAGTAACAGCTGAGGGCGACGCAAGCTCTGAGAGAGGGAACTGTAAATAAGCGATTGGTTTGACTGGAGGAAATCGCCACTCAATCGAGACCTCTTGTCCGCCAAGAATCTCGATCTGTCGAAAGGCTTCGGCAAAATCCCCACGATACATATCACTCAAGGGGTCTGCCATTGCCAATAAATGCAACACCAATCTCGCAGGAGTCATTCCCAACTTCCGGGCTGATTCATTGAGGGTAATTCCCATTTTCAGTCCAGAGTCATCGTTCTGAATATCGGCCCACTGGCAACCATATTCTCCTCCCTCTGCGCCGACTCCAACGAGGTCCACGAAAGTGGGGGACAACAAGCGAGAGACTCGCTGATCCGCCCACTCCTGTAATGGGGCAGCTCGACTTGCCAAAGAAAGCTGTGATACCCCGATACGCATCTGAGGCGACAGACGATCAATCTCTGCCAGCAACTGCTGTGCTTCTTCGAGATCGGGAAGAATACCTAATGCGTGACGGACTGCTTGTCTGGCCGACGCAAAGTCTTGCTTGGAAATCGCTTGTCGTGCAGCAGTAACCTGAGCCTGGGCATCCGAGGAGAATCTTTGCTGCCACGACGAAAGATTCGAGAGCTGAAGTTGCGTAAAACCTTTTGCCAGTGACTCCAAAACAACCCGTGCTGCATTGTAATCTCCATTGGCAAGGAGTTCGCTGATTAAGCGGTCCGAAACTCCCTCCACGGCTTTAGCCAGTCCTCGCCTTTGGGGATTTAGATCATACAAAGAGGACAGAATCGCCAGCGACTCGTCGTAACGCTTCTCCTTGTAAGAGTTTAACGCATCCTGCTGCAGGTAGTTCTCTGTTGTCTCCTGCAGCCCTGCAAGATCAGGATAGTTTTTATGCAGAAATTCGAGGTTCTCATAGGCGGGTTTCAATTGACTCTTGCTGACATAATCTTGAGCCTCCTGCAGTACTAGATCTTCATAGAGGTCAATCCTGGCGATTGCGGACCAATCAATGGCGTAGAGGTTCGTGGGATCACTCAGCCGCCTGATTTCCAACGATCCACTGGTAGGAAAGGGATCGGGGACCTGCCGATTGGGAAACTCAATGAGTTGCACATCGATTACAGTACTGTTGTTTGATGCATCAAGTGTGATTCGATCGAAAGGATATTGATCGATAAGTCTCGGCTTGACATTCGCTTCCTGAGCACCGGCAAGAATTCTCGACGACCCAAGAACGATCAGTACCGTGTAGAAACAGCTCAGAGAGGTGAGCTTGTTGAAGTTGGCGATTCGATGCGACATGAAGGGACTGCATATCAAGGTTCAGGTTGATTTACGATCAAAAGAGTACCGTCTGAGGCAGCTAATACGAGGCGGCGACCGAACGGCACAGGGCCAGCCACTACCGCCTGACCTAAAGGCACGTGAGCTCTTTCTTGGCCATTTGCAGCATCGAGAAGCGAGACGCCATGAAGCTGCCAGGCGATAAGCAGGCTACCTTGGTCCGACATAGGGGTGCCCGTGGGGAGCTTCTTATCCAAAGAGTTTCTCCAAGCTATCTGACCGTCCTCCTGGAGACATACCAGTTCACCCATGTCCGTGCTGAACAAAAAGCCGGCATCAATTGTAAAAGGTCCCCATTCAATTTGGCCTCCAACATCGATCGCATCCCTGGCTGCGAGTGTGGGAAGCTCAAAGATCGCGACCGAGCCACTCTCAGTTCCAGCAACTACTATGCTTCCATTAACTGCCAATGGGGTATTGAGTCCCACATCAAGAAGCGATTCCTTTTTGATCAATTCCAAATGAGGATTTGGCTCAGCAGCCTGTTGCACTAGATAAACGTGCGACTTTCCGTCGCTGATGACCAATTGAGAATTTTCTCCCTCACCAAAGACTCCCGGCGCAAGCCAATTGATTTGTTGGTTTGCCTCCAATGGAGGCTGAAATGGTGTTCCAAGTTGCTCTCCATCTTCACTTGATAAGAGATAGACTTGTCCTGCCTGAGTGGGTACAACGAAACCATCTCGCCAAGCGATGAGATTACCCGACAAAGCTGCAGAGAGCTCTAAAAGTCTGAGTGGGTTTCGAGGTATTCCTGGCCGAAAATGCAAAATCTTCTTGGAGCCAGTGTTTCCGGCAGCCAGCCGTCCCTGACCAAGCGCTACACTCGTGGTAAAAAATGAAGAATCAAGGCGACCAGACACATGATCTGCCTGGTTCTGTACCCGCTGAGCCATTGCATCTCTGTTGAGCAGATAGGCTGCACCTGTGGCAGTGATGGCCGATATTTCAGTACCAACTGGATCGACCGAAGGAGCACCTGCCAGTGGTACGGCAAGATGGGTTTGCCAGAGAGTTTGCCCTGAAGTTGCATCGACGGCAGAAACAATTCCACCAGCCTGATCAGCCGGGCGGCGCACGTGAATTACTGTATTACCGACAAGTAAAAGAGGATTGTCGAACACATCCCCAGAGAAAACGTTGTCTAGATTTCGAACTTGAATTCGATTCCCCGTTGGTAGAATTGCCAATTTGGCAAGCTCTCGACCAGCCATCCAAACATTCCCATCCTGAAGGAGGCCATAGTGAGCTAGGGATGATCTCCTCTCGGGATCACGTTCAGCGATTCTACTCAAGGATGCGTTGCCTTCACCAGTAGAAACATCGTAGGCAGATATCTGGCCAAGGCTCGTTAGGACCACGAGTCGGCGACCATCGACCAGAAGCGGTGTATCAACGGTTCCTGACAGTCTCTTCTCGGTTTCGACTTTCTGAGGAAGTCCTTGTTCAGAGGTTGAGAGTACCGACAACTCGCTTGTCATAAGTCCGGTGTTCTCCGCTACTATGATCTTATCCAAAACTTTCACTACAGGTACTGCAATACTGTTAGCGTTGTGGCCTAGGTAAAATACCCCCATGCATGAATAATCAACTGTCGACAAGGTATAGAGACTGGAGTGGACACCAGGAACATAAATGCGTTGCTTACGCATATCGACCGTGGGTGGGACTGCGAGACTTTGGCTGAATTGGATAAATCCCTTACTATTACCGGAAGCGATTTCTACCACATGCAATTTGCCACTCTGATCAGCCACAAAAACCTGTTCCCCAGCAAGGACTGGTTGAATAATCGGTGACTCAAAACTTAGTCGCCACTGCACTTTTCCAGATTTACCAGTCACTCGAATAAGATCCTGGTGAACGGTATCGATAACCAAAAAGTCCCCTTCTGGAAGTTCTAGGGGCATTGAGCGGGAAGCATCTCCCAGGTATTCACGCCACAGCAATTTGCCGTCGCTAACTTGTAAGGCGTAAACTGCTCCAGACAAACGCACGGCCACCGTACCTGTCTCGTTGGTCTCAGAAGACACTTGATTATCTGCCAATGCCAGCGAAGCGACTAGTGAGCTCGGACGAGGCCCAGTTTCAGCACTTCTGTTTTCGGAAGTAAACGAGATCGCCTGAGCCTCGGCTTCCGAAATAGATTTGATTTTGGCCCCCAACGACTCATCATGCATTAGTGCTGGGTGCTTCTCAAGCAATTGACTATGAAGCTCATAAGCCACGGCGATGTTATTATCAGCAAGTTGCTTATCAATGTTTGACAGCGTTTCTCCCAAGTCAAGGTTTTGCTGCCTGTTGCGTTCGACGCGTTGCAATGTCTCCTCGATCGCACCTAATTGCACTTCATCGCGAAATTCTTTGGGAACATATTTGGTGTTCTTTGCCAGGGAAAGTGCGGTACGAGTTTGAGCCACTCTCTTTTCGGCCACTTCCAAGTCTGTCGCCTCTTCTGCTTGATTCGCTAGTCCTTCTGCAATCTTTGGAATCAATGAAGCGAGATCCCTTTGAGCAGACCGAAATTCTGCTTCGTCTTCTATGTTCTCCAGCACTTGCTGAGCTGTTTGGAGGGCAGATTCGTAGTCATTGGTGTTGGAGGTATCTTTCCACAACCGAGCCATGCCCAGTTTGACATTGGCAGCACTAAACTGGGGATGGCCTCTGTTCCCTTCGATGAAGTGCTCATACTGGCTTATTGCCTGGGTATAGGACCCGCTTTCGAAGTAATCACTTGCCTGCTGGAGAATGAGATCTGCGTTTTCACGATTGAGTAACCAATAAATTACCACCCCCGAAATGATAAGTACCAGCAAACCTCCTCCGCCGTAGAGGATCAAAGAGGAATCCCATTCATTCTTCTTGCGTTGCTTCTTACGCTTCGGCTTTTTTTTGCCCAGTTCTGGTTCTATCTCGGCAAAGGCCGCCTCAGATTCTTCTTGAGCCTTGACTACGCTAGACATTGATGCGAGCGTTGAAAGGTGAGGACTTTCTGATTCGTCAGTTTCCGAAGGTTCGTCTCGCACATCACTTGACTCAGAAACGTGTTGATTGATTTGATCTATCTTCAAGTTTCGTTTTGATTCGACGGGAGCGAGGGTCTCCACCTCATCATCAAAGACCGAACCAGTAGCCTCTTGTCCAGCAAGAGGAGTTTCTGGGAGTGGGACAAATCCCATAATGCTGGATTCTGCATTGGCTGAAACCGTAAGAGTTGTTTTCAAGAGTTGATATGCGACAGAACGCGGCACCAATTCCTTCTTGACCAGGTATTTTAGAATCGCTTTTGGAGTAACACGGTTTTCGTCTTTCTCTGCTTTCGCGCGAAGTTTGGCAATAACGTCACCTGGCGCCAGTTTGCGATGTTCCAGGATATCAAGAAAGTCAGAAGTGTTCATGATTGGTCTTGTTTCATTTCATGCAGAAGGCCAGGAACGTCGATTGATGCCGCTCTGAACTAAAGTTAAAAATCAAAATCGCCTTCCTCGTAACTCATCAACCGAATTTGTTCCATTCCCACGCCTGTTCCTGCATCCAAGGCAGCCACGACGAACTCATGGCGTGCATCGCCATTTGCCTGCACGAGCATCTTGGCTGCGCCCGATCCGCTCTCTTCTCTGACTTTGCGAAGTTTCACTATCATGTCTTGAACACTGGTGGCACGCTGTTCTTCTTGCATTGAAGGGCCTGAAATCCAGAATACGTTGTCCTCATCGACTCGAACTACAATCGAATCTTTTTCTAAGTCGTCGACGGTCTGAACGACAGCTCCTTCGTCTTCCTTAACCGGAGGAACCTCTAGTGACTTCTGCAGGGCAAATGCAGCAGTAATCATAAAGAAAATTAACAGCAAGAATGTCACATCGACCATGGGGGTCAGATCCATTTCGTCTTCACCACTATGGGTGCGGTGGCGAGTGATGGCATCTTCACTGTAATGAACTTCTTTTGGCATGGTCGATGCTGTTTAGTTGGATTCCATCACGGCCAGGTAGATCTTTGCTCCCTCAACTCGAGAAACCGCTTTGACTATCCGTGCGACTTCTCGATATGCCACATTTCGATCCGCCTTGATTAATACATTTTCCTTATTTTCTTCTCGTCGCCCCTTTTCAACTGCCTCGACGATCACATCGCTCTGCTCATCAGGATCGTCAGTGATGCGGGCTTCTTCAAGCTTCCCGTCTGCAAGATATACGGGGGCGTTGTCGACTCCTTCATCACTGACCGTGATAATCACTGATTCGCGCTCACCAACCCCCTTGCCGTATTTGGCTTTAGGCAACTCGATTGCGGTCATCTGATCAGGAGTAGAACAGACTAAAAAAAAGATCAGCAACAAAAACGTGATATCGATCATAGGGGTGATGTCCATCTCCGCATCCTCACCCCGAGAGGCCCTACGAGGCATAACGCCTCCCGCGGCATCCTGCCAATCTTCGACATCTAAAGCGTTACTGATCTGCTCTTCATTCACGACGGTTTTTATTCCAAGAAGGGTTCAAAACGCATTGAATGCAATGCTTCTGCCCCATAATCTCAAGTGGCAAATTTCATAGCTTCAAACAAACGCGACATGCCAACTCCGACCAGGTCTTCCATTTTACGAATGCGGATGTTGATGCTGGCAGTTGACAACACCAAGGGGACTGCGATGGCCAGTCCCAGGGCGGTCGTGATTAATGCAAATTGAATGTCTGAAGCCATTTGCACCGTATCGACTTTCTCTCCACTACTCAGATTGGCAAAGGCACCCATCATGCCCATCACCGTACCCAAAAGCCCGATCATCGGAGCGCTCTTGATGACTGTCCCCACCCAACTTAGCCGGTGTTCTATATCCGAGAGCACATCCTGCTGGAAGCGTTCCGCCACTCGGCGACGGAGCTTCTCATAGCCAATGTTGCGATTATTAATGGCGTACAATGCAAGTTGGGGCATAGCGCGTCGATCATCTTCGCACAATTCCGCAACTGCACCATAATTGTTCATTTCGAGGGCTTGTTCTAATTCTCCGAGAAACTCGTCTTGGTCCTCTTCATCTGCAAATCGAGTTTGTCCCACGCGTCGCCAGACGAGAATGACACAATAAGCGCCCCACAGCGCAAGAATGGCTAGGATGCCGTAGACGCAATTGTTCAGGATTCCAAAAAGCGTTTCCATAGTGGACTACTACCTTTGAGAGACTTCAAAAATATCGTTGGTCGATTACCTTAAATTCGAAATGTGACCCACTGGGTACCACCGTGAATACCGTTTCACGAATGGAGTTCACGTCGCGGCCTTCAGAATACTCGTTTTCCAAGGTCCAGAGAATGCTCTCCACCTCAAAAGGGTAGAAAAGCAGGACAATGTTTCCCAACTTCGCGATATCCGCTTCTCTGGCAAGCCGCTCTGTTAACGCAGGCATCGGCCCATCGGCAGCCGATGTATAGCCACGAGACTCCCTAGTCGGTTCGCCCTCACGTGTCTGTTTACTACTCTTGCTCAGATCGAAAGCATAATGGACAAGATTGTCACGCCCCAAAACTCCAATCTCGATCTTGTGGTAGTCGAGCCATTGGGCAAATTCACTTGCCGATTTGGGTTCAAAGCGAATCTTCCATCGCTCCCAACGAGGCACTCGCTCGATGACTCCGTCGTTCCCGGTGCCCGGCATGCGAGCATCGCCCAATCCTTTGCCCTTGCCGGCAACGTCTTCGGCTTCAAGCTCTTCATCCGAGAGCAGTACCTCTTTAGCCGTTACGGCATCAGTTAGAGTCTCCAGCATGTCTTCCAACTGTGGGTCTTCGAGTTCTTCTGCCTCTTCGCTGCCGGGGGGGTCTGGTTCAGCAGCTAACCCCTGGTTGGCACTCGAACTGGTGGCTTCTACTGGCACTACTGGGATAGGCTGCACTGTGGTCTGAAGCTTGTCGGCAAAAAAAACAATCATCAAACCCAGCACTGTAGTACCTACCAGAATCAACAATGCAATGATCAAGGTTGCCGTACGGTCGTAGGTGTTGACAGTCAACTGATACGTTTTGCCACGTTGAACCTTTTCTGCTATGGGAGTGGGTTGATCAGCGGGCATGATGTGTAGGGTGGGCACCGCCCACCACCAAATTAACTTGGGTTTCCATTTTTGGGCGGGTAAAGCCCACCCTACGGAGCTACTGGGGCGTTAGGCCGAACGCGCTGATACCAATTCTTCCATAACTCTAACGAATCATAGCGTTCTTTATCCGTGAAATTGTCAGAAGGACCGTAACCTTTGAATCGGCGACTGACAAACTGCAAGCCATCTCGAGCAGAACGAACTACCCGCTTGTCCGGATCCGTCAATGCATAGAGCAGAGATGGAACATAATCCAAACTGCGGAGTTGAGAGAGAGCTTCCACGGCCATGAGTCGGACTTCAGGGGCCCCGCTCTTCACCAACTGCTGAAGTCTCCGGATCTCTTCGAGACTAATATTGCTGACGTCGATTCTTGAGCTTTCACTCAAAAGAGAGTCAAGTTCCGGTCCTGCTGTAGCATCTAAGAGAGCCAGAAAATTATCTATCTCCGTGGGTTTACTTTCTTTAACGAGTCTGCCTTTTTGGATCTTCATCCTGGCAAGATTTGCACTAAGTCCCCGGCCACCAACTAATGTTCCTTCTCCAAGACTTGCCTTAATGCTTTGTTGTGTCGAACGCACGAGAAAGAGAATAGCAAAAGCCGTGGCACACTCTGGTCCGGCGATGCTTGTAACCGAACCATCTGCTTTCTGATTCTCTTTGATGAAATTGACGCCTATCTCATACCAGGAGGGCTCTTCATCGATATTCCCGGCCAGAAAGTCTTCAAAGCTCTTATATCGCTCCACGGAATAGAGCATGTAGTAGGGATAGTCTGCTTCAATATCTTTATTGAAATTCTTATCAAACCAAGCTTTTCCCGCAGTAGTGGCTTTGATGACTTGTTCGCGATCTAGATTGCCACCTGACAAAGTTTTAATCTTAGTAACTTTGCTGCTCTCAGCCACTTTTAATGCTGAAGGGAGTTGCTCCTTGGGCTTCGCTTCTACCTCCTGAGCCTGTCCAGGTTCGAGGGTCCCCAGAATATTTGCACAAATGAGAGTACTTCCCAGTCCCGCAGCCAACATACTCACAGTGATGTCGTTCTGGGCTTCAAGCTTAAAACTGCCTGGATCCTTGCCTTGGTATCCCCATGCCCCCCCAGGATCCTGCGTGCGTAAAAGCCAGTTGGCCCCATTTTCTACAGTTTCAACTTTCGGAGGCAAACCGACCTGCATCAATTCCCAGAAAGCGAGCACCGCATATTGAGTTTGTGAAGTATCTCCCGTCTGGTAAGCATCGTAGCCCCAACCACCATTTGACTTCTGCCGATTCTGCATTACTCCCGCAAAGCGTTCGATGAGGCTCTTATATTTGACAGGATCTAACTCTGCCAAGAAAATTATAGCTAGACCGTTGCTGTAGACACTATCGCCACGTAGTTGCTCAGCTGATGTGGCTTCACAGGCAGCAATTGCCTCTTTTATCCGAGGGTGGTCGGGAGAAGCACCATTCTTGAGAAATGCCAGGGCAATCAGACAACGTCCACCGAGCCTCTCGTCCGTGTTTGCCTCCAGATATTTAAGCCCCTTGTCCACCAGTTCCCGGACTTCGCGGCTCTCAGGCGTGACGCCGTAGCAAATAGGCGCATCTGCCCAAAGAACCAAGGAGAATGTGCAATTTACTGCTAAGAGGCAAAGAAATGGACCTCGAGTCCGTTGCATATGCATATGGATGGATGCGCGGTTGAAATAACCGATCATTGAAGACTCGCAATGTCTCAGTTTCTTTGTTCCGAAGGCTATAATTGCCAGTCGATGCCAGCATTGCCTCAAAGACATCTTAGTTTGGCGTTTTCTGCGATGTCAAGTTGCGCAAGCCGTCTGAGCGAACCGATTGACATACCAATATGCCGCTCTTACCATAGAGGATTCTCTGGTGACTGATTGTTCACCAATGGGGGGTCAGGTAGCTCAGTTGGTAGAGCATCGGACTGAAAATCCGAGTGTCGCCGGTTCGATCCCGGCCCTGACCACTCCCGATTCTTCCCAATTGAGTTGACCACCGGCCCGAATTCACTTATTTGCCGAGACACTGGTTAATTCAGCAGTGCAAAGAAAAAGCCCGCTGGTTTGACTCACCTGGCGAATCAATAGATTGCCAGACAAGAACAATTCAGCGGGCTCTTAAACGAAAAACGTAAGCTCTCGGGCAGAGAATCCTCGCCGAGGCTCTCTCCCACAGCAGCAATTTGATCGATTAGACCATGTCCTTTAGTTTCTTCAGCGGACGAATCTTGATAATGTTGCGAGCTGGCTTGGCTTTGAACATTGTCTTCTCTCCGGTGAAGGGGTTAATGCCTTCGCGGGCCGGCGTAGCAGGCTTCTTCTGAACAACGATTTTACACAGCCCAGGGATCGTGAAGGTTTCGGGCCCTCGCTTACCGAGTGCTTTGGTGATTTCATCATTGAGAGCATCGAAAACTGCGCTGACGTCTTTTTTGGTCAGCCCAGTCGTCTCTGCGATGCTGGCATAGATCTCTGTTTTGGTAGGTGGTTTTTTTGCAGCAACTTTCGCCATGTTAGGAAACCCTCCATAGTGCTCTGAAGTGGAAAGGGATGTCAGGATTACAATGAACCCTAGCACCAAAATATTGTTCAACGTGCTGATTTAATGCCTGCTGGCACGAAAAAACAAGTCGTATTTGGCCATTTTGACTAGAAAAATAGGGTTTTTTGTCAAAATTGTCCCCGTGATTCTCAATTCCAGACTTCAGCGAGCAGTGTTCCCGACATTGCCCTTGCTGGAAATAGGGTACTTAAAATCTAAATTGCCGCATCCGACAAACGAGCTAAAATGAAATGGTGAAAGGGTTTAGGAAAAACCAGGATGCCGTTTAGACTTGGTTATCAGACAATCGGAGTACGGAAGGAACGATTTTTCCATGCATTACGTCTATATTCCTGGCTCAAAACTGGATTCGCAAACCCCTTTAAACTCCTTCTTCGGAAAACCGCGTCGAAACACTTTTACGAGCATGCGTTATGGAGCGATTACAAGGATTGGTGCAACTGAAATGAATTTGAGTTCCGACAAGATGCTTGCATTTTCAAGTCATTGCTTCAAACGGACATTCTCAGGGCGTTTAAGCGCGATGATTATCACCGTGACTTTAGCTCACTCCCTTGTCTCCGTCGGGATGGCACAAAGGCAAGTTGTCAACCAGGTTGATACGGTATCGGAGTCCGTCGATTTATACTCAGATCGAAAACTATCTCGAGGAGTCGAACGTGCTCGTGAGCGAATTGCCAGCGGCGAATACTCTCATGCAATTCGTTTTTTGGATGAGGTTCTTGCCGACCCTCAAGATTCCTTTGTTTCTACCGATGATTCGGAAGGATATCGAGGTCTCAAGGCAACTGCCAATCTTATGATTCGTGACCTTCCCCCTGAGGGAATCGAGTTCTATGAATCGATGTTTGAACCTTTGGCTCGGAAGAAACTGGGCGAAGCGATCGAGGCAGGAAACTTTGACGACGTTCGTAAAGTAAGTCAGCGATACTTTTATACTTCTGCAGGCTTTGAAGCTGCCTTGTTGCTGGCCCAACATGAAGCTGACCTTGGCAGACACATGTCAGCGGTGCTGCTTTATCAAGATTTATTGGAAACCCCACGGGCTGTTGCAAAACTCGATCCACAGCTTAGCCTCTTAGCGGCTCAAAGTTGGCTCGCTTTGGGAAATCCCACACGTGCAGAATCACTTCTTGAGGATTCACGGTCTCACTCGGGTCGGCGCGCAGCTCCCGTAGTTGTTGCTGGTAGTGAGCAAAGGCTCACAGGTGAACCGCTAAGTTGGTTTGAAAAAGAAGTAGGTACTCTGGAGAGACGTATTGTTGAACCCGAAACGGACTGGTTGCTCTCAGGAGGTAATTCGACCCGCAATGGGAAAAGCGAAGGAGGGTTGCCTCATACGCGTGTGCGTTGGCAGGCTCGACTTTTGAATCGCCCTCAATTTGAAGAAGCTTATGAAGATCTCGTCGATTCGAACGAACAACTCCAAAAGCCGCTTGCCCCAGCCGGATCTCCCCTGGCAATAGGTAATACAATCGTTGCTTCCTCGGCTCACAATGTGGTCGCCTTTGACTTTCGCACAGGAAAGCGGATTTGGCAAACACAACCGCAGCGAGTTGCAGAATTCGAACAGCTACTGAGTCTTAACAATGAAGATTTGCCCAATGATGCCAACCTTGACATTTCTCAGGCGTTTGCTCGGCGCATTTGGAAAGACTATCTCTATAATTCGATAAGCAGTGATGGTGAGAGAGTATTTGTCATCCGGGATCTCCCACTCTCTCAATTTGCCGACAATGACATCTGGGCACTCCCTTTCCGGGGTGGAAACCTCGCTTTGGACTCTACAGGCACTGCAAATAGATTATGTGCCTACGACTTGGCCACGCAGGGCAAGCTTGTCTGGGAGATTGACGGAGCTGCTAGAACAGACGGCCTGGCAGGAGCATTCTTTCTGGGGACACCACTTGCCATAAATGACAAACTCTATTGCCTTTCAGAGATCAAGAGTTCAATCCATCTGGTTGCAATCGAAAGGCACTCTGGCAAGCTTCTATGGCTTCAACAACTTGCGGATTTGCACACTGGTATTCCTCTTGATCCCCTCCGCCGCTTGCAAGGAGCTGTTCCCTCTTACGAAGCAGGAATTCTAGTATGCCCTACAGGTGCAGGCGTTGTGATCGGCTACAACTTAGAGAAAAACTCAATTGCCTGGCATTTTCAATATGAAAACAACCGAACTGCATTGGAGTACTTGAGGAGAGCTCGTGGTCGATCGCGTGAGACTCTCGGAGAGTGGATTGATGGCAATATTGTTTTGGCAGATGGTCGTGTACTGTTGTCGCCTCCAGAAGCTGATGTACTCTATTGTCTTGATCTTTCAACGGGAAAACTACTCTGGCAAAAAGAACGAGACGGTGGGATCTATGTGGCTGGTGTCGAAAAGAATCTGGTGCTTATTGTAGGTTCTGAAAATGTTTATGCTCTGTCCCTCGAGAAGGGCATACCTTTGTGGAATCAAAAAAAGACCGTTTTACCAAATGGAGGTAGTCCCAGCGGTCGCGGCTTCTTCAGCTCAGGAAGGTATTTCTTGCCCTTGTCGAATGGTCAGGTGATCGCAATCGATCTAAGAAATGGTGACATTGTCGAACGTCTCACCGCAAAGTCTGAAACGACACTGGGCAACCTGATTTCTCATCGAGGAGCCATTCTCTCACAAACGGGGAGATTTCTCGAATGCTTTGACCAGATAGAAATACTTCGCCGCATGACAGAGTTAAAGTTGGCAAAGAACTCTGCTGACGCCGATGCCCTGCGAACACTTGGCGAAATCACCTACAACGAAGGCAATTTGAACGAAGCACTGGGTTATCTGGAAAAAGCAGATTCTATATCTCCAGGTGACTTACGGACAAATGAAGTGCTTGCTGACTGTCTTTTGGAAGCTGTCGAAAAAGATTTCGCACGGTATCGAGATCGAATCCCAAAACTGAGACAATTATTAACTTCTACACCGGAGCTCTCGCTCAAACTTCGACGTCTTGAGGCTGTCGGACTTTTAGAGCTCAATCAGCCTTGGGAATCTTTTCAAGTCTGCCTGGAGATTTTCAATGAGAATCTTTCAAATGATGAATTGCAGCTAATGGACGACCATTACGAGGCAAGTACGAAAAGTTGGCTCAAAGCACAGATCGCCGAAATTTGGCATCGCGCTCCCTCCGATATTAAGCAAAAAGTTACCAGCCAATTGGAAAAAACAAGAGGTCTTTTATCGAATGATCCGGAGAAACTTGAGTTGGCAGAATTTATTTCGACACTCGAAGGGATTAATGAAATGTCTACGGCCTTCGCGCTTGAAGTTGCCCTTCATAAGTTTAAAAACCAGCAAGTTTTGGCTGCCCAACAATGGCTCTTAGATATTGCCTCACCTGAAGGAGAACCTGCGGACCTCAATGGCAATGCCATTGCCACTTTTTCAATGATGTTACACAAAACTGATTTCAAACGACTTGCTAGACCTTACGACCTAGCTCTCACCGGGCCGCTTGCAAACGTAGAGTGCCTGCCTGGCAAAACCGGTCGTGAATGCGTAGAAAATGGGGCGTACTTGAACAAATTGCGAAATCCTGATTGGCCCTATGGGAAAGTAGAGACTGTTGTTTCAACGCCGAATAAATCGGAAGTGAACCCCAGGATCAATGTGCGATCCCCGTTGACAGAAGTGCGTTTGGAACATGGTGACAACCTATTAAGTCACTGCAATATTTTTTATTCATCACGAGTCGCAGAACTCATCATTCGCGATTCATTGGGACATGAAGCGTGCCACCACGTGCTAGGTGATCAAGAACGACAGGTTTTTCATGGTGGAGTTTACGGAGTATCTCGTGGCAATCTCTTGATCCTCTCACTTGGACAGTTGGTAGTCGCGGTGAACACGCTTGCTCCCCATTCGGAGAATGGAGCATCAGTATTGTGGCGTAAGCGGGTACTGCGCAGTCCAAGTGAACGCCAAATTTACGGAGGTTATGATTTTCGTCCCGATCTTGCCCACCCCTATTCCTCCGGTACTCCTCGCATGCAAGTCAATGGACAATGGATTGGGGTAATTGGTCCTTTGACCCGTGATAGTTTTGTCTACCAAGATCAGCGCGGGCTACACTCCGTAGATCCACTGACCGGTGATGCGCGTTGGTCCCGCACAGATTGCCCGAACGCCTGCAATTTGTTTGGTGATGATTCCGTCGTTATTGCAGTGGAAGACTCCAGCACAAGAGCGCAAATCTATAACACTATGGATGGACGTAAAATGGGGGAAGTGGAGATCCCACTTTGGAGGGAACAATTAGCAACCCACGGAACCGATGTGTTTGCCTGGCAACGAACTGCTGATGGCGGCTATCAATTAGTCTCTGTCGATGCTCTATCAGGAAAGACAAATTGGAAGAAGGAATTTCCTGCTGGGTCGCAAATCGATATCGCTCAACGGCGTTACGTGGCAATTGTTGATCCTCAAGGACATTATCAAATTATTGATGCATTTGATGGCGAGGTCTTGGTCGATTATCTCCACGGCGAAAAAGCGAAGGCAAGAAAAGTTTATTTGCTTGCCGGTAGAGACTGCTATGTTGTCGGCGTTTCACGTCCGCTGAAACAAATTGAGGTGGAGAAAAGAAATTGGTTTGGAGTTCCAAATACGGATTATGCGGCCTTCGATGGAGATGTCATGGTCTTCGAAAAGCCTTCAGGAAAACCTCGATGGTCGCATCCGGCACAAATTCGTCAACAGGCTCTCATGTTGTCTCAGCCAATGGACTCTCCCGTAGTCTCTTTCGCTGGGTTTTACCGGGGGCAGGATAATATGGGCTCGAAGCCCCTAGCCAGTCTACTGCTTCTTGAAAAGGCATCGGGCAGAGTCTTGTTCGCTGATGAAGGGATGCCGAGCTCAGGCAACCTGTGCCTCATATCAGCCAATGAAAATGCACACCAAGTGTCATTAGACATGGTTGGTCGCAGCGTGAAATTACAGTTCACCGACTTGCCGCGTCCCCCTGAGCCTCCTGCAACCATTGAAGCGGACATGAGTAGCAAACGGGGAACGCATGGGCTCAATCGCATCTTGGAGCGATTTTTCCAAGGGAGCTGACCTGAGACCAATGAACCGACGTTTTCTTCCTTCGCACCGAGGGATAAAATGAATTAGTCGGGAGCGAAAGGTTCCTCAGATTAGCCCAATAAACTACGTAATCGATAATCCACTGGGTAAATCCTTAATTCTATGTACCAATCCGGATATTTACCCACAGATTTTACCACAGTGCATCGGTCATTCACTCGTCCTTGCAAACTGATTTCTCTTTCGCGCGCAATCTTCCTAACAGCAAGTTTAGTTCTACCGAACTTGATGTTATTCGGATTGTCCTCTCACGCTTTAGGGAAAAGTAATCCTCAAGTGCAGGAACGGGTTGAACAAGGACTCAACTGGCTTGCCTTTCAGCAAGAAAAGCTGGGGCATTGGTCTGCACAAGGCCGATATCCCACGGCGATGACTTCCTTAGCGGGGTTGGCATTCTTATGCGAAGGCTCAACTACAACCCAAGGAAAGTATTCAGAAAACCTACGCCGGGCAGTTGATTTCTTAATACGCCGCAGTCGGCCCAATGGTCTCATTGGCGATCAAGATGATGACCGCTATACCTACGGCCACGGATTCGCCATGTTGTTTTTGTCGCAAATTCTAGGTGAGGAAGAGGATCTCGAGCGCCGGGAAGATCTTATCCGAGTCCTGACACAGGCAGTGATTTTCACCGGTCAGGCGCAGACGAACGCCGGCGGCTGGGGATACGTTAGCGCTAAAGACGGCAGTGGATTCGATGAGGGTTCAACTACCATCACTCAGGTCCAAGGATTGAGGGGTTGCCGTAACGCGGGCATCTCCGTTCCCAAGGAGATAATTGACAAAGCCATTGAATACGTTCATCGATGCACCTTAAGCGACGGTGGTGTGCAGTACAGTTCGAAAGGGGGAGGAAGTCGTCCGGCCATTACCGCGGCAGCAATTGCCTGTTTGTATAACGCAGGCCAATACGATGACGAGTATGTTCCCCGTATGTTAGAATATTGTGAAAAGAATCTGAAACCCGATGTGCAGGACAGCTTCGGTCACTGGCACTATGCGCATTTCTATTATTCGCAAGTCGAGTATCGACAAGGAGGTGAAGAGTGGCAGACTTATCTCGACGCCATCTCACGTCGACTCTTACGAGAAGTGAAATTGTTAAAAATTGGAGATGAAACCGTTGCCGTCTGGGAACAGGGCATGGTTGGACCTGTTTATACCACCGCACTTAATTTGATTATCCTGCAGCTCGACAAAGCATCGCTACCAATTTATCAGCGGTAATCATAAATAGAAGTTTTTTATTGAAAAGAGGCAAATCTTAATGAAGTCTTCCGAATCAGTACATGAGAATGGACAAGTCATTGAACGATTGGCCACGGCAGTCGATGACATTAAAAAGCAGTTGAGCCAGGTTATTGTGGGGCAGGAAGAGGTGGTTGACCAATTGCTAATCAGCTTGTTCAGTCGCGGACACTGCATGCTGGAGGGAGTGCCGGGGCTTGCGAAGACACTGCTGATTAGCACCTTATCTCGTAGTCTTAATCTCTCATTCAGCCGCATACAATTTACGCCTGACTTGATGCCTGCTGACATCACAGGCACGGATATCATCGAAGAGAACCGGTCCACCGGACAACGCGAACTACGATTTCTTGAAGGACCTCTCTTTTCGAACATTATCCTAGCCGACGAAATTAATCGCACTCCGCCAAAAACTCAGGCCGCACTCTTGGAAGCGATGCAAGAACGTCAGGTGACCGTCGGTCGTGTCCGACATCAATTATCGGATCCATTCTTCGTACTGGCGACTCAAAATCCCATTGAGCAAGAGGGAACCTATCCACTGCCCGAGGCTCAACAAGATCGCTTCATGTTTAAAGTTCTGGTGACATATCCAAGTTTTGATGAAGAATTTGAAGTTGCACGTCGCACGACATCGACGCCACACGACTCGATTGTTCCCGTGGTTGCCCCTGAGGAGATACTCGCATTACAAAAGCTGGTTCGCGAAGTCCCCGTATCGGATCACGTCATTCGCTATACTTTGTCGCTTGTGAGACAAACTCGTGTTCATGAAAAAGGTGTCCCCGATTTTGTCGCCGATCAGCTAGCTTGGGGTGCCGGGCCTCGTGCCGTACAATTCTTAATCATTGGAGCAAAGGCGCGTGCACTGATGAATCGGCGATCGCATGTTACGGTTGCCGACATCCAGGCTTTGGCGAAGCCCGTGTTGCGACATCGGATTGTCGTCAACTTTGCCGCCGAGAGCGATGGCATCTCTTCTGACGACGTAATCACCTCATTGCTAGATGCCACCCCGACCCAGGAGGATGAATTGGCCAATGACGCCCGATTCCAAGCGATTTTTGCATCCTGATGCCATTCGGCGGATCAGTAGACTTGAACTCCGCGCTCGGCATATCGTCGAAGGGCTTCAGACCGGTATGCATCGAAGTCCCTACTTCGGGCAATCGGTAGAGTTTTTGCAGCACCGGCAATATGTCCCAGGCGACGATCTTCGCCATGTGGATTGGAAGGTCTGGGCAAAGCAAGATCGGCTGTATGTCAAACAATTCGAAGAAGAAACTAACATGCGTTGCACGTTGCTTGTTGACGTCTCAGCTAGCATGCGATACGGCAAGGGACCGCTGAACAAGTATGAATATGCCGCTACGGTTGCCACAAGCCTGGCCTATCTTTTGCTTAAGCAGCACGACTCGGTATCGTGTTTTGCGTTTGACGACCATATTCGAGCGCGGTCTCCGCTCAACAGCTCTCAAAAGCACCTACGCTCCATCGTCCGCACCCTGGATGCCAACCCTCCCGATCAGAAAACGGACGCGGGGATCGTCTTACGTGAGGTTGCCGAAAGTAGCCCACGTCGTGGGATGATGGTCATTATCTCTGACTTGCTAGGAGACGTTCAGTCGACCTTACGGGGTCTGCGCCTACTGCGTCAACGAGAACATGACGTGCTTGTAATCCATGTCATGGACGACGATGAACTCGATTTTCCCTTCGACGGGCCTACGCGATTCGAAGGGCTCGAACTTCCAGATCATTTAAATTGTAACCCTCGAGCACTTCGGGAGGGATACTTATCGGCACTGGAGAGATTTCTCTCTGATTTGCGTCATGGATGTGCAAGGAATGAGGTTGATTACGCACTTGTCCGCACAAGCGATCCATTGGATGCGGCACTGGCAGCCTTTTTATGTCACCGGACAGCCGCGGAACGAATGCGCTGAGCGAGGATAGACAGTTTTGAGTTTTTTGTTTCAATCACTTCTGACTATTGGCCTGCCGTTGGTGGCTCTACCGCTGGTAATTCATTTGATCAACCTGCGCCGGCACCAGAGAGTCGATTGGGCGGCTATGGAGTTTCTGCTTGAAAGTCAGAAGCGAAACAAAAAATGGATCATGCTGCGGCAGCTCTTGTTGCTCCTTCTGCGGACTTCGGCTATCGCTTTGGTCGTGTTCATGTTGGCCGGACCTATCATCAAATCACAATGGGGAAGTCTGTTGGGAAGTGGTGTCACTCACCACGTTTTGCTGATCGACGATACCTACTCGATGGCAGACCACTCGCAAGACACTACAGCTTGGGACGAGGCTAAGGACGCCATAAGCCAGATTCTCGAACAAGCCATCACCAAACCAGGAACCCAGAAACTCACCCTTCTGCGTTTTTCAACTTCGACCGATCTGTCGGCAGGCAAGGATGGGGAATTCACCAGCCGTTCGCTTGACCGTGCGCTGCTCGAGAAAGTCAATTCGTATCTGGAGAATACTCCTGTTTCCGAATCCTCAGTGGGGCCCAGCGAATCTTTCAAAGCTGCATTGGCGTTACCAGAAAGTGACTCTGGCGAGTCTAAAATTTTGTACGTGATCTCCGACTTTCGTAGTCGCGATTGGGCGGACAACAACCAAACAAAGCAACTTCTGGGGCAGCTCCGTCATCAAGTCGCGGACCTACATTTAGTGCAATGCGTGGAAACGGCCCACCCCAACTTGACAATTACTCGTTTGGAGCCGGAATCTGGGATTCGAGCCGCAGGAGTAGAAACTTGGATGGAGGTTAGCGTGGCAAACAACGGCGATCAACCCGCGGTCGCCATTACGGTTGCAGTTACTCAAGACGGGCAAAGGCTACCGGCAGTGGAGTTTGACGAAATCGCTGCAGGGCAAACGGTCACCAGACGATTTCGCGTCTCCTTCCCCGATGCGGGCCCACATCAATTGAAAGCGGAATTGCCAGGCGATGCTTTGGCGACAGATAATGCTCGGTATTTTGCTTGTGACATCCCCAATAGCTTTCCACTTCTGCTCATTGATGGGTCTGGAACTGGAGAAGATGCCTACTATCTTGGAACGGCACTAAGCCCTGGGGGTTCAGCAAAACCAGGTTGGAGTCCCCGAGTCGAACCGCCGAGCTTCTTAAGAAACCATGATGAACTCAATAAATATGCAGCAATATTCTTGCTCGATGTACCTCGGCTCGACGAAGCGGAAATCACGGCTCTGGAGGATTATGTAAAGCGAGGAGGAGGGATTGGCATCTTCCTCGGCCCAGAAGTTCAGCACACCTTTTACAACGAAAGACTCTATCGCGATGGGACGGGTATCATGCCCGTAGAACTCGATGTGCCCCATCAACTCTTGAATGTGGGTCAGCAGGAATCGCCTGATGTTGAGGTCGAGGATCATCCCATATTTAGAATTTTCGCTGGCCAAAGAAATAGTTTTCTCTCTGTTGCAAAAGTAAATTTCTATTACGCAATTAAGGAATCCGTTGAAAATCAGGGAGACTCACAGGTACTGGCGAGATTACGCAATCAGGAACCTTTTGTCGTAGAGAAACGATTGGGAAAGGGGCGTATAGTCGTTCAGCTTTGTAAATTATCGCCACAACCAACCACACTAGGAGTTTGGAGCAACTGGTGCGTAAACCCGGTCTTCCCGGTGGTTGCCAATGAGTTGGCCGGATATCTAACGGCTACTCGTCGCGACTTCGAGATTCAGGAAGTCGGAAGTAAACTGAGCATCATGTTGAACGAGGCTGAGTATAAGCCAGAGGTGCTGATTCGCGCACCCCGAACTGGCAAAGAAGAACTACTTAACCTCTCAGCGCAAGCCAAGGATGGCAACTATCTGGTCGATGCCGGCCGCTGCCAGACAAGTGGAATCTGGCAATTTGACTTAGCGCCATTACAGCAGGCAAATGACAGAAAACTCGTTGCCGTTAATGTCGATCCAAGTGAAGGGGATTTACATTTGCTCAATCGAGAAAACTTGTCGGCTCACTTGACTGGTATCGATTACCGCTATTCACTCGCATCTCAATTGACCGCAACAGATGAACAACTTGCTGGTTTCCGACTCGGAGATACTTTATTGGGACTTCTTGTAGCTGTGTTAATCGGGGAACAGTGGCTTGCTTACAAGGCAAGCTACCATGGTCGATCAGAAGGGGGCAGTCGATGATCCCCTTAAATCTGTTACTTGCCTCGACATCGGGAGAAAATACTCGTGAGATTGTCACTTGGGAACTCCGAAGACTTGCACAATTCGATGATCCTCGCCTTTTCTGGTTCCTGATCGTGATCTGTGTCCTGCTACTGGTGACATGTGTAACGTGGCTCTACCGACGAGAAAGTGCCCAGTTGCCGACTGGGTTGCGAGTGCTGTTTCCCGCTTTGCGGATCATTGCCTGGCTAGGAGCACTGCTATTTTTCTTAGGACCTGAGAAGCGGATTGACCGGCAAATCGTTTCGGATTCCCATGTCGCAGTGCTCGTAGATACGAGTCAAAGTATGTCCGTTGCCGATCTGCAAAGTGCAAACGGTAAGAGTCAATCACGGGTGGAAGTCATTGAGGACGCTTTAAAGGGATCCGGGTTTTTGGCAGCTTTACGACAAAAACATAATGTAGAAGTTGCAACATTTGATCGTGAGTTCCATCCGGTGGCGAGTTGGGACCGGAAGATATCAAATTCTCAGCTATCCGATGCATCAGAGGAATTAGACCCGAGGGAATCAGGTACAGAACTCGATTGGTCAGCTTTGCTCCAGCCGCAGGGAAGAGAAACCCGATTAGGCGATGCTCTCCAAAATGTTTTGAAGCAACAACGTGCTGGCCAACTCGCCGGGGTAGTCGTACTCACTGATGGTGATCAAAACTCTGGCATCGACGCGATCTCATTGTTCGATACTGATAAGCCTGTCCAGGTACCTCTTTATACTGTTGGAATTGGCTCTAGTGACCCGCGTAGAAATGTCCGCGTCCAGGAACTCAACGCCCCGGCTCGTGTTTACCCGGAAGATCGGACGACCATTACGGGCATCATTCAAGCTGAGGGAATGGCCGGCCGCTTGGTAACAGTGCAACTCTTCGCTCGGGAAGCCGAATTGCCAGACGCGATAAGTACTTTGGTTGATGAACGCGACATTCAGATTGATGACAATCAGCAGTCTGTTCCAGCAGAATTTGAAATCGAACCTGAAACTATCGGTAGCCTGATTTTACAGTTGAAGGTAGTACCATCAGAAGACGACCATTACGCAGGGGACAATCATCGCGAGGTTGAACTCGAAGTTGTTGAATCTACTTCCCATGTACTCTTGATCGCTGGTGGAGCAAACAGAGACTACCAATTTCTACGAAATCAGTTGTATCGTGATCGACATGCCAAGGTTGATGTATGGGTGCAATCAGCCAGTGGAGCGGTGTCGCAGGAAGCGGATCAAATCTTGCATGAATTTCCTCAGACAAAAGAAGAACTATACAACTACGACTGCATTGTCGCGTTTGATCCGAACTGGGAATTCCTCGATGCAAGACAGGTCGATCTCTTGGAATCGTGGGTAGCCGATGAGGCAGGCGGCTTGATCGTCGTGGCAGGGCCTATTTACACCCTGAGTTGGTCGCAAAGCCCCGAGCACACCAAGATTCGTTCTCTCTATCCTGTGGAATTTCAGCGCCGGTTGACATTGCTTGATGACGGACTCTACGGTTCAAAAACTCCTTGGCCTATTCTTTTTACGAGAGAGGGAGAAGAAGCGGAGTTTCTTGCGCTCACCGATAATGCAGCTGAAAGTCAACTTCTTTGGACAGAATTTCCGGGGGTCTATGGTTGCTATGCTGTCAAAGGTCCTAAGCCGGGGGCTCGCGTTTTGGGCTACTACGGCGATCCCGATGCCAGTTTCACCGCGGAATATCCCGTCTACATGGCCGAACAGTTCTATGGAGGCGGAAGAGTATTTTATCTCGGCAGTGCAGAACTATGGCGATTACGTGCCATGGATCCCAGTTACTTCGAATATCTCACGACCCGCTTAATACGCCATGTTAGTCAGGGTCGGCTCTTGAAGGGCTCCTCACGGGGACGGTTGCTCGTGGAGCAGGATCGTTACACCGTGGGTAGCGAAGTGGTTGTGAGAGCCCAGTTGCTGGCTTCTAGCCGTGAGCCACTCCTTTCCGATAGTGTGACTGCGCGAGTAATTGATAATCAAGGTGTGGGCCAGAAGCTGTTACTAAAAGCTGACAAGAGTCGGCCTGGTAACTTCATCGGTCAGTTCACCGCCAGACAGGCTGGTTCCTATCGGATTGAACTTCCCGTACCGGAAACGGTGGAAGAGCAATTGGTGCGTAGGATTCAGGTGGTATTACCAGATCTGGAATTTGAGAACACCACACGCAACGATCAGTTGCTTAAACAACTTTCCGCCATTACGGGGGGAAAATACTACACCAGTCTGAATCAGGCACTTCACGGAGAGGAGGAAATCCGCTCTATCGAGAGTCTGATTGAAAGTCGCGCTGAAACTCGGATTCTGCGAGGCACCCCTGATCCTGATTTCTCTGAGTGGCTGAATAAGTTATTACTGGGGATGATTTGTGGCGCCCTGTGCCTGGAATGGTTGCTCCGTCGATTGATGAAACTTGCCTGAGGAATTGAATGTCGACCGTTGCTTTACCATTTACGATTCCAAAGTTGGTCCGCCGTAAGGTACGGTCCTTGCGCTGGCTCGTGAGGGGATATGTTTTCGCTGAAGGGCTCGCAACGCTTGGAATCTTTCTTTGTTTGGTATTCTGGATAACTTTGTTTCTAGATTGGTATTTTGAGCCAACGTCAATGGCTCGCGTGATTATAGGTATCGCAGTGCTCGGGGGATTTATTGTTATTACTTGGAAGTCCCTGCTTTCTCGCCTCATAGCTCGACTCACAGACAGTAGTCTTGCCCTGCTTGTGGAGCGCACTTATCCAAACATCAATCAAAGCCTTGTGACGACTATCCAAGGCTCGCGCGATATACAGTCGCTCTCTCGTACCCAATGCGAGTTGCTTGAAAACACAAGCATCGAGGCAATTCGGCATCTCGACAAAGTGGAATTGAGCAAAGTTTTTCGCTATCGTCCCCTCATCAGCAAAGTGACTTTAGCCACATTCCTCGCTTGCACTATTGCTGGCTTCGCACTCTTGAGTGAAGAATCGTTTGCGTTTTATCTTGAGAGAGTCCGATTATCGAATACACCATGGCCTCGCAACGTGCAACTCTCGGTAGTTGGTTTCGAGGTAGTAAACGGCGTTTTGGTAAAGAAAGTCGCCCGCGACGACAATTTCACGCTTGAGGTGCGTGCATCTCTTGAAAACGACCACATTGTCCCCCAACAGGTGGAACTTCGCTACAGGTTGCCCGATGGTCGTCGCGGACGAGATTCCATGACTGGGATTGGCGAAGCTGTCATTGGAAAAGACGAATATCAAGAGTTTCACTACGAATTCAAGAATCTGGCGTCGGATATCGTCTTCGATGTGATTGGAGGGGACGATCGCATTCGTGATCTTCATTTACATGTTGTTGAACGACCGCAACTCGTCGGATCCGAAATAGAATGTGTGTATCCTGACTATCTGCGACGGGCTCCACAGGCGATCCCATTTAGTGGTCGTGTCGAGATTCCGCAGGGAACACAGGTCGTTTGCGAGATTGAAGTCAACAAACCTCTTCAAAAAGTAAACGTCCATAATGCTTTAACAAAAGAGCAGCTTCCAACTACGTTATCATCAGACAATCCCCAACAATTCTCAGTAGCACTTGATACTGTAAACTCTGATCAGGTTTTGTTGGTTGACGTCAAAGACACCGATGGCGTGTCCAATCGTGAGCCCTATCGATTGATGATCTCAGTGGTTCCCGATGAAGTTCCTGAGGTCTCAGTAGGTTTGCGTGGAATCGGATCAGCAATTACACCTCAGGCCACGATCCCACTGGTTGGCTCAATTTATGACGACCACGAAATCACTTCAGCCTGGATCGAAGGCCAAACAAACGATCTAAAGTCCGAACGCCGTCCTCTCCCTGACTCAACATACGATCGACGAGAAAACTCGGAACTCGGGCACTTTGATTTGAATGAACCAGCAGCAGGCACACAACAGCACACACTAACTCTCAAGCCAGGCGAGCAACTTACACTTTCGGTGAAAGCCCAAGATGCATATGACTTGGAGCCTGAGCCACATGTAGGATCCAGTCAACGTTTCGTACTCGACATCGTTACCGACTCCGAGTTGCGGTCTCTGCTGGAGAAACGCGAATTGGGCCTTCGTCAACGATTTGAGGCGATTCAAGAGAAAATGATCGCCACGCGCGAGCTGCTCTCTCGGATCGAATTAAGCCCACAATCAGGCAACGATCCACCACTTTCGGACGAGGATATTACCTTGCGCCGGGATCGAGATCGACTTCGTATAAGTGGCGTCTTGCAGAACATCACACAATTAACATTCGAAATCTTAGGGGTGGCTGAAGGATTTGAAAATATCGTCGTTGAACTTCAGAACAATAGGATCGCCACACAAGAGCTCACTGGCAGGCTCGAGAATAATATAGCCGAGCCATTACATGAAATCGCCCAAAAAATGATGCCTCAGTTAGAGCTCCAAGTTCAGAAACTTCCCGCCGTCCTCGGCGATGACACAGAAAATACTTCTTTCCAAGCTGCCGCAATCATTCAATCTGACGAGATTATTGAAGCCATGCAGCGGATTTTAGACCGCATGTTGGAATTGGAGAGTTACAATGAATTAGTAGAGTTGTTGCGGAGTGTTGTCAAAGAGCAAAAGGAACTGAACGAAGCGACACGCCTCCGCCGCTTAGAGAAACTTCGAAGTCTGTTGGATGAGGAATGATTTTTTCCTTGAAGGTGTATTTGAGATCACCATGAATGCTCACTTGAATCAATGCCGAAGCAGATGGTCTTGTCTGTGGCTATTTGCAATCGCACAAAGTATGCTATGCGCTGCTTGTGCTGCTCAGGCAGATTCAAGGTTGCAAGTCGAACCACAGGACTCTTCTGAAATGGCTGAAAAGGAGGCCAGCCTGGCAGAGCAGTTCAATCGCTTGGAATTGCTGGCGGCCCGTTTGGCAGAGTTGTCTAAATCCACACAGCCGCGACGAGCGGAACTTCTGCGTCAACTGGTTGCAAAGAGTCGTGAAAAGGAATTGCCCGAACAGTTCCAAAGGATTGTCGAACACCTCAAGCGAGATCGCTTGGGAGAAGCTAGTGAAATGCAGACTGTGCTGCAAACTGAACTTCAGGCAATGTTGGACTTATTGCTCCAGGAAGATCGCGACCAACAGATCGAATCCCAATCGAAAAGGATTAGCAAGTACCTGGCCGATCTAAACAAGATCATTCGCCAGCAGAGGGGCATTAAAGCTCGTACGGCAGGAGGAGATTTACAAGACGAACTAGTCGACGATCAGCAGCGCGCTGCAGAAGCTGCCGGAAAACTTAGCAAGCGGATTTCCGACACAGATAGTTCCCAAAAGAGCCAATCAGACAAGCCTACTTCCGATAGCGGTTCGCAAGAGAGTTCGGATTCCTCTCGGGGTGAATCGTCCTCTTCAGAATCGGATTCTGCCGAAGCTAAGCCGGACGAATCTTCACCAACAGAGTCATCTCCTGCCCCTGGATCACCTTCCTCTGAGAAGCCAGGCAACTCATCTGGACAACCCTCGCAAGGTCAGGGCAATAGTTCTGGTGGCCCGTCCGCTGAATCCGACGACCAACAGCAGCAAAGTCCTGCCGACAAAGCCGTTGAAAAGCTAAATCAGGCACAGCAACGGATGCAACAAGCTCAAGAGCGACTCAAACAGGCCGAGCGAGACGAATCCATCGAACAACAAGAACAAGCACTTCGCGAGCTTGAGCAAGCCAAAGCAGAATTGGAAAAAATTCTGAGACAGTTGCGCGAAGAAGAGATGGAGCGCATGCTGGTCATGCTCGAAGCACGGTTGCGTAAAATGCTTGAAGCGCAGAACAAGGTTTATGACCAAACTATCAAGCTCCAAGAATCGATCGGACGAACAGCCGATCATGAACTTGAAATTGCATCTGCTTCGCTGGGCCGCAAAGAAGAGCAGATCGTCAACGAAGTTGATCGAGCCTTGATTTTGCTTAAAGAGGACGGTTCCTCCGTGGCGTTTCCTGAAGCCCTCCAACAGGTTCGCGAAGACATGCTGACCGTTGCCAGTCGATTGCGAAGTGTCAAAATAGACGAGATTACCCAAGCAGTAGAACAAGATATCATCGAATCCCTGGAAGAAATCCTCGCCGCGTTACAACAGGCCTTAAAAGAGCTTCGCCAGCAACGTGCCAGCCAGCAACAGGGCGGGGGCGGGGAACCGGGCGAACAACCTCTAGTGGACCAATTAGCCGAATTGCGTATGATTCGAGCATTACAAATGCGCGTCAATCGCCGAACTGTTTTCTATGCCAAACTTATTAAAGGAAACCAGGCCGAGGATGCGGAACTGCTGGATGCGCTAGACAAACTGGCAGAGCGACAACAACATATTTTTGAGGCAACTCGTGATCTTCATCAAGGAGCGAATCGATAGTTATGATTGACTCCATAAGAACCTGCCTGAAACTGAGCTTGGTGGCATTGGTTTGCCTCGCGTCATCGACTTCGTTCGGCCAGCTCTCTTTCGAGCCTTCCTGGCAGCCTCCCACTTACGAAACGGTTCGTCGTCAGGTCTTCGATTGGATTGACAACGTGCCGCTCGATCCGATCCTTGCCCAGGAAGGACGTTCCTTATGGCCTTCGGTACCGCTCCGTGAGATGGGCGGAGCCGCTCTCCTGGATTCAGTCGTCGAAACCGCTGCGATTATGTATCCTCCAGTTGGCAACCTCATGGCTCAGTGCAACCAGCATTCCACGCAGCCGTTGTTACCCGATATAAGTTGGCTCATGTCCAGAGAATATCCCGATTTCGTGCAAAACAATGTTCGGCTTTATCTAGCGCGCTGGTTGAATCAACATGCGAGATATGACGACGCATTGGCACTCTTGGAAGACGTTCATGTGCAGGAGGTCGTCGATCCCGCCAGCCTCTTGTTCTGCCGTATGGTGGCTCATCACCAACTTGTAGAACCAGATCGCAGTCGAGCGGCTTTAATTGAGCTGATGGAACAAGAAAATTCGATCCCTACTCGCTATCGCCAGGTCGCCGAGTTGGTTGCGCAGGACTTGGCAGGTCTACAAGACGAATCGCTCGATCATGTCTCTCGGCGGATGAACGATGTGCGTCGACGCTTGGATCTAGGGCAGGCTGGCAAACAAGTACAGATGGTGGAAAAAGGGGTTGTGGATTCTTTAGATAGTCTCATCAAGAAAATCGAAGAGCAGCAACAACAGCAACAGTGTTCCAAGAGTGGTTCCGCACAGAGTTCCACTCCCATGCAGGACAGCATGCTCCCCTCACTCAAGGCCCCCGGCAAAGTCGACAAAAAAGACATTGGCACCGAAGCAGGCTGGGGTGATCTTCCCCCTAAAGAACGTGAAGAAGCCCTTCAGCAGATTGGACGCGAATTTCCCGCACATTATCGGCAGTTGATCGAGCAGTATTTTCGTGATCTCGCCGATGAAAATTCCCGTCGAGAATCCCCATAGGAGGCCAGTGCGACCTCAGAGGGTGACAGACGCCATTCTTTAGCCTTGGATTCCTCGATCATTGACACGATTTGAATTCTTGGAGGGTGGAGTCAGCAACAGCTTGGCCAGAAAAAAATTATGTTATTCCCTACAAGATATCACGGTATTCTAATCGTCCTTTGCATGTGTTGGGCTACTGAAGCCAGGAGCGAAGATCTTCTATCGGTGGCAGTAACCACGGTCGACGGCCCTACAATTCAAGGGATACTTATTGACTGGAGCACCGAATCGGTGACTCTCAGAGATACAAACCAACAATTGGAGTTTGCAGCAACAGAGTTGCTTAGCATCCACCATCAGTCGCCTACCCATGAGGTGGCTTCATCGGACATACTTGTACAGCTAATCGACGGGACTCGTTTTCCAGCGATGAGTTTTGAGGTTGCTAATCACCTAGCAACCATAGAAACCCAGTTGTCTGCCATTCCCCTCTCGATTCCGACTGAGCACATTGCATTCGTCATTCTTTCTAATGCAGAAGAGCCTGCTCAATCCTTGTTGTCCAAATTGGATAAGGAAACAAGCACTAGCGATGTACTGGTCATCAGCAAAAAAGAATCTTCTGAACTCAACCTATTGAATGGTGTAATTAATGATGTATCTGTCTCGGATGTTAACTTTACCTGGGAAGGGGAAGCGATTCCGGTTAAGCGATCAAAAGTAGTGGCACTCTCTTATTTTCATTCTCGACCAGTAGAGCTTAATGAGCCCGTTTGTTGGCTACATCTTGGAAGTGGAATTCAGATACCGGTTGCTAAGATTCTGCGTGATGGAAGTGGCCTCGCATTGACAACCACTTTAGAACTTCATTTTAACGTTCCCCTGACTAGTATTCAGACGGCGGATTACTCAGTGGGTAAGTTAACTTATTTGAGCGATCTCGAGCCATTTCGCCAAAAATGGACTCCATTAATAGAGCTACCGACGTCAGACGAAAGGGTGAAACTATTGGGAATGCCGCGGCGCGATACATCTTTCGATGGCTCTCCACTCACACTTTCCTGGCAAAAGGAAGAGGGCAAAGAAGACGAAGAGGGCATCATCTTGAAGTCCTATGCGAAGGGCTTGGCGCTAAGGAGTCGCACAAATTTGGAATATCGCTTACCTCGGGGAATGAGACGCTTCGTTGCTACAGCAGGCATTGATCCAGAAACTCTTGCTCAAGGCAACGTGCTTCTTAGCATAGCAGCCGACGGTGAAGCATTGTTTGAAACAGTAATTGATGGAAGCCAACCGCCAGTCGCGATTGATGTGGAAATCTCAGGTAAGCAAAAACTTCAGATACTCGTGGATTATGGGTCGAATCTCGATCTGGGAGATCGACTCCACCTTGTGGAGGCACGACTGGTCAAATGAAGTTTCTCGCACTTTTACTCTGCCTCCCGTTCTTGGTACTGCAGACCATTGTGAGTGCAGCACCGACACCACCCCCAGAGGTATTGGCGGCTGAAGAAGCAAGAGTAGCAGTGATCGAGCGGGCTTCTGCTGCCTCCGTATCAATCTTAGAGGCTTCTGGACAAAGTGGAGGATCGGGCGTTCTGATTACGCCAGATGGATTTGCTCTGACCAACTTCCATGTCGTGGCTCCCTGTGGGGTAGCGATGAAGTGTGGTTTAAATGATGGTCAACTTTATGATGCCGTAATAGTTGGAGTCGATCCGGTAGGGGATGTCGCATTGATCCAGCTCTTGGGTCGCAACGATTTTCCCGTCGCCCAGTTGGGGGATAGCGATCTTGTGCAAGTCGGCGATTGGGTTTTCACCGCTGGAAATCCATTTCTGTTAGCCGACGATTTCAGTCCATCGATTAGCTACGGCATGATTTCAGGAGTACACCGCTATCAGTATCCAGCTGGAACATTGTTGGAATATGCCGATTGTCTGCAAACCGATGCGGCAGTCAATCCTGGTAATTCAGGTGGCGCATTGTTTGACGCCGAAGGCCAACTTATCGGCATTAATGGTCGTTGTTCTTTCGAAAAGCGTGGACGGGTAAATGTTGGTGTCGGCTATGCAATCTCGATCAACCAGATTAAACGCTTTGTATCGCATCTGAAGAGCGGTCGTATCGTCGATCATGCCTCGCTTGGATTTACAGTCACAACAGAAGAAATCGGTCGTGTAGTTGTCGATGACATCCTCGACACTAGTGATGCCTATCGACGTGGACTGCGATACGACGATCAAATCTTGAGATTTGCCGGCCGCGAAATTCGCACTGCAAATGCACTCAAAACTGCCCTGGGAACTTATCCACGCGATTGGACGGTGCCGCTGGCATATCGTCGTGATGGCAAAACCTATTCTATACGACTCCGGCTCCCTGGCCTCCACGACCCTGCCCAATTGGTTGACATGATTCAGCAGCAAGCTGAGGAGCCAAGTGAACCACCCGAAGGCTCTCCACCTCAACCTGAAAATGAACAAGAGGATCAGCCACTTCCAGACATCCGCGACTTGATCCCTGAAACGGCCGAGTTACCCAGTGCCGTGCAATCTCGCTACGAGGAAGTTCGCGGCTACGCCAACTACTGGTATAACCGACAACGGCAAGAACAGCTTTGGCAATCCTACATCAGCAAGAATGCCCTGAATCAAATGGGCACTAATTGGTTGATTGCAGGAAGCCTGGCTGATGACGAGCAATTTGAGATACGACTCGATGGCGAATTGGGTGAAATTCGCATGCCAATGGGGCAGTCAGGTGCAGTCTTTTCCGGCGATTTGGAAACCCAACTTAGTCCACCAGGCTCAGGAGGGTTGCTACTAGCACTCCATCTCTGGCAACGCATAATCGATAGGGGATTGTCGAAGTTTGGCGAAGTCTACTATTTAGGGCAATTGCCGGAAGGTCCTGAGGGTGAACTACTCGATTGCATGGTGGGTATCTACGGTGGGGTGGAGATACGATTTCTCTTTCTGCCGGAAGTAGGAGATCTTGTGGGTATAGAGCTTTTCTCTGCAGATGATATGGATCCCTGTGCGATTCGTTTTGCGAACTTCCAGGAAATCTCGGGTCGGCGACTACCAACACGCTGGCAGGTTCGACATCAGGAAAAAACTTTTGCGGAAATGCAAATCGAAACCTGGCAGGACGGTGATAATTCCTCCACGAAGTCGGGAGCTACCAATTGATTAGATTTATTTCAAGTTTAGCTTTTCTGGTTTCCGTGCTTTGTATGACCACTATGCCCCAGGCAACTTGGTCAGCTGAGGCCAAGCTGACGGAAGTAATTCGCTCAGCCCAGACCAAGATCGTCAAGATCTTTGGTGCAGGTGGTTTACGGCAACTCGAGGCTCACCAAACGGGGATTCTAATCTCTCCCTCGGGCCATGTGCTGACTGCACTTAGCTACGTGCTTGATACAGACGACTTGGCCGTGGTTTTGGACGACGGTCGGAGTTTTTTGCCGGAATATCTTGGTAGCGATCCTGTGCTGGAACTGGCTCTCTTGAGAATTCCAATAGAAGATGAAAATTTGCCCTACTTTGACTTGCAGACTAACACATCGGCTCGAGTCGGGGATCGCATACTGGCTTTGAGCAATCTTTATAGCATTGCAACAGGAGACGAACCTGTCAGCGTACTCCAAGGCACGATCACCGCAATCGCTCCGCTTGAGGCTCGACGTGGTGCATTCACTACTGCTAATCGTGAAGAAGTATACGTCGTAGATGCATATGCAAATAATCCGGGTGCTGCGGGTGGAGCGCTTATCGATTGGCAAGGCAACTTGCTGGGGGTACTGGGCAAGGAGGTTAAGAGTCGCGTCACAGGCACTTGGCTGAATTATGCACTGCCGACCGTCAGTTTTGCCGGGAGTGTCAACAAGTTGCTTGCTGGCCATGAAACTCCAAGGAAACCTCCCTCTCAGTTGCCTGAGCAATCGCTCACAGCCGAACTCCTGGGCATGCGATTGGTTCCTGACGTTTTGCCACTCACCCCACCTTACATTGATTCCATAAGGCGAGCTTCGCCTGCCGAACGGGCCGGATTGCGGGCCGATGATTTGATCGTATTCGTTTCAGACCGTCAGATCACCTCTTGCCGAGCATTGTACGAAGCCCTGAAATACCATGACGTGCGAGAAGAAATCGAAGTCAGTGTTCTTCGCGACGGTGAGCTGGTCGAAGTTACCTTACAGGCGAACGATGAAAATGCAGAAAACTAGGATCTTACCCTATAGCGTGGTGGCCATGGTGTTTTGCCTTGTTTGCCACGAATCTCTTACAGCCACTGAACCTGCAGATGCACTCGTCGACGCCACTTTTCACAATGCGACAGCGGAAGTTGCCGATTCCGTAGTGCAAATTCGCACAGTCGGAGGTCTGGATCGAATCGGTAAGACTCAACTCAGCCAAGGTCCACTCACTGGGCTGATTGTCTCCGCCGATGGGTATATTGTCTCAAGTGCTTATAATTTTGCCCAGCAACCCAGTTCGATCCTTGTAAGGTTGCCCAGCGGGAAACAAGTCCCCGCTGAATTGGTGGCTCGGGATTTGAATCGTATGCTGGTGTTACTCAAAGTAGAAACCGACCAGATGCTGCCGGTTCCCACCCCCATTCTTGAAGAAGAAATGGCCGTAGGACAATGGGCTATCGCCCTAGGACGTACATTTCAGACTGACGAAGTTGATATATCACTGGGAATTATCAGTGCGCTTAATCGGATGCATGGTCGAGTCGTGCAAACTGATGCAAACGTCTCGCCTGCCAATTACGGTGGACCGCTGGTCGATATCCGTGGTCGAGTTTATGGGGTACTGGTGCCCATGTCTCCACAAGCGGGAGATAGTGGCCCCGAGAACGCCCTTGCAGGAGTGGAATTTTACGATTCGGGCATTGGTTTCGCCGTACCTCTGGTACACATTTTCTCCGTAATGGACCGCTGGAGAGAAGGGGATGATTTGTTGCCAGGAAAAATGGGGGTCAGCTTCAAATCGGGCAGCCCCTATACGGAGCCCCCTTTGATTGCCACTGTCTGGCCAGGTTCGCCAGCAGCCGAAGCAGGTTGGAAACCCAACGACACGATCATCGCTGTAAACGGAGCGGCAGTAGATAGCCAGAATCAATTGCAGTTTCATCTCAAGCCGAGCTATGCTGGGGACAAACTAACTTTCTCGCTACGTCGCGGTGTCGGAGAATCAGCAGAAGAATACGACTCGCCGATTGTATTGTCGGGTAAACTCGCCTCCTACCGCCACTCGTTCCTTGGCATTCTCCCTGCAACCAGCGAAGGCGAAGGGATCAAAGTGGAGCACGTGTGGCCAGAGAGCCCTGCAGCAGCAGCGGGTATCCAACCACAGGATCGCATTACGAAGATCGGCGATCACGCCACACCGACGCTCTCCAAAGCCTGGATCGCCATGCATAATGCTCAGCCAGGCGAAACAATTGAAATCGACTTGGAGCGTGAAGGAGAAGTAGAATCGCTACCTGTGAAGCTTACGTCATTGCCAGAGGAGATTTTGAAGGAATCGTTGTTTTCCGACCCAAGAAATGATTCCAATGAGCAGCTAGAACCACAACTTTTGAAGCTTCCTGAATTCGCGCAAGAGGCTTATTTCATACAGCCTAAAACTCCCGAAGCAGAGCGACCAGGTCTGGTCATCTGGCTTGGCTCAGGAAATGAGGACGAAGAAAGAATAATGTTCGATTCGTGGCAAAAGGACTGTCAGGAAAGAGGGATCATCTTGGTCATTGTCCGCTCCGCAAGTGAATCCGGTTGGATGTCTGACGACATGGAATATCTCGAACAACTCACAAGACTCGCAGTGAGTCGATTTCGTCCTCATCCCCGTCAACTGATAATCGCTGGCCAGGGAAAGGGAGGCCAGTTGGCTTATGCCTTGGCGTTCAAGCAACTCGGTATCGCAAATGGCGTGATAGCCGACAATGCTCCGCTCCCACGCACTCTCAAGCTTCCCGACAACTCTCCCAATCGCCAATTGGCAGTTCTCTCTATCCTGCCAGAAGGATCAACGTTTACTTCACTGGTGAAACACGACAATGAACAGCTTCGCGAGGAAGGTTACCCTGTCAGTCAACTTGAGCGTCCCACAGGACCTATGCTGGATCAAACGACCATTTCAGCAATTGGTCGATGGATTGCCGGATTGAATCGGTTTTGATTTCAGTAAAAGCCTGTCTGGATCTGCCCTCTGCTCGAAGCAGAACAATTCGATTACCGTATTACGTTTTACTGTAAGACAACTTCTATCCAGGCGTATCCAGATACGGATCTTGTCCCATTTGGCGTTGGACTTTTTGGCGTTCTTTTTCGTGATAGAGAAGGATCTTACGGTCGCGAAAATGGCGCCGTTCGACGCGGCGTTGGGCTTTGTGAAATATTTGTTCCATTCCTCGCAACGGACCTGTTGATTTCTTGCCGAGGGCTTCCAGTTTGGCGGCGCGTTTGGGACCAAAGCCTAGTAGCAAGATCTCGTCGTCCAATGCGAGAAACTGCCGGTATGTGCCCGGATCTCCCTGGCGGCCGCAGCGACCGATCAGTTGACGGTCAATCCGTTTGGCTTCGTGCAACTCAGTGCAAATCACATGCAGTCCCCCTAGCTCGCGCACCCCCTCGCCCAGACGGATGTCAGTACCGCGACCGGCCATGTTCGTAGCTACCGTGACTTTTCCTTTCTCCCCTGCAACGGCAACGATCTCAGCCTCACGCGCCACATGCCGGGCATTGAGAACCACCGGTTCCATGCCCTGCTCTGTAAGTAGTTTTGCCAGATGTTCACTCTTGTCGATCGAACGAGTACCGATCAACACGGGACGATCCAACCGATGTTGCTCGATGGCATCTTCAACGACGGCCGCCCACTTTTGATCTTTGGTGCCAAACACCAAAGTCGGTAATTGTTTACGAATTGGCGGGCGATTAGTGGGAATCGAGAGCACATGCACGCGATAGATCTTCTTCAACTCTCCGCGACTAGTCGACGCCGTACCGGTCATACCCCCCAGTCGGTCGTAGCGGAGGAACAGGTCTTGGATCGTAATGCGGGCAGCCTGGTTGGTTGCAAAAGTGATTTCGACCCCTTCCTTGGCTTCGACGGCCTGGTGGATGCCTGCCCGCCACTTGCGGCCCTCAGCCATGCGCCCGGTAAACTCATCGACGATCACAATCTCGCCGTCGCGGACCACATAATGTCGCTCAAAAAACATTTCGCGAGCCACCTTGATTGCCCGCTGAACATATTCGTAAATGGTCGACAGTGGCAAGCGGTCCATCTCGCTTGGCTTTTGCAGCGAACGGACGAACTGTCGACCTGCCAGGGAAAGTTCAACCGTGCGTTCATCGTGATCGTATTCGTAATGCTCATTTTCAATAAACTTCGGAGAAACTTCAGCGGCCCAGCGATACGCTTCGGCTGCGATCTTTTCATCTTCGCCGGGTAAAGCACTGATAATGAGAGGTGTTCGGGCTTCATCTATCAATATGCTATCCGCCTCGTCAACCAACATGAAGTGCAAGCCCCGTTGCACGGGTTGATCACTTCCTGCACCTGAGGAAACGCCGAGCATCCTGCCGAAGATATCTTGCTGACCATCCCCTTGAGAGCGCAGCAAGAGGCGATCCCGCAAAAAATCAAAACCCATTTCATTTGCTGTGCCATAAGTGATATCACATGCGTAGGCCTTGCGTCGTTCTGGTTGGGGTTGCTGAGCCTGTATGATCCCAACCGACATTCCCAGCGCGGAGTAGAGAGGCGTCATCCATTCGGCATCGCGACGTGCGAGATAATCATTTACCGTGGCGAGATGGGCACCCTTGCCTTGAAGGGCAGCAAGATAGAGCGGCAGCGTAGCCGTAAGAGTTTTTCCTTCGCCGGTCTGCATTTCGATGATCGAGCGATGATGGATGGCAGCTCCGCCCAGAATCTGTACATCGAAATGTCGCATGTTGAGCTTCCGCCTCCCTGCTTCGCGCACCAGTGCAAAGGCTTCGACAAGCAATCTGTCGATCGGCTCGCCACTACGAACTCGGTAGCGGAGACCCAGACTCGTTTTACGAAGATCGTAGTCATTGAGCGCCTCCATCTGTTTTTCGAGCGCCGTGACGAGGGGAACGTACGTCGCGCAGCGGGCCAATTGGTCACCAAAGGTTGACCTCAGATTGCACGATAGACCGCTGGGGATTCTGGACACAGGGGAGAGGCGTTACTCGTGGGAATGGGCGATTTTAGGAAAGATGAGCGCTCAGCTACATTGGCGCTCTCTACGACGCGGCTAACTTACCATTGAATCATATCGCGTTTCTCACGATTGAGAATGGCAAGTCAGCGTTGGCGTTGGACTCCCTCGATGGTGTAGGAGGGCATGAATTGGCCACTTCCTGCGTCGAGAACCTCCATGAATCCTTGGACGAGCAAGTATTCTCCCGGCTGCAGACCGCCAAGAACCTCAGGATTGCTGATCACTGCTACGCCGCCGTATTGATCCAGCCCACCTCCAATCGTGATATACCTGAGTCCCCAGACTCCTGTTTCTGGATAAAACTGGAGTTGACCACGTAGCCAAGTGTATCCAGCATCGTAGCCAAAGAATCTGCTGTCCTCCTGCGACTGGAATGCGGATGCTTGAACATCCGTGGTCGAAGCAGATGTGTTGCCGTTGAGTCGGCCACTACCTTGGGGGCGAAAGCCATCGCTGGCAGTGCCGGGAAGTGTTGGGGCCGAAGTTGACGCCGAGAATGAATTCTGGGGCTGGGAAAAGCCTTGTCTGGCAATAGGGGGTTCGTATACGTAACCTTGCTGAGACAAAGATTGTTGCTCGGCTGCAACTTGAATAATGTCAGACGAATTGTTGTTAGGAACCGAGGCAAATCGAAGATTCTCATTATCAGGTTCGATGCGAACGACCTGTCCTTCAACTGGGCTGATGGTCGCTGGTGTATAGCCGCTAGTGGGTTGAACGCTGTATGGTGTGACGCTACCTGCAGGCGCCGGTTGGTTCCAACCTCCAGGAGGTGTCACGGGAGTTGACTGGGGAGTAGGTGAAGTACCAGGCGGGTAAGTTGTTGCCGGAGGTGGGTAGTTTCCGCTCGGAGGAACAACATTCGTTGTGCCAGGCACGGCGTCACCGGGATAGTAGGGCTGCGCAGCGCCAGGCTGCAGAACTCCAGTTGCGGGTGGTGGAACACGATCTGGCGACAGAAATGGATTTGTGATCGGTGTCGCCTGGTTGCGGCATCCAACGGCAACCAACAAAATTAATAGGGTATGAAACCACCGCATCGGCAGATTCCTTTCTACCGTGTGACGAACAGGACGGCACGACAGTGCGACTCTGACGCGTTACTAAGCGGTGAATGTTAGCCAAACTGCCGACTCTGTCCAGACAGATTTGCTGGCAACAGGTGCTTAAGCCGACGATTAAGAAAAAACGCCATGCATTGCTAGCAATGCATGGCGTTATGTTTTAACCAGAGAATTAGTTGCCTCTGGGATTCCCAGACCTCTTGGTGGTCCGGCTATGAATATTTATCTTTGAGGCTCTAATCCAGAACGACCAGACTCTTGCTGGCAGCCAAATGCGAACTCACGTAGGGATTGGTCACGACCAGAGGCTCGCTCCGTTGCTGGGTCTTTGTGACACGGTCGCCGCTGGCTGCTTCTTTCTCTGAGGATCCGGTAGATGTCGGTACAACATGAGGATTAATGATCTCCTCAGCGCAAGCGGCTGCCAATTCTACTTCCGGAGTCATGACACCTGGCGGATAAGCGAAAGGGCTATAACCGTAGGTCCGTGCTACAGGATAGCTGTAGTAGACCGGTGGGAAAGCGGCGTAGTAAGGAACATTTTGGGACAATACACCGTAGAGGCGTCCTGCATCCCAGAAGTTATAACCACCATAGTATCCCCCGCCACAGAATCCATCGACACATTGGGCATTAACTTGATTTCCGATGGAAAGACTGGCGACAGCCATTAGAACGATTAATCCACATTGCTTGATCATTGCTGCATACCTCTTCGTCTGACGTGTTAATCACTGGTTTGCAACCAAAAAGGCCGCTATCTCCAGAATAATCAGAGCAAGCAGAAACGCAAATAAATGCGTTAATTCCCGGAAAAAACTGCGATCTTTGACCTCAAAGCCATACTCGTCCACTACCATATCCTGATGCGATCTTCAGGCTGACGATATTGCTCGTCTCCGAGCTTAACGTCAAAAGCTTCGTAAAAGGGATCGAAGTTCGACATGGGTCCGTTGCTTCGATACATAGACGGCGAATGAGGATCGACCAGCAGCCGTTTCAACAACTCAGCATCGCGATACTTGCGCTGCCAACTCTGCGACCAACCCAGGAAGAACCGTTGATCACCGGTCCATCCGTCGATGATCGGAGCCTCCTTACCATCCAGGAACAAGTTGTACGCCTTATAAGCGATCGACATTCCTGAGAGGTCGGCAATGTTCTCGCCTAATGTCAACTCGCCATTCACGTTCTTATTGGGCAGCGGTGAATAGTTGTTGAATTGTTCCACCAGCTTGGAGGTAAGTTTATGAAAGGCGGCTCGATCCTCATCAGTCCACCAGTTGTTGAGATTACCGTCGCCATCATACTTGCTCCCTTGATCGTCAAAGGCATGGCTGATTTCATGGCCAATGATTGCCCCAATCCCTCCATAGTTGACGGCGTCATGCGCATCTACGTCGAAAAAAGGAGGTTGCAAAATTGCAGCCGGGAAAACAATCTCATTTTGTCCCGGATTGTAGTAGGCATTGACAGTTTGCGGCGTCATAAACCATTCCTCTTTATCAACCGGCTTGCCAAGCTTGTCGATCATGCGATTATGTTCTACCACAGCAGATCGCAGATAGTTGCCTAACAAATCGTCCGGTTTAACAACCAACGCTGAATAGTCACGCCACTTATTTGTATGGCCAATTTTTGTGGTGATTTTGGCGAGTTTTTCTTTGGCGCGTTGTTTGGTGACTGGTGTCATCCACTCTAGATCATCGATACTCTGCTCATAGGCGAGCATCAAATTGCCGACCAACTCATCCATTCGCTCTTTAGCACGATGGGGAAAGTACTTCTTGACATAAAGTTGACCGGCAGCGTCTCCCAACACCCCAAAGCCTCGCTTGCCGGAGATCGCATCGACGGCACGCTTCCAACGCGGCTCCAGTTCAGGTGTACCGGCAAGCTGTTTACCATAAAGCTCAAATTGGGCGTCGACATATGGGGCTGGTAGAGCGCTTGCAAATGCATCGAGCAGGTGAAAGCGGAGATAATCCTTCCAGACTTCCAAAGGAGTCTCAACAATTAACGCATCAAGTTCTTTATAGAAACTGGGAGTGCAGACGTTGAGCTCTTCTACTCCTTGAACATTCGCAGCATCAAAAAAAGTCGTCCATGGAAGACTGGGAGAAAGTTCAACCAGTTCTGCAATGGTGTGCTTGTTGTAGCGTTTGTGGGCATCGCGCAGTTCTGTTCTTGTCCAATGCAGCTCCGCGAGAGCCGTTTCCAGTTCCAGGATTTTATCGCCTTCGTCTCCTTCCAGAGATAAATCGCTCAACTCGAACATGGTATTCACATATTTCACCAACGCATCGCGAGCTGCTATATTCTCCTCGCTCTCTTCAAGATAGTATTCGCGATCAGGAAGCGTCGTTCCCGATTGAATCAATGCAGCCAGATAGCGGGTGGAATCTTTATCGTCTTGATCGACAAAAAACCCAAAAGGCGTTTCTACTCCAATCTTGTTGAAGTGGCCGAAGAGTTCTATGAGATCATCATGATTCTTTACCTTCTCAATCGCTTCCAATTCGCCCCGCAGCGATTCGATGCCATTCTTCTCGATCGTTGCTTCATCCATATAGCTGGTATAAAAATCACCTATTTGTTGTTCTATACTCCCCTGGGGATGATCCTCCGCAGCGGCTTGTTCGCAGATCTCCTTAATGGCCAATTGGGCTTCGTCCTCAAGATAACTAAATGATCCATAGTTTGACTTATCCGCAGGAATCGGCGTGTGTTTGAGCCAATTTCCATTCATGTGCAAAAACGGGTTGTCCTGCACCCGCACGGTTGGATCCATTGCTTTTTTGTCCAATCCAGAACGAAGTTCCGTGGCAACCGTCGGCGAAGTCGTGGCGGACAACAGCAATACAATCAGTATCAATCGAGTCATATCTCTCCTAGCTCCAAAATTATCACAGTGGTCAATCGCATAATTCTAGACGAGAATCCACTGGGGGGCGAGAGAAGTATTTCATCATGTTAGAATCACTCAAATGTCCCCTTCCGAACTCACAGCACGAATTAAAGATCGAGCCACTGAACTTGGCTTTGAATTGTGCGGAGTTTGCCCCGCGGCTTCACCCCAAGGTGCGGCACGACTAGACGAGTGGCTCGCCGCAGGATACGCAGGCCAAATGCAATATATCTCCGACCGGCGCGAGGCGTACTCCGATCCTGGCCAGGTGCTTGAAGGTGCGCGGAGCCTGGTAATGCTAGGGATGATGTATCACTCGGAAGTGGACACAAAACTGATAAGTGGCACTAAAGGTAGAGTGGCGCGGTATGCGCGGGGATCGGTCGATTATCACGATCTGATTCGTGAACGGTTGCATACGCTAGCAGACTGGTTAAAAGATTTAGTCCCGACGGCTACCACGAGAGGTGTGGTCGATACGGCACCCCTATTGGAACGAGAATTCGCGCAACTGGCAGGGCTTGGTTGGGTCGGCAAGAATACGCTGCTCTTGTCGAAACGCATGGGAAGCTATTTCTTTCTTGCATCGCTATTGACCGATCAAGAACTGGACTACGATGAACCGTTTCTGACAGATCACTGTGGCACCTGCACGGCTTGCCTGGACGCTTGTCCCACGGATGCATTTCCACAGCCTTATGTCCTCGATGCCTCCCGGTGCATAAGTTACTTAACGATTGAATTGCGTGACTCAGTTCCCATCGAACTACGTAAAGAAATGAAGGATTGGGTGTTCGGCTGCGACATTTGTCAGGAAGTATGCCCCTGGAACCGAGAAGCGCCTAAAAGCCAGGAAGTGAAATTTACCCCTCAGGCAGCATTAGATCCTCTAGATCTCCCTCCACTGTTCGAAATGAACGAGACGGAATTTCGGCAGCGTTTCCGCCACACTCCTCTCTGGCGTGCCCATCGCCGGGGGCTTTTACGTTCTGCGGCAATAGTGTTGGGAAACCAAGGGGATCCTAAAGCTTTGCCTGCACTCGAAAAGGGTCTGAATGACATGGAACCATTGGTCCGCGAAGCAGCAGCATGGGCCTTGGGACAATTCAATCTCGATGCAGCACGCGAATACCTCTTACGACGAGAAAACCTGGAATCGGACCCTGCCGTCCGCGATGAGATAACAAGGGCGTTAGACTATCGTTGACCGAGAAGCACCCCAAAGGAAGGCACACCAGCCTCGGGGAAAATCTTACCAGACCCTCGTGGCGCTCCGACTAAAAGCCAGGAGTTGACGCAGAGGGTTTCCCTTCGACAATGGTGGATGTGACGAACACGACTTTCAAAAACTTGCGAATTGGCGATTTGGAACTTGACTTTCCGCTGGTTCAAGCTGCGCTAAGCGGTTATAGCGATACTGCGATGCGACTCATCGCTCGGCGATTGGGAGCTCCTTATACACTCTGCGAAGTGATGCTCGACCAGTTGATACTCCAAGTACGCAAACGTCAGCGGACGCACCACTTGATGCATGTGGATGATGAGGAACATCCCGTCGCAGGTCAACTAATGGGTGCAGACCCGCTCCAATTCGGACCGGCTGCCAAAAGGTTGGTGGAGCAGGGTTTCGATGTGATTGATATTAATTTTGGCTGCCCGGTGAAAAAAGTCTTGGGACGTTGTCGGGGTGGGTATCATTTGAGCCAGCCAGCTGTTGCGTTGGAGATCATCGCGCGAGTACGCGAAGCGCTCCCTGAGCACATCCCTGTCACCGTGAAAATGCGCAGAGGGATTGACGATACCCAAGAAAGCCGTGACAAGTTTTTCACTATTTTTGATGGTGCCTATGAGGCAGGGGCAGTCGCGATTACTGTGCATGGACGTACCGTTGTTCAGAGGTACGACGGACCCTCGCGATGGGAGTTTTTGCGTGAACTGAAGGAATATGCCGGAGATCGCGTCGTGCTGGGTAGCGGCGATCTGTTCGACGCCCAGGCATGTCTCGACATGATCGATTACACGGGTGTAGATGGAGTTACGGTCGCTAGAGGAGCAATTGGCAATCCCTGGATATTCGCGCAAGCTCGGGCACTCGCTGCCGGATTGCCACTGCCTGAGCCACCCACATTATTCGAACAACGTGACGTGATCTACGAACATTATCGTTTGGCCGAAGAGTTGTACGGTTCGGAAAGATGTCTCCCGAACATGCGTAAGTTCGGCATTAAATACTCGCGTTTGCATCCCCATGGAGATGAAGTTCGAGCTGACTTTTGTCAGGTTCGCGGTCCAGGTGCGTGGCGGGATGTACTCACCAAATGGTACAGTGTTGACGGCCCGGGCCAGTATCTAGTGGCTGAAGAGCCAAATCCCCTTTCGTCTGCGGCAGGGATGAAGTATCAAACGACTTCTTAACGCCAGATTTTAGGAACGAATCTGCGCAGACGACCGCCCACTTTTTGGCGATTCTCCTCAGGATTGGATTCCGTGGCGGGTGGTTGCTTGGCAATCACTACAGGATCACGCTCGATAGGGGGTACGTACTGCACAAGATATCTTGACCAGTACTCGTTCACTAGTCGTAGACAATCGACGACCTGTTGATCCCCCAGGGCTGTTTTCGCTGCATAGACGCGTTTGACCAGTTCACCGCGACGCTGTTCGTCGAATCGTAGATCGCAGAGGTCGATATCATCTAGCAACAGATCGGTATTGCCAACGACATGGAATTGAATGCGGATTTGGTCACCTGAACCAACTGGCAAATCGGTCAGTGATAGTTCACAACGGGTCCATTGATCCGTAGGTATTTCTGCTGCTGTAAATATCTTGTTACGCCGATAAGTTCGCCCATCGTCTTCCGACTCGACGGCTATAATCAGACGTGAGTCGGGGTCCATCTGTCCAGCGCGCAAGTACGCTCCCACTGAAATCTGACCTGTCTCAGGAATCGGAAACAAGTGGCTCTGCACGGCAACGCCCATGCGGTCTTCACTCTTCAATCGTAACACGTTTGCGCCAGAATGCGACTTTTCCGTTTCTACCGCCACAATGCCGGTAGGTCCCTTGCGAACTTGCCAGCCAAAGATGCGTGTGGTTCCCTGTTTGATCTCGAAACCGGGATTTTGCAGTTGATGATAGTTTCGCTCGATATTCAAATTCCCGGTGCGATCCTGGATGGCCGCAATCTTTTGTTCTAGATAATCTTTCATTAAGCCATCGTCCATGATGCGCAAATTATCAATTTGAAGCTTCAGGTCATCTAGTTTCCAGGCTTGTAATGCAAAGGGTTCTATTTCGAAAGTCCACAACGTGTCTCCAGGTGGAAGAATACCTGAGCTCGTGGACTGATCACCTTCATTTACTAAGCTATTTGTCCCCAAAAGTTGCCAATCGGTCACCTTACTTGTCCCCAGATTAACCTGTACTTGAACTTTCCACGGGGACTCGTTGTGACACACGAGATAGGTGGCATCAGAGGTCCGCTGAAGGCGTAATAAAATTGGTTGCTTTTGGAGAGTACGCGATTCTGTATACTTTTCAGGCAATTGTTCCAGAGTGCTGAAAAGCGACCGACGTCTTGAGTCGAGAGTCATGGGCAGGTAATCACCACCCACTAGCAAATGAGGAAAGGGGCGATGGGATAAAACGCCCATCAATTGATAATCTCGCATTACACCTGCAGCTATTGGCTGGTGGGCTGATACCAGGTGTGTCATTTGCTTTCCATAGGGACTTAAATTGTCAAAACTTTCCAAGTGTGAAAGCGAGACCGGGTAAATTAACTGATCCGTCGTACGATACTCGGTCGGGAGTAGCTCTCCCTTAGAAACTAACTCATTAAGACCCACCGTCGCCGCATTCTCTTGCAAGTTCTCGCTGGAAATTTGCGTCATGGGATTGGCAATTTGAATTCCATCGATGGCAGCGAGTTGGTCCAAACTGATCCCCCTTGCGGCGAGCAGTTGGCCGAGTTTGCCTGAATTCGTCATGTTCTGACGAATTGCCTGCTTCAACAATGGGCTGGAAAAAAGGTCTTCTGTGAGTAGAAAGACTTGAGCATCGACCCGATGACTACGGACTCGCTCGGCCACTTTTGTATAAAAGCTAGTGAGTCGTTGCGATCTCCAAGATCTCCATGTCTGCAGTTCTGGCCCAAGCAGTATGGCCGCACGCTCGTGAACGCGATTTTCGCCCTGCAGGGGCAGTTCGATTCCTGTGGCTTCAGAAAAATCAGCACAAGTCTTGTCGTCGAATCCCCATTCCAAACCAGGCAACATTCCGTAGCCTGTGCTCTCAAGCTGAATACCAATGCCCACGCAACAAGTGTGTCCACACGCACGCTCAGCAAGTTGATCGACTAGAGAGAGAATTTCATTTTGAACGCTTTCATTCAATAGGTTGTAGCCAAACTGGCAGGTTGAACCTTGAACACCAGCCCCACGAAGTTCACGACCTTGGACGTCAATACATGTGATTCCTGATTTTAATGGGTTATTAGCAGATCGCAGGTTTTCAAGTCGAGGCAGAGGAGAGGCTAGCTCTAGGGTCGGAATAAACCGTATTGCCTCCCGATCACACACTCGAAGCATCATTTCCAAAACATCTTTGCGGAAAGGATCCTGGCCACTAGCAGCCAACTGGCCTGTATCGTAGCGAGGTGAAGGCTTTAGTAACTCGCTTGGATAAAGAGCACTCCCGTCGGCAGATACGGTGGTAAACACGGTGTTGAAACCCGAAAGGCGCAAATACTGTGTCATGCGCTGAGTTCCTTCAAGAAAGGTAGACCAGCTTTGCACGCTCATACCACTGGCAGAGTCCAGTTTTTCTGAAGCACCAAAGTTCTGGGTAAACTTAGGCTTGCCAATGTATGCTGCCAATAGCCGTCCCGTAGCAAGATTGCGCTCTGGTTGAATAGCCAAACTGCTTGTAGCTTCATCCTGACGTGAGAGGATGATCTTGCCAAACACTCCTGGCAAAGTGGCATGGCGATTGACAATTAGAAGCTGTGGGCTGAGAGTTCGAGGCCAAAAAACAATTCGATGCGTCGCTAAGCTAGATTCTTTTTCAGAAAGAATTTCATCGACATAGAAACCGGAATCTAAGACCGAAGAATTCACTCTACCTGCTGCATCAGGCTCAATGATACTAATCCCCAACTCTTGCCGAGTATTCTCAGGAAACGTTATTTCGACAAGATGTGGAACTCCTACCTCTAATACAGGAAGTGTAAATGACTGCCAGGCAGGATCGGAACCGGGTGACGCGGATGCCAGCTCCACCAACCCATCAGCATCATCAGGCCGTACGGTCAGACGAACATTGCCAATCGATCCCGATGACTTTCCACTAAGCCGCGTAACTTGTGCCCAGCTAGGCAATCGTTGCCACCAACTGGGATTTGCCGGATCAATCGTAAGGATTGGTGTCCAATGATCGGTCAATAGGGGAAGCTTCGCCAGTGGATCGACAACCACCAAATCGATTTCACGGGTAACATAAGGTTTTGTTCGTTGCCCTGGGACCAGACGCGTCGTGAAATTCTCCTCCGGACGAGCGGTGATTGATAACTGGTATGCCCCCTCGGCTTGAGGACAAACCACATCAATTTCAATGAAATTCTGCTCTGTGGTTTCAGTGGTAACTGTTTGCTGAAATTCCCAGGCAACTTGGGAGTTGGCATCATCGTAGAGTTTTGCTTCTACGACGACCGGGCCTTGCTTAAGCTCTTGCGAAAAGTCAACTTGCAACTTGAGAGGCCAGGTTTCACCAGGTTGAAATATGAGGTTCTCACGCGAAGAAGCGACCCTCAATCGATCTCCTGGACATCGATAAACCAATATAAAGCTCTCCAGAGAATCTATTGGCTCCTTTATTTGTCCATTGATGACCTTGGAAAGTGGTACATCGACAATCGTTGGTGCAGTTGACTGATCCGTACGCAAGTTGAATCGCAAATTCGATTCTAAATCAGCTGTAATCGTTACATCACAACCATCGAATCCACGTTTGACTAAGGGTTCTACCCTTAGTTCATTCTCGACGAGTTGGATGGCAGCGCTGGCATCTGATTCGACACCCAAGGGCTGGAGATCGGCCAAGGTTGCACCAGCGCAGGAGACGGTGCCATACCAACGATGTTTGGCGCCGTCCCCACTTCCCCATGCGATGCGCAGTCGCACCGTAGTACTTTCTGCATTGCTGTGAGAACCACCGATTCCACACATAGCAACCACAAGCGCCAAACAGCGCACGATGGGTACAAAGCGACGTGCGAATACTCGCAGATCACCCGTCAGCCTCCACTTTATCGGACTTCCTTGTCCGACCATGGCTCACCGAATGGTTCTGAGGAATAGAGCTTAGAATGTAGTGCGCAAAACTGCATCGCTGCGCGAGGTGAATGTCCCTATCACATCTAATGCAGTTAGCTGTCTCAGCTTGGAAATAAGTGAGGCGGATTTTAGATAGCACCTTGAGAGCGGGCTAGGGCAGTTGTAGATGTCATTTCAGTGCTAGCCCAACTCGTTATAAGTGCTAGCGATGCGGTTCTGCCAACTCTCTCGGTAGCTCGATTGGATGCAAATCAAGCCCCTCTTCCCCAGACTCATGGCACAGATCGAGCAACTTGTGGAGTTTAGCAACGATTTCATGACACCTGCTGGCAACATCATTCACCTCCCAGCGATCGTCTGGCTTCACAAAGAGCTTTTCGGCAGAGCCGGTTTCTGCAGAAGCCTGCAACATCCAAGCAGGTGTGCGGATCATCCGCTCACCACTCGGATTCTGGGCCAGAGCAATTTGCCGTAGCCTTCCTCCATCACCCGACGCAAACTTCAGCAGCGATTCTGCGAAATTGCTGCTTCGTTCTTGGCAACCAAACCAATCTAACAACGTTGCTCCGAGGTCGGCAGGATGGGCAAAACCATTCACACGAGGGTAGGGGAACTCCATTCCACTTGCATGCACTATCCATGGTAAATGCAATTGCTCGCTGAACAAGTTTTCTACTGAATGACCAATGACGCCGTGCTCACCTAACGCGAATCCACGCGAACCGACGAGCATCGCTAGGCGTGGGGCCGACCATTCCATAGCCTCAAAGGCCTCAATAAATCCACTCACACAAGAATCTAATAGCTCGATCTGCGCTCCATACCCTACTTGATAACTCAACAACAAATCGGGATCCTCACCCAACGGCAAAACCGCTGGTGGCTCGACAATTGGGAGTGGCTCGGGATCTTCTTCGTCGAGTAGTCGCATGCGCATTTCTAGAGGCGCGTCCCAGGGACCCGTGAGTCCTTGCAAATGCACCCAGAGCAATCCATGCTCAGTCTTTTCTGCAACTTCCTTTTGCCAACTGGCTAGTTGCTCTATGGCCTGAGAAAAGAATCGGGTGAAGTGGGTATCCTCGATCCGACATGCAGAGCTCACTTTGGGTGCTTCGAAAAGAATGACTTCTAAGAAATGCTCTTTCCTTGCTTGATCGGCTATCCAGGGATCGTCAGTCAGTAGGCAGGTTCGAACCCGAGCTTGCTGCAGCTTTCCGGCGAAGCCGTCCCAGGCAGCTTCGTAAAAGTCAGACAGCTTGGGAGAAATCCCGAGCAACCACTCGGCGACCAGAGATCTCGCGGCCAGCGCATCCATATAAGGCGTAGGAAACGAAGTGTTGCCGTACGTTCCTAAGGCAGAGGCACGAAGACCGTCGACGGCAATTACAAGTCCCAGGCGTGATTCCATGGGAAGCAATATACCCGATTAGGGCGTTAGCTTGCAGCGCCTGTAGTGCCGCTTCTACGCCACTCTTGCCACACGAGTTGGGGAAACACCAGAGCGTCTCGTAAGTAACGCCTGGCAAGTCGTTGCGGTTCGGATATCAGACGGTGAAGCCATTCCAGACCATAATCCCGCATCCATCGAGGAGAACGTGGTTTTTCTCCTGCCAGAAAATCAATCGTCGCACCAACGCATAGCGCCACCTTGGCTTCGATTTGTGGAGCATGCCGCTCGACCCAAATTTCCTGCTTGGGGGCACCGAAGCCCACAAGCAACAAATCTGGCTTGGATTCAGCTATTCTTTGCAGAATCCGCTGGCCTTCGAGTGTATCTTGTTCAAATCCCTGGGGAGGAGAATAGGTTCCTACAACTTCCACTTGTCGCCATCGGCTGTGAGTATTGTGAGCAGCTCTCACTGCAACGCCTGGCCCTGCTCCCAAAAGAAAGATGCGCAATGGTCGATTCATAGTCGCCTGAAAAGTCGCTTGTCGATCAAAAATAGCTGGCACGAGATCACTTCCAGCTACTCGCTCAGGCAGGGGTCGGCCGAGTAGCCGTGAAGCTAATACGACGGGAGCCCCATCTGCCAGGACCAGGGAAGCCCGCTGATAAGCAGCACGCAGTGCGCTAGACGATTGAAACATTACGGCATGATCAACATTTGGTGTCACCACATACCGACATGGACCTGCCAGCGGCTCTCGACACCATTCGAGAACCTTTTCCACCGCGGCGGACATATTTAAGGCATGGATTCTCATGCCAAAAAGCGAGATGATTCTCATAGTAACATTTCCTCAAACGTGTCTTGGGATGCGTGCTGATGGCATTCGCTGCAGCCAGCTCTCAGACAGCAAACTAAATTGTTCTGGACACTCCTGTGCCTGGGAGAGGCCGACGGTGACGCCGGTTATCAAGCACAAGAGCCATTGCTCACTCGGTGAAAGCGTCAAATCGTGGAACATTGCGTTAATCATGTAGGTGATCAAAGTCGCCAAATGAAAGAGACCTTGAGTACGCATCCAGGCGGGTCGCGTCAGATCATTGGCAAGTCTCCAAGCCATTCTCGTCCATGCCGCCAGCAATGCGACAAACAAGAAGAAGCCAATTAGCCCTGTCTCCGTGAGAATGCTTAGATAGGTGTTGTGATGATCGAGATTGCGGATCGATTCCAATTCGATTTGTTGACTACGATCGCTGAGATAAGGCATCTTTTTGTCGAAGAAACGTCCAAACCCACAACCGAAAATTGGTGTATCTTCAAACATTCTTAGCGAAACAATGGCGAACGACTCACGCTGGTAAACGGAATGACTTGCAGATCCGTTGACATCTTGGCGGCCCATATTGATTAACTTTTCTCCGATGAACAGGCCTGCCAGACAGGTGGACACTGCCAATCCGGTGACGAGTATCGGACGCCACTTTTTAGGGATCTGCACTAAAGAAATCATGGCCAAACCTACGGCCAGACCTAGCCAACAGGATCGCGTGTAGGTGTAAAAGAGTGCGATACACGACGCCAGCATCGAACCTGCCAATATCAGGCGCAACGCACGTCCCGATTCTGCCCACAGAAACCAAGTGGCCCAAAAGCAAATCGTGAGATAAACCCCCAAACTAGCGGACATGAGTGCCGGACCACGGGCGCGTCCAAAATGTGCACCTAACTCAGGATTGGCGATAAACCGGGGAAAGACGGCCCACCATTGACCTTTAACTTCTGCTATGCCCGTTAAAGCCAAATAGAGCCCAAAGACAGACAACCCAATAAGAAGCCATTTCCACTGCTTATAGTTGAGTTCAGAATTGCGAACTATCCAATAGAGCATGGCTGGCATTAAGAAACTTGCTATCAAACGCCATGTAGGGGACACGCTGCTTTGAGCTTCTGAGGGTGCCGCAGTAAATGACCATCGCAAGGTTAGGTAGCCAACTAACAGAACCCCGAGACAATCTACCATCCCGAGCGAAGCGATCTCCAATTGTCCCCTTCTCCAGCGCCAGGCGAAAAGTAGCACTAAAGCTAAGAACAGAAGTCGATCGAAAGTAAGTGGGAGGGGGCCGAGATGAAGCTGCCAAAAGTTACCAGTGAACGCGTATCCAGCTGTGACAAACAGTAAACAACCTACCAACAACGATCCATACCGGGCATACACTAGTGCCCAGAGTGTGACTGCGAAAGCAAGTATGAGGAAGAGGATTTCCATAAACTCGAGAGTTCATCAGCGGTCATTAAGAATCACGAAGAGATTGCTGTGGAATTTGCCTGGCTCGTGGGAGCGTCAAATTGCACCGGAGTGACGAAATTAGTGGAGGGCACTTTAGCAGTAAATGTGTCAAGATTACTCCAGTTCCCCGTGAGCTTACCGTGTTTTGCAGCGAGTTTCGTTGCTGCAACTGCAGCCAACACTTTTTCTGATGGGGTTCGGCGCTGCTGTGTCTTACGACCAATGTTTACACTGAGCTCTTCGGTTTGAGAGGCTGTTGGCGTTACAGGAGCCGGGTTTACCGTGAGACACAACCATCCCATCCCAATTGCAAATCCACCCAAAACACCAATACCTAATACTGATGCCCGGCCCATTCCAACTGGATAGGGGCCTGTGTCTGCTTCGTCGAAAGGCGTGACTAACAAAGCGTTTTGAGCAGTCACTTGTTTTGCACGTACTTCGCTTAATTGCTTTCTAGCCTGACTTAGCACTGCCCGACTGTTGTCGACAGTGGCTACCCTACTTGAGTATTCTGCACGCAATTCTGCCAAATGGCTCAATCGATGCTGAAGATCAGCAAGTTGTTTGTGTAAAACGTTTTGCCTATTGCGGCTCAAATCGATTTCAATTTCCAGACCTTTAATGGCGACGTCCAGTTCGCTATGTAGTTCTTCGCGAATACTGGCTACCGATTCCAATGCTGATTTGACATGCGGATGATCTTCAGTTCGCATTCCGCTGAGTCTTGAAGCACGCAGTTGCGCGTCTACGAGACCGTCTTTGAGCCTTTGCAGAGTGGGTTGAAAATTGAGTAAACTGCTAGGCATCGCAATTAATTGGGCAGGGTCCTGTCGTGCGGTTTTGAGCACTTCCAAGAGCTCTTCCGCTTGTCGGAGCCGCGATTCGTTCAAGCGTGTTTCCTGTTCTAATTCAACGGCTTGTTGCCTCAAATCGCTCTGCCCGCCAGACGCGGAGTGCAACAATCGAAGTTCTCCAAGGTCGGAGCCAATTTCTGCTTCAAAGGCAATCAGCCGGGCATTTTCTTGCTCGTGGATCTGATCTGCAAGCTCCACCTGTTTCTCCACTTCCGAGATCAATCCCCTGGACTGTTCGCTCCGCAATTCACCTAAGCGGTAACTCAACTGCTTGCAAAGCTCTTCGACAAGTAGCAAAGCCCTCTGACGATTTGGGTCCTTCACTGCGAGATAAAAGACTTCCGTTTTGCCGAACTCAGCGCCATTAGGAGGCAACATGCTCATACGTTTGCGGAGCTTTTGAATTTCCTCTGGTGAAGGCTCTACCGGCGTGTCCTCAGAATCCACAGCGGCAACCGCCTTGAGTGTGGCAGAAAGAACCTGCCGACTTTTGGCGACTTCTAAGATCGTCTCTTGGAAGGTGCGCATTTCATACAGGTCAGCGAATTTTCCTGGCTGTTTCAAAGAATGGGAGGATGCTTCATCGCGAACCACCAAACCTTGAACCGCTTCCCAGTTGCGTGTCATGAACAAGGCATAGAGTAATGCAAGAACCGAACAACCAATTGTGGGGATCAACCACACATTGCGATGCTCAACCAGGAGCTTCCAGAAATCATGTGGAGTCAGGAAATTGTTTGTTGTGGGGGCATTTGAATTCATGGAAGGCTACCTCGAGCGATAGAGGACGACAAGTTTGGGCTGTGTCGATTTTGACGACTGAGCGTTCAGCATTGCTAAGCACGCAGTTTGGATTGTTGCAATTGCTGCGCCGTTTAACGAACACAAGAGCAGCACGACTTTTTCACAGGAAGACGGACTATCAAAAGCTATGAGAGCATAGCTTTCTTGAGAGCAATTTGCCGTGCAAAGCAGATCAGAATTGTATGTTGCAAAAACACAACGTTTCGTTGCTAACAAACATCGTTATTCGCCTCATTTCCAATGCAACAGGGGCATTTCTTGGCGTAGGTTTGAGTACCAACGGTCTGAGAAAAGTCCGCAGGACACCCCTCTATAGAGGCTAAATGTCCATCGGGTTTCGCAGACGACTTTTGAGTAACCTCTACATTTTGAATACAACCAGCTATGTATGTTCGATGCGTGAAAACAATCGAAGATCTCCTGATCTACCAACAGCGTTGGGATGAATTGGCTGGGGATTGTATCTTTCGATCTTGGACTTGGCTCAGCACATGGTGGAAACACTACGGATCTGTCCCCGAGACACACCAACTAGCTGTGTTGTTGGTATACAAAGAATCGGCCACATGTAGCTGCGATAGCCACACCTCGCACTGTGGCAAATCTGAATCAGTTCGTCACCGAACTTCAGACGACTTAATAGGAATTCTACCGTGCTACTTTGAGTGTAATCGCTGGCAGGGAAGAGTGCTGCGAATGCTCGGAGATGGCGAAGTTTGTAGCGAACACCTCGATTTGCTTTGTGCCACAACTGATTCTGAAAGTGTGGCGAAAGCTATCGTGCACTACTTGAATTCGCATTCTGAGTGGTGGGATGCTTTGCACTTTGATGGAGTAAACGAAGAGACGTCGCACCTAAGCAAGGTAGTGGCTTGCTTTCAGGATGCTGGTTTACATATCAGCCGCCATGCTGGCCCAAATTGTTGGTCCATTCGCCTTCCAGAAACTTGGGAAGAATTCCTGACGATACAATCGAAGTCCCATCGTAAACAACTACGCCGACTGGAAAGTCGCATCCTTCAGAGCGACCGTATTTGCTGGCACACCGTCAGGTCACAAGATGATTTTCAACCGGCTTGGGAGATTCTAACCGACCTCCACCAACGTCGCCGGCAGAGCCTTGGTGAACCCGGCTGCTTTGCTTCAACTCGTTGGGCTAACTTCCATCGGGAAGTGGCTCAGCATTTGTTAAAGTCAGGTCATTTACGGCTCTCGATTCTAAGGCTTGATGGCGAGCCAATCGCTGCGGAATACCATTTCGGTGGGAAAGACGCCCTATACGTATACCAGGGTGGAATCGACCCAACTCGTTGCGAAGAAGAGCCAGGCCGACTCTCGATGATTCGCTGCGTGCAACAAGCCATTGAAGAAGGACAAAGCGAGTTCGATTTGTTGCGTGGCGATGAGCCTTACAAACCCCATTGGCGTGCCGTCCCGCACCCAACCGTGAACATTCAAATCGTATCGCCGAGATTTAAAGCACGCTGGCGACATTGCTCCGCAAGCGGAATGCACAATTTAAGCAAACTCGTAAATCACTTTGCAAACTTTTTGGGTTGAACCAACCGGGAGAACACCATGCTCGATACCTGCAAGAGCCAAATGCTCGGAGTTTACTACTTAGCGACATTGCCACAGAGAAAACACTCCGCAGTCAAACGCCAGTCGAGCGGTCAGGTCCCCATCATCTCCCTGATGTATCATCGAGTGGCCGATCAGCATCCGAATGCCTGGACGATCTCCTGGGATCGCTTTCGAGCACAGATGGAGTGGCTCCAGGAGCGGTTTGAATTGGTGAGTCTGGTCGAGGCACAGCGACGAATCGGAAAAGAAGAAAACAGCCGTCCGACGGCATGTATCACCTTTGATGACGGCTACGCCGAGAACTGCGACCATGCTATTCCCTGGTTGATTGAGCATCAAATCCCAGTCACATACTTTGTGACAAGCCAGAACCTGATCACGGGGGATCCCTTCCAACACGATATTGAGCTCGGCTCTCCCCTTGCTCCAAATTCACTCGATCAGATTCGCGAGATGGCTGAGAAGGGAATCGAAATCGGTTCTCACAGCCGCAGTCACGCTGATTTCGGGCAAATCACCTCGGTGGACGTCTTGTACGACGAACTAGTGGGTGCCAAGCAGGAATTGGAATTGCTCATTGAGAAGCCGATTCGCTATTTTGCCTTTCCGTTTGGTCTGCCAGAAAACATGACTGCAGAGGCATTCGAGGTCGCATTTCAAGCAGGTTACTGGGGAGTGTGCTCCGCATATGGTGGTTACAACATGCCGGGGGATGATAGTTTTCATATTCAACGCATCAACGGCGACCCACAGTGGTCTCGCTTCTTGAACTGGCTGACAGTCGATCCCAGGAAACTTCGTCGCAAGCGGCCGTTTTCGCCTGGGAACTACCGAGATCGATTCTAGCTACCTAGCCGGAGGGCCACGCCCTTCGGAACTATTCCCGGACCACGTGGCGATCCGGCTAGGATTGCAAGTGAAAAACACTATGCAAAGGATGCCTTCCATTAGCAATGCCACTGCATCAACGCCGACTGCTGAGCAACATGCCCGCTTGCGCTCTGACTCGCTGACCGCTAGCGTTGTGCTTTTGTTGCTGGCGACGATCATCCAGCGCAGTATTGGACTGGGTCGAAGCGTCTTGTTTTGTCGGTGGTTAACTCCAGAAACTCTGGGAGAATGGGAGATGGCTTACAGTTTTCTCCTTCTTTTTGCTCCTCTGGCAGTACTGGGTATTCCAGGCTCCTACGGTCGGTATTTGGAACATTATCGTCAACGTGGACAATTAGCAATCTTCGTACGTCGTACTTCACTCTGGACATTGGTTTGCAGCGCCATAGCGATTGCTATCCTAGTAGGGTTTTCTTCTCGCTTCGCCCACTTGGTTTTTGGTAATCCAGCGAGCGCTTCTATGATATATTTCGTCGCTGCATGCCTCGCCGCAGTCATTCTTCACCATACTTTAACATCGTTGCTCACAGCTCTAAGGTTATTTCGAGTTGTAACCGTGATGAATTTCGCGCAGAGTTTTCTCTTTGCTGCGCTGACTCTTACTGTTCTAGTATGGTACCCTAGTGTTTTGAGTATTATTGTTGGATATGGATTGGCGTGCGTGGTGGCGTCGCTGGGAGCATTGGCGTATATTTGGCCTGGCTGCCGTAGCGTCTCTGAACCCATTGAAAAGGTACCCCACTCAGATTTCTGGGGACGTTTGCTGCGGTTTGCCTTTTTTGTCTGGGTGACGAATCTTCTTTCTCATTTGTTTGCCGTTGTCGATCGCACCATGATCATCCATCTAGGTGGCATGTCCGCGGAAGAGGCACTGGAGCAAGTAGGCCATTACCATAGCAGTCGAATAATCCCCCTGCTACTGATCTCTTTTGCCGATCTCTTGAGCGGGCTGATCATGCCTCACCTGAGCCATGATTGGGAATTGGGACATCGCGGGACAGTCTCCAGGAAGATCAATCTCGCCGTTAAGCTAACGGGGTTAGGAATGCAAGCCGTAGGTATCTGTGTGCTGCTGTTTGGCCCCTACATGTTTGGAACAATATTGGAAGGGCGCTATAGTGAAGGCTTGGCTGTCCTGCCATGGACTTTAGCTGGCTGCGTTGTCTCTGCAATTTATGTGATCGCCCAATGCTATCTCTGGTGTGCAGAGCATCCCCGCCTGGCTGCTGTTCCCCTGGCGGTGGGCCTGGCAGTGAATGTCCTGCTCAACCTGGTGCTCGTTCCCCTCTGGGGACTCTACGGGGCTGTGCTGGCAACCGCTCTCTCCACAATTCTTTGCCTCGCTACATTGCAGCTGCTCAATATACGATATGGTATGGTCGTCGACCGCGGCACTTGGTTGATCTCCTTGTTGCCAATTTCCCTTGCTTTTGGTGTGACAATATCTGCTGCTTGCCTATTGTTCATTTGTGTCATCTCTCTATCGACAAAGCGCGTTTTTGACACGGAAGAACGTCAAAACCTTCAGCATTTATTTACACAGGCAGTTAACAAGCTGAAAACCTATGCTCCTAAACAAGTTCCCATCAATCTCGGTTCATAATCACTCCTTCTATCATGCGCATTTTAACAATAGACAGCTCTCCCATTCGAGTTCTCTTTCTCGTGACCAGTTTGCCGGTAGGCGGCGCGGAAACGCTACTCATGAATCTGGTCCTACGCATGGACCGAAAAAAATTTCTCCCAGAGATTGCCTGCCTCAAAGAACGCGGTCCCATAGGAGACCTTTTGCTAAACGAGATACCTGTTCACAGTAATATGCTAACCAGCAAATTCGACTTCCGAGTTTTATTCCGGCTTTGGAAACTTATGCGTGAACGACAAGTTGACGCAATCGTGACCGTTGGTGCAGGAGACAAGATGTTCTGGGGTCGACTGGCGGCGCGACTTGCTGGAGTGAAAGTTGTAATCTCTGCACTGCACAGCACGGGCTGGCCCGATTCAATTGGTCGCTTGAATCAACTGCTAACTCCGCTCACCGACGCATTTGTAGGCGTAGCACAGGCTCACACCACGCATCTTGTTGAAAAGGAAGGGTTCCCAGCAGATAAGGTCCATACCATCTTTAACGGCGTCGACACGAATCGTTTTCGACCTGGGGAAAAGCGAGCCGTGCGCGAGGAACTCGGCTTGCCGTTTGACGCTAAAGTGGTTGCCATCTTGGCCGCATTGCGCCCCGAGAAGAATCACGCGCTCTTTCTCGAGGGAGCTGTTGAGATTCTGCGTGCCGAACCTCGCGCACAGTTTCTCGTGATCGGTGACGGCTATTTGCGTGAACAGCTAGAACGGAAGGCCGAGACGCTTGGAATTTCAGAGGTCACTCATTTTCTTGGATCGCGTTCCGATGTTGAGCGAGTGCTCCAGGCTGTTGATGTGGTCGCTCTTACATCGCACAACGAGGCTAGCCCCGTTTCGATACTTGAAGCTCTCAGTTGTGGTGTGCCGGTGGTATCCGCTGATGTTGGATCCGTGGGCGAGACGGTCTTAGATGGAATAACAGGCAGACTCTTCCCGTCCGGAGATCTACATGGCTTCGTTTCCAGCACACTCGACCTGCTTGGCGATGACAACTTGCGGAGTGCCCTAGGGGATACCGGGCGGAAACGGACTATGGAGCGCTGGTCGCTGGATAGTATGGTCCAAGGGTATGAGACTCTGATTTGCTCGCTGGTAGAGCGACACCGACTACCCTGTCGGCAGTTGGCTAGCTAGGATAGAGAGTTTAGGCTGGAAGCTACTCCCCTACACGGTGGCTACGCCCTCCGGGACTTTATCGATAAAACCACAGATCGCCTGTTGCCATCTTTGAATTGACAACGACTTAATCCATGTTAACCGAAACGCTCTTAACACTGACCGCAAGAATTATTAGTGGTGTGAGCGTGCGCTGGGTGGACTCGCAGCCGGATACCTGCCAGCGAGTTTATTTTGCCAATCATACCAGCCATTTGGACGTGGTGCTGGTTTGGTCCTCGTTGCCTGCGGACGTTCGGCGTCTGACTCGTCCAATTGCAGCCAAAGATTATTGGGAAGGTGGATCAATTCGTCGCCATCTGGCGAAAGTCTTTAACGCCATGCTGATTGACCGAAAAGAAATCAAGGTTCATCAAAGTCCTGTTGATATGATGTTAAGAGAAATTGGCAAGACACATTCATTGATTCTGTTCCCTGAAGGAGGCCGAAGTCCCGGCGAAGAGGTAGGAGAATTCAAAAGTGGCTTATATTATCTTGGAAAGAAAAGGCCCGACCTGGAATTAATCCCTGTGTACATCAACAACATGAATCGCATACTGCCAAGGGGAGAATTCTTGCCCGTGCCACTCCTGTCGTCCCTCACATTCGGCCCACCGATCTGGCTCGAGGCAGGTGAACCGAAGCTGGATTTCTTAGCTCGCGCACGGGACGCAGTCCTCAGTCTGAAGGAAAGTTGAACATGAGAGACTGGGCATTACTAGGCACCGTTTTGGCTTTACTATCCCTGGCTACTTTAGGAGGGCAATGGTTAAAACGTCAAACAAAAATGGGGCTGGATGAGGAAGCCGTTTATGCTTTCAACAGCCGCATCCAGGCTTGGTGGTTCTTTTCTATCGTATTGGGGATTTCTTTTTTCCATCCAATTCTGACTGTTGTGTTGTTTGGAATGCTCGCTTTCTGGGCATTGCGTGAGTACATCACGCTGACTCCTACAACTATGGGCGATCATCGAGCACTTTTCTGGGTATTCTTTCTGTTTACGCCCGCACAATTTGTACTTGTAGGGTTCAACATGTACTCTCTCTATAGCGTGCTCATACCCGTGTATGCTTTCTTGTTCATCGCGGCACGAGCGGCCGTATCGGGAGACTACCGTCGCTTCCTGGAACGTATTGCCAAAATTCAATTTGGCCTTTTTGTGTGTGTTTATTGTTTGAGTTTTGTACCTGCATTATTGTTTCTCAAGTGTCAGAGCACCGAGGGAGACGAATCGGCCAACGCACGTCTCCTGTTCTTCTTCATCACAATGGTCTTGTTTTCTGAGTTGGCACAGTTCGTTTGCAGCAGGCTGTTCGGCAAGCACCTTATTGCAGAAGCTATCGATGAGACACGCACGTGGGAAGGCCTCCTGGGAGGGGCGGGGGCCACGGCTCTGTTGGGATCCATCTTATTCTGGGCAACCCCTTTTAAGAATCTCTGGCAGGTCGCCACAATGGCGATCTTGATCGCATTCATGTCCTCTGCTGGAGCCATAACCATGGCTGCAATTCGACGCGATCGGGGAGAGGTGCGATCAGGGACTTTAATCGAAGGCCACGGGGGAGTGCTCAGTCGCATAGATGCGGTTTGCTTTGCTGCACCCGTGTTCTATCACGTGACGCTCGTCTTTTTTGGAAGAGCAGCAGGCTAGCACAAGTCCTCAACCGAGCCACAACACCGTAAATGGCCAAAAAACATCAGGGCAAAGCCACGATTTCCTCTCCAGAAATAGTCGACAGAGATTCCAGAATTACAGGATCAGTCGACTCTGTGAGAAAGTGCACCGAACCGTCTGCCATACCTAGATTGACTCCCTCGCTGTGCAAACTACCAGCACTGGAAAAACTGGCCAATTGAGAACGACGGGGCTCTGCAATCACGCCCGGCCATTGATACTTGTTAATGCCATTTGCACCCACGTCGATACCCATCATCACCCAACCACGGAAACCCCACGCATTTCCAAACCCGTTGTAAACGTCACGTAATGTTTCAGCGAGTGCGATCGTGTTTGAAAGACCGTCTGTCACATCTTTATCTCGATAATTGGTGTTCTCACCAAACAACCGGCGATCTTCGTCTAGTTGTCGAATCCAGGGTTTACATTCGTAACTGCCATATGCAGAAAAATCGTAATTTGTTTTACCTAGTCCAGCTAGAAAACGTGGATCTCCAATATCTGAGGGGCAGGTGAAGATTGCCAATTCCTGTGCGACAAGACTGGCATTGCCACTCGAATTCGCATCACCGATCAACTTACCCCTCGTCTTCGTAGGTGGACAGCACACTTCGTTGCCGGAAACATTATTCGCTGCCGGGTGGCGTTGATCAAACTGATCGTAAATCGTCTGATTATCAAGATGAGGCAGCAGAAACAACAGACCGTTCCAATTGCGAATCTCCAGCGAACCATTCTGTTGAGGAGCCTGGCACCAGCCATAATCTCTACCTGCAAACGGAAATCGACCATGCGTTGCATGGTAGTTTTGCACTGCCAAGCCGATTTGCTTTAACTGGCTGATACACTGAGCCCGACGTGCCGCTTCTCGGGCGGCCTGGATCGCCGGGAGTAAGAGTGCGATAAGTACACCAATGATCGCTATCACGACCAGAAGTTCCACCAAGGTAAATCCAAGGGAAGGCCGATTTGATCTAGATTTCAAAGGGAGATGCACGGCAAATTATTCTCTGAGAAGACACCTTCGAGGTACTCCTTTAGGATAGCTTGCCCGAGTGCAACTGTCGAATTATGACCAGATTACGCAGATATTAGGGGACCACGTCTGGAGACTTGGGCTCCCGAAGCCCACAGCAGACAAGTCCCGAAACTGCCAGAACGGCGGCAGTCAGCGCAAACGTCGTCCCGATGCCGAAGTGCGTTACCCCATACTCTGCTGACCGCGGGCCTATGGTGGCAACCATCCAAGCGCCTCCCATCATCAAACTCGATGCGAAGTTCGCTCGATGAGGCAACAAGTGCTGAGCCATCGCAATCGTGACAGGCATCATCGCGGCGAATCCTACACCGGCCAACACAGCCAAAAGATAGCTCATCTGAATGCCTACGTGTGGAAATAATGCCACCAGAGGTGTGAAGCAAAGGGGGACCCACACAAGTGGCCATTTCTCGCGTCCTGGGATGACAAACGTTCCGCCTAGCAACCCTCCCACACCCATACCAAGGATCATGCAGGCATTGAGGTTGCCTACAATCGGAGCAGCTTCTTTGGCAATCGCTTCTGCACTCCATTGGGGGTGCTCGACCAAAACTGCCTGTTCAGTCCAGCGCACAAATAAGTAAATGAGAGAGGTGTTGATACAATAGCGCATCGCAGACGCGGCATACAAGATAATTACATTTGCCCAATTGCCACGCAATAGTCTTAGGTCTGCAGCGTGCCATTGGTGTTGCCTTATTGGTTCCAAATTCAAGAGTTGACGATGCAAAAGCATCGCGAAGAACAAAATGGGAATCACAATGAAGGGCAAAGTCATAAATCCACCACTGGCAGAAAGCCAGCGGGGCCATACGAAGGAACCGGCCACGCCACCAAACATGCCCGCCACAAAGAATACAGCAGTGGCTGAATTACGTCGATGATAATGAAGCTGAGCTACTGTCGTGGCCGCGACAGGGTGAAAAATGCCTGCTCCGATCATTCCCATAATATAAATCGAAGATACTGCGATCGCATTAGTTGAAAGCCCTATCATTCCAAAACTGATTCCCGCAACGGCAAGCCCTAAGACGGTCAGGAACCTGGTCCGCAGTCGGTCGCTAATCAAAGCACAAACAGGTTGAGCCAATCCAGAAGCAAACGATCCGAGCCCTAATAACCAGGCAGCCTGGGAATGGCTCAAGCCACTACGGACTTCAACGAGACCTAAACTCGAGGGGAGTAAAGTCGCTAGGAAATCGACCACAAAATGGGCTGCCGCCAACGCGATGAACGCATATCCAATTCTTTGAAGAAAGCTGGGGCGAGTTTCAAGTTCTAATACGACTCCATGGCTCATCGTGTACTCTATTTCTCCATTCCAGTGTCGCAACGCGGCACACGTCTCAAACGGCTCAATTCTCCATTCAACCCTTAGCGATGGTAGACCAGCAATAATCAAGTGAGGTTCGGTGGATTACCTGCTTACCAGCCTATTCCCTTCGTCTTGGTCTGGAGCCGACACAAGTACATATCGGCAGTCATATAAAGCACGGAGCCATCCTCACCCCAACAACAATTGGAGGTCGCCTCACCTGTATCGATACGTCCTAACAATTCACCTCGGGGTGAGATTACATGCACTCCACCTGGACCCGTAGCAAACAGATTACCCATAACATCCACGGTCATTCCATCGGGAGATCCTTTCCGCTTGCCATACTCGCTGCTGGCATCATAGAAAACCCGGCTATTGCTGAGAGTGCCGTCGTTATTCACGTCGAAAGCACGAATAATTGGAGCATTGGAATCGCTCTGTGCCACGTAGAGAGTTTTCTCGTCGGGCGAGAAAGCGATGCCATTGGGTCGCGTCATTTCCTTGGTGAGAAGCGATACCTTTCCCGACTTCGCAATCCGAAACACACCACATCCCCCGTAACCTCTTCGCTCATCGGGTTTCCGATCCGGCAGACCGTAAGGTGGATCGGTAAAGTAGACGTCGCCATTCGATCGACATACGATATCGTTCGGACTATTGAACCATTTACTTTGCCAGTTGTCGGCCAGGGTGCGCTTTCCTCGTCCCCATTCCATAATACTCACTCGACGATCGCCATGCTCGCAGCTAACCAATCGTCCTTCCCGGTCGAGCGTCAATCCGTTACTTCCTGGCTCGCTGCTGTAGGTCCCCACTCCCGTATAGCCCGATGGTTTAAGAAAAGTTGAGATTCCTTTCCCAAGTTCCCACTTAAATACCGTGTTCTGTGGGACGTCGGAGAAGAGCAGATATCCACCCTCGCGTGGAACCCACACCGGTCCTTCCGACCATTCAAACCCAGATGCCAACACTTCGATGCGGACATCCGGAGTTACCAATTCGTCCAGTCGCGGATCATTGCGGACGATTTCTCCAATGCTGGGAAAGTTTTCTGAGTCTTGAGCAGTGAGAGATAGAGACATAAAAAAGACCAGCAACAGAATCAGAAAGTTAGCTTGCATAGAATTATCCAATCAGACTCAAACACATCATCCGGAGCTACTATCATGCAGATCGGAGATCAGACGGTGAGGCCTATTATACGTTTCTTGGGGTAGTTCGCTACGACTGATTTGGCATTTCCAACGCAAGAGAAATTGTGAGACTACTCAAACTTCATACACTTGATATGTGCCTCAGCGGCATCTGCGAGGACATCTGTGAACATTCGGTCAGGATTGCCAAATACTGCACTACTGATCCCTCGATCGATCGCCCGCGTAGCTAACAATGTTTGCATCGGAGTCGGTGGAAAATAGAGCTCCATATAAACGAGACGCACACCCTCGCTGTCTTCATGCATTAGTCTCTGAAAATACTGCTTGACAAGATTCCCCTGGCGAGCCAGCACCGCCCCTTTTACAGCCACTCGCAACTCTTTCCACTCTGCGGGAGACATTTCCTGTTTCCAGGCCATAACTTGCCGGTGCATCGCTTTGAGCTGGCTTGCTGCCGCACAAGCAATGTTCTCTTGTATCAAAGGCAACATGTGTCGCGTGAATGATCGCAACTCACCAGAAGTGAAACTCTGCTGTTGAATGATCTTGTCGAGGAACTGCTTTGATTCTGTCAGAATTGATTTCTGTCTTTCGAGGTCGGCTCCACTGAGGCCAATCTGCTTGATGTTATTCTCGACGATTTCAAGTTCTGCTCTATAATTCTGCAATTGTTCGAGTCGCTGGGTATCAAAATTCCCGACACCATGTGGTTCGAGCATGAGGTAAATTGCGACTGGGACATGTGCAAATGTTTTGAAAACTTGATAATCAGGCAAAATGACTTGGGTAGAAACTTCAGTTTTATTTCGAATCAAAACGAGTTGCCCGTCCCGCAGCAAGATAATGGGGCCACCCGTGTCCAGATTAAGCTTGTTAGCAGTCGCGTGGGCGGTGATAAAAGCACTGTCCAAATTCAAGAGCAGCAAATTAGTCTGTTGGCCAATCTCATCGGAGTACATGGGCATGGCCGACATCAGAACTATAACACCTGTCAAAAATGCTCGTCTCATCTTGATTTCCCGATTGGTCTGGGACTTAAAAGGGTACAATGTGCCCTTGAATTCTAGCAAACGCTACTGCGAACTCATTATAAAGTTCTTAGAATGTGATGCCACGAAGGCCGCGATCTCCTGAGTAGTAGTAGGTAGTCTTATTTGACGGGTCAACTCAGGATTGTGACAATGTCAAAAGCAGTTCTTTTGTAGTCTGCTGGTTTTATTTTCAGCTTGCCATGGCTAGATTCCTCAATTCTCATATCAGGAAGTAGCGAGATATGAACGTTCCCAAAAATGCAAATCCCGATTTTTCCATCAATGATCTGATCGCACATCGCTGGAGTCCTTATGAATTTGCCGACAAGTCCGTGTCCGAGGATGATCTGCGTTCGCTGTTCGAGGCCGCTCGTTGGGCCGCCTCGTCCTATAATGAACAACCCTGGAGCTATATTGTGGCTACGAAGTCGGACAAACAGGCATTCGCGCGATTGCTATCCTGTCTGGTTGAGGGAAATCAAGGTTGGGCGGAGGCCGCACCGGTGTTGGCCTTGGGCTGTACCAGCCTAAAGTTTTCTCGCAATGACAAGCCCAATGCAGCCGCTGTCCATGATCTTGGGCTGGCGAGTGCCAATCTAACGATAGAGGCGACTGCCCGTGGTTTGTACGTGCACCAGATGATCGGAATTCTTCCAGATAAGGCCCGCGAACTCTACTCGATTCCCGAAGATGTGCAACCGACCACAGCTTTGGCTATAGGCTATGCTGCTGATCCCGCCTCACTCTCGAAAAAGTATAAAGATAGGGATACCTCAGAACGACAGCGGAAGCCTTTGACCGATTTTGTCTTTGGCGAATCCTGGGGAACCGCTTCTAGCCTTGTGGAGAATGATTGACCGACAATTACCATTCTTAAGCAATTCGTAGTGCCGCACGCACTTTCCGGATCGCTTCTTCCACCTTACAAGTTCGGTCGGCGACGCAAATACTCGCTCCTTGGCTTACCAGCCTGTCTATGCGACGTTGTGCAGAGATGACCGTGCTGTGGCTACGACGGCCAAAGTACTCGCTGATTTCCCCCAGTGCGGAGCTTGTGAGATTACAAGCTAGCCACATCGCCACCATGCGGGGCTCAGCTATCGAACGAGTCTTGCTCTTGGATTTAAGACTTCCAGGTTCAACGTGGAATACCTCACAGACGGCCTGCTGGATATCAGAGAGTCGTACCGAGGGAGTAATCTGCTGGACGTATTCTGCCAAAACGGTGCGAGCCAGGTCCACAGTTAGCGGCTTGCCCAAGGCTTCGCTGGTGACGATCAGACGGTTGATCGCTCCTCGCAGTTGACGTGCACTGCCAGCAATCTGATTGGCTATCATCGAAGCGACTTCTCCGTCGATCGACATGCCGATGATTGGGTGCATTTGGGCGAGAAATTGTCTTACCAATCCCAGTCGAGTGGCATAGTCGGGTAATTCAAGGGGGATCGCTAATCCGCCCGAGATCTTAGTGACTAACTCTGGGCTCACTTTTTTCAGTTCTGCAGGAGTACCGGTACAGGCAAGTATGACCTGTTTGCCACGCTCCTGCAGGGAATCAATGGTGACGAGAAGTTCTTCCAACGTTGCCCGCTTGCCGATAAGGAACTGAATATCATCGATTAGCAGAACATCCACGGAGCGGTACTTGTGACGGAAACTTGGAGAAGTACGCCCATTGAGTGCTTCGAGAAATTCGCTGGTGAACTGCTCGGCTGTCAGTCGCACAGCTCGAATCTGGGGATTATTATTTCGTACTTCTTGTATGATTGAGTATTGCAGATGGGTTTTACCCGATCCTGGAGGACCATGAAGTAGCAACGGTCCGTAGTGGCCAAGTCGGCTGGCAACCATTTTCGCTGTACGGAAAGCCAATTCGTTACAGGGTCCCGTGACAAATGCCGAAAAAGTGGATTTGGAGGGTTTCGTAGGAGCCACTTTGTTCCGTTGCGGTGTCTTCTCAGCACGCCCAGCTGTATGCTCCGCTTTCAGTTCTTTGCTCTTGGAGTGAGCAGAGCAGTTGGACACCGCAGAAGTGTGTCGATCAACGGTACTTTGATCTTCTTCGAATAGCCTTTGTTGCATCTGACTCGGTGGGTCGCCATTCGACCCAGCAGAAGTTGCCGGTCGAACAAAGTACTCTACGGAGAACTGTTTCCCTGCGACCAATGCCCCACCTTCCACCAAATGAGGATGCAATCTACGGCGGAGGAACTGCACTTCGAAAGATGTGGAGCAACCGATACGCAGTGTATTGGCGGAAAACTCCATCGTTGTCTGTGGGCCCAACCACAGATCATAACGCTCTCTTCCGAGTCGGTTTACCAAATCAATGCGCAACGCGGACAGCCTGTCCGAACCTTCCATGATCACTTCCTGTATGGCTCTAATGCCCAATGAGAACCACGAACAAGTCGAAACTCTTCACTCTCTTCGCCTCGGACCGATTCCGATGCAATACCCGGAGGCGAATGCGGTGCATGTTTCCTCCCACGCGAAGGGCCAATTCTAAGAGTGCTAGCACCCAGCTGGAAGGACTTGACACCGCTTCGAAAGTTGTCCCAAAGCCATTTTTTGAGGAACTGCTAAATTTTGCCATTTCTGCGCTCCTTGTTCGGAGAAAAAATTTTTCCCTTGCCTAGGAAGTGGTGTGGAAAATCTGTTCGCTCCATTCGACTTTGGTCCGATCGCAAAATTCTTGCCCCACAGAACTCGGGAAATCAGCCAAAATCTCATGTAGCGACGCTAGAGCGCTCGCCGGAGAAGACAGACCACAAAATCATGGGGCACTAGAACAATTGTTCACGCAAATAGTGCGAGCAAGTTTCTAATTCACCCACGGTACATAGAAATTAGCCTAAGCCCACTCGGTGAGAATGTGCCTAGCGCTTTTCACCGACCGGCAATCCTCGCGTAGACGGTGCGGGTATCCCAAAGAGAAAATCCCGCGCGGAGATACATCGCCTTGGCTGGGTCATTCTGGGTGTCCACAGCCAAAACCAAGCGTTCGGCGTTGCCGACGGCAGCATGGCTGATTGCGTGGCGGAGTATCTCGTCACCGAATGATCGACCTCTCGCCTTTGGAATCACCCCCATGTAAACAAGTTCGACCACTCTGCCGCCATCGTGCTCGGCAAGAATTAACACACCTACATCCCTGCAATCCCATTGAACCAGGAACCAGTTTTCGCCCTTGTAATCTCCCTGGGCCCGATAACTGGCAATCACGTCAGCAGGGTCTCTTAGATCATTCAATTGCGGACAGTCGAGCGTACCCTTATAAGTCTCCATAAGCACGGAATGCAGACGACCTGGTTGATCAGCGGCATAGGGTTCAAAAAGAAGCTTGTTGGCTAAGCAGTGCTCATCCGGACGAGGATTCTCCAATGCAAGATAGTCCAGTTCTACAAGTCTATGAAATCCAGCTAGGGCAAGCAGTTCAGGTGCAATTACCGCCTGAGTGCCTATCACCATTTGTGCCAGTGGTACGCGCCATTGTTTGAGAATACTGTCCACGGCTCGCATCAATGCCGTGGCAGCAGGTGAACCGAAATCGGGGGGCCAAAGAATCGCCGTATTCCCTGAGGCACGTTGGATCCAGGTAGCGGCTACGATCTTGTTTTGTTGCCTGGCGATCAGTAGCCCTCCCAACGCGGTTGCATCTTGCCCACGTAGTTGCTCAAGCGTGGCAACCAAGGCATCTTGCTGGTCCGTGGACACTCCGCGGTGCAAACATTGTAATGCTTCTTTACTATCGATAAGGGGGCAGGGGAGAATCTCAAGTTCACTCATAAACACAGCATAGTGCATGAAGCTGTCACTTGTTACCGCTGCTCGAATGAAATGCTAGTATCTCTCGAGATTGTCAAGATTCTTAATCTGTGCTTCCGGCACACGGCTACGGGGAAAGAACCGATTGATTGATTCCTGTAACTCTTTTTTGGCTGCCAGTTGTTTGGCTGCCGTTTCTTCCTGGGCTTTCTTGGCAGCTTCCTCAGCACTTAGGACGGGTTCTGGAGGAGACTTCACTTCAGGTATTGGAGGGAGTTGCACAGGGAGGGGACTCGTCGCGCTCGGCGATTGAAGCTGAAAATCGACTGTAAAACTATCATGCGGCGAGCTCGACCAGAGCACTGCTGATGGACGTGTGCGTAATTCACTCATCACATCGCTGCCACGTTTAATTTGAAACAGTTGCTCGCCAGCCACTAAACTAGCTTGCGGTTGAAGTCCATAACGGTGCATGGCCAGCATCACGATCTGGCTGGTGTCACCCGTATTGCCTTTAAATGTTATTTTTTGCACCCGGCCCGAGGGGTCAAAAAAGTAAGTCAAGGACCCTGCGATGTCTGTGAGTTGTGTTCCAGTGACCAATGGAATTCGCACACCATACAATCCCAATTCAGAGAGAGCAGTCGATTTGCGAGCCCAATGTTGGTAGACCCATTCTTTGGTCACGTCGAAACGAAACACCTCTTCGAGCGAGATACTTTGGATCCCTTCCAAGGGAGTTTGAACCGGATATAACTCGGCACCCGGTCCCCGCGGTGGAGTCACCGTACGGCGCGCATCAGCTGGGCTCGGCGAAGCTTGACTCGGGGACTCGTCAGAGGTTGTATCCGTCGATTTCCAGAGGTCGGATATCCCCTGGGTGCCATTTGATTTGACGTAAGGAATTGCAACTGCTGCCCCTACTAGTAGGGGAACGCCTAAGACACGGGAAAACATTTGAGCCAGACCTCAAAAAAGGGGATTCGATCGTAACGCGAGTGGCTTGACTCGGCAAAGGAATCCGTTCCCATAGATATTCATCGACAAATCGGGGACTTCACCTCGCGCAATGCGAGCACTGCCATCTAGTCTTCTTGACGTGAGTCGTGCGAGTTATCCAATCAATCGATTCATTCGTCGCGAGTCGTAACCATTGCTGGTAGAATCCATCTCTAAACCATTACCCAAGATTCCGAAGAGGAAAAGTTGACCGACTTTGCCGATTTTCAGTGGTTGGTGCAAGACGAGGCAAGAAGCTGGCTGGCCGAGGCTGGCTGCTGGAATCTTTCAGCAGCTAGTCTCGTCAAAAAGCTCAAAAAGTCGCTTTCTTCGGAACGCGCTCGCCTGATCGCGGAGCAGTTGAGCCTGCGAGAGAAAGCGGTTGAAAAGTTTGGTCCACTTTCTCAAGAGATGTTCTTCTCAGATCGTGCCTTACAGCAGGCCACGGATCTGGCAGTCGCACGGCACAAGGCTAGCCGTTTCACTGCAGATATTGAAGTTCACGACTACTGTTGTGGCATCGGGGGTGATCTACTGGCTCTCGCTCGGCGAGGTCCGGTACTTGGTCTCGATCAGGATCCAGTAATAACGCTTTTTGCCGAGGCGAATCTCCGTGCGTGTCAACTCGAGTCTTCTGCCAAGATGATCAATGGAGTCGCCGAGGAACATTCTCCGCAGGACCAAGCTTTTTGGCACATTGATCCAGACCGACGAGTGAATGACCGTCGCTCGACACGACCTGAGTGGCATTCGCCCAGTGAAAAGACCATCAACGAATGGCTCACAAATGCGCCGAACGGGGCAATCAAGTATGCCCCTGCTGCCAAACTCAAACTCGATTGGCAGCAAAGGGCCGAATTAGAATGGATATCCCGTGGCCGATCTTGCCGTCAATTGGTCGCCTGGTTTGGCTGCCTGGCAGAGGCACGTGGAATGCGACGAGCGACTGCGGTCGAAGAATATGGAACCGAGCTGAGGGTGTCTTCCTATTTGGGTGACCCACATATGCAGGCACCGACTGCGAAGAAAATAGGGGATTATGTTTTTGATACCGATCCAGCGATTAGGGCCGCAAACTTGACTGATTCACTGTCGACGAGCCTCGGATGTGAGTCGGTTTCTCCTAACGGCTATCTTACAAAAGATTCTCCAGTAGATCATTCACTCATTAGCTGCTTTCAAGTTAATGACGTCCATCCTTTTCGTGTTCCGAAACTCTCCAAACACCTCCAATCTCTTGGAATCGGTCAGTTGGAGATTAAGACGCGGGGAGTTTCCGTGAATCCAGACGTTTTGCGGAAGCAACTTAAGCTCACAGGAGAGCTAACCGCCACACTACTGATCACGCGCCAAGGGAAGAAGGAAATTGCCATCGTGGCTCGTCGCTGTGATTAGCAAGGGTTAACAGATCAATGTCTCACCAAGTAGAATCAACCAGTTAGCAGACCTCGCCGGAAGGCGGAATTTAACCCTCGCCTTCCGGCGAGAGCTCTTAAGAATACTCACATGCGGAGTCCCTTGTGAAACTCGCCTTTAGCTCGAACGCCTACATGCAATTCTCCATAGAGGAGACCATACGTCGCATCGCTGCGATTGGTTATCGCGGAATTGAACTGCTGGCTGATGTACCTCATGCCTGGCCGGCGGGCTTGTTGCCGGAACGACGAGAATCAATTCGCCGGGCACTCTCGGATCACAAGCTCACAATCTCTAACATTAATGCCTTCATGATGAACGCTGTCGGCGATCCACGTCAGCCCTATTGGCATCCGGGTTGGACGGATCCCGATCCCCACTACCGAGCAATACGTCGTGAACATACGAAACGAGCACTGCAGTTGGCGGCAGATCTTAAAGCGCCGCACATTACGACCGAACCGGGGGGATTTCTTGCTCCAGGGCAATCTCGCCAGCAGGCCGCCGATATTTTTTATGAAGAACTGATGCCTTGCGTCGAATTGTCCGCAAAGCTCGACGTAGAACTGTTGATCGAACCTGAGCCAGAATTGTTCATCGAGCGATTTGATCAATACCTGGAATTTGTCGAGAGAGTTGACTCAGTGAGCGTCGGATTGAATTTCGATGTGGGGCATGCCTACTGCGTGAGTGAGGAGCCAGAAGTGTGGGTTCCCAAGATGGTCAGGCACACTCGTCACTATCACTTGGAGGACATCGCCGCGACGCGTGTCCATCAACACCTGATCCCGGGTCACGGCGCGATCGACTTTCCTGCGACTCTACAGGCAATTGCCGAAACTGGTTATCAGGGTTGGCTCACCGTAGAGCTCTATCCCTACATCGATGCCCCCGACGAAGCGGCCCAAGAAGCACACAACTTTCTGAGCCATTCGATGCAATCCCTGGGTATCGCGGAGAGCGCCCCGTAATGGAAACTCGTGGTATTGAATGGCTGGCGTGGTGGCAACTGTTGCGCTTCGCTAACGTTTTTACTGCTATTTCCAACGTCATCGCTGGATTTCTACTCGTTCAGCAGCAGTGGCATCCCATAGGACCACTTTTCTTGCTGATCTTATCATCGGTTTGCCTCTACGAATCAGGCATGGTACTCAACGACGTACTTGATGCCGAGTTGGATGCCATCGAGCGGCCCGAGCGACCGATACCGTCGGGACGAATCAAGAGGGAACATGCATATCTCGCAGGGTTATTTCTTCTCGGAATGGGTAACTTGGCTGCGTTCTTCGCCAGCATGTTGAGTGGTCAGTATTTGTCGATTATGTTCGCTTTAGCATTGTCTTGGAAAATATGGAGTTACAACGCTTGGGAAAAATCGACAGAATGGGGACCTCTGGCCATGAGTACCTGCAGGGGACTCAATGTACTGTTAGGGGCTAGCATCGCGGCTTCGCTTCTTGAAGCAGTGACGATGGCTGGTTTCTTAGTCGGGGCAGTTTGCTTCCACACTTATGGTCTTACTCTTATCTCCCGCAGTGAAGCGCATTTAATTAGAAGAACTGAGATCACTACCGGTATTGCAGTTGTCTTCGGAAGCCTTGCATGGATTGTGGCACTACCGCTTGCAATGAGGGACCAGAGAATATCAACAGTCGCCTGGCTCATAATCTGTGTTGTGCTGCTAATCATCGAATTAACGTTGGCCAAGCGATTGTTGTCAAATCCGAGCCGGAATGTCATAAGGCACACTGTCGGAGCACTCATCATGCTATTTATTCCCTTGGATGCGGCAGCCTCTTTATTAGCGGCAGGCTGGCCTGCGGGACTGGGCGTCCTGCTACTCCTCGTGCCTATACGCGTTCTTTCCCGTTGGACTGGTCAAACTTGAGTGTACAATCAAACCTGTAAAATGAGATTCACAGGTGGAGATTCTCGCGACATGTATCTTGGTTACAACACAAATGGCCTGGCACACCACAGCCTTCCCGCAGCCATCGAACTCTTGGCAGAGATCGGGTATCGAAGTGTAGCCATTACCATCGATCACGCGGCTCTGAATCCTTACGGTCCCCATTTTGAGACCGAATTATGTGAAATCAGTAACCTGCTGGCCGACCACAATCTGCGTTCGACCATCGAAACGGGCGCACGCTATTTGCTGGACCCTCACCACAAACATCAACCCACGCTGCTCTGTTCTAAAGGGGAGGGGAGACCACGGCGGGTAGAATTTCTAAGACATGCGATTGACATCGCGGCAGCCTTGAGAAGCGATTGCGTCTCGCTCTGGTCGGGCACCTTACCAGCGGGCGATTCGCCCACAGACGGCATGGCGCACCTCGCTGAAAGCCTCCACCCAGTACTCGATTACGCCGGTCGCCATGGAGTTCGGCTGGGGTTTGAACCCGAGCCAGGAATGTTGGTCGACACTATGGATCGATTTGCCAACTTGCTTGGTTTGATCGATTCGCCATTCCTTAAGCTGACCCTCGACGTGGGGCACGTTCATTGCCTCGAAGACTGCTCGATTCCAAATGTCATTGTCGAATGGCATGAAAGGATCGTCAACATTCATATTGAAGACATGTGTCGCGGTGTCCACGAGCACTTGATGTTCGGAGACGGAGAGATCGATTTTCCCCCGGTCCTCGCTGCCCTCAAAGAAGTTGACTATGATGGGCCAGTGCATGTTGAGCTTAGTCGTCACAGCCATTTGGGGCCTCTCGCAGCGCATAAGGCATATGATTTTCTCAATCCGCTGATCGACTCAATTTGGTAACCTGGATACTTTGTGACTTATGTCTGAATTCGTCGTGCTACTTTCCGTGCCGGGGCTGCGTCAGCAAGATCTGGTTCACATGCCCCGGCTTCGTGCACTCACTGCCGAGGGTGACTGCGCAGAATTAGTGCCGAGTTTTCCTGGGGTAACCTGTTGCGTTCAAGCCAATATGACAACGGGCTTACCTCCCAACGAACATGGTGTCGTGGCAAATGGGTTCTACTTTCGCGAGGAAGAACGTTGTGAAATGTGGATTGCGCCCAATAGTTGCATTCAGCGACCCCAACTCTGGGACATCATGCACGAGCACGACCCCAGCCTAAAGTCCGCCGCCTGGTTTCCCTTGCATAGCGTGGGAAGCGGAGCAGATGTCGTTTGCTGGCCGGCACCAAAACACAACCCCGATGGGAGTGAGTCGCTCTGGTGCTACTCAAAGCCCGAACCGCTGTATGCGGAACTCTTGGAATCGCTCGGTCATTTTCCCCTACAAAATTTTTGGGGACCCTTTGCCAATATTAAATCGACCGAATGGATAGTCACCTCCGCGATCACAGCCGCCGAGCGATTCCGTCCCAATTTGTTCTACGCCTATCTTGCGCATCTCGACTACGCCGCTCAAAAAGAAGGGCCTGACAGTCACGCGGCTATTCGGGCGCTCGGAGAACTCGACGAGCAAATCGGCCGGCTGGTTGATGGATTTTCGCGTGCCTACCTCGGAACTGAGCTTCTGTGGCTTGTGGCCAGCGAATACGTGATTACTCCCGTCGACCATGTGATCTATCCCAACCGATTGCTCAGAGAAGCAGGACTTTTAAGCGTGAAACTTGAAGAGGGCCGGGAGCAGCTCGACTTCACTTCTAGTAGCGCCTGGGCGATGGTCGATCACCAGTTTTCACATATCTTCGTCAGGGATCACGACCCGCAAGTCTGTGAGCAGGTTTTTAATCTGTTTTCCACTAAAGCTGGCATAGCCGAAGTGTTGCGTCATGACGAACTGGATGTATACGATCTGAATCATCCCTTATCCGGGAACTTGGTGCTCATCTCTGAGCCCAACAGTTGGCAGGCATACTATTGGTGGCTCGATGACGAACTCGCACCAGTATTCGCACGCACGGTCGATATCCACCGCAAGCCAGGATACGATCCCGTGGAGATGTATTGGGAACAGGCAGCCAAAGGCATCCCACTCGATGCCACGTTGGTAAAAGGTTCCCATGGAGCCCCTGCGAAAACTTCTGAGCAGCGTGGAGTACTCTTATCTTCTCAACGAGGCGTCTTCGTCGAGCGACCCTTGGCCGATACCGACGTAGCCGACATCGTGCTGCGGCAGTTTGGTATTTGAGCTAGCAGAACCCCGCTAAAACGGGTGATTTGGGTAAGCTATTTCTGCTGTGCCGCTTGAACCGAATGTTCGCTTCAGTGCGTCCGATATCTCTTGATGAGTGCTCCCCCAGAGAGCGCTCCCTTAAGACCCTTCTTGACCCTTGCCGGGATTCTGTCATGAAACATTCATTGATCTGCTTTTTATGTGCCCTCATTAGTGCTCCTATAATTTCCACCTTCGCACAGGCTGCCCGCCCAGTCGTGCCAGGGACGGGGACTCGCATCGACTATGTCGGTGACGATTTTGAAGACCCCGAGTGGGACTTTGTCCATAAGTTTCCCAAGAGCTCTCGTGAGCAGGACCATCAACTACGATCGCCAACGGGTTATTCAACCAACGGTCGTTGGGTGGAAGGTCCTGAACGCGGCCAGCCTGACTACATGCAGATCGTGCCGACACCTGCTGGGGGTCTCAAAGGGAGCAAGCACTCGCTCCTCTTACGCACGCTGAATTCCGGAATTCCAGGGTTCAATACCCATAATACTGAGCAAGACGATTTTGTGGCGAATAGCCTGGCACGCATCGGTACCATTCCAGTGAGCGAAATCCCAAGTGCGGTTGCACGGATCTATCTTCCGCCTGTGGAAGAATGGGAAAACCGCTCGGGTCCCCACTTTGGGTTCCGTCTAAGTACCCAGACGACAACGACTTCCACGAAGAGTGCCGGCTTTTTTGGCTCACGTACCGTGACCGAATCTGAGCCATATTGGCCCGGCATATGGATTCACTTCCGCAGCAAGGGGAGTAAAGGTGCCAAAGAAGATTACGCATTTTTGACCTATCGGGGTGACACACGCGGTAATGACGTGAAGTGTAAAGATATTCCTGTCGAGCAATTCGGCTGGTGGACTATGGGCATGTCCGTTACCCCTGATGGCATGATTCATTATTACGCCAAGCCAGGTGTCGAAGACCTCACCCAGGCGGACTACATTACTTCACAGTTCCCGTACGGTTTCTCTGCCCAACGGTTCCGCACTTACTTTTTTGATGTGTGCAATCGAAGCGATGGCAAAACCTGGTCGACTCCTTTCATCATCGATGATCCAGCCTTGTACGTCGTGAATTCCTCACGGGTCGAAAGCATCGTGGAACGCAAAATTCAGCGTGAAATCCGCAACGCCGAATATCGAGCGAAGATGAAAGAAAAGACGGCCAATCGTTCGCGCAATTCATCAAGTCGTTGACAGAACCAACCCGAACAGCCATCGGCTGAAGCCGATGGTTGTTAAGCTGTTAGATGGGCCTTTGGAACACAAAGTTGCGACTTTGGCCGAAGAAAGCAAGCGGATTTTCGTAAACAATGCGTCGTATGAGTTGTTCGTCATGGCCTCGACGACGCATTTCTAGAATGAAGTCGGGGACGGCGGTCGGCTTCGAAGGCCCCCAGTCCCCGGCAGAGTTTACCAGGAGCCGCTCCGGGCCATAGATCTCGACCATGTCCGCAGCTCGGGCTGGAGTGCACTTGCTTACCGGATACAGCGTCATTCCTGCCCAATAGCCCGCTTCCAGCACCGGACGGATTGTGTGTTCTTCCACGTGATCCACCAGAACGCGCTGTCGGGAGATGCGGCTATCGCTGCCCAGCATGTCGAGAATCATACGTGTGCCTTGGTATTTGTCTTCCAGGTGGGGCGTGTGGATAAGAATTTGCTCGTCGGTCTTCATGGCAAGATCAATATGCTCTAGGAAAACGATCGCTTCGTTGCGAGTATTCTTGTTTAGCCCTATTTCCCCGATACCCAGAACTCCGGAACAATCAAGGAATTCGGGGATCATCGCGATCACTTCCCGAGAAAGCTCGACATTCTCAGCCTCTTTGGCATTGATGCAGAGCCAGGTGAAATGCTGGATCCCATAATTGGAAGCACGACGCGACTCAAAATCAGTGAGTTGACGAAAATAGTCCCGGAAACCATCGACGCTGCCGCGGTCGTAGCCAGCCCAAAATGCAGGTTCACTCAGCGCGACACATCCCATTTTGGCTAGTGTTTCGTAGTCGTCCGTGGTTCGCGAAACCATGTGGATGTGGGGATCGATGTAATACACGCTACTTCTTGCCTGGGGAAATGTGAAAGATGAAAAGACACTGATGTATTTAGAGACTTGGCATCTGCAAAGTGACAGGCCAGTTCTCTTCGTAGGGTCTACTGAAGAGCAGCTGGATTCGCTCGGCACGATCGGGCTCCGCTCCCAACAGTATTTCCAAGGCTGAATGAAACTGCTTGAGTCGGGGATCATGCATATTGCTTCCCTCGCAGCGAGTAATTCGATCCAATGCGGCGGCGATTTCCAGAATCTTCCCCCTCACGGGAAGATACTCCCTCTCTAGGGTGGCTTCGGCAGTCAATTTCTCAGGCATTTTAAGCTGCTTCCCATTCGTACGAGATCGTAGATTTGTCACTAGCCGCCCGACCATAAAGCAGCATTAACCGTATTATATCAATTCTGCCGGTCTGAAGAGCGATGGCAAGGGACCGGTCTCGCCCAGTCGATCAGAATTGGCTATTTTCCAGCCCTCTTTTGTGCCTGTCCCTTATACAACCTACGCTTTCCATATCCAGGAATCGTCATCGGCCAGCTCGAAAAATGTCGAAGTAGTTTCCAGATCCATGTTTAGCTGACCTTATGAATACACCTATCGCACTTACCTTTGAAGTCCTGGCCAAGAGTCGCAATGATTCTGCCAATGATGTCCTGCTTGCAGCATTTACACACGAGAGCGGGCAGGTATTCGTTGAATCGCTCAAAACGATCTTGTCTCGTCGAAATAAGGAAGCGCACAGAGCCGTACTCGAACGCTGGCACGAACTCGACGAATCTGAAAAGGAGATCCTACTTCAGTCGCGGGGTCACATTGCCGCTGCTTTGCGAGATGCAGTGTTGGCTGAGGACACTCAACTCTTTACCAATGCTTGTCAGATCATTGAGCGTGCTGAAGAGTACGACCTTGTGCCAAATCTAGTCACACTCGCCGAACACACCACGAGCCCTCATGCCAATCATGCCAGTACTGTTGTGCTCACATTGGCGGGTCGGTTGAATAATCTCCTGTACAATCCTGCCCGGCCAAATGTCGGCAGCGACCCTCAGGTATTCCGAAAGAATTTCCTGGACATCCTAAATCGCAGTCTTGACCGGTTTCGTTATCATAAGCGAATAGAATTGCTGGAGGCTTTCTGCTTGCTTTGTGGGGCTACTGATGACTTGCTGCTCACGATCCTCGATGACCCCCATCACCCTTGCTTTAAGGGGATTTCGCAAGTCCTCGCTACGAATACCCATTCAGCGATTGTCCATCTGCTGGTCGACTTGTTCCGGAGCGAGAAAGCTCCAGCAACTGTTTTGAGCATTGTTTCACATCGCTCAGATCGCAAATTCTTGTGCCGTTTTTTCGCTTCCTATGATCAGAAAAAATCTGCATCGTTCTCACGCAATCTCTCTCGGATCCGAACATTCTCATGGCTCAATGTGCCCACCTATCATTTGTCGTCCTTCGACGAAGAAGATCAGGTACGAGCCGTTAAGCTACTAAGTGCCACGGGCATCTCACCAAACCATAAACTCGATGCGCTCGAAGAGCTACTACTCAAAGGCGAACCGGCAGGCCGCGCGGCCGCATGTGACGCACTGGCTGAGTTTTCTGGCGATCATACGAATCATATGATCCTCCAGGCGGTCTACGACACGGCTCCTCAAGTCCAGGCAGCAGCCACGAGACAATTACGCAATCGACACATTCCAGGGACGATGCCACTATTATCCGATTTGCTGGATAGCCCGCATGAGGAGGTGCGAACGGCTGCTCGCGAAGCTCTTTCTGAGTTTTCTTTTGAAAACTTTGTAAGAGATTACGACGGACTGAGTGATGAAGTACGACAAACTACGGGAAGTCTCGTACAACGAGTTGATGAGGAGTATCTTCCTCGTCTGAAGACAGAACTGTCAGCGCAAGGGGTCAAGCGACGCCTGAGGGCAATAGAAATTGCGAAACTCCTGGAAGTGGTACCTTACGTAGTTGATGATTTAATTACACTTCTGGGAGATAACGATCACGTCGTACGTGCAACGGCCGCGGAAGCGCTACAGTATTGGCCTGTCCCCGAAGTACAAGCAGCCCTTGAAGTGGCCGCACATGACCGCAGTGGCACCGTGCAGAACGCTGCGCGGAGCAGTCTGGCCGTATTTACAAACTTACAACAACCCACGTCCAGCGGTCTATCGGAGGTGCTGTAATGACAATCAAGCTTCCCGTGGTCTGCTTGTTGGCTCAGTTCTCGAAGTGGGAGCGTCTTGGAGATAATTTCCGCCGGACACGACCGCCTATCGAGCTAACTGATTTTGTGCCCTACATCTTCGGAGTATTGCTTTTGGGTGGTATCGTGGCAGCAATTATTGCTTATCGCCGACGCAATGATCTTAGCCGGCCATGCTCTGACTCGCAAAAACTCTTTAGAGAATTGTGCCTGGCTCACAACCTGGACCGAGCCTCACAAAAACTTTTGAGCAGGTTGGCAGAAGCATATCGACTGGGGCAACCTGCTGAGGTTTTCGTCACCCCTCGAGTTTTTGCGACCGATCAACTATCGAAACAGTTCCAAGGCGAAGCCACCCAGATCTCGGAACTGGGACGACGCCTTTTCTAGCTCGATCAGCCGCTTGTCACACATCGACTGATCGTGGTTCATCCTCTGCAGATGCCTTCCATATCGTGCCGAGTACCATAATCGCTACCTGACTGAGGATAAAAAGCACGAGCCACTTGAGCCTGCCCTCGGTAAATCCATACGAGTGCAAGCCCACCCCCATAAGATTTACGCCGAACCAGGACCAAGCGGTCACCACATTGCCAAACACAGCCAACACGGCAAAGCTGCGTGGGTTGAGCATCCCTCCCCAACGGGCATGAAGCACGAGGGCATTCCAGAGCACGATGATCAAGGCACCGTTTTCCTTGGGATCCCAGCCCCAGAAGCGGCCCCAGGAATCGTCTGCCCACAACCCACCGAGTACCGTTCCTACAAAGCTAAAGAAAATTGCAAAACAAAGGGTCCCATAAGTCATGCGGGTAAGTTGCTTGCGACTATCGGCGTCCAACTTTTCAAACACCACCGCCATGACGATATAAATCAGCCCCATCATCCCAGCCAGGATTGTGGTCGCATAACCCAGCGTTATGCACACCACATGCGTGGCAAGCCAGAACTGGGTATCGAGAACGGCTTGGAGCACCATGTAGGTATCGCCATCTCCTGCCAGGTTGTAGGCGATGAACATCGTGGGAAACCCAACCACTGCCGCCAGCAGGTTTCCTAGCCCACGGCGGTAAACATGCTCGTAGACCAATGCGAAAAGTACTGCCGCCCAGCCAATAAACACAGCCGAGGAGTAGAGATTTGTTACCGGAGGTCTACCAGAAATGTAAATACGGGATATCAACGCAAACGTGTGGAGTAAAAACGTGAACCACAGCAGCCAGTTTGCCGAACGGTTGAGCACTTGAGTCCAACCCAACCAGGAACAGGCCGAGAGGACAAAGCAAACCAAATACAAAGCCATCGTGATCACAAACGGATTAAACTGGTTGATGTAAGCTTCGTAATCGATGCGGCGCAAATCAAGCTGCTCCGAAGTCTTACGAGGCAATGCCTCGGGATCGTTTTCCAGCTTGGCAGAGTACGCGGAATCAGCGTCGGCACGTTCTGCGATCAGTTCCTGGTAGGTTGCAATTGACGAATTAAACTTCTCCAAATCGCTAGCACGGTAGGCTTCGAGGATAGAACGCAGTGCGGGGACCGCGTCGTTGACGGGGCGCTTCGAGATCGTGTCAACGATGAAATTCGCCTCTGCCGCGAGCATGATCTGCCAGGGTTCTTCGGGGTTAACAGGGGGAACTGCCCTCGGGCTCTTGGAATCCAGAGTTTGTATTTGCTGCCCGAGTGCCGATAAGTCTGCCATCAGGTTTTCGCGTGAGTCCGTGCGCACGCTAGGAGAAGCAAACGAGTTCTGGAGTGTCCGATAGAGAGATATCTTTCTCGCCAAATCTAGAAATTTTATCTGGGCCAAAGTAAGCTCAGCCTCGGGAATGTCTCTAACCAGAAAGTATTGCTTCATGATCTCATCGTTGCGCTTAGCCAGCTCCTCAATGCTGTAGCGGAAGCCATCCCGAGGTTCGAGACCGAGAGTTTGCAGCACGTCAAGGTTTTCGATGCGTATCACACGATACTCTTGCGCTGTACGAGTATCTGCAATGACGTCCAAGAGCCAGCGAATGGCAGGGACATTTGAACTCTGTTTCACTTCACCTTTACCAGAAAGCACGGTCAATAAATTCCGCGCCATCGTGTCATATGGCTGAATACGACCTTCGTAGGCAAGTGGCAACTTGCCAAATTCGTGGATTTGTAATTCAGTAGGCGGAAGCTGCTGCGGTCGTGCTCGCCCCGCGACCCAACTTACAAAGACCAACATTATTAAGGCAGGAACCCAAACTTGCGGCGAACGCCAATCTAGCAGGACTTCCAGCGGAGACTGGCGATCCTTCGACATGGCAGCGCTGTTCTTTCGCCTGGCAAACCGCGTGAAGGAAAGTCCGAAATGGTACAACATACCGGCGGCGACCAACATGCAAGAAACATAGGGGATCATCCACCCCGTGTTGGAGACCACCTGCAAGACCGTGCCACGCTCAGTTTCCTTGTCCCAATCTGCCTGGTAGAGCGTGTCGCCGCCATAACGCAGTGGATTGTTCATCCAGATCTTTGCCTGCCGATCGACGTTGTTTGCTGGGTCGGTTAACCGAACATCCGAGGAAAAGTTTTTCGGAGTTTCAGTACCCACATAGCGGTCAAAGCGGAAATCAATCAATTCAACAGAGTAGGGTTTCATCACCCGTTTGAACTGGAGCTGTATCTCGAAAGGCTTGCCGTCGACCTCGAGACTCTCTGTGATAGCCGCCGAGGAAGGCAATGCCCAAACGAGAAAAGTTCCCAAAGATTCATGATCTTTTTTCGTAAGCAGTTCAACGTATGCTGCGGGAAGATCGACCGTCTGCTCGTTGGAAGCACCAGTCGCTTGAGGAATCTGCTCCACGACGCGCAGGCTACCCCAACCCTCAGTAGCACGGGGTTTTTCACCCGGCTGGGCAAGACGAGTGGTAGCATTCGGCAGAAAATCAACCACGCGAATATCAACGGGAAGGGCAGGGTGTTCGATCAAATCCCCCGACTCGGCCGCCTCACGCAGCATCCAGAGAGGCACCACGGTCACTTCATCCCGCTCCGAGTCGGACTTGTCTACGATAGCCAACTCGGCACTACGGATGTCTTCTGCATAGTTGACCGTTTGCCCTTCGGCGATCGTCATGCGAGCTTCGTTGGCGGTAAGGCCTGTATGAAGTTCACTGAACATCAGCAAACCCACGCCGCCGTGCAACAGGACGATGCCAGCTCGCTGGCCAAAAACCAATCGGCACCCTGCCAGGAGAACTAACCCTGCACTGGTACCCTTGATGAGTTGCCAGAGAATCCTAAGTCCCGAGGGATCAAGCTGAGCTTCGGGATGGGTAAACAACCAGAGCGTCAATACAACGAGGACGGAACAAGTTGCAGCCCCCAGCCACCACAACCAGGACGAGCCTGTCACAGCGCGCTTATGAAAATTTAATGCAAGCCAATAGGCGAACAGTAAGGTACCGGCTCCTAGTGCTGCGCGAAGGGCGTGCCAGAGGCCATTGCAAAACTCCGGTGACAATTCACTTCGGACGGTATCCCCCAATCCACTTTGCACAACGGCATAAGTCAAAAGGATACCGGCAGCAATCAGTCCAGAACCGAGACCCAACTGTTTGCCCGTACCAGTAACCTTAAATCGGCTGAGATGAGCAGCCAATAGATTGACCGTCAACAGTGCTCCCAAGGTCCAGCCACCAGGGAAAGGAAAAACTCCTGAGACCTCCCAATCCGTTGGAAAGAACACTTTTACATCAATCCAGGCTATCAACGTTCGAAAATAATAGTGAACCACGAACCAAATATCGTGGTACCTCTGCGCCAGGGTACCAGCAAACACCAGGAAGATGCTCAGACCAAACAACACGACGGTCAATCGCAGGGAGGAGAGCCCAGCCACAGCCGAAACGATCGACCTCGACTCTTGGGTCTCGTTGAAGGGAGCGGATGGTGGAGAAGCCGTTTCCTCAACGCCTTGGATTTCGATGGTAGCCACGATAGTTAATAAGCCGGATAGAGGATGGAAGGATGGTCGGTGGGAACTTTAAGCATACCGCGACGAGCTTGCTCGCGTAACAGCATCCAGATGGTGCAGCAGGAATCCAGCCCATGAATTCACGATTCGACAGCTAAGAAGGCTATTCGAAGCTTACCGAGGTGAGAAAATCTCGAAATGTGCCCTGTTGCTGATCTATAAGCTCAGGATCCCCGGTCATCTTAAAAAACCAGACTTTTTCACCATGCTCAACCATGGCAACCAGCATAGCGACACGGGGGCTTTTCTCAGCAGGGCTCTCCAGGCGGATAAAGCTCCCTCGATTGCCGTCGATTTCGATCTTCTCAATGAATTGTTCGAGTTTCGTTTCAGGGGGCAACCCCACCTGAGCAGCCCAGCGCTGCACATTAGCCTGGACATCCGTAATCTGGGGACCAGCAGATGTCGGCAGTGGAATGACGGTCACTTCGGCTTGCTTGCCATCAGAACCCACATCGAAGGCCGCTTTTCGCATCGCACTGGTCTTGCCCGGCCGCCAATCTTTAGGAGTTTCAAACGTGAATCCCACTTCCGAAGCTGGCTCTGCTGCTTTCGGAGCAGACTCAGAGGGAGAAGCTGGAGCCGCTTGGGCTACCATTCCGGCATGGGGATTCATCGCCGGAGATTTCTTGAGAATGCCGGCCAATTCAATCGTGGTCGCTTCGCCAGCACCCGTGTTGACCTTGGTAGTCTGCTTGAGAATGGTTGGCTTTGCCAAATCACCTTGGCTAAGCTGACCAAGCCAGCGATTCACGTTCAGGGTCACAAAATCCTCCCAAGCACCCGATAGAGGCAACGAAGAGATTGCTATTTCCAACTCTTGTGGCTCATGGGGAATGACGATTGTTGCCAGTCGCATGTCGGACGGGCCTTTTTCCGACCAACCTTTGGGAAGCTCCCACGAAAGGGGCTCAGCTTCAGTAGTTCCCTGCTTAACCGACTCAAGAAAGCTCATAAACGCATCACGATGTTGGGCAACTGCTACCGCAGGTCCCGCCAGCTTGAAAAACCAGACCGTCTCATCGATTGGCAACATTGCCGCCAGCGTGCGATCGAGTTGGTCTGCAACTTTTGCAGCGTTAAAAGGGGGGCGAGGTGGGGTGGTCCGTTCCGTCGAGTAAGTAGTAATCTCATCACGAGGCTGGCAGGCAACGCAGGCAAAGAGTAACAACAGAATGGGGTAATGTCGAGCAAGCATAGCGATGAACCAAGGGGTGATTGGACAGATCAACCACCAGCTTGACGCATTCGCTCAACCTGTGCAAGAACGCAATCTTAACAGCTTCAGACGATTCTAGGCTTAGTTCAATCCAAATAGCCCGAGGAGTGCTTCGAGCATCGAACTGTTGAGACTGTAGGTCTCGTCCCAGCTCCAGATATTCCAAACCATGTCGATCATCATGATGCCGGCCAACATCAGGAGGATAGCAGGAGCTGATAGCAATAGAATGTTTCCGATTGTGTACTGGGATTCGGTGGCAGGCATCACAGCAGTGCCGGCGTACCCCATGCCAATACCTCCTGCTGAAGCTCCTGTGAAATCTTCAACAAGTTCGACTCCTTCCTCTTCGTCGGCTGTAAAGGCATCAGCCTCGACCATAGCGACATTGCCTTCATCCTCGAAGCCACCCAAATCAGCGTCCAAGGCAATAACCTGTGAACTACTGTCACCATCATCGATCCCACCCTCGGTTAATGGTGTCAATTGAAAATCGTCATCGGTCTGCAGTTCAGCACCAGAATCTCCAGTGAGACTCGATATACTCGATTCTCCTCCCAACAATGAAATCTCTGGGTCGGAGCCTTCCAGAGAAAGGGAGCTAAGAATTGCCGAACCACCCACGTCGAGCGGCATGTCATCCAACTCCAGGCCGCTGTCGGAAGGCAGGAGGTTAATGCCACTATCCCCGCTGTCGAGCGTCAGGTCACTCCCTCCAGAATCTGCGAGAATCAGATCATCATCTCCGGCCAGGTCAAGTTCCGATCCCGATCCTTCATCAGTCGGAACGGATACTCCGGACAGCTCCTCCAAAGGAACATCCGTCGAGCCCATATTCGCGTCGTCTTCGGCTTCCTCCTCGTCCAGCTTCAGATCGCTGTCTCCTTCTTTGGAAACCAACTTTTTCTCTGATTTCTGCTCAGCTTCAGCGAGATCACTGGCATCAAGGGCAAGGCTCGATTCGGCGGCAAGGTCGATCTCTAATTCCTCAAGCTCTTCAAATTTGCGTTTAGCGCTGGAAAGGTCTTCGTCATCATCAAGGACTCCTGAACCGGCGATCTTCGAAGAAAGTACGTCAGATGCCTCACTGGAGACAGACAACTTGGTGTCTTCATCATCAGTTACTTCATCCGCCAATTCGAGTTCAAGATCTGCATCTGCCGATTCAAGTTCCTTGCGACCAATAATCGTGCTCAGAGAACCACTCACTGATTCACCCAACTCCTCCTCACTGAGTAGGATCGAGTCGGATGCATCACTGGATTGATCGGGCGGTTCGAGATCGACATCACTCGTTTCAGCCGTCACGGTGTCTTCCTGCTCTGCCAGCTCAAGTTCGCTACCTGTCGATAGTGAATCGGTATCTTGCTGACGCAGCTCCATTGCAGATTGATCAGGCTCACCTTCGGAGGAGGAATCTTCACCTTCGTCAGCTAACGCCAGCTCTAAGTCATCCGCTTCATCGAGGTCATCGAGTGGCTCGGCCTCAACCAGCTCTTCGGGATTTACCAGCCCAATGTCGCTCGGCGGAGGAAGATCTGGGACTCCCGACTGAGCCATGTCTTCGATTTCGTCCCCTCGAAACTTCCAACTCGAGCCATCGCGATAGGCGCGTAACATGCCACTTTCCCGCAGCCCGTTGAGCTTATCTGCAGAAATACCCAGCTTTTCAATCGCTTCGTCAAAGTTGTAAAACTTCTGTTCCATCGAGACCTCGTCGTATCCAAGCTGACTTGGACATCGTTAGGCTCGGCGCTGTGACCTCCGTGCGAGCGGGCGAGCAAAATAGTAATTAGTTTTCTTGGTGCTATTTTCGTTTGATCGAATTTTTTATGTCCGCCGGTGAGGGAGCCCCGCTATTGAATTCCAGCATCTGCAAGTCGGCGCTGAAATCCCTGACACTCTTCAACTGGATCTCACCTGTGTCGCGGCTAATGTCGTAAACTCCCATCACTCTCGTTGCGGGATCGATCACGATGACCCTCAGGGGCCTGCCATCAACGTCCTGCACATGGGTGATAATTCCGGTTCCTGACACCCCGCCGGGCAAAAGCGGAGCTGCTTCGGCAGTCTGCCCATCCCACAACAATGCCGAAATCAGCCATGCGGTGCCAATCGCCGTAAACACTCTGCCAATCCTTAGCCACATCTTGCGACCTCCTTTTCAAATTAGCCCGATAAGGGTTCGGTTTTGGGGATCACCCCCACTATTCATTCTAAAAGCGGTAAATCCAGGTTCAAGGAAATTTCGCCCCATCCTATTACAGGGATTGATTTTACCGAAAGTGAGATTCTCTCAAACCGAATAACCGCTAGAACTGCTGTGCCGGGAGTCTCCAGTCTGTTAATCTAAGCTCCATGGACCCAGAAAACACCAAAAAACGCCTCGATTTTGCCGTCAAAATCGCTCGCAAGGCGGGACAGTTTACCCTCCAATACTTCCGAGACCCAAAATTGGCCGTCGAGCGGAAGCGAGACGGTTCTCCAGTGACTAAAGCCGATGAAGGAGCCGAAAAGCTTCTCCGCGATGAAATCTCCAAAAAGTTCCCAGGCGACGCAATCTTGGGAGAAGAATTCGGCGAAACCATGGGCCAAAGCTCATACCGCTGGATACTCGACCCGATTGACGGCACCAAGTCGTTTATCAGTGGCGTGCCTCTCTACACAACTCTGGTGGCGATCATGCTCGAGGAGCAACCCGTTGCAGGTGTGATTTATGCCCCGGCTGTAGACGAGATGGTCTACGCTGCGAGGGGTAGTGGCTGCTGGCAAATGATTGCCGGCAATTCTCCTACACAATGTCGGGTATCCCAGGTTAATTCGCTGGCAGATGCCGTGTTCCTTACGACTTCGATTCGCTCTTATACAAGAGATCGCAAATCCGACGGGAGGGGGCTCTTTGATGCTTTGGCAGCTAATTGTCGAGTGACTCGTACTTGGGGTGATGCCTTCGGTTATCTGCTGGTCGCCACGGGAAGGGCTGAAATCATGATCGATCCGGTCATGAATCTGTGGGACGCGGCCGCACTACAACCTATCGTCGAAGAAGCCGGCGGCAGATTCTTCGATTGGCAGGGAAAGCCGAGCGTCCACAGTGGAGAAGCCATTGCGACGAACTCTGTTTTGGCTGAGAGTGTGCTGAAAATGGCCTCTGACTTTGGCAATTCTGCATAAAAAAGGCTGCTTTCTGACACCCAAAAAGCCCTAACTTCTAGTTACAACAGAGGTTGCGAAGGATGTAAAGATTCGTATACTGGATCGTTTACACAAAACTAAACAATCTCTACTTACATGCAGGTGAAGGACCAGAAAGATGGCCCGACAATGTGAAGTTTGCGGCAAGGGACCCCAGTTGGGCAACTCGGTGACGATTCGTGGTAAGCGGAAATACCTCGGCGGCGTCGGTACAAAGATCACGGGCATTACCCGTCGGCAATTCAAGCCCAATTTGCAAAAGGTGAAAATCAGTACCCCCAATGGCACGCACAAGTCCATCTTGGCTTGCACACAGTGCATACGTTCTGGATCTATTACCAAGATCGTCCGGCAGGCCCCATTCAAGGTTCCTGATCAGCCGGTCGTCTCCTAGGCTTGATACTTGCTAGTTGGTCAGTTCGCATGGGGGGGGACCTCGAATGGCGATCACGCGCGACGATGTTGAGAAAGTATCGCTCTTGGCACGGCTCCAGTTGAACGGTGAAGAGATCGAACGTCTCACCGGTGAACTGGCCAGAATCGTGGAATACGTCGACCATCTGAACGAAGTTCCCACCGAGGGAATCGAGCCAATGGCTCACGCGGTCGAGGTCCACAACGTTTTTGCCCCCGACGAAATTCAACCCAGCTTGCCCCGCGAAGAGGCATTGGCCAACGCGCCGAGTCACAACAATCGGGCCTTCCTGGTACCTCCCGTGTTGGGTTAACTAGAACATGCCCACGTTATCCCCACTCATCTACACTCCGGCTACAGAGCTACTCAGGCGTCTTCAGGAAGGTGAGATTAGTGCGGTCGAACTGACTCAGGCATATGTTGATGCAATTGCCACCAGGGAGCAAAGGATAGGGGCTTATCTTCGCGTCGAAGCCGAGCGTGCTTTGCAGCAGGCTATAGCCATCGACGATCGTCGACGCAAAGGCCACACTCTCGGTAAATTGGCCGGACTTCCCGTGGCTGTGAAAGACGTCCTTTGTGATAAATCGACACGGACGACTTGTGCCTCACGGATGCTGGAAAATTTTCGGCCTCCGTACGATTCAACGGTTGTAGCAAAGCTCAAAGCCGCCGACGCCGTGCTGCTCGGCCGTACGAACATGGATGAGTTTGCCATGGGTGGGTCAACGGAAAACTCAGCTTTCCAAATCACACGAAACCCATGGGATTTGGAGCGTGCACCGGGAGGATCCAGTGGTGGAGCGGCCGCCTGTGTTGCAGCAGAAATGGCACCATTGTCCATTGGAACCGACACCGGGGGTTCCATTCGGCAACCAGCGGGACTGTGTGGAGTCGTGGGGCTGAAACCAACATACGGCCGGGTAAGCCGATATGGCCTCGTAGCTTTTGCCAGCAGTTTGGACCAGGTTGGGCCCCTGGCACGAACAACGCAAGATGTCGCGCTTTTGTTGGAATCAATCGCTGGCCATGATCCGCGTGATTCGACTTCTCTCGATCAACCTGTTCCTGAGTATTCAAAGTCTATTTCAGAGCCCCTAAAAGGCCTTCGAATAGGATTGGTTCAAGAGCATTTTGCCGAAGGACTTGATTCCGAAGTTGAATCGGCAGTCCGAGAAGCCATTCGGGTGTATGAGTCCCTTGGTGCCGTTGTAAAAATGGTCTCTTTACCTCACAGCAAACATGCCGTGGCGACCTATTATGTGATTGCCCCCTGTGAGGCCTCCAGTAATCTGGCTCGCTATGATGGAGTCCACTATGGGCATCGCACCGACCAGGTAGCCATGTTGGCGGAACTTGCCGAAGAGCGCAAACTGCTGGAGGGTGCCAAAGATGAGGTTGGCCTCGAGCGACTTGACTCGTCCTTGGTTCGCATGTATCGACGATCTCGAAGCGAGGGCTTCGGCCAAGAAGTCAAACGCCGTATCATGCTCGGCACTTACGCACTAAGCGCTGGATATTACGATGCTTACTACTTGAAGGCACTGAAGGTTCGCCGCTTGATTCGGCAGGATTTTGACCACGCATTTTGTGAAGTCGACTTGATTGCTGGTCCTGTCACAGCACAGACGGCTTTTAGACTTGGCGAAAAAGTGGATGATCCCCTGGCGATGTATTTGGTCGACTTGTACACAGTGAGTGCAAATTTGGCGGGTATCCCAGGAATCAGCCTCCCCTGCGGTTTCGACAAAGCAGGGCTTCCAATCGGCTTGCAACTGTTGGCTCCTCCCCTCGAAGAGGAACGTCTGCTGCGTGGGGCCTACATGTACGAACAAGCAAACGATTGGCACAAACATAGACCCAAGATGGACTAAAACTGATTGCACTCCCAACATGCCCGAGAACTACACCACAATCATTGGTCTCGAAGTTCATGTACAGCTTGCTACCAAGAGCAAGCTGTTCTGTCGTTGTAGTACTCAATTTGGTGCAGAACCGAATACTCAGACATGTCCTGTATGTCTCGGTCTGCCAGGATCGCTGCCTGTGATGAACCGGCAGGCTTTTGAACTCGCCCTGAAGACGGCGGTAGCGCTCAATTGCGAGATTCCAGGATTCACCAAGTGGGACCGCAAGCAGTATTACTATCCTGATTTGCCTAAGGCTTATCAGATTAGCCAATATGACTTACCAATGTCCTCGGCAGGATATCTGGAGATCGCAGACGAAAAAGGTACGTTCGAAACAAAAAAGATACGCATCACCCGAGCCCATCTAGAAGAAGATGCAGGCAAGAGCATCCATGATGAAGCCGCCGGAAAGGGCGACAGCGAGATCGATCTCAATCGAACGGGCACACCTCTCTTAGAAATCGTTTCTGAACCCGACTTGAGAAGCTCGGCAGAAGCCAAGGCTTATCTGCAGGAACTTAAATTAATGCTTACCCACATTGGAGTCTCCGATTGCAACATGCAAGAAGGAAGCCTGCGAGTCGATGCCAATGTGAATCTGCACATCGATACACCTGAGGGAAAGATTGCCACTCCCATTGTCGAAATCAAGAACATGAACAGTTTTCGCGCCGTGGAACGGGCCCTCGACTACGAAGCCCCTAGGCAGTTTCGAGTTTGGCAAGAAACAGGCCGCAAACTTGGTGATTCACCCAAACAGACTCGCGGTTGGGACGATGCAGCAGGGGTCACACGTGGGCAACGAAGTAAGGAAGAATCCAGTGATTATCGTTATTTCCCCGATCCTGACCTCGTTCCCGTACTGATTTCCGACGATCAAATCGCTACAGCTCGCAAGTCGCTGGGAGAATTACCCGCTGATTTGCGAAAGCGTTACGTTGATGTTTACGAGCTTTCGTCCTATGACGCCAGCGTGATAGTCAATCAGGGACGTGCCGTCATCGAATACTTCGAGCAAGCCGCCAGCGAGAGTGGCGATCCCAAGAGCGCCTGCAATTGGGTAACGCAAGATATCCTGAGACTGCTTAAAGAAAATGATCGCGGGATCGACGAGTTCGAGGTTTCCGCCAAAAACTTGGCAGGCATGATCTCGGCGATCAACGAGGGAACCCTGCCCAAACCACGAGCCAAAGAGGCCTTCGATTTGATGCTCAGCAAAGGTTACGCAGCACAGCAAGCGATTGAAGAACTGGGAATCGAACAGATTGACGAGTCAGCGATTGTTGAGCTATGCCAAGAGTTACTAAATAAGAATCCCCGCATCGTTTCCGATGTGCAAAATGGCAAACTGCAGGCGGTCGGGGCCCTGATAGGCCAGGCGAAAAAACTAAACCCAAACATCGACCCGGCCCGATTCCGAGAGATTTGTTTGGAACTTGCTCAACAGACAACATCGTAAGAGATTTCTATGAGCGTCGATTCCATTGTCACACTAACGACTGACTTTGGAGCGAGTAGCCCTTATGTGGCGGCGATGAAGGGAGTGATACTCTCTATCAATCCCCAGGTCCAAGTGATCGATATCACCCACGCAATCCCTCCCCAGCAAATTCGTCCCGCAGCACAGGTTCTTGCCGATACCACCTGGTTGTTTCCCCCGAGGACGATCCATTTGGCGGTGGTGGACCCTGGCGTGGGGACTTCTAGAGCCATTGTGTACGCTGAAATTGCCAATCAGCAATACATCTGCCCAGATAATGGTCTGTTGGATCGGTTGGCGGAACTGCATTGTCCCACTAAGATAATTCAAGTGAGGGAATCAAAGTATTTTCGCTCACGGGTCACTCCCACATTCCATGGCCGCGACATTATGGCACCTGTCGTTGGACATCTGAGCCTGGGACTGGCTCCTGAATTGCTGGGGCCACCGCACGCAACGCTTGTAAGACTGAATTGGCAAAAGGCAGAGAAAATGGCCAACCGAATCGAGGGAGAAGTGATTGAAGTCGATTCTTTCGGGAATCTTATCACTAACATCACACGCGACATGCTCAACGATGTTCCCACTGACGAGACGGTTGCCATCCGTTGTGAAGAACATGAAACTCGTAGCATCTTCCAAACCTACGGGGATCAGCCTGCCATGACGCTGGTCGCCCTCATTGGATCGAACGACAAGCTTGAAATCGCGATCGTCGACGATAGCGCAACCATCATGCTGGGCGTTGGCGTTGGTGCACCCGTTGAGGTTTCCTGGTAAATCTGTTGAACCTACCGCAAACGAAATGCCGTCTCCAGAAATACTCTCCCAGTGGGACCTCGACTACTACTGGCATGCATTTACCCAAATGGCAACCTATGAGCCACTGGTCATCGAGCATGCCGAAGGGGTCTGGCTCTACGATTGCCAGGGCAACCGCTACCTGGATGGCATCAGCAGCATGTGGTGCAATCTCCACGGTCATCGAAACCCATCGATCGATGAAGCAATTCGCAAGCAGCTCAACAAGGTCGGCCATGCCACGTCGCTCGGCATGGCGACTCCTTCGGCAGTTGAGCTAGCAAGACGCCTGGCCGAACTTGCCCCCGGCGATCTCAATCACGTTTTCTTCGGCAGTGACGGTTCATCTGCCGTCGAAGCCGCCCTTAAAATCGCCTTTCAATACTGGCGACAATCCGACTCGCCTCAACCAGGCAAAACGCGTTATGTAGCCCTCGGAGGGGCTTACCATGGTGACACCTTGGGAAGTGTAAGTGTTGGTGGAATCGACATTTACACTGCCAACTTCAGGACTCTCTTGTTCGATGTGCATCGTCTGCCAATTCCTGATTCCCGTTTGCTCGAAATTGGAGCTCCGCCCAATTATTATCTGAGTCAGTTGGAAGAATTGCTCGAAGAACATCATCAAGAAATTGCCGCCATGGTGCTCGAGCCTCGCATTCAAGCGGCAGCTGGGATGATTTTCCATCCGACAGGTTATCTGCGCGGAGTGCGCGAGCTGACTCGTAAGTATGATGTCTTGCTGATAGCCGACGAAATCGTGACCGGCTGTGGGCGAACCGGCAGCATGTTTGCTTGCGAGTCGGAAGAGGTGGTCCCCGACCTGTTGTGCCTAGGCAAAAGCCTCACAGGAGGATATCTCCCGATGTCAGCCACCATTGCGACTCCAGACATCTACAAAGCGTTCCTGGGAGATATGTCGAGTGGTCGGGCTTTTCTTCATGGCCATACGTTTGGAGGTAATCCGCTCTCTGCAGCAGCGGCACTCGCCTCTCTGGACCTCATGGCAAGTGACGATGTCCAGACAAGACTGCTTGCCCAGATTGAGCAGCTATCCAAAATTCTCCATGAATTAGGATCTTTGCCCTTCGTGGCTGGTGTCAGGCAGTTGGGCATGATCGCCGCCTTAGACCTCGCTCCAGCGGGCACTTCGCGAGAGTGTTTTCCGGAGAAGCTACGTGTCGGCCATCAAGTCTGCCGCGAAGCCCTCAAGCGAGAGGTATGGCTTAGGCCGCTGGGCAACACTTTGGTCATTATGCCGCCATTGTGCATCTCAGCAGACGAATTGGACTTCTTAGGTCGTGTGATTTACGAAAGCCTGCAAACTGTGATGCAAGAATTATCCTAATGCATTTACCGAAATGGAACCGGTTTCAGCCTCAGCAGCGAACATCACCAGAAGAGATGTGCAGCTTATCGGCTCAAAAAAAGAAGCCGTTGACTCACTCTCAATAAGTGGGCTGAGGCTTGCGAGGACGGAATCCACCTGGCTTGTACTGATTATTGGGAATCTCGTAGTCGCCTTGAGGCTTCAATGGGAAATCCTCCGGTCGAGCCGAATTGCCCAAGGCCACAGTCCTTAATTCCACTTTCCAGCCCATCAATGTAAGAAACTCATCGAGCGTGATTGTCTCAATTCCCAGTCGATCAGCACTTTCGGTCATTTTGGACCAAATCCGCTGCTGTTCTTCGGCATCTTTCAATGAACTTTCAGGAAACTTTCCCAGGATCAGAAAGCGTGTTTCTACTGTCATCTCCCCGTCTACTTCACCCCCGGTTCCTGGTTGAGCATCGACCTTTCCATTATTAAGAGCAATGATGCGAGTGAGTTCATCCATGTCACTTTTGCCGTCGTTGTTCAAGTCGATGATTCCCGCTATCGCAAAGCCAACCTGCCGACCACGATTCCAAACCTGGCTGTAAATCTTGTCCCCTTCCATCAAAGGTCGAGTAGGAATGTCCTTGGTAATTCGAGCCTCGGCCATGTGAGGGCTAAGTATCTTTGTGACTTCGATGCTTCCTTTAGATTTGGCCTTCAGGGCATCGCTTTCATCACCACTGTAAACATTAAATGTCACCTGGGGACGTAGATGATCTGCCTCTCCGATGTTGATCCAAACTTTCTTATCCTTCTGATTTACCCATCGAATCAGCCCATCTGCTGGCTGGGCGAACGGATCGGGATCGAGTTGGTTGCTACGCAGGATTGCAATGTCGTGATCGAGCTTCGCGAGTTGCTCGCTTTGTTTCTTCTCTGCAGTGGAGAGTTCACTGCGGGCCTTGTCTACTTCCTGACGCTGCGCCGCCAACTGCTCTGAGAGCTTATTCTGTTCGGCTATCATTTCTTGGCGTTGTTTATCAAACTTGGCTCGCTCGGCGGCAGCATCTTCCTCTAATTGCTTTATTTTCTGCTGGTATTCGGCAAATTGCTTTTCCATTTCTGCCTTAAGAGCCAGCAGTTGTTCATTGAGTTCCTTGACGTTTGTTTTCGCGGCTGCTTCACTCAAAGCCTGTTTGTGGTTTTCCTGCTGCAAGTTTTGAAGCAGAGGGCTATAGAAACGAACACTTTCGTCAAAGGTGCTTCCATACTTCGCCATGTCTTCTTCAAACGATTTTTGGACCGTTTCCTGCGTATCCTCTTCTTTGAATCCCATCCATTGCTTATATTGGTTGGCTTCAGCCTGAGCGCTGCTGGCTGCTTGCCTTTGACTTGTAGCATCCTGTTCCGCTGAAGTGGCCCTAGCTACCTGCTTCTTGCGCTCATTGTTGATCAGCAGGAGGCCGACAATCATCAGGATCAAAAGCAAGACCAGGGCGATCACAACGCCCTGTAATGTTTGGTTGTCTCGAGAAGCCATCGTTTATCTCTGTTCTCTTGATTGCTCGTGGAAAACGTAATAGCCCAAAACGCCGTCCAGACATTCCACGGCCGGCAGTAACATTTATTGTACGAAGCAAGGCAACTAAGGTGTAATGGAAGAACCTAATTTGCCCGCTAATGACAAGTCTCGTGGATGTCTGACGAGTCTAGAACTTGGTCGGAGCAAATTACTAGAATCGCTCTAAGTCGAGCTTAATTAAGGGATTAGGACGTGTCAAGAAATTGCGGTGTTAGCATTCGGACTGGAAATAGTACCTAATGGCTACTTTGCCGAGTGCGACCGACGAGACCTTGGTCCCACACTGTTTCTAGGCGATACTGGCCCTGGATAGCTGCAGAGCGCTGTCCCCTGTGAATCTGTACGTGTTTGATGATCGGGGATATTTAATCCTTAATTCCGATATAACTGGCCCAACGCACTATGCCCTCCTCCTCGCGACAAACGTCTTTTCCGGGAATGGAACGAGAAGAAGACACAGGTGAAAATGAGGTCCTTGAATCGGTGAAACCTGAAAATCTAATGGGCTGGCGTGTCTGCGGAATTGATGCCCACTCACTGATTTTCCAGGTCTTCCACGCGCTGCCCGAGATGACTAGCCCCCATGGGGAGCCTGTCGCAGCGGTTTATGGGTTTGTCAGAGATGTCCTGCAGCTGTTGGAAACTCGTGAACTGGATGCAATTTTCTGTGCCTTCGACTTGCCCGGTCCAACCTATCGTCACAATATTTTCGCAGAGTACAAGGCCGACCGCAGTGAGATGCCCGTCGACTTAGTCTCGCAGATTCCCAAGATCATTGCGGTACTCAGTGCTTTGGGAATCCCAGTGATTAGCAGTTCGGGTTTCGAAGCAGACGACGTACTGGCGACACTTGCGAGGAAATGTGACGAGTTGGAGGCTGAATGTCTGATCGTGACCGGTGACAAGGATTGTCGCCAGTTAATCACCGATAAAGTATCTCTCTTCAATATTCGAAAAAATCAGGTGTACGATGCGCAATCGCTCATGGCCGACTGGGGCATCCTTCCCAGCCAAGTCGTTGATTTTCAGGCTCTCGTGGGTGACAAGGTTGACAACGTTCCAGGAGTTCCTTTGATCGGTCCTAAGATCGCTCAAGAATTATTAACTAAGTACCACACGTTGGAAAATGTACTGGATCACGCCAGTGAGGTAGCCGGAGCAAAACGGCAGCAGAATCTGATCGAGCATCGCAATGCCGCCTTGATGTCGCAGCAATTGGCCCGTCTGGAAGCGAACGTCCCTATCGAGTTCGATTGGCAGGCGGCACGAGATCGAAAGGTGGACCATGACCGACTGACCGAATTGTTCCGACTCTTTGGGTTTCGCTCCCTGGGTCAACGCATTGCGGAACTTGATGGGTCGGCTGCAGCGACGACTGGAACTTTGCAGACTCATACTGTCTTGAAACATCATCTGGTCGATTCAGAGGAAAAACTCTCGCGGCTCGTAGATGATTTGAATAAGCAATCGCTTATTTCTATCGACACGGAAACGACTGGCGTTAATCCGCGTACGGCAGAGATCGTTGGATACGCTCTTGCGTTTAAGCCCGAAGAAGGATTTTACATCCCGGTACGTGGCCCTTCAGGGCAATCTGTGCTCGATCCCCGCTTGGTAGCGGATCAACTGCGGCCGATTCTGGAGTCCCTCGCGATTGAGAAAATTGGCCAGAATCTCAAGTACGATTATGTGGTCCTGCGGCAGGAGGGCATTCGATTGGCAGGGATCACTTTCGATACCATGATTGCCAGTTTTTTACTGGAACCAGGTGAGCGGAGCCATAACCTCGACTTTCTCGCTCTACGACACCTTGGACACGAAACCACTAAGATCGATTCCCTCATCGGTAAGGGAAAGAAGCAAAAGCGGATGGACGAGGTTCCTGTGGAAGATGTAGCAGCTTACGCAGCCGAAGACGCCGAAATCCCTCTGCGGATCAGGCCAATATTAGCTGACGGTCTGGCAGAAAAAAAATTAGACGAGCTCAACAACACCGTTGAAGTGCCGCTCGTGACCATCCTGGGAGAAATGGAATTCCAGGGAATTTCTGTTGATAAACCGCGGCTAGCCGAGCTAAGTAAAGAGTATCGTGATCGATTGAACCGGCTCACAATCGAAATCGAAGAAATGGCTGGCCACCCACTGAACATTGCTTCGCCCAAACAACTGGCTGAATTGCTGTTTCGCGAGTTAGGCCTCCCCGTAATTAAGAAGACAAAGACTGGAGCAAGCACGGATGCCAGCGTGCTTGAGGAATTGGCACCGCTGCATCCGTTGCCGGCAATGATTGTTGAACACCGGATGTATGCCAAATTATTAAACACATACATCGATGCCTTGCCTGACATGGTTCACCCGGAAACCGGCCGAGTCCACGCTTCGTTCAATCAAGTCGTTGCTTCCACCGGTCGACTTAGTTCTAGCAATCCCAATCTGCAGAATATCCCAATCCGCACCTCCGAAGGGCGAGAAATACGCTCTGCTTTCCGTGCCGGCCCCGATGGTTGGAAATTATTGGCGGCAGATTATTCACAAATTGAACTGCGAGTGTTGGCGCATTTCTCCGAGGACGAAACCCTCTGCACAGCGTTTGCCAATAATGAAGACATCCACACCCTGGTCGCTAGTCAGGTAGAAAACGTGTCTCTCACAGACGTGACTTCTGATATGCGACGACGTGCCAAAGCCGTAAATTTCGGCATCATCTACGGACAAAGCCCTTTCGGTTTGGCCAAGTCATTGGGAATTACTCAAGACGAGGCAGCAGCTTTCATCGAAACCTATTTTGCTCGCTATCCGGGCGTGCTTCATTTCATGACTCAGACATTGACCAAGTGCAGGGAAAATGGCTACGTCTCCACGCTGCTCGGTCGTCGAAGGTCCGTTCAGGGAGTGCGGCCCGTTCCGGACGGGCTTCGCGAGGAAAAAACAGGGGCCCTGCGACAGTTGAACCTGGCAGAACGTACTGCCGTCAATACGGTAATCCAAGGATCGGCTGCCGACTTGATCAAACTGGCGATGATCGGTGTTGACCGCCAATTACGCGAGACTCAACTTTCAGCCGCTATGCTCTTGCAAATCCACGACGAGTTGCTGTTTGAAGTGCCGCCCAGCGAGGTCAATGAGCTTGCTCGCCTGGTCGTTGGTGAGATGAGCGGCGTCATGCCATTAAGGGTGCCGCTTCAAGTCGATGTGAAATTCGGTGACAATTGGGCGGAATGCGAATCATGGGAGGAATCCTGAGAATCCTCTCTCAGCAATGTGGCAAAACTCGCGAATTGGATGGGATAATTCAACGTGTATGTAATCGGGCTTATTGGTGGAATAGCCAGTGGCAAGTCGGCTGTGGCCAAGGAGTTGGCTGCGGTGGGGGCAAAAGTGCTCGACGCCGATGCGGCTGCCCACAAACTTGTTAATCGACCAGACGTTCGCTCAAACCTCGTAGATCGTTGGGGGAACGAGATCCTCGATTCGTCTGGAAATATTGATCGCACAGCAGTTGCGCGGCGGGTTTTTTCAACATCGGATACGAATCAGGTGGAGCTTGAATTCCTGGAAAGTCAGCTGCACCCTATCATCCGGGAAGACTTTGAGGCCGAAATCGCTCGATTGTCGCAAACTGATATTCCAGCAGTAGTTATCGACGCCCCATTGCTTTTGGAAGCAGGTTGGGGTGAGCTTTGCGATGTAATCTTGCTAGTGGAGAGTCCTCGGGTGGAACGCCTTTCCAGAGCGAAAAACCTGCGTAACTGGAGTCCGGAAGAATTTGCAGCGAGGGAAGCTTCTCAAATGTCGATAGAAGAAAAGCGTAAGCAAGCGACCCATTCGGTCGCCAATGACGGTACTCTGGAGACGCTGCTCAGAAGGGTACGCCAATTCTGGCAGATACTCACTCTGACCAACGCTGGAGACTAGAAACAGAGTATTTTAACCAAGAATTAACATGGGGAACGACTTCCCCTGGCTCTGTTTCTGTGTATATTGATAGCACTGGCGTGGAGTATTACTCTCACCGCCAGCCCGCCCGACGCAATTCCCGCGTCAAGTAACTTTCCAAATTTCACTTTCCATTTGTATTTGTTTTCTGCAATAATGGGATAGACTCAATAAGAGTTTCTCCTCGTTGTTGCTGCTTGAGATTTCCCCCCGCCGGCGCAGTTCGCGCGCCACAATACCTCACTTTTCAGGAGTATACTGTCATGTCCGAAACCGGAAATTATGGGACACGATCCGGCCGAAGTTCGTCCTACAATCGCCGACGACGGCCTTTTGATAATAGTAGCGATAGCCACATCGATGGCGATGCATTAGCACAACTCGAGCGCGAAGAGCCGCTCTCGATCGCAGAAGAGTTGGACAAAGCAGCCGAACGTGTCCGCCGAGTGGGTAAAGCTATTGAGCGGACCGATTCACCCGATCCCAACATGCACATCGCTGCCCTGCAACGGATGTCCATGCCAGAGTTGATCGAGGTAGCCGAGGCGGAAGGCGTCGAAGAAGCAGCTGGCTTGAAGAAGCAAGACCTGATCTTCCGCATCCTTAAGCAGCGTGTGAAGCTCGATGGGATGATGTTCGGTGAGGGCACGCTGGAAATCCTTCCAGATGGCTTTGGCTTTTTACGTAGCCCCGACTACCACTATCTCTCCTGTCCGGACGACATCTACGTCTCACCGAGCCAGATTCGCCGATTCGGATTGCACACCGGAGCAACGGTTGCGGGCACGATTCGACCTCCCAAAGAAAACGAACGCTATTTTGCCTTATTGCGTATCGAGGCTATCAATGGCGCAGATCCCAATTTGCTTTCGCGAAAGGTATTCTTCGACAATCTCACTCCCGAACACCCTGATGCACGAATCGTTATGGAGACCACTCCTGATGAAATCGCCATGCGTGTGGTCGATATGATCGTGCCTATTGGTTTTGGCCAGCGAGGCCTGATTGTCAGCCCTCCTCGCGCAGGAAAGACAATCTTGATGCAGAAAATGGCCAAGAGTGTCTTAGCCAACTATCCTGGTGCCTATGTGGTGATGTTGCTTATAGACGAGCGCCCTGAGGAAGTCACCGACATGGAGCGCGAGGTCAAAGGCCCCAACTGTGAGGTGATCAGTTCGACATTCGACGAACCGGCAGCCCGACATATTCAGGTAGCTGAGATGGTCATCGAAAAGGCGAAGCGGATGGTGGAATACGGCCGCGATGTGGTGGTGTTCCTGGATTCAATCACTCGACTTGCTCGGGCCTGGAATTCGGAGTGTCCAAGCTCCGGAAAAATTCTTTCTGGTGGCATCGACGCCAACGCAATGCAACGCCCCAAGCGATTTTTCGGATCTGCTCGTAAGGTGCAAGAAGGGGGATCGCTGACGATCATCGCCACCGCCTTGGTCGACACGGGTAGCCGCATGGATGAGGTCATTTTTGAAGAATTCAAAGGGACTGGAAACCAGGAAATCGTGCTCGACCGTCAATTGGTCGACAAACGCATCTGGCCAGCCATCGACATCAATCGCAGCGGAACCCGCCGCGAAGAAATGCTCATGGATCCCGAGGAACATCGCCGGGTTTGCATGCTGCGCCGGGTGCTCAATGAAATGAGTCCCACCGACGCGATGGATCTGCTGACCACCCGACTGCGCAAGACTAAGACTAACGCAGAGTTTTTGATGAGCATCAAGGAGTAAAAAGGTGTCAGGGACCTTTTTTCTGCCATGGAACATTCTCCACTAGACGGGTCAGAGAGATTCGCCATTGTCGTAGCAGAATGGAATCGCTCGATCACGGGCAATTTGCTGGAAGGGGCGCTCTCAGCGCTCTCTAACGCTGGCATAGCAGAGGGAAATGTTGATGTCGCATGGGTCCCCGGCTCCTGGGAAATCCCGCTGGTTGCTCAGCGATTTGCCCAATCGGGGAGCTATAGCGCTGTCATTTGTCTGGGAGCAGTCATTCGTGGAGAAACGACGCACGACCAGCACATCAATCGGGCGGTAAGCCTTTCGCTGCAACAGATTGCATTAAGTTGCGATCTCCCAATGTTGTTTGGGCTGTTGACCTGCGAAACGATGGAGCAGGCAATCCACCGCTCCGGCGGAAATGTGGGCAACAAAGGCGTCGAATGTGCTGAAGCCGCCCTGAGCATGGTCGCATTGCTCAAGAATTGTCCCCCGACATAGAATACTTTGCGAAGTATCCACAAAGGATCATAGACATACTCATACACACTGTTTTCTCCCTCTAAATCAACCACCATGGCCAATCGTAGTCGAGCTCGTGAAGTCGCCCTTCAGGCGCTCTTTCAGGAGGATCTCAATCCGAGAGATTCCCGCGACCAGGTTATGCCATTACTGGAAAGCCGCCTGAAAGATCATGAACTACGCGAGTTCGCGATTTCCTTGGTTCTGGGAGTCCTGCGTAACAGGGAAGAATTGGATGCACTCATTGCCACCAAAGCGGATAACTGGAGTGTATCGCGAATGGCAGCGACGGACCGCAATGTAATCCGCCTGGGTGCCTATGAAATCCGTTATACCGATACCCCACCGCGTGTGGCCATCGACGAAGCAGTCGAGTTGGCCAAGCGATTTGGTTCAGCCAATTCGTCGCAGTTTGTTAACGGAATTCTTGATAAGTTGATCGAAAAGAAACCGTAAGATGAATGAGTTGGTGCCTGTGACGCACTTACTCACCTGCTCACTTAATCACGACACACCGACATTTGTGTTTTTAGTATCATGGGACTATTTGACAAATTCCGCAGCGGGCTGAAAAAGACCGCCAATCTGCTGAAAACTGACGTTCGAGATCTATTCAAGAGCGAAGGTCGCCTCATCGACGATAAATTTCTCGATGAGATGCGAGCCATTTTGTTCAAGACCGACATGGGCTACGATTCGATCGAGAAAATCGTAGAAGAAGTCTCTACGAAAATGCGCGGACGCGTCGTTACGCTCGAAGACGTCGTAGCCACCTGGAAGTCCAAGCTTACCGATCTCTTGTCCCAAGAAAACTCGCCAATTCGATTTGCGTCGACAGGTCCAACGGTCATTATGGTCTGTGGAGTTAACGGTGCTGGCAAGACGACTTCAATCGCGAAACTGGCTCATCTACTTAAATCACAAGGCAAGACAATCGTACTCGGGGCAGGGGATACCTTTCGCGCCGCGGCAGTCGAGCAGCTTACGATCTGGTCGAAACGATTGGGGGTGAATCTCGTGACTGGCGCGCAGGGGGCCCATCCCGCCTCGGTGGCCTATCGAGCTGTCGAAGAATGCATCAAGCAGGGTGCCGACGTGTGTATCGTCGACACGGCAGGCCGCTTGCAAACGCAAAAGAATCTGATGGCCGAACTTACGAAGATCCAGCAGTCCATCCGCAAGCTGATCCCCGAAGCCCCACATGAAGTGCTGCTCGTGCTCGATGCCACAACCGGCCAGAACGGCATCAGCCAGGCCAGCAATTTTACTGAGGCCGTGGATTGCACGGGGATTATCCTCGCAAAACTCGATGGCACGGCCAAAGGAGGCGTCGTCGTAGCGATCAAGCAGCAAGTGGGACTGCCGGTCAAATACGTCGGCGTCGGGGAACAGCCCGAGGACTGGGCTCTTTTCAACCCGGACGACTTCGTCGATGCACTTTTCGCCGATATCGGTGCAACGGCTTCAGCCTCGATGTAATGGGGTGTGATTACCAAAGGAGCATTGTCTAGGCATGTTTCGGAAATAAACTTTCCGAATAAGCTGAGCTTGAGTCGGTGTGTAAAACCTTCGAATGGAATTTCAAAATTGGGAGAATCTTCGACTAATTAGAAATCCGATCGCCGATGCCATCAGACACAAACTCGTAGTTGAAGGCTCGGGGATGTTGAATTGGAAGTTTCCGGCGGTAAAGTTCCCTCCTCCAGGTCCAGCAATAGGCGTAGGAAACACAAATCCAGGCCCAGCACCAGCTCGCCCAATATAACTGACAAATGGGTCAATAGTTAGCAAAGAGCTATCCTGCAGAAACTGGTCTGCTGCCTGTGCGGTAAAATGCACGCCGATAACATAATCGCCGACCGGTAAGACAACGTCGGCAACGCTTGCATACCTAAAATCTCCGAGCAACAACCCTCCTGTTCCTGCCGGAACTGTCGCATCAGCGATTAGTGTCCCCGAGGTTGTCCATAGACCAACTTGATGTGGCGCGAAAAGTCCGTCTTGTCCTTCGTCAAAGACCCCTAGTCTGTTCAGAGTGACTTCCGTATTAAGGTTAAACGACCATCCCAACGTTTGGTCAAGCTGTGACGGCCCAAGAACGCCACCCGTTTGACTGATGAGGCCAACTGCTGCTTGTGCATTGGGTGATGCGTTAGAGAAGAAAATAGTAGCTGTTGCCAATAAAAGCCCACACATGTCTCGAGAAGTCATGATGCTCTCCGATCAAATGATGTCGAACTAAAAGTGCAGACAAAACCGCACGTAATCGTCAGTTAGAGGAGAATGCTCAATTACCCCCAATGACAATGCGGTGCGCTGATTCTAATTTCGGTGCTCTGGCAAATCAAGTAATCTGAAAAGGATTCTTCGTCGAGATGAAAGGCTGTTATCTTGAAGCAGTAATTGGATTTAATCGGAATTAATACCCATCCACACTGCCCAGAAGCGCGTCAGAGCATGATTACCTCACTAGCAATCTCATTCATCGGGCTCCACTTCTGAAATATCCAAAAACATTTATATGGGCTGTAACTTGTTAAATTCCAGCAAGTTATGGCTTCTTGCCAGCTCAATCTAATCACTGGTGGCACGCTGATTGCTCTGAGCACCAACCGACGATAGGCGAACTTTACTTCAAGAGTGATTTGCAGAAGTGAGAAATTGCCTCGTTGCGGGGCGGTCGTGTGAACGTCCCCAGGACTCAATAGGTGGAATTCTATTTAACTGTGTGGTCCTGCGGTTTACCCATCCTTCTGAAAATACAAAAAGGCGAATGCTATGTTAACTCTTTTTGAAACTCGCGGCTGGCACTCTCTGCTGGTCGCCCTGATGTTGTCACTCGGTGCGACTGCACTTTTGAGCCAACCCACATGGGCTCAGGAAGAAGAAGTTGCTGTAACTGAGGAAGTCGTTGCAGCAAATGAACCTGCAGATCTCGGTGTTGGTTATGCTCTCGACAACGCCATGTTGTTCCTTGCAGCGGTGCTGGTGTTCTTCATGCAGGCTGGTTTCGCAATGGTGGAGGCAGGATTCAATTCCTCTAAGAACGCAGTAAACATTTTGTTCAAAAACTCTATGGACATCTGTATTGGAGTTCTCCTGTACTACGCTATTGGTTTTGGCTTAATGTATCCCGGCAGTTATGGGGTGGACGTTGAAGCCCACAAGTATTTCGCTTTTGGGGGCTTTGGTCTCGATGGATACGAAGCTGCCGCCGATCGCAGTTTCAGTCCTGAAGTGGACTGGTTCTTCCAAGCTGTGTTTGCCGCCACGGCAGCCACAATCGTTTCTGGAGCCGTTGCCGGCCGCATGAAGGTTAATGCTTATTTGATTTACAGCGCTGTGCTCACGGCGTTTGTTTACCCTGTGAGCGGCTTTTGGAAATGGGGTGGTGGTTGGTTAGGACAAATGGGTTTTGCCGATTTCGCTGGCTCAGCAGTCGTTCATGCGGTAGGTGGTTTTGCAGGTCTGGCAGGTGCCATTGTCCTCGGTCCGCGCATCGGTCGCTTTGTGAATGGTAAATCGATTCCTATGCCTGGTCACAGTATGCCTATCGCAGCCCTAGGCGTCTTTATCCTCTGGTTTGGTTGGTATGGGTTTAACCCCGGTAGTCAATTGGCTTTCCATGCCACGAGCGATATTGATGCAACCATGCATATTGCCATGACTACCACTCTCGCGGCTGGAGCCGGCGGTATCGTTGCCACGCTGCTAAGCTGGTTCATGTTCGGAAAGCCTGATCTCTCGATGGGACTCAACGGCATTCTTGGAGGCCTGGTGGGCATCACTGCCTGTTGCGATTGCATGTCGAACAACATGGCAATCGTAGTTGGCACCGTTGCCGCCGGATTAGTAATCGCTGGGGTAATGCTGCTGGACAAGTTGCAGATTGATGATCCAGTGGGTGCGTTCCCTGTGCATGGTATGTGTGGCATCTGGGGTTGTCTGGCCATCGGTATTTTGCCGAATTCATTGACAGCCGGCCCCGAACCTTCCACCTCGTTTGGGATTCAAGCGATTGGCACGTTCTCTATCGTTGCCTGGTCGTTTGTCACGATGATGGCATTGTTTACCGTCCTCAAGGCAGTGGGAGTTCTGCGAGTCTCTGAGGCTGAAGAGCAAAAAGGTCTTGATGTGAGTGAGCATGGCATGCAGGCTTACACCGGCACGCCCAGCTACTCATGAGATAGCCATGTAAGTAGGAAGTGAATGATTCGTCGCTTGTGCATCGCAGGCTCCTCCCAGCGATGCACGAGCGGCGAGAGGAAAAGCTTGCAATGACTCTATGCTGAGTCTATGGATGATGTCCCAACTGGCTTGGTTGCACTTTGCCGCCTACAGTGTAACCAAGCCGGGACTTCATTGTTCAAGGGAAGCGCTAATGTGGCTATTGGCGGAGTGCTTTCTTAGACTTTCCCGGAATAATGCGATATTTGGTGTCACCTTCCAGCTCACTGGGAGACTTCTTGGCAGCCGCAAACCCATCAGACCAGAAGGATGCCCCAATGGCTTGGGTGGGTTTTCCGCCTATTCCTGCCCAAGCCGGGGTGTCCCCTGATTGCGGATTAAAGCGAATGCGGATTGCGGAATGCGGATTGCGGAATTAGGATGAGCGGTGTCGTTCAATTCGTTTATTCTGCATTCCGAACTCCGCATTCCGCATTTCCAATGAAACTTATCATTGCCATTGTCCAGCCCAGCAAGCTCGAAGACATCAAGGCAGCCCTCTCCAAAGTTGAAGTGGTCCGACTCACGATCATGGATGTCCAAGGCTTTGGTCGTCAAAAGGGGCAAACCGAAGTCTACCGGGGGCGTGAAATCACCGTAAACCTCTTGCGAAAGGTGCAGTTGCAGATTGCGGTGAACGACAATTTCGTCGAACCCACAATCAATGCAATCATCGAAGGAGGCCGCACAGGCGAGAGTGGCCAGATCGGGGATGGCAAGATATTCGTACTCCCTCTGGAAGACTGCATCCGGATCCGCACTGGAGAACGGGGTCCGGAAGCGATTTAGTCGCTCACTTGTGGTGGTATTAAAATTCACCTTCGTCTAAGATGCTCCTATCAAAGGCATCTGGACGCCTTCTTATCTCAAAGTTGTCTCATTTGTTTTGAAGCGTAAGGCTAATTCATGGGTGGCATCGATATCCTGGTTTTTGTGATCTTTATTGCCTCGGTTGTAGCCGTGGGTTTGTGGAAAAGTCGAGCGAGGGGAGAAGAAAGCGACACTCAGGATTTCTTCTTGGCCGGTCGAGGACTTTCATGGTGGCTCATCGGCTTTTCCTTGATCGCTGCCAATATCTCTACCGAGCAGTTTGTAGGAATGAGTGGCAATGCCGCAAGTCATGTTGGACTGGCAATTGCAAGTTATGAATGGATGGCCGCAATCACGCTGGTTGTGGTGGCCTTTGGTTTTCTTCCCTACTTCTTACGCGCCGGCATCTACACGATGCCGGAGTTTCTCGAATTCCGCTACAACTCCGCTGCACGACTGATCATGGCATCAGCCACGGTTCTAATTTACTTACTTCTCCTGGGGGCAGTCACTTATTCCGGGGCACTAACGGTTCAAACGCTTGGCAAGCAATTTGGAATGAGCATAAAGCTCTGGCAACCATCTGCTTTCATTGCCGCAATTGCCATGATCTACGTCGTCTGTGGCGGCTTGAAAGCCTCGGTTTGGGCCGATTTACTTCAGGGCACAGCCTTAATTCTTGGCGGAGCTGTCATCATGTTCTTCGCCTTCGAAAAGCTGGGACAGATTGAGGAAGCTGCCACTGTGGTCGATGTCACGACCGGCGAAGTTGAAATTCAATCACTCGATCCCGAGCAGGGGCCCGTGGCTAGATTCATGGAACTGAATTCCAACCAGCTCAACATGTTTCTGCCCAAAGATGACAATGTGCTCCCTTGGACGGCACTTTTGTTGGGATTGTGGATTCCTAATTTCTACTACTGGGGGCTGAATCAGTACATCACCCAACGGACTCTGGGCTCGTCTTCTCTGTCGCAGGGTCAAAAGGGAATCGTCTTCTCTGCCTATCTGAAGCTCATCATCCCATTTATTGTAGTGATCCCGGGAATCATTTCTTTCAATCTCTTTTCTGACAATATGCGAATGGCTGCGCGGGGAGATGCCGCTACAAGTATGGCTATGTATCTTAAGGCCAATCCAGCGACCGAATTCGTCAAGATTGCGGAATCATCTGAATCAGGCCTGATTGATTCTCATGACGGCCCCATCTTCCTGATTGCCTTGTTCGATTCCCAGGCAGATTTGGAAGCAGAAAAGCTCCAGAATCCTTTTGTTCTCCCGATGTTACGCGATGTATGGGAGGTGCTAGAGCCTGCCAAGTATCAACTTTTCAGTGCCAAAGAAGACCATGCTTGGAAGCACGTCAACCCTGAATTGGCTGCGGAGATCGACCTCTACAACAAGCAAGTCACAAAGCAAGCTCAAGCAGACAAGCAGCCGACAACTTCCCAAGCTCTCGTGGCTTATAAATACGACACGGCATTGGGGCAGCTTCTCGGCATGCTTCCTCAGAACCGAGGAATTTTTGGCTTCGTGATCGCGGCGTTACTGGGAGCTGTGATCAGCTCGCTGGCTGCGATGCTCAATGCTGCTTCATCCATCTTTACCTTGGATTTGGTCAATAAGTACGTCATTCCTGACGCATCACAAACTACGTTAGTTGCGTTGGGAAGAAGTTGTGTCGTGGTGTTCGCGTGTATTGCCTGCTTGCTTGCACCCGCACTTGGAAATCCGAATATTTCCAACTCCATTTTTACAATTATTCAAGAATCCCAGGGGCTCATTTCTCCAGGAATTCTTGCAGTATTTGTCATCGGGTTGGTCTTGAGACGCTGTCCCCGAATTGCAGGCGTTATTGGATTGGTCACTAGCATCGTCTGCTATGCGGGACTTAAAGTTGCTGCTCCCTCAGTGCAGTTCCTGAACCGCATGGCAATAGTTTTCGGCATTTGCCTGGCTGTTATGATCGTCCTCACCCTTTTCAAACCCCTTGCGCAACCAATCACTTTTGAATCAAAAACGACTCTCGACGTTTCCAGTTCAAAGAGTGCAATGTCCGCAGGCATCCTATGCGTGATCCTCACGCTCATGCTGTACCTTGTTTTCAGTCCCTGGGGTATCGCAGGGTGATTTTCTCAGGAATCGACGCAGCCATAGATTATGAGATCGGGTGCGCCTGTCAGCTTCTGTGCAAGGTCACTCGTGGTACTGACACTCATACTCTAGATCTTGTGCATCTATGCTCCTATTTGCATCTTGCCCGCCAGACTCCTGCGAATTTGTTCTAATGTATGGTTCCATCGCGTTTGCCCAAAGTTGGTAACCAAGCGATGTGAGATGCAGATAGTCCGGCATGATTTCAGAAGAAATCCGCCCACTCGGCTCAACAAATATGTGGTCGAGCTCTAAGTAATCGATTTGATGATGTTTTATTGCTTTTCTTAATCTTTGATTGACAGCTCTAGCATTTTGCCGACTTTGGCAATCGGGATACTCCCCACAAGGAAAGATACCAAGAACAAGAATCCTGCTGTTGGGTAGCTTCTCAGTGATTGCTTTTGTGACGGCTAGAATACCTTCAGTCGTCTCCTGAACACTATTGCGTTGCTCCTTAATGTTGTTCGTCCCAATGAGCAACACAACGACATCGGGAGAGAGTCCGTCCAAATTCCCATGTTCAATTCGCCAAAGGAGATGTTGAGTCCGATCTCCTGAGATGCCGAAGTTGGCCGCCTTACGACGGGAGTAGTATTTTTCCCAAACTTCCTTACCCGCATCATTCCAACCCTCCATAATAGAATCACCGATAAATACAAGTGATATCTTCCCACGTTCTGGGAGCTGAACGAAGCGATTAAACTTCGAGTGCCATTCCTGCCATTCTTGAGGCTGAGGTACGACTGCAGAGTTTTTATTCTCCAGATATTCGCGACTGAGTAATGGTGGATTGACGAGAAGAATCGAAATTGTCCAAAGCACAAGGTGCAAACGTCTTATAAGCGGCTGCAACGATTTTTGCATTTTCAATGACTGAGTTGGTAATCGTCACTTGATAAAACTAGTTACCTTGTTGAATGCGCAAGTCAGAGTTTTCGTACTTAAAAGGGATTGCAGAACAGACAATTCATGGCACTAAGTTCGATTGGGAAATCGAGGAATGCAAATTAATACTGAAAAACCAATACCACACATAATGCTAAGCGCCATAGGTTCGGGAACAGCAAGTAGTCGAAGACGATCCCCGTCACGCAAACCTCGATAGATGTATCCACTACTTATATCCACCTGATCAATGATGTTGCCATTAATTTCAACTTTCGCCAGATTGGTAGACAATCGGTTCTTGTAGATGGTCAAATCTCCCGTAATAGCTTTGTTCAAACTGGCAATATTGAGCTGGAAAGTCATTTCGGACTCGCCGAGCGAATAATTCAGGTTCGCAGCGGCATTCTGACCGTCGCCAAGAAAAAGTTGGAATGGCTTTGTCCGCACATAGCCAGCCACAAACAATTCATCTTGGTCGTTTAAAACTGGGTGAGGAATATTGCCAGCTCGCAAGTCGTCAAGAAACCAGAGTTCACCTCGTTCTTGCACTATCAAAGAACTGCTGTGGGGATAGTCCTGCAGTTCGCTAAATTGTTGAATGGAATCTCTGTTCCAATCAACCCAATCAACCGGATTGCCGGGACCCTCGTATTCAACTCCTGACTTTCCATTAATAAAGCGAATATTGCTGAATTCACCCGGAAAAGACTCTGCTGCGATAGCGTTATCGCGATAGGTAATATTGTTGATAATCGGTGAGATAGATTCCGCCTGGTTAGCAAACAAGAAAATGGTTGCGTACGGGTTGTTTTTGGAGGCCAGATTGGATGCACGGGCATGATATCGGTCAATTATGTCCGGTTGATTGGTTGTACGGTCTCCGATATCCACATTTAGGATGTTAGTTCTAGTTCCTGCTCCGTTGAAATACCATCCATTCGGTTCATGGTAACCATAGTCAGACATGCCAACGAACGCAGCCCCTGCATTCCAGTAATCAGGAAACTTGGTTAGCGCTGACATTGTATTTCCACCACCGCCGGAGTAACCCGTGATATAAGTGATCTCTTGATTGAATCGACCAGCGTATTTAGGAGTCGCCTTGACGGCTTCTACTGCATCGAAGATGTCATAGATTTCTAACCCTCCAGAGTCACGAACTCCGTCAGAACCATCTCTTTGCCGCATCGCGACCAAAATCGCAAAGAATCCCCTATCTCGCAAACGATCAGCATTGGCAAAAAACTGACCAAATGATGTGTTATCGGAATAAGAGTGCATAACCACAGCAATAGGTGCATTTACCACTCCATCGTTCCACAGAGCCAATGCCTTCAAATCTAACGGTCCGTCAGCATCACTACTGATGGAAGATCTGTAATTAAATACCTCATTGACATCTGCACCTCTGGTTGAGCAGGTTCCCAAGATAAGCAAGGCACAGCAAAACAACATCCGCAACGACATAAAAGTCCAAACGTCTGAGGAAAATGAAGTAAGTGATCACTAATACAGAAAAACAGCAGGTTAACTTCGCCCAAAGAAGCCTTTCCTTGAGGGCAAGTGATTTCTCATGAACACCGCCGACTCTTTACTCCAGGGAACTCGAAGAATATTACATAAAAACCACTTTCTCAGAAGAATTTGGGGCTTTAAAGAAAAATCTTTTGAGCTGCTGAATTGCACTAACATCCACCCATTAAAAGACTTATGAGAATACCACCATGGTGATCTAGGTTTTTTTTGTAATTAATTCGAGCTCTCCTGCCATAAATACCTGTCAGGTCTATGCTAATCGCAGTAGTACCTGTTTGTTCTCTCTACTTTTCGTTGGTCTCTTTGGGAGGTGCTCATGAAAGTTAGCAACAATTTTTCGAACTCTTTAGCTGCGGCAATTTCCGTGGCTTTTCTTGCAAGCGCGACACAAGCCGCGAATTTGATTTCCCATTACAGATTTGACGGCAACACCAACAACTCGGTTGTGGGTGCACCTAATGGCACCTTGGTCGGTGACGCCTCACTGACCAATGATTCCGCAGTCGGAAGTGGGGCACTGATGCTCGATGGCGTTGGAGATTACCTCAATACGACCACGGCTGGACTACCGCAAGCAAGTGGCCTCTATGAAGGCACCATAGATTTGTGGTTTAAGGCCGCCTCTGGAGCAACACTGGGAAACAAGCAGTTCCTTGGAAACTTAAACAACAATGACACAACCGCAATTCTGTTTGGCACCAACGGTGCGGGTGGTTTGCAAATCTTTATACGCAGTGCTGATAACAAAGTATTTCAGATTCGCAATGCGATCGGTGGCAATGCATTTAATATCGATACCACTTATGCTGATGGCAACTATCACAATATCCAGTTTAATTGGAAGATTGATTCGTCGGGAGGTTCTGGGTCTATTAAGGTCGATGGATCTCCGCTTGAAATCCAAACTGTCCTAAATTCCCTTACGACATCAAATCCGATCACCCCCTGGGAATTCGTCCAACCAATTGGTGCGCGTAACAATCGTGGTGCTATTGATCATACTTGGGCAGGGAAGATCGATAACGTAAGGATTTTTGACGGAGTCATTCCAGAGCCTGGCAGTCTACTGTTAGGACTGGCTGGAGCTTTGTCTGTGCTTGGTTGCACACGTTGGAAATACTGATCCTAAATCCTCACAAAGGCTAAGACTGATGGAGAGTGCCAGTTTGAAAACCAATCTGGCACTCTTCTTTCATATAACCATTGATAAGCTTTTTTGCAAAACTCTGCCCAAGACGTATCCGGCGGGGCAGCCAGGATACACAAGGTTTTCTAAAAATCATGTGACATTTGCTAGTCCAATCGGAGTTAATTATAAGAAGTGAAACTTATTGTCAACTAAAAAACACAAGAGGTTGACCAAGGAATGTCCATTGCTGATCAAGGTGGCGTAGATGATGAATTCGTGCGTAATATCACGAATTGTCAAAATCGACTCTATGTTTACATATTATCTTTGCTGCCCAACCCTGATCGTGCGAAAGACGTTCTGCAAGAAACGAATCTCTTGCTTTGGCGGAAAGCTGCAGAGTTCACTCCTGGAACGAATTTTGGTGCCTGGGCTTGCAAGATTGCCTACTACGAGGTGCTGACTGAAAGACGCAAACGTCAACGAGACAAGCATCTTTTCAGCGAAGGAATAATTAATCTGCTAGCTTCTGACGCTGAACGAAGAATTGCTGAACTAGACGAACGCTCACAAGCACTGGATGAGTGCTTGGAAAGACTGCCAGCCAAACAAAGGAAACGATTACTGGATCGATACAGCCCAGGAGGATCGATTCAGTCGATTGCTGAAGCTGCTGGTGAGTCACGCGGTGCTATTGCCACAGCGCTCTACCGTGTCCGGGCGAATCTGTTGGAATGTATTCAAGGCAAGTTGGCCAGAGGAATCCGGTAATGGGATTTCATTTTGAATCCAAAGACGAGTTGCTCAAGCTCGCTACCGATCTTCATGATGGATTGCTCGATGAAGATGGAATGCAAGAAATCGAGCACCGCCTGGAAGCTTCTTCAGCTCGAAATCAATATTTGGATTATGTCATGCTTCATGCCTTGCTCGAAGCTAAGCACGAGCCAGCATTGCAAGGAATAGCTGCCGTTCAGTTGACAACTTCAAACAAAACAGAACACCCTAAGCTGTCAATAGAAGACTTACTGTCTCAAGGAAAGAAAGGCCAATCGCGCGGCTGGCTCTCGGCGAAGAATCGCTCGATGTCCACTATGGCATTGTTTAGCTTAGCTTGCACGATTGGAGGATTACTCTTAGTTGCTGGCTTGTGGCGTCAAACTTCTCAACAAGGACATACAGAACCGGATTTTGTTGCTATCTTAACCAACACTTCTCGTGCGAAGTGGCTCAGCGATGCCCCTGGAGAAGCGCCAGTTCGACTTCGCGCCGGCAGCAACTTACAACTCATCGACGGCTTGGCGGAAGTGACCTTAAGTAGCGGGGCCGTAGTTGTTGTCCGGGGACCTGCCGACTTGGAATTAGTTTCCCCGATGCTAGTCCGCGCTCTTCGTGGCACGGTTCGTGCTCGAGTGGGTCAGGATGCGACTGGTTTTGCGATTGAAACTCCTAATGCTGAAGTTGTCGACCTCGGCACTGAATTCGGTGTTGACGTCAATGAAACAGGTGAGACCAATGTTGTAGTATTTGAGGGTGAAGTTGATTTGGCCTACCGAGCTGAGAACTTAAGCTCTACCCCTACTCGACAGATACCGCTCAGCTCCACCAGTCGCAAACGTCTCCGCGAAGGGGAGGCGCTTCATTTAGATGTGACTGGGGCAGCCCGCCGTATCGTTTCTATAGACAGCAATTATTTTCCCGTGACAGCCGCGAAGTGGCTCACAATTGAGGACGAGCCTGTAGTAATTACTGGGATTCGCGACAACCTTCGGGTTCCCAATCATGCTCAGTATTATCAAATCGTTCACAAAGGATTACGTGATGACGTTCGTTCTTATGTTGATCGCGCTCACGAGTGGAACGGAGTTGATGAAGAGGGTATCCCAAAATTCTTATTGGGTGCGGATTACGTCATGACTTTCAACTCAGATAAGTGGCAGAGCGATCTTGAGATCGAAGTCGAATTGAGTTGTCCTGCTTCTCTCTATGTGTTCTACGATGACCGCTTGCCAGTTCCAACCTGGTTGGCAGAGCGATTCACCGACACTGGGTTTGACATTGGTGGTGATGAAGGTTTTCCAGGGAATATCAAGATGAAGCCGCGAAATGCGACGGGATCTGGTCAGAGCATTGATACTGTCCACTCAATCTGGCAACTGGACGTATCGGAAGCCGGCACGGTCAAATTGGGTGCTTTGGCGGAAAATAAGATTGGCGTAAGCATGTATGGCATTGCCGCTGTTGCAAGGGAAGATGCATTCTCTCCACCTGACTCATCTTTGAAGCAACGCAAGTCACAAAAAATGTCAGGAATTCAAATATTGGAATCCATTTAGAAGTCACTCTGTGGAGTCAAATCGCCTTCTTCAGTGATTGTCGATCCCATATTGCATTCAAATCAGGAAAGTATGTCTCATCAACTAAACAAGAGGAAAACTAACTATGAAAACTTTACAACCTACAGGGCTAGTAATTGGGGCAATTCTCGTAACACTTCTTGTCGATCTCCAGATGCCTAACTACTCTCATGCACAACTGCTTTCCCAATACAAATTTGACGGAAACCTGTTAAATTCATCTACATTCATGGACACCAACGGAGTTACGGCTCCGCATGGAACATTTCGAATCGGAACTGATTCTGCGACGGCGGTAGCGGGAACAGCTACTTTCAGCACTGGTGTCGATGGAACACCCAACGGTGCAATCTCATTTGATGGAAACTCCTCTGAAGGGGGCTCAAACGGGTGGGTCGATGTGACGACTGCCGGTCACCCCGGGGCTCCGATCGCTCTTGTGGGTACTCCAACCCCTGGAGATGATCAGGCGAGTAGTGGGCCTGGGCTCGTATCAGGTACGGTGATGGCCTGGGTTCGCTCCACCACTACAAACGGAGCAAGATGGGTTATGGGAAATCTGAATGCTAACATTGACCTCGGTGGTGGGGTAATTATTCCCGATCAACAGGCTTTTCTTATGGGGTGGAGCGGATCTACGCTACAGGCTTTTCCACGAGCGGCAAATTCAAGTGTAAGTCGATTCATTGTCAGTGATCCCACCAATAGCACTATATGGGCCGATGGCAATTGGCACCACATTGCCTTCCGCTGGAATGGTGGTGCTGAACAAGGAAGTGGAATTCCATCATTGGCAGCAGTGTTTGTCGACGGAGTCAATTTGGGAGCCGCTTCAACCAATTACTTTTTGGACCCCACTGATACGCAGACTGAATGGCAATTCCCGATGTCGCTGGGGGCGAGAAATAACCGGGGAACACTTGATGGTTTTTATAAGGGCCTGGTCGACGACCTGCGGATTTATTCAGAGTCGCTCACCGATCAGGAAATATTTGACATCTTCGATGCCGTCACGGTAGTCAATGGCTCTCCTGGAGATTTTGACGGTGACGGTGACGCAGACGGAAGAGATTTCTTGATTTGGCAGCGGGGTGGGTCACCAAGTTCTCTCTCCCCAATTGATCTGAACGACTGGCAAACGAACTATGGTTCACCACTATTTGCAGCTGCTAAAGCAGTACCCGAACCTTCATCTCTATTCTTATTCATCTTAGGAGTTGGCATGCTCACAACGGGACGCAAATGTTAACATCACTTTGTAGCATGACGATTTAGAAGGCGGAGTATCAATCATGAAATTGCATGATAAACGTGGCTCATCCGGTTTTACATTGGTGGAACTTCTCGTTGTCATAGCAATTATAGGTGTTCTTGTAGCACTTTTATTGCCTGCTGTCCAAGCAGCTAGGGAGGCAGCTCGACGATCACAATGCCAAAACAATCTGCGTCAAAGTGGTCTCGGAATTGTTAACTATGTTTCAACTAACTCTGGTAAATTTCCCCCCGGAGGCATTACAAACGGTCCTTGCTGTACAACACCCAGTTTTACAAGCTGGACCATCTCAATTCTTCCCTACATTGAACAACAAGCACTCTTCGACCGTTATGATTTTTCGAAGGAAAACGAGGCCCCCGAAAATGAATTTGTAAGGCAGCAAATAGTTGCTTCTTATCTTTGTCCCTCTGACTTAGGAACGCGAGATATGATCATCCCATCGAGTGGTCCGGGCGGTCTCAGAAACCTGGAGTTTGCTCGCGGTTCTTATCGCGCCGTGACTGGGAGAGGTGAGACTGATCCACTCACAAATATCAATGTATTTTGGGATGCGCACGCAGGGACAAGTGCACGTCCTGACTGGATAGGACCACTCCCAACCACTGTTGATGAATCTTTCTCTTTGAAAATCTCTGCAGTTCCCGCAGGCCTCGTGAAAGACTACGTGCTCTCACCAATAGAATTGAGGCAGCTCACCGATGGTTCATCGCGTACGTTAATGATTGGTGAAAGGCACAGTGTGTCTTTGACCGCCGATTCAAACTGTGAAGGGCTCCTCGACTCTGTTCGTAGGCAGACCTTGTGGGCATATAGTTATTCCTCTTACAACAAGTCACAGGTCACGCCTTTATCTGGAACGCTTTTGCCGGATACTTGTCGTTGTTTTCAGACGACAGGTAAGGGAGAAGCATGCAAAAGGGGTTGGGGAGCACTTCATCCCGGGGGACTTCATTTTGCCTACTGCGATGGAAGTGTTCATTTCATCTCGGAGGATGTTGATATGGAACTTCTTGCAGGAATGGCCACTATTGCTGGAGCAGAGTTAGCTACTTATACTCAATAGTTAATGCGTTAACAAAACGATTTATATCCGCATTGCTCTTTGAGTCCTATCAAATTGGCAAAGTTTAGTCATGATTTCTGCTGCCTGTCCGCCTTTTTCACCCTCGAATGACCTAAAGTCGGCGGTACCAAGATTTTTGATTTTGGCTCTCTTGCTACTCTTAGATCTCGGATGCAATTCGAAACCTTACGATATTGCCCCCGTATCGGGTGTGATTACGCTAGATAGCAAACCTCTGGCAGGAGCCATTATAAATACCCAACCCATTGCGACCGAAAACTCATCGAGTCCCGGACCTGGTTCTTTCGCGAAAACAGATGAATTTGGCAAATACTCTCTTGAACTGGTCAATCCTGCCGTACCTGGTGCTGTCGTTGGTCCCCATCGAGTGACGATCCGTATTCCGGAACGGCTATCTGAGACAGACAATCTGGTTTACAACAAACCTACCGCTCCATTACCTGTAGAAGCGCTTGACGGTTCGCTGCAGGTTGAAGTTGTACCCGAAGGTGTTGCAAACGCTAATTTTGATCTTACCTCTGGTAATACTTCCGCTAAAAGATAGCTCAATCCCAGTTTCCCCCCTCCAATCGCACCAACTGCGTGAAGCTGCCTGATCGAAAGCCTTCAAGATCGACGGTGATGTAGCGAAACCCGAGTTCTCGCAGGTGGTTGGTGATTGCCTGTCGCTGACGCGGCTCGGCCATACGCGCTACTTCTGCTGCGTCCACTTCCAGTCGGGCCAATTCGTCCTGGTGGCAACGCACCCGAACCGAGCTGAATCCTTGCTCCCGTAGAAATGCTTCGGCAGCATCGATGCGCCTGAGACGTTCGGGCGTGATTTCCAACCCGTACACCACACGGCTCGAAAGACATGGCGACGCGGGCTTGTCCCACACTTCCAGTCCCCACGCCTGAGCAAGTTCCCGCACACCCTGCTTGTTGATTCCACACTCCACCAAGGGGCTCACCACACCATGCTCCTCGGCCGCCTGCAAACCCGGGCGAAAGTCGCCCAAGTCGTCGACGTTTGTGCCATTAGCAATAACCGCGATGCCAAGCTTGTCCGCCAACCGACGCATCTGTCCGTACAGTTCGGTTTTACAGTGCCAACAGCGAGTCGGCTCGTTTTGTAGATAGCCGCTATCAGCCATTTCATGGGTAGAGAGCGTCTCATGTCGAATGCCAATCGCGGTGGCAATTCGCTCAGCCGCTGCCAGTTCCCCCGCCGCCAGACTGGCACTCACTCCAGTCACAGCGATAGCCCGCTCACCGAGCGCCAATTGAGCTGCCTTAGCGACCACAGCACTATCGACACCACCTGAGAACGCCACCATGCAACTGGGAACCTCGGCGAGATACTCAAGCAATTGCTGTTGCTTTTCGCTAGTCGACATACGAAACCTTGCCTAATGCAGGAAATAGAATAGTGCTCGTTTATTGGACCACGGCAAGCAACTGAGGTCCAGGCGGATTATCCGCCCAACGTTAGGTTTAGAGAGTCGCCATCAGGGCCGTCCCCGTGCCCGATCATTTCATCCATTTCATTCGCCCGTCGCGTCGAAATAGACTTTCGAATTAGATGAACTTTACTTGCTGATATCGCGGTACAAGGGTTCCATGACCTTGGTATTGCGATCCAAGGCGAGAATAACCGTGCGCTGTTCCATACCATCACAGGAACTGGCGACGACGGGAATTACTTGCCTTTGCTCAGGAAGTTTGAGTTTGGCTGAGAAAGTGCCATCTGGTCGTACCGTGACGGGGACTCCTTTAAGTGTGACATGAGCGTGGCGTGAGGTCACTCCGAAAACAGTGACTTCCGCATCGACACCAAGCTCCAACCCTTCGCTGGCTTCTAGCGCTGCACCATTGCCGTAGCGTGTCTTCATCGGCGATCCCATCGGGCGATGCAAGCGGGTCTCCAGAAGTTCTTGCAGTTCCTTGCTGGTACCGTGTGGTGAGTAGCCTCCGCTCATGGCAAAAATTCGATCCGCATTCTCAGCTACGTCCGACCAATTTTCGTCGATAGCCTCGTTTGCATCGGCGGAGGGTGTTTCAACGCAATTGCTGCGAGCTATGGGGAAGAAGGTTCCCTCATTGGCCAGGTAGCCGATTTCCATGCGAAACTGCGAGGGTGGGTCGTTTACATCGACATACCAATTTGAAACTCCTCCATGGATCGCGATATCACGCTCCATCACGGCAGAACCCGCTTCCATGATGCGAAATAAGCGTAGGATCGGTTGGCAATGATGCCAGCGCTGTCCCATCGCAGCCTGCGCTCGATCGATACTGACCTGGGAAAGGCTCCAGGTGGCATGTAACCAATAGGGATCGCGCACCATGACCACCAACTGATCATTAGCCGGTTGATGGTTGGATATCTCAGAGTTCTTTAAGGCGAGATTCTTCTTAACTGCAATCTTTCGCTGAGCAGCCAGAATATCCTGACGGACTTGCATAGGGGTCTCAGTGGCAGGGCCTGGTGAATTGCCAGAACCGGAGTCCACATGTCGAGGATTCTTGGCAGCCGTCTTTTTTTGGGCAATTGGGATTAAAGCCTGAATTAGCTCTTCTTTGCGCATCGAATGCCAGCCGGGAACTCCATGCCTGCGGGCAATTTGTGCAAGGTCTTTGGCGGTGTGAGATCGGAGGGAAGCAGCGGTCATTATGGTTTGGTCAGGGGAGGTCCCGCGGGGCAGTATCTAAAGTTCGTCAGGCCATTCATGTCGAGGAATGCCATACATGTTGTGACATCCATGAATGTAACTGCCGATTGGAACGCGACCTTTTGGCACCGAAGCCCCAGTCGTAGACCACTCGGATTCTAGACCCTGGTGATCCCTAACCAGACGCCCAGTAAGGTGTACGCCCCCCGAACTAACTAGGGGGAAACCATACATCCTCCTTATTTCATACTAATTACATATTCCCAAAAACGCAAACATTTGGCACAAACAGAATCCCGTAAGTGCTTGTTTTCTAGAGAGTTACGCAGATCCGTCGATTTGCTTTGCTCACCCCCTGATTCTCAGCATCTTACCTCGCTCGTAAGTCTATAATCTGGCTTATCAAAACTCGCCTCTATCCCATTGCTCACAAACAGTTTGTGGCGAAATGGCAGACTTTGTGAAAAAATGCACGAACCCCCCTTTGCGCTCACCATATCCCCTATTAGATTATGCCGGACGAGGAAACTTTCGCGTTTTTGCGTTCCCGAGCGGATTTCAAGAGCCGGCTCCAACAGGTGGGGGAATTGATGCCCCGAAAACCGCAGAGCAAGCCTGAACTGGAAGGCTCCAGTGACGGGAAATCCGACGAACTGGACGCAGAATCCGACCATCGCTCGGCCACTGCTAAGGCAGCGGAGTGGGCTTCGCGAATCATGACCATTTCTTTGGAAATGGTTCTTCCGGGTCTGGCCGGTTATTGGCTTGATGGCGTGCTAGGCACCAAGGTTGTGTTTATGTTAATTGGTTTTGCCGCAGGTGCTCTGATTGCTTTCAAGCAGTTGCTGGCCATTGCCAACCAAAATACCAAGCGATCCCAAAAACAGGCACGTGCCCAACTGGTGAACGACACACTGACTAACTCTGCAACCGAGAATTCTGGGAAAGACAAACTGTGACCCCATCATCGTCAGGCTGGTCTACGAGCAGCGAATCACGCAGCTTGGTTTCCTGCGCTTTACTGCTGATTGTGGTTATGACGATCTTTCTCGGCGGCTGTCTTCCGATTGCGTTTTGGGTGGGCCAAACCGCCTGGCTCTCACTGCTGGCTGCTGTTGGCATCTGCCTCGCCGCCGGTTTGGCAGCCTTGGCCATCTCTTACCATTTCAGTTTGACTGGGCAAAACTTGTCCGGGATGCTGCTGGCCATGGCCTGCAGATTGGGCCCTCCTTTGATGGTCTGCCTCTGGTTGGCCCTCAACAAAAATGAAGCAAATCACAATTCTTTTGTCGGTTTTTTGATTGCAAGTTATTTGGTATCGCTGGCTGCGGAGACGTTTCTCTCGGTCCGGATGATTGAGTCCCCTCCACCTAAGAGAGCGACCAACTGAATTCGCACTTCCAACTATGGCCAATCCTCTCGATCCCAAAGAACTCTTTAGCCATGTCGAGGATTCGACGAGTTTTCATCTACCCAAGGCGATTACGCCACCGGATTCCCATGGTCATGTCGAATTACCTCAGCCTTTTCTGCTGGACGAACCGCTCGTTGAGATGCACACAGGCAATGAGTTGATCGACAAGACCATTCAGCCGCTCGAGTTCAAATTGACAAAGTTCATGGTACTCGAGGTGATCATCGCTGGGATCATTGTGGTGCTCTTTGTGTTCCTGGCAGCGCGGCTTAAAGGAGGATCACAAGCCAAGGGCCGCCTCTGGAACCTGTTGGAAGTATTCTTGCTCTATATCCGCGACCATATCGCCCGGCCATGTATCGGTTATCACGAAGCGGACAAGTTTGTGCCGTTTTTGTGGACCATGTTTCTGTTTGTTTTGGGGTGCAACTTGATGGGGATGATTCCCTGGATGGGTTCGCCAACCGGGGCATTGGCCGTGACTGCTGCACTAGCTCTAACAACTTTCATCGTTGTGGTCGGGTCCGGCATGAAAAAGCTTGGTGTCGTCGGATTCTGGAAGGCTCAAGTACCCCACATGGATCTTCCTAAGCCGATTGCCATTATGTTGATCCCCTTGATCTTTGTCATAGAAATCCTTGGCCTGTTTATCAAACATTGTGTGTTGGCCGTACGTCTCTTGGCCAATATGATGGCAGGTCACGTAGTATTGGCTGTATTGTTAGCTTTCATCGGAGCTAGTGCGGTTGCGAGCCAGGCGGTATGGGGGAGTGTTACTGCGGCGAGCGTTCTCGGTGCCACGGCCCTAAGTCTGCTTGAACTGTTTGTGGCCTTTTTACAGGCCTATATTTTCACCTTTTTGTCGGCCTTGTTCATTGGAGCAGCGGTACATCCCCACTAATAACCTCAAGTAAACAAGTTCGATTGTGTATAGTTCTTTCCAAGTTTCGTTTTGTTGTAGGAGATTTCAAAAGTGATGAAATTGGTCAAATTCCTGTCGTTCTGTTGGGCCGCTTTGGCCGTTGCTGGTCCAGCCATGGCTCAAGAAGCTGGTGCCGCTGCCTCTGCTGGTAGTGGGATGAATTTGGGTGCCGCCTTTGGTGCCGGACTTGTGATTATCGGTGCCGCCCTGGGCATCGGACGTATCGGAGGACAGGCTGTTGAAGGCATGTCTCGGCAACCCGAGGCTGCTGGAAATATTCAGACAGCCATGATCATTTCGGCAGCGTTGATCGAAGGAGCTACGTTCTTCGCATTAATCGTTTGCATGCTCTTTAACAATTAGCATGCTTAGAGATGGAAGTGTTTTTCAATCCTGCAACCACCAATGCGTTAGGGTGCTGCGCATGAACTTTCGACAGTTTTTCTCAACCGGGCTCTTGGTTTTTTCATTGCTTGGCTTACTGGTCTGCAATCAGACTACTTATGCCGCTGGTGAAGAGCACGGTGCCACGTCTTCCGAGCATGGGGGTGGCCACGAAGAGAAGGGAGACCCCAATCCCTTGAGCGTCGATCCCGACCTTGCGATCTGGACCGGTGTGGTGTTCCTCGTGTTGTTTTTTGTGTTGAGCAAGTTTGCCTGGCCGGCGATTTCCACAGCTCTCGTAGAGCGCGAGAAACGCATCGAGAGCAATATTGCAGAAGCCGCAGTGAAGCACGAACAGGCTAAGAAATTGCTCTTGGAACACGAGGCCAAGCTGGCCAGTGCCGCCGACGAGGTGCGTGCCTTACTGGAGGAAGCCCGGCGGGATGCAGAGCACACCAAGAACCAGATCGTTGCCGAGGCCAAGCACGCCGCTGACCAGGAACGCGATCGGGCTCTGCGTGATGTGGAGCGTGCCACGGACGCCGCCAAGAAGACCCTGGCCGAGACCAGTGCCAACCTGGCGGTCGAATTGGCAGCTCAGGTGATCAAGGTGAACATCTCGCCCGAGCAACAATCGCAGTTGGTCCGCGACGCCCTGGGTAAGTTGTCCGCATTAAGCCCTAGTAAGAACTGATTGCAATGGCAGAGAGTTTCTTCAGTCACGAGCGTACGCATGAGACGGTCCTCGACGTAGGTGCCGAGATGCTCTCGCGCGTCTACGCTAAGGCCGCCTTGGACGCTGCTGGGGATCGTGATGCCCAGCAGCGACTGGTCGATGAATTGCAGGCAATTGTGAACGAAGTGTTGGCCAATCACCCAGATCTGGAGAAAGTGTTCGACTCAGCACTTGTCTCGCAAGACGACAAGAAAGGCATTCTTGAACGAATCTTTGGCAAGAGCCTATCGAAGTCTGCGTTGAATTTCCTCAATGTGTTGACGAAACACAATCGGTTGGGAATGCTTCGTCAGGTCGTCCGTTCTGCGAGCGAACTTTGGAAAGAACGTTGTAATCAGGTCACCGTGTATTTGGAATTGGCCAGCGAGGTCGACCGCACACTCGAGCAGGAAATCGTCGCCAATTTGGCAAAATCCTTCGACACCAACCCGATCGTTCAAGTGAAGATCAACCCCGACTTGATTGCCGGATTTGTTGCTCGCGTGGGGGATCGAGTTTTCGATGCCTCAACCCGCACCAGTCTCGAGCGAACTCGACAATTGATGATTGCCTCGGCAGTCGATGCAATTCAGCAGCATCAGCACATTTAACACAAATCAATCCAATACGATATCAAACCATTAGATTCCCGGGAGAGCTTCCATGAAGTTCAATAGCGACGAAATCGCTTCGGTCATACAGAAAGAAATCGAGAATTATTCCTCGCAGATTGACGTCCGTGACGTCGGTCGCGTCTTGGAAGTGGGTGACGGCATTGCCCAGGTCTACGGACTTTCCGACGTGATGGCGGGGGAAATGGTGGAGTTCGAGAGCGGTGTGACCGGTCAGGCGTTCAACCTCGAAGAGAACTCCGTGGGCGTGATTATCTTGGGTGACTACTTGCAGATCAACGAGGGGGAAGAAGTCCGCAGCACAGGCAAGCTTTTGAGCGTGCCCGTGGGCGACGAACTTTTAGGTCGAGTGGTAGATCCGCTCGGTAATCCACTTGACGGCAAGGGCCCTATCGTCACCAACGAGCGCCGCGAAGTGGAAGTGATTGCCACAGGCGTATCCCAGCGCCAACCAGTGTGCGAACCACTGCAAACCGGCATCAAGGCCGTCGATGCGATGACTCCCATCGGACGCGGCCAGCGCGAATTGATCATCGGCGACCGCAAGACGGGTAAGACCGCCATCGCCATCGATGCGATCATCAACCAACGTGATTCCGGCGTAAAATGCTTTTATGTTGCCATCGGGCAAAAGGAATCTACCGTCGCAACGGTGATCGAGAAGCTTCGCGAGTCGGGCGCCATGGATTACACGACCATCATTGTTTCGGGTGCGAGTACACCTGCCCCGTTGCAGTATGTCGCCCCCTACTCGGGTACGGCCATGGCCGAATATTACATGTTCAAGGGTGGTCATGCCTTGGTCGTTTACGACGATCTCAGCAAGCAAGCCGTTGCCTACCGCGAGTTGTCGCTTCTCATGCGGCGACCTCCCGGACGCGAGGCCTTTCCTGGCGACGTGTTCTACTGCCACAGCCGTCTATTGGAGCGATCTTCCAAGCTTTCCGATGAACTTGGTGGAGGCTCAATTACCTCGCTGCCGATCATCGAAACGCTCGAAGGAGAAGTATCCGCCTACATTCCGACGAACGTGATATCGATTACCGACGGGCAGATCTATCTGCAGCCAGACTTGTTCTTTGCAGGTGTTAAGCCGGCGATGAACGCAGGCATCTCGGTTTCGCGAGTGGGTGGTGCTGCCCAGATTAAGGCGATGAAGAAAGTTGCCGGTGGTTTGCGTCTCGACCTGGCGGCATTCCGCGAGCTTGAGGCGTTTGCCCAACTGGGTACTGAACTCGATCCCGCCACCCAGGCTCGCTTGGATCGCGGTTATCGCATGGTCGAACTTTTGAAGCAGGGACAATACAACCCGTTGAACGTTGTAGACCAGGTGCTGGTGATTTTCGCGGGCACCCGCGGATTCCTCGACGATATCCCCGTCGACCGTGTGCAAGAGTGGGAACAGAAGTTCCTCACCTTCATGACCGACCAGAAACCAGAGATTCGCGACGAACTCGCCGACAAGAAAGACCTCGACGACGAATTGACCGAAAAGATCAAGGCCGCCATCGAAGAGTTCGGCACGCAGTTCCATGGTTCAGCAGAACCGAAAGAGAAACAAGAGGCTGTTTTAGTGTAAGGCCACTCCGGGCGCTTACGCTTCCGGCTCGCCTCACTAATTACTAACGACTAACTGCTAACGACTAACCCCTTCCACATGGCCAATCCAAGAGAACTTGATAAACGCCGCAAGTCGGTCCGCAATATCCGCAAGATTACGCGGACCATGGAGTTGATTGCCACTGCGCGATTTAAAAAGGCCATGGACCGGGCGGCAGCAGCCACCGCTTATACTGATCGCATTACCCAATTGGTCTCCGACTTGACCAAAACCGGTTTGCAGGTGAGTCATCCCTTGCTGGAACAGCGCGAACGCACCGACCGAGCTGTGCTCCTGGTGCTCACCGCCAATCGAGGCTTATGTGGTGGTTTCAACGGCAATCTGCTTCGTGCCGCCTTGGAGCGTTGGCAGCATTTGCGAGCGGAAGTTCCTCAGTGTCGGTTGGAAATCTCCGGCAAACGAGGCATCAGTGGTTTTAAGTTCCGGGGATATGCCCCCGATCAAAGCTACACCCACTTCGAAGACAAGCCCACATTTGCTGAAGTCGAATTGATCGCCAACCGCTATCTCGACGAATATGCTGTGGGTGCCATCGACCGGCTCGATGTCGTGTATATGAAATATGAAAGCGTCTCCCGCCAAAGTGTGTCAGTCGAAACGTTGCTACCTCTTGGTTCAATTGGCGATTCAGCATCATCCGCAGATTCTTCGACAGGGGGGCCCCAATACGATTTCCTCCCCTCGCCCGAGAGCATTTTGGAGGAAGTCGTACCGACCAGCTTCAAGGTGAAGCTGTTCAAATGCTTCCTCGACTCCGCCGTGAGCGAGCAAATCGCGCGAATGGTGGCGATGAAGGGAGCTACTGAAAACGCCGGTGAATTGATCAAGAGCCTGAGCATGCAGTACAACCGTGCCCGCCAAGGTCGCATTACTTCGGAATTAATGGACCTGATCGGTGGTGTCGAAGCCCTTAAATAGAAATTGATTTACGTAGATTTTTGTATTAGCCGCGATGCAACCCATCGCCGGGAGAAGTAAGAATTCATGGCAACTGTAGCAACAAACATTGGTCACATTACCCAAGTGATTGGTTCCACCTTCGACGTTGAGTTCGACGAAGAGAACCTCCCAGCGATTTATAACGCCGTCAAAGTGGTTTCTGAGCACAAAGGGGTGAAGCTGAATCTTACCGGCGAAGTCCAACAACAACTCGGCGGCGGAAGAGTTCGCTGTGTTGCCTTGGGTAGCACCGACGGCTTGATCCGTGGTCAAGAGTGTGTGGACACGGGGGGCCCCGTAACGGTGCCCGTCGGAAAGGCTACCCTTGGACGGGTGTTCAACGTGCTCGGTGACGTGGTCGATGGACGAGGACCTGTCGACGCCGAGGAGCGTTGGCCGATTCATCGTGAAGCACCTAAGCTGGATGTTCTCTCAACCAAGACGGAACTCTTCGAAACGGGTATCAAAGTGATCGACCTGCTCACCCCGTTCGTTCGAGGTGGTAAGGCGGGACTCTTCGGGGGTGCCGGTCTTGGCAAGACGGTGATTTTGACGGAACTGATTGCTCGTATTGCCTCAGCACACGGTGGTTACTCCGTGTTTGCAGGCGTAGGCGAACGAACCCGTGAAGGAACCGACCTTTGGCTGGAAATGCAGGAAGCCAAAATCGGCGACACCGGCCGCAGCGTTATCGATCAGACCTGCATGGTATTCGGTCAGATGAACGAACCACCGGGTGCCCGACTTCGCGTTGCGTTGTCCGCTTTGACCATGGCTGAATACTTCCGTGACAAGACTGGTGCCGATACGCTGCTCTTTGTCGACAACATTTTCCGCTTCTCCCAAGCGGGTAGCGAAGTATCTGCCTTGTTGGGTCGGATGCCTTCTGCCGTGGGATACCAACCAACGTTGGCAAGCGAAATGGGTGCCCTGCAGGAGCGGATCGCATCAACCAGCAACGGGGCCATTACCTCGGTGCAAGCCGTCTATGTGCCTGCCGATGACCCGACCGATCCTGCACCGGCAACTGCCTTTGGTCAGTTAGATGCCTTCCTCTACCTGGAACGCTCGATATCGGAAAAGGGCATCTACCCAGCGGTCGATCCCTTGGCCTCAGCGAGCCGTATTCTCGATCCTCAGTTTGTGGGTGATCGTCACTACAACTGTGCACGCCGGGTTCAGAACACCTTGCAACGATATCGGGAACTCCAGGACATTATCGCGATTCTTGGCGTTGATGAGCTTTCCGAAGAAGACAAGATGATTGTCCATCGGGCTCGCCGAATCGAGCGATTTCTTTCGCAGCCGTTCCTCGTGGCTGAGGTGTTCACTGGCAAGCCTGGCGAGATTACCCCGCTGTCAGAGACAATTCGAAGCTTCGAAGAAATCTGCGACGGCAAATGGGATCATTTGCCCGAAAGTGCATTCATGTACGTCGGTGCCATCGAGCAAGCTGAAGAGCAGTGGAAAAAGAGCGAAAAGAAGTAATCCCCACCACTAGCCGCAAACCACCAACCACTCACCCTGCATGTCCGAATCCACCAACAACTCGCCCATCCGCTGCATCGTCGTCACACCTGAAGAAACGGTACTCGATGCCGGTGCCGATTTTGTCGCGCTCCCGCTTTACGATGGCGAGATAGGCATCGGACGCCATCACAGCCCCATGATCGGACGTCTGGGCTACGGTGAGCTGCGACTAAAGAGTGGCAAGGAAAACCAATGCTACTACGTCGACGGAGGGTTTGTGCAAGTAGTCGATAACGTCATCTCCGTACTCACCAACCGTGCTTTGAAGGCTGCCGCTGTGGATACGGTGGCTGCCTCCGAGCAACTTGCTGAGGCGCTCACGCGCAGAGTTGGTGGAGAGGAGGCCCTGGCGATCCGCGACCGCCTGATTGCTCAATCACGGGCCCAACTCCGCGTTGGCATGAATGCAAAGTAGCCGTGGCCCAACGCTTAACAGGCGGTTTGCTTAAACCTCAGCATCCGTGATGTCGCCGTCGAACCGCTTTCCTGCGGGCTCCGCGGCCACCACTAGCCAGGTAGCCATGTTGAATGGCAAACCACTCTGCGTAACGCTCTCTATCGGTGTAGTTTGTGTTGCGATTGTCGAGCAAGTGACCTAATTCGTGGATGAGGATGTTGTTAAGGTAAAAGTCCACAATTGCGGCTTCGCTCCAACTCAAGCGCCAGGTGAAGTCGTCGGGGCGATCCCAACGTCCTCCATACATCCTCGCCTCATTGACGATCTCAGGTCGAGGTGGGCTGAAAAACAACTCTTCGCGAGATTCTTCCAAGGGATAGAGATACAAGGCAGCTCCCCATTGCATACCGTAACAGGGGAAACTCTGCTTCTTGCGAGTCATTCGGCTGAATTGAACCACTTCCAAGTTGCGGAGAAACGACTGCGGTAGCTGAGCCAGGCGGTCGCGCACCTGCTCGGGAGTCAGCACGTGACGATACCCAGGACCTGGATCCTGAACAAAGATTTTGTAGGATTCGCCATTTTCCGTGGGCTCATACCAGTCTTCGGGGGGTGAAAAAGGATCTTTCGTATCACGACTTCGTAATTGGAGCCTGCGCCCACGCTGGGAAATATGAACCACCGACGGTACAATGGACTTTTTGGCCTTTTTGCCGTTGTTTCTCAGAGGAAATTGACGTGTTGTTTTCATCGTCGTCACTGCGCAATTTGGGGGAGGATACTTGCTGGTCGGCTCTCTTGAGGGAGTAGGAGCATTCAACGAATACTGCAGGAGAACCGAGCGGGGGGAAGGTAAGCGGCTCTCAGCGGCCCCAGACGAGTAATTTTGGGACCCACTGAAGCTTATTCCATCCTACTCAGCAGGCCACTTTGATTCCACGAAATTGCCATAAAGTATTAAATAGCAATAAGTTAGCGGTTGGACACCCACCCCTCCTCTGGGGGGCTAACAGGAGCTGGAAGGTGCCTTTTGGGAAGCCCATCTGAGGCAAGAATTCCACGGTTGGGTGGCATTTGCTCACCACGTTGCAAATTGTGAATCCAATTGTTCGCTCTTGATCGCAACACGACCCAATACAATGAATGTAATCCTTTACACACGAACAGGTTGCCACTTATGCGACGAAGCACACGGCGTGTTACGAGAACATGGTCTATCTCCAGTTCTGGTGGATATCGATAACAATGACGACCTTCGGGCGCAGTTTGACACCTGTGTTCCTGTTGTCGAAATCGATGGGAAGATCCGCTTTCGTGGAAGAGTCGAACCCGTATTGCTCAAGAGACTCCTTGCTTAACTCGCACTGAATCTGGGAATCTAGGCTTTGCCTTTCCTAGTTCCTGTCAGGAGTTTTAATCACAAAATCATGTGTCCATCCAGTGAATCATTCGATGTGCTCCTAGTGGGTGGCGGTGTCATCGGTCTATCTATCGCCTGGGAACTTGCGCAACACGGTGCCCGGATCTGTGTCGCGGATTGTCGTGAAATGGGACGTGAGGCCTCTTGGGCTGCTGCCGGAATGCTCCCTCCGGGGCCTCGCCAGGAAAACTGGCCACGCTGCCAAGCATTCGACCAATTAGCCGGGCTGAGCGAGCCACTTCATCAAGCCTGGCACGAGAAACTCTTGAATACCACCGGAATTGATAACGGTTTTCGACTAACCGGGGCAATTTATCTTGAGGATGAAAAGATCAGCGAAAAACTTCAAGCCTGGGACCACTGGGGTACCCCATACCATCGGCTCGATGCAATCGCGCTGGCCGACCTCGAGCCAAATCTGGCACAAGTCCAGAATGGAGTTTTGCTTCCTTCCGAGGCACAACTCAACTCCCCTCGTCATTTGGAGGCCCTTGAATCGGTCTGTTTGAAGTCAAACGTTGTTTTGAAGCCTCATTGCCAGATAACAGGTTTCGAGAAAACTGGCTCACGGTTGACAGCGGCGTTGACCAGCGACTCTCGCATCAATGCGGATCAATTTTGCCTGACAACAGGTTGCTGGACGCAGCAACTCGGACTGAGCCTTGAACTTACGTTACCAATGCGGCCGGTTCGTGGGCAGATCGTGCAACTCGACGGCCCTCGGATAGTGCTGCAGAGGATCGTGAACTGCGGCCCACGCTATCTGTTGCCCCGTCCAGATGGCACAGTACTTGTAGGGTCTACCCAAGAAGAGGTCGGATTTGATCAAGGCACCACCCGTGAAGCCAGAGAGCAATTGCTAGAATTTGCCTATGGCCTCTGTCCGCAACTCTGTGAATTTAAAGTAGTGCAGCACTGGGCCGGACTGCGACCCGGTACACCCGATGAATTGCCCTACCTGGGGAAATTGCCGACCTGGGAAAACGCCTGGATCGCCTCGGGCCACTTCCGCTCAGGGATTCAACTCTCCACGGGGACTGCCGTCGTGATGCGCTCACTTTTGATGAAGCAACAGGCACCGGTGGATATAGCAACCCTCAGTGTAACCCGATCAAATGCGGCTTAGCTGTCCCGCCCATGCGCCTGCCGAACCGCATCACGAGCAATGGTTGTGAAGCTCACCCCCAGAAATGCAATCCAGGTTCCCAGTACGGAACCCGAGAGTGTTCCCACCACCCAGCCGGCCCAACCAATACGGTAGCCAATGGTGACCGCCAAAATCGTCCCTCCCAATAGAGTTCCGACACAAAAGCCAGTCAAAAGAAACCATCGCATGCCACTCACCAGTCTGCCAAAATTTGCCAGGTTGGTTTCTGCCGGAAGCGAGAGCTTCGCCAACTCGTAGGGCAGGGGAGTCGAGCGGGGATCATCCGACTCCTGTCGGGGATCACTCGCCCGCCACTCGCGCACCTCGTGAGAAGTATCACGAAGCCGAGTGCCGATCGAATTTCCAAGCACATGTGCCAGAATAATGAGTGCCACGAAAACGATCACCAGCGGCCACGGCCCGCGGGTGATCGCCAGGAGAGTGCAAAAAAGAGCTGCAAGTGTGACGACAAGAAAAACTTGCTTGAGCCCAAATTTGAATAAGTGGGGTTCTCTCATGCGGGCAGGAGGCTTAATAGGCTCGCTCATGCATTAATTATCGCAAGGTACCCGGTCCCTACAATAGCGCGTTGAAAGCCAGACAGAGCAACGAGTAACATGCGCATCGTGCAGATTCAGGGGATTTCGGGTAGGATGCTGAGTGAAGTCCGGTGACGGGTTTACCATTCGTGATTGGAATTTGAGTATAGTTTTTTGTGAAAGATTGATTAATGCTGTACTTTGCCACTGGTTCCCCGACCCACGAACTAACAAACGACGATATCCGCAACGCCCTGTTCGCGGTGTTCAATCAATTAGGCACACGCAAACGTGTGATTGCCGTTCCGCCGGACTTCACTCGGTTTAACAGCAGAGCTGGACTGTTGACCTGCCTTAGTCATGAATACTTCGGCGAATCGCTGGTGGATGTCTTGCCCGCGCTGGGCACCCATTTCGAGATGCCGGCCTGGCAGAAGGAAAAAATGTTTCCTGGAGTGCCAGACAATTTGTTCCGCTATCACAACTGGCGGACCGACGTGGAAACAATCGGCACGGTTCCCGCTGAATATGTGACTGAGGTCACCGAAGGGATTTACCAGGAAGCATGGCCATGCCAGATGAACCGGCTCATTAGTCAAGGCAATCACGACTTGATCCTCTCGTTGGGACAGGTTGTGCCCCACGAAGTCATCGGCATGGCCAACTACAACAAGAATCTATTCGTCGGCACGGGCGGGCTCCGCGGCATCAACGAGAGCCACTACATCGGCGCGGTCTATGGCATCGAACGTATCCTGGGCCGTGCGGACAATCCGTTGCGCAAAATTCTCAACTATGCCCAGGATCATTTTTGCCAACATCTGCCGCTGCTCTATGTGCTCACGGTGGTCGGCTACAATGAGCAACGAAAGTTGGTTGTCCGAGGGCTTTTCATCGGCGACGATGTGGAATGTTTCGAGCGGGCCAGCGAATTGTCATTGGCTGTCAACTTCGAAATGGTCCCCGAGCCGCTTAACAAAGTCGTCGTTTATCTTGACCCCGAGGAATTCCACAGCACTTGGTTAGGGAACAAGTCGATCTATCGAACGCGTATGGCCATCGCCGACGGGGGCGAGCTGATCGTGCTGGCTCCATCGGTACGCACTTTTGGCGAGGACCCACAGATCGACGTCCTGATTCGCAAGTATGGCTATCGCACTACACCTGAGGTGCTCGATTTCGTGGCGAAGAATGCTGATCTTCGAGAGAATCTGTCTGCTGCTGCGCATCTCATTCATGGCTCGTCGGAAGGCCGCTTCAAGGTAACTTATTGTCCTGGTGAGCTTAGTCGCGCTGAAATCGAGGGAGTAGGCTATCAATTCGGCGACTTGGCCGACTACGAACGCCGTTTTCCAGTTCAGAAGCTGCAAGATGGTTTGCAAGCTGTTGATGGCGAGGAAACCTTCTTCATACGCAATCCAGCCCTAGGGCTATGGGCCCATCAATCGCGGATGACTTGAAACAGTTTCATATTATTAAATCGCCCCAAGTCTTGAATTGGTATGCACTTGTAGAATCACAACAAAATACCAATTGTATGATTGCAATTTTAACTACGACTAGGATAGAATCCCCAATGGTTGGTTGAGGCACGCTCTTTTCTTGTGTTCGTTTAAGTAAAGTTAACTGGCACAATACAACCAAGCCGGGGGGGCTAATGAGATGAAATCTCTGAACAGTCTGCGCCATCTTTGTGGTGCAGAAATTGCCGGCAATTCTATCGCCACTCAGAAGCTTCTCGCAGCTATCGCTCGTATAGCTCCGTTCAATTCCACAGTGCTTATCACGGGACCAAGTGGTACGGGCAAAGAACTGGTAGCTCGGCATATTCACGAGGGTAGTCCTCGGTCGGATAAACTCTTTATTCCTGTTGACTGTGCTTCGATGACTGGTGAATTAATGGCCAGCCAGCTTTTTGGTCATGTAAAAGGGGCCTTTACCAGTGCTGACCAGGGCTCCTTAGGATGTTTTCGAGCCGCAGATCACGGATCACTATTTCTCGATGAGATTGGTGAACTTCCTCTTCCGTTGCAGGCCAAGCTTCTACGTGTTATTCAGGAACGCTCCGTCGTACCAGTTGGAAGTCACCAGGCAATCCCAGTCGACGTGCGAATTATTGCGGCCACCAACCGCGATTTGAAACAAGAAATGCTCGCAGGACGTTTCCGCGAAGATCTTTACTATCGACTCAATGTCATCACAATTCATACCACGCCGCTCTGCGAGCGTGTTGAAGATATAGCCGCATTGGCTCCTCAATTTCTGGCCGAACTGGAAGCAGAAGGGCATCCACGCCAGAGACTCACTCAGCAAGCACTTGAGCTATTACAATCCTACGATTGGCCGGGAAACATCCGTGAGCTAAAGAACGTTCTTGAGCAGGCAGCTGTCGAAACCAACGGGGAGTGGATCAGCGAAGAATTGGTCGTCTCGGTTCTATCGAATTCCGCTGGGAGGCAAATCACTCCTAGCCAGACTCCGATTCCTGTCCAGGAAACTTCGTATCCTAAGCCTGGATCAATCGACTCTGTGAACGGTGTGCACACTTTTGCTAGCGATCAGCCATGGCAAAGCCTTGCAGAGCTTGAACGGCTTCATATTCAACGAACTCTTAAACACACCTACGATAACAAGAGCGCGGCAGCCAGGCTCTTGGGTATCTCCAGGCAATCGCTCCTTCGAAAGATGGCCAAGTTGGAAATCTCTAACTAGGACTCTTCTACCTTTTGAACGTAATCCATGAGTCGGAAGTAAATAGCGCGCTCTTGCTCGCCAATTGAGGTTTGTGTCACTAGTCTGCAGATTGTCCGAAACCGGACACTTCTGTCTGGTAAATCCTCCTTTGAATCCGGCCAAATCTGTCGTGATTCCGGACACCTGCCAGCCCGTGGTCCTGCCATTTCTCGTAACTTCTCAGAAAATTCTTTTCTCCAACTTGCAGCCACAATGCACTTTAGCGTGAAGGCTTGCCACTAATTCTCACTATTGGCGCAACACGTGCTTTATCTCTTAACACCGCGTTGAGCCTGAGAGTTCGCGGACAAGTTAACAGAAAGGCAGGTGAACTTGATGCCTCCGCACATTGCAACAGAAATCGACCTCTTGGTTGTTGATAGCGAAGCTAAAGACTATCACAAACTTTCCAAGGAATTGGACGCAGCAGACGTTCCGTTGGTACATGCCAACGATGGTCACCATGCATTGTGTCTCGCGTCTGGCAAGACTGTCCGCCTTTGGATTTCCAATATGCAACTTCCCGATATGTCGGGCATTGACCTTTTAAAAATCGTCAGGGCGAAACGCCCTATGACCCCTTTCTATTTGGTTAGCAACAACTATTCCGTCGAGTTAGAACGACAGGCTCGAGCAGCTGGAGCAGCAGGTTATCTGCATAAGCCTGCCGATCACACCTGGTTTGAAATCTGTTGCTCAACCTTAGCACGGTTGGGGGCACGTGCGAGTCCCCGTCCCACAAAGAGTGCTTTCGCTGCGTCCCTTTCAAGTCCAGTAAATCTGTCTTCCACTCATTCATACAAGGAATCCTGAATATGTCTACGCTCGAAATTCAAGAACTTGAAGACGAATTCTTCTCCAGTTTTGATGATGCGATCACTTTTCAAAGAATTCGCCACCATCGTGATGGACGAATGCCTGTCTCGAGCGCCGCTTCGGCACACCGCTCAGCCAGACGACAAGACAAATGGCGTCAGAATCGCAGGAGGGCACTGCAGAAATAGATCTAATAAATGGCTTACGACTTTGCTTTTATTCACGAATTGCGGATTTACTATTTCAACCTCACAGTTTTAAAGGCGCTTAATTATGCGTTACTCGCTCACAAGTTTTTGTGCAGTGTTTGTGCTCGCTTGCTCTGTTACGCTGACAGTGCAGGCCGTTCCAATCAGCGGTTTGTTCAACACTGGCGTTGATGGTGGTGGAAATGCATGGGGCGCAGGGGGCATCCCTGATATCCATTACACAGCCCTCCACATACCCTCGACGACGAATTTTGTACCTGTCACAGTCACCGATACCGCTTATCCTTTTCCACCTTGGGTGCCTAACAACGCCAATTCACGCTGGATTGGTCCAAGGCCGAACGGAGATGGGCCGAGCGGAGCCTATGGCTATCGCACAACGTTTAACCTGCCGGCAAATGCAAATCTCAGCACGGTCATGATCAGCGGTGCCTGGGCCACAGACAACTTCGGATCGAACATTCGTATCAATGGCATTCCGACGGGACAAACCTCGCTCTTTTTCACTGCATTGACCCCATTCAATATCACCAGCGGTTTTAATATCGGACTCAATACGCTGGATTTCCTCTTGAACAACGCAGGCGGTCCTACAGGCCTGCGAGTCGATCGCATCCAAGGCAAATATGATCTGATTCCAGAGCCAGGGACCTGCATTCTTGCAGCTCTCGGCCTAGGAGGCATGCTCATGCGTCGCAGAACTTGAAACACTTCCTCACGTTTATCCTTTACCAACTACTCTTTTTCTGGAGATGATCTGATGAAAATCAAACTATTTACATTCCCATTAGCTCTTTGCCTGGTAACTGCCTACCTTGTGACATCTGTGCAAGCAGACCCGCTACCCAATCAAGTGCTTAAATTTCAGCAGAAGCCGATGATTGGTACAGCTGTTGGAGTGAGAGCAGATGGAACTCCTGACATCTACAATGGCCACGATGAACTTAGTACTGCTTGGCTTACTTCCCCAGTACCTCCCAATCCGGGAGCTCCGTTAACATATCAAGGCGTCTCGATGGCGGACGACTTTGCAGATAACTTCAGTTCACCGGTAGTCCATATTTCCTGGTGGGGTTCTTACCTAAACAATTTCATCAATCCCAATCAGCCCGTTACTAAGTTTTTGATTGCCTTCGAGGACGATGTACCAGCAAACCAGCCCGGTCCGGATGGAACCGTGTTACCCTACAGTCGTCCAGGTAACGTGCTTTCAAGTCAAATCGTCAATCTGGCAGGATCTCTTGCCCCTGGTTCTGGAACTTACACAGAACAACAGCTCACGTTCAATCTCCCCGAGAATATTTACAAATACAACGCCGAACTTCATTTCGACAAGCAATTTCCGGAAAAGGCGGACACCATATATTGGCTGAAGATCGTCGCTCTGATTGATGCGCCGCGTCAGGCCACTGCGCCTAATACCGAGTGGGGATGGCACAATCGGGATTATACAGCCCAAAACACTTTGGCCTCGCCAAACGTTACCCCTGGTGAAGTGGATCAACAGCCGCTGATCGATCCCACTTATCCGACCAGTGTATGGCACTTTCAGGATGATGCGGTAGAGTCCAGAGTATTAATCGAGATCAATGATCCCACGATGCCCAACATGCCTACCAAAGTGAATCAGATTAACCCAATTGACAAATACTATGTCGACGGTTTGGACGGCCCTGGCCCGATCCCTGGTACCAATTTTGGCGGCATTGGACACTTCTCCAAGGATCTAGCCTTCGAACTCTACACCATTCCAGAACCGACCACGTGCATGTTAATGCTGATCGGTTTAGGAGCACTAACAGTTCGTCCTAAGAAGTAAAACTCTTAGTGAAGACATAGAATTCTCCGTTTCTACACCTCCTCCCCGTCAGGCGGGGAGGAGTTTGATCCCCCCCGAGTGAGACTTGTCCTAAGAAAACGATTTCCACCAAAAAGAAAGTCAGACTCATGAAAAAACTCTCTACCTTGGCAATGCTGTCTTTTGCAACAACGATGTTGGCCTGTCAATCTACCTTCGCTCAAGGCACTGCGAATTCACCATCCACCACGCATGTTGTAGACCCAAGTAACACCATCGTGTGGATTGGCGGGCCGAATGACACGATCAATGGTCCTTTACCCATTCCCATTGATCTCGACGCGAACGGGGGACCATGGCGGAAAGAGATCTATAGCAATTCGACCAGCCCATTCTTCAGTGGCAGCCCAATTTTTCGTGAAACTATTCTCAATGCAGGAACTGAGCCTTGGACCGATTGGCATGAAATCAATCTAGGCAACGGTCAAATCGGTGCTGCCTGGGGATCTGGAAACGCGGTCACCGATGTGCGTGTTAACGGCAATTCCATTTCATACTCCGCTTCTGTTACCGGTCAAACATTGAACATCGATAATTTTTCGCAACCAGTACTCCCTGGGCAAATCTTGGAAATTGAAAAACATTTCGAAATCACTACGCAAAACATTGTAGCACCAAATACGCTGCTGTTTACTCTGGCCGAATTCCCAACGACGACCATTCCCGAACCCGCTTCACTTTCACTTTTAGTCATTTTTGGGCTGGCTGGAGTTAGATTTACCGGTCGAGCCTTTTCTCATGCATGTGAAACAAGCTCCTCATGATCATCTCACTTTCATCTTTATGGAAGAATCCATTTTTTACGCATTTTAACCAATCTCTTTCTCGAATGTTAACTCAAAAAGGAAACCAGCTCATGAAATCACACGCAACACATCTATTGATCCTTCAAGGAATGTTATTTGCCTCAACTGCTCATGCGTATCTAGGCGGCTTTGAAAACGTCGATGGCTATGCACCCTTTCTAAATGATGTGGCCAACTACAATGCGGGACAATACGGGCCCAACGCGGGAGGAGGGGTATTCACTCCAATTGCACCTAACACGGGATTGTGGAAGAAACTGCAAGGTCCTCTTGTGCCAACCTGGGGAACACTCGGACCAGCTTACGCCACGGGGCATCAATACTACGATCGCACCAACTATGGTTTTCCAAATCTTGATCAGGCTCTAATTATCACAACCAATGCGGATGGGTGGAACGCTGGACCACAAGAATACTCCTATAGCCTAGACACCTATGATCTGGGGGGAGTCAATCCGGCTTCTACTGGCGGGGATATTGTTCAAATCTCCTTTTGGGCATGTGTTCTTCTACATGGAACAGGCGAAGGTGGAGGACTTGGACCTGGTACTATTGGAGACACAATCTCATTCTACGATAGCAGTGGTAATCACGGCTTCTCTATCGGATATCAACAGCCTGGCACAACGACCGACTTTGCTGCGACCAATGTGGGAAGCTGGTCTCCGTCTTCAGTTGCGATCAACCCGAGCGCCTATCACCGTTGGGATATTACTCTCGACTTGAATTTGCAAACGGTGTCGATCGATATATTTGAAGCCTCTGTCCTGACGCCGCTCGTCACTAATGCCCCGCTCATTACTCCTATGAATAACTTTACGGAGATGCGATTTCTCAGCACACCAGGTGTAAACAACGCAAAGATCTGGGCCCTGGATGATTTTGGGATGACCGTGCGCACTATACCAGAACCCTCATCCATCATTTTCACTGCGATGGGACTACTCGGTCTGTGTTTACGCAGAACCCGAAGGATCTGCTCCTAGTTTGTTGTACCTGTTTCAACCTCCTTGAATCCACGTCTCTTAGTTTGCATGACATATAGACTTGCTTTTGGTTTTTTGCAGTGGCATAGCTCTTAAGCTCGCCAATGCAACTGAGAACAATCGCCAGATTGTTCATGGTGCGACACCCTAGTCGCTAGTTACTGTACGTAATTCCTTTCCTGTCAAATAAGGGAGTCAAATTGTGAAAAATCAATCCATACTCTGTTCCGTTCTGAACACCTCATGTTCACGATGGTCTCTCACTTCTGTTTTCATTCTCACATTGGTTTCGATGTGTACTTCCGCTAAAGCCCAAGGCGTTGCGGGTGGACCATTTACTGCACACGATGTCGAACCAGGCCCTGTAGCACTTGTCGGCAGTCCCGGGAGTCCAATTCCTATCGACCTCGACCCCACTGCTCCACCTTGGACCAAGGGCTTTTTCGACCCTAATATGTTAGGTGCTGGCGATGCAACGATTGACTTGATCGAAACAATTCAAAACGTCGGAACGGAGTCGTGGGCCGATTGGCATGAACATATCCTTGGGGACCCGGCTAGCGCTAGTGCTCCGAGTTTCTGGTCGGGCGTGGTGAGCGTCGAGATCAATAGCGTTCCTATCTCTTTCGTCGCCACGGGCATTGGCACAAAGGACCTCTGGCTAGACACTTTTTCTCAACCCGTCTTACCAGGCGACATTCTCACCATACACAAACAGGTGGACGTATTCAGCAATACTGCGGGGGCAGACGGTTTTCCATTGATCAGGATGCAGCAATTCCCAACCCCTGTTATTCCTGAGCCAACGACCCTCGCTCTGATTAGCGCGGGCAGTATCATGCTCCTTCTACGAAAGCGTTGCTAAACTCAAACAATTAATTTCAAAGGAGAATACAAGTGCCCGTTTCTAATACATTGCTCAATCTACATTGGCTAACTTTCACCAGTTTTATCTTCACTTTCTTGGTAAGCACTACGTTGCGTGCAGGCGAGATTACAAGTTTCACTTGGTCTTCAGGAATCGCATCAGTAGCACTCGATCCTATTGTTCCGCCAGTTGCCCCGAATAACGATGATATTGTGGGCACGTCGCCAAACGAGATTAGAATTACTCAAAAGGATTACGTCGGCATTGGTCCGGTCGATATCGAATTCACAGTGATACCTTCCGGTGGTGTCACTGAGTACTTGTTCACCGAGGGGGTTCAGAACGGCACAGGCATACCGTGGACTGATTACCACATGCAGTTGGGATTTGGGGTAGGTTCCGCCTTTGTGCCGTCGCCTCCCGGTGATGGACTGGATTTTGACGATGGGGTGTCGGCTACTTCACCATTTTCGTTCTCGCCGTTTACCACTGTCATCGTCACAGAAGACGACATTGATGCCTTTGGAGGGGTGATTGTTTCCCCGTCTTTCACTTTTCCGTTCGTGTTTCATATAGACGTTCCCGATGGAATCACTACGTTCACCCTACGCCAGTATCCTACTACAGATTTCATTCCCGAGCCGTCCTCTCTTGTGCTCAGCAGTCTGGCTCTCTTAGCACCCGCCTCAACAAGAAAACGCAAAAAGCAAATGAGCTAGAGCCATTCATGTTTTGTTCCGTATTCAATTTATATCGATAACTACTCAAAGGAGAAAGCTATGAAACCTTTTCTGCCTTGCATGTCAAAGCAACGCATCAGTCACGTGTCCCTTCTCGTAGTAGCTGGATTAATGACTACGACTTCCGCTCAAGCCGCCATCTGCGTCGTTCCCGACTCGGCCGGCACGGCAGGATTGCCACCTGTTGGATGCGAATACGAAACTCCGAATGATGACCTGTTTATTTCTAATGGGTTACCAGCAGGTACCTTCATTCAAATTGATTCCGTTCTCAACTCGTTTTTCGGCATCGCGACCGCAGCAGGCGGATCGTTGGGGGGAGAAAAAGAGAACTACATGGCTACATTAGAACTGGACATGGAAGGTCATGGCACCCTGACTGGGTATAACCGTTTCATCGTGATGCAGGTAACTAATGAGTCGCATTCCGCGCCGCGAACCCCCAACACCACTCCGCAGTCCTTTGCCACTGACATGTTTACCATGCAGGGTCAAATCTTCGGAGATCCAGACTTTGACTTATTACGCATCACAGCCGGAACCAACTTTGGCCTCCCGAGTCCTGGTCATACGACACTAACACGCCTTGGACCAGTTGGTTCAAACTGGAACGTCGACAGCTTCTTTGACATTACCTATCGAATCGACTTCGTCGGCTCCCCGGGCAGTGTACTACAGGGCCAAAGCGGAAGCACCGTTGGAACCGCTCGATTCCAATTGGGGAACATACCTGAGCCAAGCAGTGCTGTGCTAATCATGCTGGGGCTGGCAAGTTTTGGTGCCCGAAGAAATACTTTGTCGTACTAAATGCCGAGATAGATGGCTTTTCCAACCGCTGATACCGTGATCTGCTTGAAAAGAGATTTGCTATAACTCAAAATCAAGAAGTTAGACCGAATGCGGTGCGACCAGAGGGATATGGCTAGAGACTTCTAGAGATTGTAAACCTCTTCGAGCTAGAATTCGGGTTTTTTCATTCATAACTTTCACCCTATGGAATTTAGTGGCACTTTTGGGAATGAGAATATTCTGCCACGGACTCTTTCATGAATTTGAAAATAAAACTTTTAAGAGCTTGCACGAGAGCGATTTTTTTTAGTGCGATCCTCTGGCTAAGATTGGTTTCATTAGCCAACGCGGCGACGGTGAACACCGCCCAACCTTTTTTTGGCGTGACACATCACCAGGTTATTGAGGCCTACGACGGTTCGACCGTAGGTGGTCCATTCAATTTGCCACGTCCTTTGGTCATAAATATTATCGAAATCGATCCGACAGTAGCAGGTGTAGCTTTCCGGATGCAACCGGGTAATGGCTCTGATCCGGGTGAGGTAACTCGTATGACCACTCGATCACTGGTTAATAGCCTTGGGGCTCAAATTGGCATCAATGGCGATTTCTATGATACCAATCCTCCTTATCCTCCTTCTGGTGGCCAGTTCTTCACTGATGTGTTGCACAATGGTGTCTCCAATGGCATCGCCTACTCACCGAGCCGTTTCCACGGCCAATCGATTTTTAATGTCTCTGCAAACAACGTCGCAAGTGTATTGCTCGCTTCCGGTGCAGGTACGAATTCTACTCAAGAGGGAGTACCCCTTTACAATGCTATCGGTGGAAACCAGCGACTCGTGACCAATGGCGTTAATACCACCAATCCTAACGATTCCTATACGACGGCTTTAAATCCCCATTCAGCATTGGGAGTTACTTTCACAGGCAATGTACTCTTGATGACCGTAGATGGTCGGCAAACTGACTACAGTGAGGGCATGCGGACCGACGAAATGGCCGATCTTTTGATCAATCACTTTAACGCCCGTGATGTGTTGAATGTCGACGGGGGTGGGTCTACCACATTGATTTTCGACGACAGTAACGATAGCATTCAGAACGCTCGCGTAGTGAACAGTCCCAGCGATGGAGCCACTGGTCAGCAACCTGGCAACGAGCGACTGGTCGCCAATAGCTTTGCGGTTTTCGCCACTCCCAATCCTAACTATGTGCCGTTGCCTCCACCTTCTCGGCCCAGCGCGGCTCCTCCCCAGCCGTTGCTGGGTTCACTCACTCTCTTCGACGATTTCGAGGGGACCAAAGGGCATTTTGCTTCGGCAGTCAATTATTCAGGTTCGTCCCGCCACATCGCTGCCACTTCTTCATCTTCCGTGAGCAGTCAGTTTGCCCAGAGCGGGAACGAATCATTGCGCGTAAACATCGATAACACGGGAACGCAGCCTCCCCAAATGCAACTGCGCCTCCTTTCAGGTGTCGGCTCCCCAAGTCAAAATCTCCATGAGGGTGACAAAGCCATGGGCACCCAGGGTTTTGTGGGGTACTTCATGCGGGTTGAGCCTGGAAACGACCCCCTCTATGCAGCGATTCTGCTCGACGACGGAACTGTTCCCCAAAACGGATTAGAGCGATCCAATTTCATTCAAGTCATCGACGATGGCCAATGGCATCTCTACCAGTGGAATTTGGCAGATAGCGGACAATGGAACAACTTCTCCGGCGGCAATGGCATGATCGACGGACCAAACAGTTTCGTTGATTCGATTTATTTGAGTTCGGCACCCGCGACATCGGGTGGCACCAACTGGAGTGGTTCCGTCTGGATCGATACGGTCGCCTACAACCCTAACGGTGATCTCAGCTCCTTGATTCAGAACATGACCGCCGACTTCGATCAGGATGGCGACGTTGATGGCCGTGACTTTTTGGTTTGGCAGAGGGGTGAATTGCCCAATCCGTTAAATAGCAACGATCTTGCCTTGTGGCAGACACAGTACGCCAACGGAACTCTAACAGCGGCCACTACCGTGCCTGAAGCAGCGAGTTGGTGTCTTCTTGCACTTGCCACGCTGAGCACTTTCGGATCAAGATTCAAGCTGACAATTGGCAGACGATTGAAATAATTGATACTGGAACAAGGTCCCTGCCAGTTATCGCTACGCAACACTTTGCCCCTCGAACAAAGATGACCTTGAGAATCGTTAACTGCATCATCAAGGAAATCGATGCATAAGCACCCCCCGGGCAGGACTCGAACGACTTCCCAATTCTCCGGGAAAAACGCCTGAATTTCAAGCAGGCGGCACAAAATCCGACGCAACTGACGCAGATCTGTCACTGATCGCAGACAGGTTGCGTCAGGTATTGACTCCTGAGCAAATCAGCAGTCTTGCTCACCTGTTGACCTCGACCAAGGAGGAAAAACCATCAACGAGAGCAAAATAGAATTGACCCATCGCTTGCAACGCGAGGGCAGATGGAGCGAAGCCAGCCTGCTCAAGGATCAGATGATCAAACGGTTTCGCTCAGTAGGCAAGACCGGAAGCGAGGCCCAGGAAGCCGCCTGGGAGGCCATGGAAACGCAGTTTGCACCTCTTGCGACTAATGAAGAACCAGAGCCAGAACTAACGTTCTCGGAGCAATTTGACGACCTACCAGCGAGCACCCCTGGGGCCTACTTCCGTGATGCGACCTGGGTCTACGAGCGCTTGGCAGTGTCGGGCATGCAGCCAGGAGATGCCCCCAGCCCAGGTGCGTGGTCTCTCCTCCAGTGGGCAAAGCGCAACCAGGATCGGTTCTTCGAGCAGATCATGCCCAAAGTTTCAACAGCGAAGCAGAAAGCGACTGAATCTCCCGTCAGCAATGAGTGGGATGGCTGCGACGACCTGAGTGAATTGGAAGCCATGGTTGCTGAAGTCCGTAAAAACGTCGATGAACAGATTAGGGGTAATATACCCGACTTCGTCGCTAAAAAGGTTCATGAAGTCGTGGCTGACATCCACAAACGAATCGATCCCAGCTTTTCTGCAGAAGGGATTCAATCACTGACCGCACGCATGATCTCGATCGTTGACGAGGTCGTCCAAGCAGCGATTAGTGATCCAGCACATTTTCTGAAGAAGTCTGAATAATCTCGAGACATCTGGTCGAGGGACCCATTGGCTCTGATTTTTTACCACCCGTCCCCCCGTTGCCCCTTGAGGGAACCTAGTTAGCTAGGCTCTGACAGGAGAGCATTTTTTGAAATGTCTTAATGGAAATACTCCTTCTTTATGACATTTTCTCGAATCGTCATCTTCTTCTGTTCATCAGCCCATGTTATGTGAGTTGTCTATGTCTTTCAGTTGCCCGAGATGAAGCCAGCTCTGCCATATATCAGTCGATGGTATTTTGGTTAGGGCATGAACGGCAAGCATGGCAGCACCTAGGCTAGTAGGCTCACAACAGTTAGTGGCTTGTACATCGATACCGAGTTGTTCGCATTTGATCTTCAACCAGAGCTTGCTTCGTGCAGCCCCTCCTACCGAGTGCACCAGCGATGGTCGATCTTTTCCGCAAAGTGATTCGATTTGTCGCTGAAGCTCGGCAGCCACCGCCTCCAAGATGGCTCGTACCTCGTGGCCTCTCGTATGGTGCGGTTGGCGATTGACAAAGAAACAGTCTATTTTTTGCCTTGCTGCATCTGGATGCAGTCGCAGCCCTTCCGCCCCCCGCGGTATCTTGGCAGCCAGTTCATCGAGTGATGCAAAGCTAGGGCGATCAGCGAAAGAGTTGCGATATCTTTCCAAGAGACCTGCCGATATGTCACTGAACACCATCTGATAGTAATGTCCGGGCCATGCTGCCGGGCCCTGGAATACTCCATTTGGGGCATCTTGCAGGAAGTGATCGGAACAGCGGACCGTTGCCAGGACGGTCCCCGTGGTTTCACTCACACTGCCCGGCTCGACGTTACCCGCGCCGATGGCGCCCGCATATTGGTCCAAGCAACCCACGATAAAGCGGCAATCGTGTGGCAAGCCAAATTCGTCTGCCACGCAACGGTTGATTGGTCCGGCATCGGTGCCTGCTCGAACAATTCTTGGTAGCCAAGATAAGGGAAGCTTGATATGCGCACATGCTTCAGGCCACCACTCACATTGATGAATATCAGCCAAACCCGTAAGTCCTGCAACACCTGCCTCGATCAGATGGTTGCCCGACATCCACCAGGTGAGATAGTCGCTGATCTGAACAAGTCGACTTGTTTGTTTGACGATTGCAGGCTCGTGGCGTCGAAGCCAGGCGACTTTATACGCCAAGAACTCATGATTCATACTTGGGACACCGGTTCTCTGATAAAACTCCGATGATTCCACGAGTGCTTCCAAGGGATTGTCTTCTCCCAATGCCCGTTGATCCGTCCAGAGGATAAAGGGCGTCAACGGCTGGTCATCCTGATCCAACAGGGTGAAACTATTGGCCTGCGATGCAAAACTTAGGGCAGCAACATCCTCTAGGCCCCCAACTTCAAGAGAGAGATTTCTAGTTCCCTCAAGGAGGCTTTGCCGAAAGGTCGGAATTGGTATTTCGGCGCGTCCTTCCAGCGGGTTTTCTATAGGAGTCGCCAAACGCTGTAGCCCTAGAAGGCGACCCGTATCGTCGAACAAGCAGATCTTAAAATAGGTCGTTCCCAGGTCAAAAACGAGAATTTTCTTCATCATGTGTAAGAGGAGGGTGCTAAGCGATGTGGGCCGGAGCCAACCTATTTGTTTTATCTATGAGGCGAAGCGTCTGTTCTACCAAGAGGTTTGCCGAATCGGGGCTCGCGAAGACCGCGTTTGAGGATTCATAGGTCTTATTTTTTACGGCCTCGTCGGTGACCAGATATCCTTGCAATTCTCCATTGGCCAACGTGATCACAAAGGCATGCGGATAACGCTCTCTTACTTCGAGGGCAAACTCACAGAAGACTTCGCCGGGCCAACCGACGTAAGTCCACTGGCCGATTCCGATCAACTGAATTTCGGCGGGTAGACAGGACTGTGCTACCTGTTGTAAACGACCTTCCCCTTGAGCACGGGCCAGAGCCACGGTTTCCTCTGCCCCAAACCAATCACATTCGGCGGTGCGAATCTCAGCAGGGGGGGCATCTGTTCGCCGTAAGTGTTCCAGTCGGGACACCGCTGCGTTCAGGGATTCTTCTGCCTGCTCCGAAGCAGGAATTTTCCGCAACGGAAGATCAATGCTGGTGGTTGCAGAGGATACATTCCAATCGCTCGAGTACTCCGCGTCCTGGATGGCTGCCTCCAGGGCGTGTCCCAAGATTCCTCCCAATCGCTGAGCTTCTTCAAAAGTATTTGCCTTGGTGACATGGCGGGGACTTTGATTGCCAGCGGCTCCCATATGATAGACAACAGGAATTGCTTCCCTTTTTGATTGCAGATGTTTTCTGGCCAGACCGGGAAAGTCTCCGCTAATGAGTGTCGAGTCTTCATGCAACACGGTGGGATGCATGCTGCACACACACATCAGACCAATCAGGCTCCCATCTTGCAGGGAACGGACAATCAGGATCGGCACCTCGGGCAAAGACGGCCCACGGGGGTCGTGACGATTGGTACCAAGTCCAGTTACTCGGCTCACAGTCTGGCAAATTTCAGCAGGTTGTGCATTGCGATAAGCCTCGCAGGCTGCTTCGACAATGCCGTGAAGTAATGAACGCAGGAATTCCGAATCAGGCTCCGGGACCACACGGTCCCCTTCATTGCTGATCATGCGAACTGTGACTGGCCCAGAATGGGTATGGGTCGCCGTCACCATGATATTTTCAACAGGTATCGAGGTTGTCTCAGAGATCTGCCTGCGAACCTCAGCAACCTGTTGCTTCGATAGAAAAATGATATCGACCGCCACAAACATCGCCTGACTGGCACCATCATTGAAATAAATCGCTGAGGCGAGCAGCGGATCATGCACGCCGGTGCTCATTCGCTCAACGAAGGGGTATCCAAAGAGAAAATGCGGGGCCAATGGAGTCACATCGCGGAAGGCAGCCCCGACGCACTGCTGACTTGATCCAAATTGACGGATATCTGCTGACATTAAGAATGGGGCCTTTCTTTCTGAGTTGGTTGACATGCAGGAATTCTTGTCATAATATCAAGATATTGGTTATGACCATTTTGTGTCAAGCCGCTGGATTAAGGGAAATAGAAAGAAATTGAGTTCCGTTCAGTCATCCGTTGCCTATAAGCAAGTCGCCGATTCTCTCCGGAAGCAGATCCTCAGCGGGGAACTTGCGCCGGGTGCGCAGCTACCCACCGAACGAGAGTTGTGCCATCAGTTCTCGGCATCCCGGATCACGATTCGCAGGGCACTGCAAATCCTGGCTGATGAGATTCTTATCCAGCGCCGGCATGGCAGTGGGACCTTTGTGAGTCCTACTCCCTCACGGAGAATTCCCCTCTTGGCAACCGACTTTAGTGGTTCGGTAGCAGTTCACGCGCCTGAACTGGGCCGCCGCCTGGAATCTTGGAAATGGCAAAAAGCCTCGGATGAAGTCGCTGGGATGCTGCAGATTCCTGTGGATGACAGGGTGCTGTTTGCGCGCCGTATCGATGTCCTCGAAGAGGAGTCCGTTGCGTTTGACGAGGTCTATTTACCTGAAACGGTTGCAGACCGACTGGACAAGCAAGATCTGGCACAACTGAAATTCATTGAACGGTGGCAAGAGGTTCAACAGATTCGTATTGATTACCTGACTCAGAGCATCGAAGCCGTCGCTGCTACAAAAGAGCACACACAATATCTTGGTGTGAAAAATGGCTCGCCGTTGTTGAAGGAAATTGATCTTATGTTCCTTGAATCTGGAAAGGCTTGCGGCCTGTTCGTCAGCTATTATCGCAATGAGCTTTTTCGTCTCACTTCCACCATTCGTCTTCAATTGCCAAGCGTGGAATCGTTATCGGAATCTCAATGACCGCCATTCACATCGAAAATGCACTGCTAGTTCGTCCAGGACATTGGTCTCGGTCCGAGAGTGTTTTGATTGAAGACGGGAGAATCGTGGGGATTGGTTCATCCGAGAATCCAGCAAATGAAGCGTGCGATCGCATAGACGCAAAGGGGGCTTTATTAACCCCTGGCTTGATCGACATCCATTGTCACGGTATTCATCAGTACTTGTACGAAGCTCAGCCAAAAGACATTCTCGATGCAGCCGCCGTTTTACCTCACTATGGAACGACTTGTGTTCTGCCAACGCTCTATACCGTGATGAATCGTTCCTCGCTCAGCCAGCTCGAGCGTTTAAGCGCGGTCTTGCCAGAAACCTCAGGGGCAACGATGCCAGGGTTTCACCTGGAAGGCCCTTTCCTCGCATTACCTGGAGCAGGTGCCGAGACAGTGCCGGGTGATTTGATGCTACTGGAAGAAATTCTTTCGGCTTGTCGAGGTCGGGTTTTGGCTATGTCGGTTAGTCCGGATACCCCAAACATTCTTCCCATTATTGAGCGATTGCGTGAACTGAATATCACCGTATTTATCACTCACACGCGAGCGTCTGTCGAGCAGACTGAAGCGGCAATCGCCGCCGGGGCTCGCCATGCGACCCATTTTTATGACGTTTTTCCGATTCCCGTTGAAACGGAACCTGGCGCTCGACCGGTCGGAGCCGTGGAAACGATCCTGGCGGACACCCGCTTGACGGTTGACTTCATTTGTGACGGTGTGCACGTGCATCCCATGGCAATTCGCGCTGCACTGGCAGCGAAAAGCTGGGAGAAAATTATCGCGATCACAGATGCAAATATTGGTGCCGGACTCTGCGAAGGCGTCTACGAGACCCCCTGGGGCTATTCGGTCCGAGTCAAACCAACGGATGCGGCTCGTATTGCGGACAAAAGCCATCCCCTGCATGGCTTGTTGGCTGGCAGTTCATTAACGATGGATCGGGCCCTTTCTAATCTTCTGAAATGGTTAGACCTCCCAGCACACCAAGTGTGGGCGATGGGAACAATCAACCCCGCATCGGTGGTGAACCTTAAGAATAAAGGCGACCTGCGCATTGGTGCGGACGCCGACCTGGTACTCTGGGATACGGTCGATGGAAGGCTGCAAGCGGCCAAGACCTGGGTAGCTGGTGAATGTGTATTTGATGCAAAGCAACAACCTTGTCCAATAGGTGAACGGAAATGAGTGAAACATTTGAATACAATCCCTCCCTTTGCGTTCCATTTCGCGATAGAGCTGAAATCCAGCGGTGCCGCGCGATCAAACGGGAAGATATTGAAAAGCATCCCAATTCTGATTTTCGCATTCGGGTGGTCAAGGAAGCAGATCTTGGATTCATGTGGGTTGCCGACATGTTTGCACGGATAAAACAAGCATCTGAAGAGGGACGTCGCTGTGTGATGATGATGCCCAATCCCTGTCCATCCCTCTATGAACCATTGGCACAATTGATTAACGCGACCCAGCAGGACTGCAAACACGTCTGGCTATTCGCTTTAGATGAATATGCCAATGAACACGGGAGGATTGCACCCGAGGAGTGGCCACTGGGCTTTATGCACTCGATGCTGCGAAGTCTCTATTACGGAATTGAGGAGCATCTGCGTCCACCTCGCAAGCAGGTGCTAGGTCCTAACAACGAGAATATTGATCATTACTACGACCTAATGCAGGAAGCGGGAGGTGTAGACATCAGTTATACCGGTCCGGGGTGGACAGGACATCTGGCCTTTGTGGAGCCAGATGCCCCTGAGTTTGAAGGTTCCCTGGAAGAGTTCAAACAAATGGGCGCCCGCGTTTGCACGCTCAGTCCATTCACAATTGCCCAAAACTCTCTGCATGGCAGCTTTGGAATGAGTGGAGATATTGCTGCCGTGCCGCCCATGGCAGCCACCGTGGGACCAAAGGAAGTCATTGCAGCCAGGCATCGCTGGGAAGTGGCCGCTATCGGAGTTCATGGTACGGCGACGAGTTGGCAGCGAATGATCGCACGACTTTGTTATCACGGTCCCGTCACGCCAAAGCTGCCTTCCTCAATTCATCAACAATTACGCACAGATTGTTACATCGGTGAGTCGATTGCAGCCAATATCGAGCCTGATTGGGATAAGGGTTATTGATGAGAAGGCATGTTAAAGGTTTTGAAGTATTAAGAGGTGAATGCAATATGGGGGACAGTGATGAGAAGAAGTAAATCACTTGAGCGATTGAGAACGGGCAAAGCGGTCCAGATATGCAGCTTAGGACACTTCATTCCTCCATTTGTTTGTCATGCAGCGGAGGTCGGATTTGATTGCATTTGGCTCGATCTTGAACATCGGTCATTTGACAATCATCAGGTCCAGACCCTGTTAGCATTTTGTAGGATGTACGATATCGATTGCATGGTTCGTCCTTCAATTACTCAATCGACTCAACTTTACCGATATCTTGAAGACGGTGCGACTGGATTAATGATACCTCACGTATCGACCGAGGAACGTGCTCGTAGTCTTGTCGAGTCTGTAAAATTTCCCCCTTTAGGCAATCGTGGTCTGGATGGGGCTGGGCTAGACACTGAATATATGTTGCAGGGTGGCACGTCGTATCCAGAAGAGGCTAATGCCGAAACCTTTTTAGTCGTACAAATTGAAACACCCCAAGCCATCGAAGCAGTCGAGGCTATTGCAGCGATTGATGGCGTTGACGGTCTCTTCATCGGGACGGGAGATCTAGGTCTGAGGTTGAAATGTTCCAAATCGGCCATGTCACTAGAAGACGCGATTGATATCGTGGCATCGGCAGCTAAGAAACATGGCAAGGCATGGGGTTGTCCGATGCTGACGGTCGATAACATGAGAGATTTCTCTCGGCGAGGCGCTCAGCTTATCTCACACGGAGGAGATTTCTTAGGGCTCAAGTTGTATCTAGAATCATTGGCACGAGATTTCGTGCAAGCTGAAATCGGATGATTTGTTATGCAAAGTACTAAAAGAAATTGTTGAGGTTATTTATGTTGTCGACGCTTTCCAGTTCTTCAAGCACCTATCAATCGCAATGGGCGGAACTCGATCTGAAACAAACTCCCTATATTGAAATTAATCCTCCGGGCCCCAAGTCGCAGACACTGCACGCTCGTTGCACCAAATATTTCAAGGGGCTCAGCGGTCAGGTCAAACTGTTTCCTGTGGCATTCGAGTCTGGCCGGGGCTGTGAATTGACGGATGTTGATGGAAACCGGTACATCGATTTCTCCTCGGGAATCTATGTGACAACACTCGGTCATTGTCATCCCAAGATTACCGAGGCAGTCCAGAGGGCCGCGGCCACACTGATGAATTGCCATGACTTCACGACAGAAATCAAGACGCGTTTGGTCGAAAAGCTGGCTGAGGTGTTGCCGGGCGATCTCAATGGATTTCAATTCTACGATTCCGGTACGACAGCGGTCGAAGCAGGTCAACGTGTGCTTCGTGCAGCAACAGGCAAACATGAGATGATCTCCTGCTTTTATGACTACCACGGAAAAACCTATGGTGGGGTCTCTTTGGGTCACATCCGCTCTTCCGTCTACGGGGCAGTGAGGGCACCGGGGATGCACATGGTCCCCAGACCGGATACCTATAGGCCCTTATGGGTGCAGGAGGACGGCTCGATTGACACCGATAAATACATCGAATTCTTCGACGAATACATCGACAAGGGAACCGTTGGCGCAGTAGCGGGATTTGTGTTGGAACCGATTCAGGGCTGGGGGGGCTCGATTATGCCTCCGGACGACTTTTTCCCCAAACTCCGCAACTTCTGCGACGAGCGGGGGATCCTGCTGATGGCCGACGAAGTGCTTACCAGTTGGGGACGCACCGGCAAGTGGCTCTGCCTGGAACATTGGGATGTTGTGCCTGACGTCGTCTCGATCGGTAAGGGTTTTGGCAACGGATTCCCCGTTACGTGTGTGGCCGTGCGGGAACCCTACAAAGAATCGTTTGAAGCAATCTCTGCTTCGAGCAGCTATGGCGGCAATCCCATGGCGTGTGCGGCAGCCTTGGCCAGCACCGAGGTCATCGAAGAAGAAAACTTACTCCAGAGGGCAACTTACCTAGGCGAACTAGCATTGGCCAGGATGGAAAAGATGAAGTCGGAACACGCCATCGTCGGGGATGTGAGGGCCAAGGGATGTCTGATGGGAATCGAACTGGTCAAAGACAAAGAGACAAAAGAGCCTTTTAATGAAGCTGGCACGCTTGTCTACCAGAAGGCATTTCGCAAGGGTCTGGCATGGATACCTGCGGGGCACATCCTTCGGATGAGCCCGCCGATTGTCATGGACGATGCTGCCCTGCTCAAAGGACTGGACATCATCGACGAAGCGATTGGTGAGACGGAACGTGAACTTTTATGAGACCAAGAGAATTAAATTACTAAAGCAATCAAATCATGAAGAACTATCGATTAAACCGCCTTTTTCACCCTCGATCCCGCCGCTGTTTGGATGTTGCTATCGATCATGGGTTTTTCAATCAGCCGGGCTTTCTTCAAGGAATTGAGGACATACGTTCGGTGGTCCACACGCTAGTTGATGCTGGCCCCGACGCGATTCAATTGACGGTCGGTCAAGCAAGACACCTTCAGTCACTGGCAGGTCGCCATAAGCCGTCACTGGTGATGCGGACTGATACTGCCAACATATACGGTCGCGAACTGCCCGATTGCCGATATAGCACCTTGATTGAGCAAGCAGCCCTCCAAGCGGTGCAGTTCGACGCCGTGTGCGTCTGTGTGAATCTGTTCCAGATACCGGGGGCACCAGATGTGAATCAGCAATGTATCCATAACATCGTACGCTTGAAGCGAGAATGTGATCACCTGGCAATGCCCATGATGATTGAACCTCTCGTCTTTCGTCCCAACTCGGAAGCAGGTGGCTATATGGTGGATGGAGACGAGATAAAGATCAAGCATCTGGTACGCCAGGCAGTGGAACTAGGAGCAGATTTGATCAAGGCAGATCCCACCGATGACGTCTCGGTCTATCATCGCGTGGTTGAAGTTGCCGCTGATGTGCCAGTGCTGGTCCGCGGAGGTGGTAAGGTATCGGATCGTGAAATCCTGGAACGAACAAAGCACTTGCTGGAACAAGGTGTCGCAGGCATCGTCTACGGACGCAACATCATCCAGCATGAAAATCCTGCAGGGATAACGAAAGCACTCATGGCAATGCTGCATGAGGATGTTACCGCAGAAGCTGCTAGTGCCTTTCTAAATGACAAATAGGCTCGATATATGGCGTGAATTTGCCACTCAAAATAATATAATAGTAGTGTCTTTTTACAGCAGATGTTTCAATGCTCATTGTTAAATAAGACCGAGGGAGATCGTAGTGAGATACCAAGAAACAGGTGAAGTACATCTCGACTTCCATCGAACGATGAATGGAACGATCAAATACCTTCGAGAGACCTACGGAACCAGTGTGCCCGATGAAATCTTGCGCCGTACCGCTCATGATGTCTACCGTGAAATCCGTCGAGATATTATGGCTGGCAATCCAGAACAGCTTGTCGAGCATTGGACCTATTTTCTCGATCACGAGGGTGGCGACTTCACACTTGAGCGCAATGGCGCAGAGATCCGCTTGAGTGTGCATCTTTGCCCTGCAGCAGCGTACTTGCAGGAACGAGGAATCCCTATCGACCCTGCGTTTCGTCGTCAGACATCTGTATTAAATGAAGCACTTTGCAAAAATTCACCCTTCGAAGTTATCACCGAAGTGATTAGTGAGTCAAGCTATGTCCAGACCATTCGGAAGCGACAGCCATGATTCCAAGCGATCATTTTGTCCGATTCTACAATGAGGTCTTCAAGGCACTAGAAGAACGTGGTCATGAACATTTAGTTGCCTATTGGCGAGAGCTAGGGGAAGATGCAGGCTCCTGAGCTGGCTCATAGATTCAAGAGCGGCGGACTCGAAGCTTGTCGAGAATATTGGCAACGTATTGTAAAAGAAGAAAATTGCGTAGCGGACATTACTTTAACAGAAGACTATTATTGAATTCCGCATGCTGGAGTGTCCGAGTTTTTCCAAGGCCATGGATAATGATGCCACTCCATGCAAATACTATTGCGATCACTGCATGGCGTGGATTCAGCCCGTCATGGAAGCGGCTGGTTTGCATGTGGCGTACGACATCGAATCCCGAACAGAACCACATTGCGTATTTCGGGTGTATAAAGATTCGGACAAAGCTCAGATACATGCAAAACAAGCCAAACTTCCAGCGGATCCCTACAAGCTATTTCTCATAGACAAGAATGAGGATTAGACATTCTTGTTTGATAAACCTCGTTCTTTTTTTGGGAAAAGTATGGTAAAGGGAATCTCGGATAAGACTTCTGTCTATATTCTAACTGGCCAATCAAATTCCCTTGGCACAACGTGTTTGGAAGGAAGCGATTACTATCCCCCAGAAAGTGCATTTGATCGCAAAGTCCGATTTTTCTGGTCAAATGTAGATGAATCGAGCACAGGACATCCTCCAAAACTCTATGGAAGCTCGGAAGGAAAGTTCTCTCCACTGCAAATGCAGCAAGGAGGTCGAGAGAATCCCCACTTTTGGGGACCTGAATTTGGTTTTGCGCGAAGCATCTGCGAGGCTGATATGCACCGCTTAGTAATCATTAAGGCCAGTCGAGGGGGAGGAGGAAATTCGTATTGGCACAAACAAGCTTATCTAGAGGATGCTGGTAGAGGACACATGTGGGGGCATTTATGTGCCACATTGGATCAGTCACTTTCAAGTTTACATAACAATTGTGAGAACTTTCTTATACGAGGGCTCTTATATATTCAAGGAGAGAGCAATAGTTCTTCCGAAGCAATGATTGCGGATACAAGACTTGGAGAATTAATCGATGATCTAACAGTATGGCTTGAGCAAAAATATCCGAAGTGTACCTCAGGAATGCGAACCGTGGTCGGAGAAATTGCGGCCAGTAAGTCAAGTCACGAGAGAATTCAGACGACCCGTCTGCAGGCGGCACTTGCCGAAGTTAGAAGTGATTTAAAGTTTGTCTTTACAAACGACCTTGATCTCAAAACCGATGCTTTGCATTTCGGTCGCGATGCAAAACTAGAAATTGGCCGCCGAATGGCCGTAGCTATGCAAGCATAATAGTTTTCGGTTCACTGGCTGGTTGACCATTGCTCGGTATTGTCTGAGGTATCATTTTGAAGTACTCAAAACCCATAAGGACATTTGCCACGAGAGAAAATGATGGAAATAACAGTCCCTTTAGAATTCATCGTCTGGAAAAAAACTTCCCGGGCAGAATTATGGATGTGGACTGTAGGCCTCGATTTCTTGAATCCCCACGGCGTAGTCCAAATTATAACCAGTGATCCCAGTAAAGCGGACGTACTTTGCGGCAAACGGCCGAAATTCGATTTCGGTCCATGTTGTTCCCTCATCTGGCAATGACCCTTCGGCTATCTTGTGGAAACGTCGCCCATCGGGTGAGAGTTCTACTTTGTAGGTGTTAGTTCGATAAGCCGATTGAGAAGAATTATTGAGGATCCGAATCTTGCTTATAAGTTTCTTGGCCGGGAGATGGATCTGAATCCATTGATCGATCGCCGGACGCTGAGAAACCCATACCGCGCCATATCCATAATTCTCAGTAGAGAGATCGTCATCGATCGCATTGTCAAACTCCGTGCCGACCTCCCAGAAAGAAGAACCAGTAACTGCCTGGCCTCGCAAGAGATTGTCTTCCATGATGTTCCAGTTGTTGGACGCTTGTCGAGAGCTGATTGAAAAGTCCTCGACGGAAGAGTCAACAGGCTGCTCGCTTACATGAACTGAAACATCATCGAGAAGAAGGTCTGCAGTCGACAACTCGGAAATGAATCCAAACAAAAGATGATTTAGAACGAGAGACGCATCTAGTGGCACAACTGCTTCGATTCGTTGCCAATCATCTTCTCCAAGTAGCTTAATAGGTACTCGATAATAGGTCTCCTTACCTCTGCCCTCGTTTGTACAAACATCTAAGTAAAAAGGAAACGTGTCAATTTCAGTATTGGATTTGACCCAAAACGAGATGACTAGAGATGATGCGTGCTCGGGCAAACCCGTGGAGATTACTTGTCGTAGCTGGGCTTTTCCAAGTAGGTGAGCCGAAGCCTCACCGGACCGTACCAGGTTTGGTGATTCTACGCGATGGACTTGTGAAGCTCCGCCATCGGCCCAACTCTCCATGGCTAATTCGAAGCCAGGGTTACGAACATAGTTGACAGGCATACTTTTAATTTGATCTCTCGTCCATTGGGTAACTTCGGCAATTGCATCCCATAGGTCGTACTTGAAAATATAGTCGTCACGGTAGAATGCCAAACCAATGCAGCCTGTTTTCAAACATTTCAGACTTGCATCGATCAACAATCCATCCGTTGTCAGATACCAATCGTATGGAGCGATCATAGGCATATGCCAGACTTTTTCCCCACAAGCGTCATTAGCAATTCGCACCTTCTTGATCGATTCGTTAGGATCGTGATCATAGACCATGGTTACAACTCCCTGAACCAGGCCTTCGTCAACCCAGGTTTTCCAGTCTTGCATCACGTTCATGAGACGCTCTTGTGGATCAGGATTGACACATGCCAAGAGTTCAACGGGTCGCCCACGCTCTACGCCAATTGCATTGAGTTTCTCGCGCAATTCTCGGACAAAAGTTGTGACATAATCTGCGCGAAAACGTATCCAGTCGGGATCGTCGTTGGAAATCTGAAAAGCGTCTCGGCCAGACTTTGACCGGTATGCTTCAACAATACTAGGATGATAACCGCAGTTCCGATCAAACATGCGAGTGTAGTCAAGCAGAATTCCGTCGAGATTGTATTCACGGACCCGTTTTGCAAACATCTCGACTTTATGCTTTCGCACCTCAAGGACGCCAAACGACAACCCGACCTGCTCACCTTGGTTGGTTGGAGTGCCATCCCGACGTATCTCCAACCACTCAGGATGAAGCTTGGCAAACTCCGACAGATTTTCTCCCACGCCGTCAACTGCTGTGGCAAAAGAAGGGCATACCTTCAAGCCATCGGTGTGAGCTTGTTGTACCCTATCCTTCATCCAATCGTTGTCCTCATACCAATGAACTGAGATGAAAAGGTAGTCGATGCCCTGTTCGAGTGCCTTCTGATAGCTTTGTTGCCCTGCCCCCCCATAGAGCCCTAGTAATGGCTTGCCATTGTTGGCGTTGGTGTTTGTGGGCAAATCGTCTTTTTTTGCCTCAGCATGGAATGCATAACAGAGGATCATTGATAAGGCTAGAATCCACACAGTACTTCTCATAATGTTCGAGCTATTTAAGGAGGTCATGAATATCACCATGCAGTCCACCCGCCATCGATCAAGAGATTTTGACCTGTCATGAACGAGCTCGCGTCGCTTGCTAAGAAGGCAATTGCTGCCTTCAGATCGCTCGGTTCGCCAATACGTCCTAAAGGAATGTGCTGTTGAATTCTATGGATTAGTTTAGGTGATACACTGTCTTTAGCCGGGAAAGCTCCTGGGCTCAGTGTATTGACACGTACTCTGTCTTTCACCCAGTAAACAGCGAGATGTCGAGCCAATTGTATTACCCCTCCTTTCCATGCATGATAGGCAACCGGACTTGCAGATTGGATTCCTTCATAGACTTGAGGGTAGGATCCTACAACTCCGTACATCGAGGAAACTAATATGACGCTGGCATCTGCTTCTCGGCCGACAACATGATTGCGAAGCTCGCGAGCAATCAAGAAGTATCCCGTTAGGTTCGCGAGTTGTCGATTAAACTCTTCTGCAGTGGTGTTGCTCCAGTCAGCATGCGTGGCTTCGTAGCCGTTAGCCACAACAACGTCCACTTGGCCAGCCCTAATAACTGCCTGCTCAAAACCATCTTTTACAGAATCTTCAGATAAGTGGTCCATGGCTACGGCGAAATGGGTACGGCTGGAATAGTATTGCAATTCATCAACTGCCTCCTCGGCCGTTTCGAGATTCCTACTAGAGACAACGACCGTCGCACCAATTTCTGCAAGCCCTCGAGCCATCGCTGATCCCAAGTACCCCGTAGCTCCAGTTATTAGAGCTACTCTACCCTTGAGATTCATCAATTCGTCCACTCTTCGCTCGAACATGAAGGTTACTCTTTAAATGTTATTACAATACAATGAGGGCCGTTTCCACTTCTGCTCTAACACTGATGCGTAAATAGCTTTAGAACATGCTAAAGCAAAGATTCCATCATCGAGAGAGCAAGTTGGCAACTCTCTTAGCTCCACGGAATTAAGAAAAGCATTTGCTTGTCGAACATACATGTCGTCACGGCCCGTAAGTTCTAGAGGTTCCTCATTCCAATGGCCATCAATCTGATTCATCCACCGCCAGTCGCTCTTATGAGCTTCAAAACGAAACATTCCCTTCTCACAGATTACAGAAATTGTCAGTTCGTTGGCAAATTGGTGTTGATTCAGCGAATAGGAGGCCAGGATCGATTCGTGTCTGGCAAGTACATGGACCGTGTCTTCTACGTCAACATACGGCAAGGCAAGATGAGCCGAGTCCGCAACTAAGCTTGAGACCTGACCGATGAGCCAGTTACCTACGTCGACTAGATGAGGCAATGCATCTTGAATAGCCCCGCCACCAGTTGCTCGATCACGGAAATAAGTTTTTTCAAAGCACGGTCGGTAGGTAGGGAAGTTCTGGCCAGCAACAGTTACCATCTGCAAAGGCCTTCCCCACTCGCCGGCTATTAGCCTGTCCCGCATCGCTTGCAAAGCAGGATGACAACGATAAACGAAACCAACTGCAGCTACTAGTTTCTTCCGTTCGATGGTCTCCTTTAAATCTGATATGCTTTCGAAGGATAACCCGAGAGGCTTTTCGATTAGCAAGTGCCTACCGGAGTCTCCCAATTTGATAGCTTGCGACACATGAAGATGAGCTGGAGTTGCAATCACCGCAAGTTCAGCATCACCTTCTAAGGCCGAATTTACATCTGGAAAAATCGCATCTAGATTGTAGCGTTCTGCAATTTCGTTGAGTCGTGGCACATTCGTTTCACACAAAGACACATTTGCACGTCCGGTAGCCAGAAAACAGCGAATGTGGCGCTCGCCAATCGACCCGCCACCTATCACAAGTACCCGGTGAAGTGATGTCGTTTTAGTCATTGCCACCTTTTTCAGCTACTTCTGGTGTTTCCCCTGGGTGCTTGTAATGGTCTACTCGTCCATCATCTGTTGTGCCTGATATTTCTTCTGGGAGGGCACGACACAACAACTCCAAGACAAAATCCACCGATTACACCTAAAATGGTACAGCCTACACAGGCGATGGCATTCAAAGCACAATGCAAACGTTGATTATCGATGTCAACCAGCTCAAGACATAATACCTCTTTGATCAACCAATCAATGGATGCAACATTCATGGGGCAGAACACACTAACGCTTTGGTGGGGGAGGAAAAGCAGCTTTGCTATAAAAAGGCCCTTTCCCAAAAAAAGCGGCAACCGCTGGATCTAATTTACAATGCGATAGATAATGATGCCACCAGGGTCAAGCATTCGTTGCGCACTTACTCTTTCAGCCCAATCGGAGATCGTCCAAGATTCATGAATGGGAGGCATGCCTCCAATCGCTGGTATCCAAATTGCACCAGTCTTGGCAAAGACTTCTTTCTGATCTTTTAAAAGATTCATGTCGAGTGAAACATCATCGTAGTTCATGGGTGAAGCGTAGTCTATATACTGAAATGATATGGCCCAGTCTTGACCAAAATCTTCGCGAACCCATTGCCGTTGCGAGATCAGACAGGCCATTACCGTGATTCCAGGGCTTGCTTTCCGCACAGTTTCTGCCACCCGGCGCACGACCTCTCCGATTTTCTGAGCACGATACTCTTGGATTTTGACCTGTGCTGCAGGGTCACCAAATATATTTTCGTGCTTTAAGATGTCGACGCCATAGGAGTCCAAAATTTGGCGGCGATTATTCTCATCGAAGTTTAAGCACCCTCCGGTTGGATAGCGGATGTAGTCTAATCCTATTCCATACAGTTCGTAGCGAGTTGCCAGCTCTCGATAAGCTTTAGTCATAAAATCGACAACCTCTGGATTTGCAGGATCAGGAAAGGTTGGCATGCTGGGATCCGGCCCAAAAGCCAGCCACTTGGGGTGCTCGACTGCAATTGATCCTGGATATTCCACAAAAGAGTGCGTGCCGTAAAAGGGAGCTAAATAGCCAATTACCTTGATTCCCCGCTTATAGGCTTCTTCAATAAAATAGGTCAGTGCGTCGAAATCTTCCCAACCTTTTTCAACAGGTAGAATTTCTGAATGATAGGTAACATACATCCAGGAACCGAAGGAAAGATAAACACCACTCGCTCCTGCAAGTTCAAGCTTATCAAGGTAGGCTTGAGTTTGTGCCTCATTTTGCCCCATGCCGTGGTAGATCATCTGGGCCTCAACTGCTGAATCACTCATCGGATTAGGATAAATAGCTGCCCAGACAGGATGACTGATGGCCATCGCGGCCGCCTGCCAGTGTTTGGTAGCTCGATCGAGTGCAAGAGGATCGTCATTCAGAGACTTAAGAGCAGCTTCAATCTCTGCACTTGCCCTTCGAACCGTCTCATCCAAATCGCCTACTTGTTTTAGATTCTGTTGAAGGTCTAGAATCTTGTGATGCAGATGGTTCGCAGCAGACACTTCTGCATTTTGCGGTGTCAACTTTACATCGTCTATGAAAAGGTTGCCCTGCTTCATTTTGCCTGCCACACTGATGTGAATGCGATCGATGGTTAGATCGGGGCGAGCGGCTCCTTCAACAGACAGCGCTTGCCAATCATACGTTCCAGGTTTGGCAAGTACAAAGAAATGCGTTGCTTTGCTATAGGGTTGATCCTTGTAAAGTGTGTGACCTTAGAGGTGAATGAAGCTTCCCATGATTGTGGTGCAAATTGGAAAGAGATCATTCCAACATTTCCAAGTGATTCGCGTCCACTGATGGGTTTAGAACAAGCGCTTGCACGACTTAGCGACGGTCGACTTTTGGCAGTCTGCTGGACCTACGACCAGCATTCCGGAAAGAGTTTGCTCAATCGCTGGTCTTGGTCAAAGGATGAAGGCCGACATTTTAGTCCCCCAGAGTTTGCGCCGATTCATGGGGAGACTTGTAGGCCATTAGGTATCGAAGGCGATCACGTAGTGTTCGTCTATCGCCGGGTCGACCAACCAGGGCTTTGGGCTCATTTGGCATCTATCAAGGACGACCAGTGGCAGCCCTTGGAGGATATCCTGTTGTGGAATGGCTTAGCTTCTGAGCAACCAACAGTTGGTCATGGAACCATCGAGAAAATGAGTCAACTGAGATTCGGCTGCCCGGCGCTACTTCAAATGAGAGACGGAAGCGTGTTTGTTGTCTTCTGGTGCGTGGAAGATTGTGTAAGCGTAATCCGATGGCTACGTCTCGAGGTGTCCACAATATGAGTGTAACTCCTGCATATATTTGTTCTGCTATCGGAACTCCGCTGAACGACTTGGAAGAGGTACATGTGGAAGGGCTGGCCAAGCATCTTGAACAGCAGCAGGCCGCAGGAATCAATGGGATTCTCGTCGGAGGCACAATGGGTTTGATGCAGTTGTTGCTTGATAAAACCTACCAAGACCTCGTCCGACAAAGCGTTACTTCCTGGAAGGGGCAAGGCGAAGTACTTGTAGGTGTTGGTGATGCAAGTTTTGTGAGGACGCGAGAGCGCATCCGCTTCGTCAATGAACTAAAGGCAGATGGTGTGGTCGTCTTGGCTCCCTATTTCGTGCCGTTTTCGCAGTGTGAGCTTGCCGAATACTTTGAATCCCTTGCCGATGAGTCACGCGCACCATTGTTTCTCTATGATTTACCTCAGCGGACAGGTGTCCAGATTCAGGTGGAAACTGTGATGCGGCTGGCAGAGCATCCCAACATTATCGGTATTAAATGTTCTGGCGAGATCACTGAAGTGCGAAGGCTAATTGATAAACTGGCGGGAAGCTCTTTTAGAGTGATCCTTGCCCAGCCGTTATTGTTGGACATTCTCTTGCATAGCGGTTTCCGCGAACACTTGGATGGTGTGTTTGCCATTTTCCCGAATTTGGCTAGAGACTTGGCTACTGCGGTCGATCAAGAGAACTGGGAAGAAGGTTCTAAACGATTGCAAGTGCTCCGCAACGTCTTGATCGTGATCCGCGACTCAGGGATATTTTCAGCAATGACCGCTATCCTGAACACCAGTGGTGTTCCCGGTAATTTTGCTCCTCGACCATACGGCCAACTTCAGCAGGACGATTTAGAACGATTGCTTGATCACACTGCTGTGAAGGAAGCATTAGCTTTTGAAGGCGTTTGCTAAAAGAACGTCGTAATCATCAGTTGCGGGTATTATTCTGCTCCGAGCATCTGACTCATCCGGCGGTAAGTATCCTCAAGCGGCTCTGCCGCATAACGCAGATTGTGTGAACTGACGGGGAGATAATCGCAAACATGAGGATAAGCAGGAATGAAAGTTTCACTATAGGGAACACATCGATGGAGTGAGTGAATGCTGTTCGTACCTTCCATCATCTTTACCGCGAACTGTCCTCCGTAATACTGCGATTGAATCTTTTGTATTGCCTTTAGCTTTTGCTCAGCGACATCGGTGATATCGACTATAATTGCAGGGAAATTAGGTGTCGTAAAGTCTTGGATTTGTGTGTCGCCATGAATCCATACAAAAAAAATTTCACCGACACGATGAGGGAGGTTTCCGTCGTCAAGTAAGCCTCCGGCTGCTGCAACGGCTTGAAGGGTAATCTGTGAACATGCCCAATGAGTTGATCCAGCGGGCTCGAAAGGACTATGAGTAATCACCACATCCGGGCGAATTTCTCTTACAAGCTTTGCCACCGCGAGCACATGCTCTCGATTGGGCATCAGTAAATCATCTTCGTGACGTAGGAATCGTACATTCTCGATATCCAACAAACGACAAGCCTCGACGACCTCTTGTTGCTTATCATCGATGGCTTCACAAATTGTCACGCTTTCATTGCGAAATCGTTCCCCCTCAATTGTCTTGAACGAGTGTGAGCGTGTGCCATGGGTGAATACGAGCACCACCACTCGATCGCCGCGTCGGATATGATGGCATAGTGTACCGCCAACCAGATCAAAGGCGTCGGCCGGATGCCCAGCAGTATGTAAGATTGTGAGGGGTTGATTCGATTGATTCATTGGCTTATGTCCTACTGTTTTTCACGATAGAGATGGACACGGATGTTGTTTTCGCCAGGATCAGCCGGTGCGTCATAGTGATATTCGATCCACACCTTTTGATTGGGACCGGGACTCTGAAGTAAGTGGATGATTCCTGCCTGAGCATCATAGCCACCTCCATACTCATAGTCGGCTATCACCGAGATTCCCGGTCGGTGTTCTGTTTCTAAGCAAACAGACGTGGTGAGCCAATCTCCGCCAAAGTACGCATCGAGGTAGAGATTGTAGCGCACTTTCCGGCCAAGATTGCTCCTGAGAACTTCTAGGTCGTCGTTACCGATGAGGCCATCGTTATTGTAATCAAAAGCCGCGCAATACCCACTGGCACCCTGTCCGTCGCCATCGAAGTGATTGGCTAGAGCATACCCTACACGCCCTGGCTTAAAACGGCTTTCAAGTCGAGACTGCAATTCGTCGATCTGCCGATTGTCCACGATTCCAACGAGCGACTTCGGCATCGCGATAGGGCCTTCGTAGAGACTGCTGTGGTGTTGTCTTATAGGAATACGCATCATACCGATACGAGGTTGGTCGAATGGCACGAGTAGTATTTTCTGAAGTGCCTCTAAGTCTTTGCAGTTTCCTGTATATGGATCGAAAACCATGTCAAGAGGATCCTCGGCAGCGGTCGCATACATACCATGGCACTGCACAACAGGTGATTTCGGAGCAGTGCAGTACACGCCGTTGAGCATAGGAAGCAACTGAACGATTCGTTGGGTGTAATAGTTGGTCCCCACTTTGCTCGGTTCGGTCCATACACCTCGAACAGCGCTATTTGGCAAGGTATAGTGGACATTTCCTTCGATGGTTGTGCTGATCGGTCGATGTCGCACAGCAACCGTCTTGCCGTCATGACCATCGGTAAGACCTTCCTCCATATCTATGTGTCGCCGAAAATAAGTCTGAATGTGACCATGATTTAGATCCCAGGTATATTCGTGAGTATAAAGATTGTGGTCAGCTACGGGGTAGCAAAGCAGCGTATGTGATATCGCCCATCGATACCTATCGAGAGGGTATTCTATACGGGGGTCACAGGGATAAATCCCCTGATCAGTGTATGGATCGTCAGGGAGGTGCAAATCGTCGCTCCATTCGACCTTCCCTGTTTGGGGGTCAAGAAGCGCTTCTGGAAAGAAAGTAGTTCGGCCATCGCCGCTTAGTGAGACAGTTAAACGTTCAGCATTTCCCCAGCGTTTAAGATGGATACGCCAGCCATGAGGAGTCCAGATTCCCATCCACTTAAATGGATTGTGGATAATATTTGGTTCGTAGATCCGCTGAGGAGCAGTCATGGTTTAGAGGGGGGCACTACCCACCAAAATGGGTGGCTGATTTGGATTAAAACGGCAAGCTGTGGCCAACCTACTAATACTCAATTCCTAGTGGACCAAAAGCGTGACAAGCCATGTCGCTCTCGTCTACCAGATTCACCTTCGGAAACCAGCCGAACCCATACCAGAGACATAAATCGTCCCTGATCGGGGCTTCGGATCGAATCAATATTCGAGTCGGATCCTCCGGATGGATCGATGTACGATCAATAGCTGCTTCTCGCTCAGGAGCATGTTTCGAACGAAGACTGAATCCTTCAATTTGCTCAGCGGGTAATAAGCTACCGTTGACATGAGCAAACTTAATATGAATCGCACGATTATCGTGACGATCTCGCCAAGCTCGTTTAACCCGAGGACCGATTTCAAGCCCTTTGATCTGATAACTAGTTGCCAAAGCAACATTGGCCAATCTCCAGCCAACCCGCGTATATCCTTGGGTATCGACATGAGCACTACTAGACAGGTTCTGATCAATCGCGGTGACCGTTACGACATTTGGCATTATTTCCCCTAATTGCCTTTGCAGTTCGCGAATTCGCACCCGTTCCAGGGGAGATGCTTCTCCGCTTACCTCTTGGGGGCCAAGTTGAACCAACAAAAAAGGAAGTTTGGATTGTTTCAAGTCTTTTCGCAGCGATCCAATTAGATTTTGCATCTTGGCCAGATAGCCGGTACTATCATTTTCCGATTCTCCTTGCCACCACAAGATACCCTTGATACGACCTCCGACTAGCTTCACTCTTTTAATTAAGGCCCCATAAAGAGAATCACCTCCCAGATGTTTCAGGTCAGGGCTCCATTGGTCCATGGTTGTGCCGCCGAGGGAACAGAGTACAAGCCCAATAGGTACACCAGTTTTTTCAAGAATTCGTTTACCGAAGGGTAATCCCAAACCTGCCCCGACATCATCTTTGGCTGGCCAATTGGGCCAAGTTCCTCGCGGACGATATTCGATCGGCAATCTTCCAGCAGGACTATTAGGGGCATAGGTTGTAAGATAAACGGGATAGACCGACTCGTAACAGTAGTGCAGAGGCTCTTCAGCAATGCGCCAAGTGTTTGCCAGACTGAAATAACTAACCCCTTCAATCGGGGATTGCAACCACTCGCTGTCGAGTGGTCCACAACCATCCATATTAGATTGACCGCCGAGAAGCCATAGATCTCCTACGAAGAAGGGTCCACTTTGTCGCTGATCGATCTGCTTTCCATCGCGATCAACGAGTTCCAACCTAAGCAGATAAGGGCCCCCTGTTTTCAAGCCCTTAAGATAGATTTCCCACTTTCCAGCCTCCTGCAGTTCTGATGGAGTCCAATCGAAGTATTCTAGTACCTGGTCCCTCCGCCATAATGTATATCTCAAATGAACTTCGGAAGAGGGATTAGCATGGCCAGAAACAGTTATGTCGGTGTTATCATTGGGACCACGCTGATAGACGCGGTTTACTTCGGCACCCTCTTCAATCGTGATACGGCCTAAGATTGCAGAGGGTTCGACAGCCGAAATACGAACGGCCCAATTGACAGTGATCATCAGTGCCACGGGCCAGCCCAAGAATCGGACAAGCCTTATAGAAGCGACGAATACGATTCTAAGGCCTTCCAAGGTGTCCTCCGCTAAAGCCTTGGTATATGTGATGTCCGTTGCTGAAAACAGAGCAAAACCATAACGACTAGCAACATGCTGGAAGGTTCCGGCACAGAAACTACCGCCGAGAGACTTCCTAGACTCAAACTATAAGTGTTCTGCCAGATCGAGAGATCCAGGCCGTTCACATTTCCGTCCCCGTTGGCATCTCCTTCAGTCAAAGTTGCCCCACCGGTTGTTCCAAAGCCACGTTGCCAAATCAGGAAGTCGGCACCATCGACATCGCCATCCTGATCGAAATCGCCACTAGCTACAAAGATCACGCCTGAGGTTAGCAGTTGGGAAGTATTCCACTCAATTCCACTTGGTAAAGAAAGAGCCGAGAAGCTGCCTGAGAGTGATGAGAAGTCAAGAATGTCAAAACTATCGCCCGGGGAAGGAGTAAAACCATCTGTTAACAGTACCTCTAGCGAGCCGCCAACAAGAGATATATTCCCCTGAACATTCAGTACGTCATAGGTTTTTCCAGCTTGTTTTCCTCCAAGTTCGATACTGAGAATCACACCAGCTTCCTGTAAATAGTTGCCAGTAACTGTGAGTTTACCGGTCCTTTTGCCAGGAGCTACGATAGCCCCCGAATGGCTGGTCACGTTCCCAAACACGCGACCATGGCCACCTAAGGTACCTTCGGACACGCTAACATTGCCAGCGCCGCCACCAAGTTGATTGTTGATCAGAAGTGTGCCTGCCCCACTCTTGGTGATAGTCGAACTTCCGAGATGAGCCGCGTTGTTCACTGCTAAGATAGCCCCAAATCCAACAGTGACCTCCGTATTATCTATGAAGGTGAAGGGCAACTGTAACTGATGAGCGCCTGCCCCGGCCCCCCCAGCCACGTCGATTGTGGCGGTGCCTGTAGTCGATTCCAAGTTGAGCATTCCTGTGCCAGCAATAGCATAAGTGACCGCACTGTTAAATCGCAAAGTATTCAAAGTAATCGGTCGGTTATTGAACACGGTTCTTGGGGTTGCGATAGCCGCTCCAAACAGAGCAGTTTGATCATTGCCATTCGGAATTTGACCAGAAGTCCAATTTGCCCCGTCGTTCCAGTCACCACCTGAATCAGGCAGCCATTCAAGTTCACTCAAAGTTCCACCAGGCACGAATGATCCTGGGGTCCAACTTATGTAGTCGACTTCGACCTCGCCTGAAATACCTCCAGTGCTTAGATCTCCAAAAATGAAAGAATCAAATCCCCCGAACCAAAAGTCATTCTTCTGCAAGACGGGATTAGGGTCGTTATCGATGTACAATGAATAAACAAAGGGAGCAGAAGTATCAACTATCGCACGCAAAATACGAAAGTGACTCATGTCAATGCTCACAACATTGCCAGGTGCCAAAAGGCCCCCAGTTCCATTGAAGGCCAATTTGTTATGGAAAATCCTCAGATCGTAGGCATTGAGATTGGAAGCCGTGAACGCAGCAGAACCATCAGTAGCTTCCAGTGTGGCGTTTGGTACCCGGACTCGAATCTCTGCAGTACGGGCAGTTCCGCTGCCAGACCAATTGGGTGCGATATAGCTGTTGGAAACGCCCACTGCTCCCGATACATACTTATAGATATCACCGTCGGTGGACTCTGTGGCAAAATTGTTTTTATCGAAAACACTCCAAGAAGGCGAAGAGACCGTAAGGTCAGCAACATTTCCTTCAAAAGTATTAGCCCAAGTAACTCCATTACGCAACACATTGGTATCAGCTTTAACTGAACCGCCACAAACAAGCAATGAGAAACACATCAACAAAGTACAGATGTATCTTAGGGCTGAACAGTCAAAAGTCTCACTTACAGGCTTAATCATCTCAGCCAGTTCCAAATGTTATGTTGAGTTGGACTATTCATAGTTGTGATTGCACAAAGACCGATTGTGTTGGCTTACCAAGGAAGGAAGGCGTAGACAAGACGTCTGTTGAGTAAGAGTTAGCCTAGTGACTTCTTACGTAAAAAAGCAAAAGTGCAAAATGAAGCCATTACCAAGATCAGCGAACCAGGCTCGGGAACTGCACCCACTGCAGCCACCAATGGGCTATAGTTGTTCTGCCAGTCCTGCAAGTCTTGTGGACTAAGAGGTCCGCCTGGGGAATCGCCACGTTGCCAGATGAGGAAGTCGCTCCCATCCACATCGCCATCGCCATCAAAATCCCCTGGAACACCAAATCCAATCGCGGCCGTGCCATCCCAACTGATAAAATCCCAATCGCTCCGGCCAGATTGACCACCAGTGCTGATGTCACCGAATACAAGCTTGTCGAATCCAGGGGACGTAAACCAAAAATCGTTGGTCGATAGCGCCGGTACAGGATTATTGTCGACATATAGATTGACAACGGTTGCGGCATTTTGGTCAACCGTAACGCGAAACGTGTGAAATTGAGTCATGTCTAGATTCACAATATTTGCCGGATCTAGAACTCCACCTCCCGTTTGGGCTCCATTGTAAGCCAACTTGTCGGGATAAAGGCGAAAATCATAGGCGGCGCCGTTAATCCCCAAAATTATGCTGGCCGCACCATCGAGTGCAAGAAAGTCCGCATTAGGAACTCGTGCACGGAACTCCACTGTGCGCGTTGCAGTGCCACTATTCCATGACGCATCCTGAATCTGGTAAGAACTGGCTACTCCAGTTGAACCGGAAACAATGGAGTAAATAGCTCCATCGGTGGTTCGCGATGCGAAGTTATTCTCATCAAAAACATCCCACACAGGATCAGCGAATTCAGGTAGAAAATCTCCCTCAAAGGTTGTCGGCCATGTGACATCGTTACGGAGTACATTGTAATCCGCATGGGCGACAGTAATGCTAAAAAAGAAAATCGCTGCATTAAATAAAGCCAGTTGTAGTTTCATTGCATTCTCTCCAATTCAAATTAAGACAAGATACAAGTTTTACAAGACTTTCATGTTACTCTGAGTTGATTGCTAAACGGTCTTACCCCAACACTTTTGAATCTGATCCTTCTAGACACAATATGAACCGTAGCAAGAACTAGCAAAAAACTAGTCGAAGGTTCTGGGACCGCTGCCCCAATTGAAATGGATCCATTCGATAAAAACGATTGCAGATCCCACCGCAAACCTTTTGGAAGCTCGGGCAGCAAAAACGAATCGAACTGCCCCAAGATCGCACCGGCGTCGATAATCTGGAAGCTGTTGCCAAGTGATGCCTCATACTCCGCCAAGAATGAAACATCCAGTACTCCATCTAAGAACGCCGTGCCGCCCACTCTAAGGACGTCGTACTCCAATCCAGATTCGAGTCCAGCGATCTCCATCTTAAGAACAGCAGATGAACCCTGGATATAGTCCTCAGTGATTTCCATCCTTCCCGGGCTATTCCCGGGGGAAACGATCCCTGCCAGATTAGCCAAACTACCTACTAACAATCCGCTGCCGGTAACAGTTCCTGCTTGTACATCGATTATTCCGCCATCGGTGACCAACAAATTGTTAATAGCCAGTGAGCCCAAACCAATTTTGGTCACGGTGTTTCCATTTAGATGAAATTCATTGTTCATCGCCAGCGATGCGTTGTCAGCGATGTCAATTGTTGTATTGCTGTGGATCTGAACGATAGCTTGGAATTGATGATTGCCAAGGTCTACTTCAAGCAATGCATCGCCAAAAGCTGCTTCTAAATTTATCTGCCCCAAGCCGGCTACCGCGTAACTATGATCATTATTGAATCGTATCTGTTTAGCAGTCACATCTACGTCAGAATACACCGTTTGAGCTTGTGAGATAGCACCCCCAAACACAACCGTTTTATCCGTACCGTTGGGCGCACTTCCGGCTAGCCAGAGGTTTTGCTGGTTCCAATTCCCAGAGACGTTCGCTACCCAAATCGCCTCGTTCGGGAGCGGAGCAAAACGTAGAAAGTCCATGTCGAAAATGCCGTTAGCAGTACCCGCCAGATCACCGAATCGGATTTCATCCAAAGCACTCGCTTGCATTTGCTGAGTAAGAATGGGGTTCACTAGGTCATCATCAAGATATAGCAGTGCAGTGATGGCCCCTCCCTGTGTGGCGTCAGGGCGTATGATCAACCGATAGTTGTGCCACTCGAGTGGCGAGAAACCAGGATTGACGGCGGTCGAGTATTCGACCTGTCCTGACTGTCCTCCAAATCCATCCAGATTGATGCTGTTGTTGTCCAGCTCAAACGTGAGGGAGCCATGAGTTCCATCGCTAAGAAAAATCGACGCGGCACCTTCGGCCGACGACGAGGATCCAACCCTCGCCCGGGTTTCCAAAACTAGACCTTGCGAGAAATCAACACCGGCCCATGAAGAATTCGCTGCAGCTGCTTGAAGAGAGTAAAACTGGCTATTGTTCCCACTGACGATCCCGGTATCTGTACGGATAAAATCCTGGCCGAGCTCTGCCCACAACCGCACGCTAGAAGTTCCAGTTTGCGTACTCGACCAGGCTGGGTTTAACGTGTCGGGCGTGACATCCCCATGATAGTCAAGAGACCAGACCAAATCTTCGATCGTTGGATTAACTTGTATATCAAGATGGGCAGCCCAAAGATTAGCCGACTGGTCATTATCATAAATAAAACCACTCGGCACAGAACCATTCCAGGGCGGAGGATAAAAACCTGACTGGTCGTAAAGGTACACATGCGACCCATCAGCATTGGTGCGAAGTTCCGTATGACCGCTGCTGGGGCCGTTGTGGATAACCACTGGTTCTGACCAGCGCAGACCGGACGGATCCGCCAACATCAAACGGGCACCGTATCTTCCCGTGGTGAGAGCTACCGAACCATCGGGAAGTTTTCGCAATTGAGGAAAAACTCCCGCAACACCCAGGGTCTTAGGAGCCGACCAATTCATTCCATCGTCCGTAGAAATGGACCAAAATAGAGCGGGCGAGATGGCATTAATGTCCGTATTTGGGAAAGGCTGCCCCGTTCGATAGACGGCTAACAAATTCCCATCGTCGAGTCGCAACAAGCCCGTTTCCGTCGGCCCCTCACCACCCATCATTCCTAAATTCTGTGATGATGTGTGCTGAGCAATGGTTGAGCGGCGATTCCATGTCTTTCCACCGTTCGTGCTGACCATCAACACGGACTCAAAAGTCGAACTACCGAGGCGTTTACCGAATTGAGCCATGTATAAAGTGCTTCCCGAATGCAATACATCATCGTAACTGTGGTTCATGACGGTGTACTGAACACTTCCCGTGTTGTAGGTCACGATGTCCGTGCCATTGTCCCAAGTGGTGCCGCCATTAAAGCTTCGATAACGACCATTATTGTTCCATGTATTGAATCCTACAGGATTTTCAAAGAAAACACCGAAAGCTTGGCTCGTTTGTCCAGGAGGCACAATCAAATGCGCTCCTGCAGCATCGCCGTTGCTAAAAGGACGTGCAGACCAAGTAAGTCCTCCGTCGCTACTAATGGCCTGCCGACCGCTCTGCATACCACTCTGCGTTTGCCCCACAGAGTAGGTTGCCACCAGGTCGCCGTTAGAATGTTGTTTTAGGAAAGGAAAATTGAGATGTGCCCTGGCCCCACCAAGTTCGGCCGATGTCACGGAATCGACAAGAATCAGGTTATTTACAGATACCGAAAAACTAGCCGACTCCACCGCAAAGGTGGGTACTGGAATCGCTGAAATCGCCACCAGTGGCCCCACCGAGCGGAGGAAAAAAGCAAAGGATCTTTTTGCGCCATTCTTGTAGGCCATCTTCATGAAAAACATCCTTCGCAACTACAATCATCAGCTTTGGCAATCACTTATTGGCGGTGCCTTCTCTTAGCAACAATACCCAGAGCACTAGCCCCCAGTAGGATCAAGCTTGCCGGTTCCGGTATGGGGGCGAATGCCCCTGCAGTCCAACTTATGTAGTCGACATCAACCTTGCCCGAAATGCCTCCGGTGCTGAGGTCTCCGAATATAAACGAGTCAAATCCTCCAAACCAAAAGTCGTTTCTCTGCATGACTGGAACTGGGTTGTTATCGACGTAAAGTGTGTATACAAAAGCTGCTGAAGTATCAACAACTGCACGAAGAACCCGGAACTGGGTTAAGTCGAGACTGACGATGTTACCAGGATCGAGCAATCCGCCAGTTCCGTTGAAAGCAACATGGTCGTGATAGAGGCGAAGGTCATAAGCATTACCATTAGATGTCGTAAATGCTCCTGAACCGTCAGTGGCCTGCAGGGTCGCATCAGGAACCCGTACTCGAATCTCAGCAGTTCGAGCAGTACCAACACCATTCCAACTAGGAGCAGTGTAGCTTGCGGAGACTCCTGTAGATCCCGAGACATAAGAATAGATATTGCCGTCCGTAGATTCTGCAGCGAAGTTGTTGTTGTCGAAAACGGACCAGGCAGGCGTGGAGGCAGCCAAACTCGCCACATCCCCTTCAAATGTGTTATCCCATATCACTCCGTTTCGATTCACCAAGGTAGCAGCATCTACGCTTGCGACCCTATCTAGCATGCTTGTCATCAAACAGATTCCTGCAAGCAAAAGACTTAGACGATACTTATTCATTAGTCATCCCTCCAGAAAAAGACACTTGAGAAAGAAACTTCACCATACAAACAGAAAAGACAGGATTTCTCTAACTCCCTTAAAAGAAAGCGAAATACAGACACTGAATTGGTTAGTTTGCGCGACAAATATACTTCTTGTCAAGCTTTTTGTGCCTCTCGCAAGAAAAAAACATGAAAATTAGAGATCCCGGATTTCTCAAAGTTCAGCGAGCCTCTGGCGATCGTTTTAGAGAGTACGTATTAAGACGGGCGATTTGAGAGCGAAGTTCAGCAGCCAATCTTAATCATTTAATTCCTCTTCGAGAAATTATTCTGTACCAAGAAAAGGGTCAGCTACTACGCAACCATCGTGCATCACTTGAATCCATCGGGTCTATTGACAGGCAGTACATTTACGAGACAAACTAACTGTACTGGCCTGCTTTCCTTTGGATTCACAAGTAGTTTTCCTGACGTTCTCATTGACGAAGTATTCAATTTTCGCCCTCATCTTCCGCCCTGTTTTGTTACTCTCCAGAATTACATACTTTTTTGGACAGAGAAAGATCCATGAGTACGATGTTGATTAATCGATCTCTGCTTCTTAAATACTCCATTACTCTCATACTACATTCCATATAGATATGTCGAATCGAAGGAAGAACAGTATGCCGACTTTGTTAGAGTATCGAAGAGATAAATATTGCAGTGGTTTGAATCAAGTTTCTCAAGGATTTACACTTGTAGAATTATTGGTTGTTATTGCAATAATTGGCGTACTTGTTGCTTTGCTGCTGCCAGCGGTCCAGTCGGCGAGAGAGTCGGCACGAAGAGCTTCTTGCCAAAACAACTTTCGGCAGACAGGAATTGCTTTGCAAAACTATCATGCCTCAAACGACCGCTTTCCCATTGGTATTGAAATGTGGGATCCGAGATACAGTAAATGCTCTAACCCTTCAGCCAGATCGCACAAATGGGCATTAGGCTGGGCGGTACACATTTTACCTTACTTTGAGCAAGCACAGATTGCTCAGCAAATCGACTACAAAACAAATAGCTATGCATCGCCTGGCACATTCGAGGCGGGAGCGAATCCAATCTCCGCCTATTTATGTCCCTCCGACCCGCAAGGTGGTGAGTTGGTCTCTTGCTGCAGCAGTATGAGAAATGGAGGGACTGAAGTCGAAGACCTTGCGAAGACAAATATGGCCGGTGTTGCCGACAGTGTTGATTGGTCTTGCGACGGTGCATGGCCCGATCCTGAAGCAGACGGCGTGCTTTTCCAGTCCTCGAAAGTTAAAATTGGAGACATATCAGACGGATCCAGCAATACTCTCGCGATTGGCGAGATTCTGGGCAACGGAATCGGTTCTAATAGTGGCTATTTCTGGATCTCCTGGGATATACTCCATACCGCTAATGGTATCAATATTACGGTTAACGCCCCTTTGTTTAGTCCATGGAACGTGCAGGTCACAGGCTTCTCTAGTTATCACCCTGGTGGTTGCCATTTTGCATTTGCCGATGGCAGTGTTCATTTTCTCAATGAAGGGATTGATCATCGTGTTTTAGCAGCCCTCACCACGCGAGCAGAGGGAGATGTTTCCGGTGAGTACTAACAGGCCGTCTCTCATTTCCTGCCCTCGATCTCTTCGCAATTTTTGGCTTTTTGTTATTATTTTAGCTGGGTGTGGAGCTGCTTATCCTGGACGAGTCGAAGTATCTGGATCAGTCAGCTATGACGGAGAACCTATTGAAGATGGATTGATCCGGTTCATCCCAGAAGGTGCTACCCGGGGCAGCATTGCTCAGGGCAAGATCATTGATGGCCAGTATCACATCGATCACTTGGGCGGAGTTGCCGTTGGGACAAACCGTGTAGAAATCCGGGCCTACGATCCAAAGGTGCCAGAGCCAATGGGGCCAGGAATTCCACCTAGAGAGCAATTGTTGCCCGAACGCTTCAATAAAGAGAGCGAATTAATTACGACCGTCGAGAATTCCCGCAGCGTAATTGAGTTGAATTTCGATCTGAGGCCCTAGTTGGCATAAGCGGTGACACCAGCATTATAGCTCAGAGAACTACCAATCGCTTGAGACTATTAAGAAGTCGAGACTGTGCTAGAAACTGCTGAAAAAGATAGAGATTGAGCAAGTCGTGGCATTTCGAATATATCGCGAATTACCAATACGGCTGCTCCTAATAGGGGAGATTTATCCAATGCACTGGCCAGTTGAATCTTGATATGATCTCGTATTTGAGGCAAGGAACGCTGCCGTACCTGCTGACCGATTGCCTCTAGAATTAACTCATCCGCAGTGTCAATGGAACCGCATAAAATAAGCTTGTCTGGAGCTAAGAGGTTAACCAGATTGGCCGCGGCGAGACCAACATAGCGGCCTATTTCACGCACGATCTCTGCGCAATCTTTGTCTCCATCGCGGGCAAGACTATATACAAGTTCCGGCCGTAGTATCTCACCATCGCCAAGGGCTTCTGATACAGCCTTACATTTGTTTTTCTTCATGGCGAGTTTGACACGCTCAATAACGGCATCTGTGCTTACGAAGGTCTCCAGGCAGCCACGATTGCCGCATTCGCAGAGTGGCCCATTTAAATCTATGACGGTATGACCAATCTCACCCTCGAAACCGCCAGCCCCCATGTACAATTCACCTCGACTAATCAAGCTCATGCCAATACCAGTTCGCAAGGATAACACTAGCTTCGTGTTTAACTCCTCAGAATTGTCTGACCAGTCTTGGTGGAGCGCGGCCAAATGCACGGAACGCTCTACCTGGGGAGCTTGACCTAGTTTTTGGGCCAGCAAATCACGAATCGGAACATTCTTCCACAGAGGCATGTTTGTGGAGCTAATCAAAATTCCCTCATCGCGATCTATCATTCCAGGCAAGCTGAGACCAATCCCATCTATCCGACGCTGTTTGCCACGACTGATAATCTCCTCCACGACTTGGATTATTTGCTTGATGACCGTTTCAGGCTGACTGCGGCGATTAATTAGCTTTTCACGATAATGGACAATTTCTAGATTTAAGCCAACGAGAGCAACTCGAATAATATTGGGCTCAAGATCGATCGCCAGAATCTTTCGTGCTGTATTGTTCAGTTCAAGCATCATCGGGGGGCGCCCACCCGTGGGCCCTGGCGATTTCTTCTCTCCCGCAACCTCTTTCAAAAGCCGTAGCCGCAGCAATTCGTTCACGATTCCCGTGACCGTTGCCGGATTCAACTTGGTTTTCCGAGAAACTTCCGCTCGATAGGTGGGCTGCAATTGACGAACAGCTTTCATTACAAGTCGGCGATTCACCTGAGTTATGAGATCACTATTGCCGATCGTCGAGAAATCCATGACCGAGCCTTTATTCGCTTTAGGGGGGAATACAAATTCAATGTTAATTTAATGCACAAAGTAACTGACAGTCAACTCAATAGATCTCTTGGTAATTCGCTGAACATGACTTTCTGGATATTTGCAGCTAAACGATGCCTATAACCTGTCTTTTTGAGTGAAGATTGATAACAAGCCTCAATAATTTGCTAAATATGCAAACCCTGACGTCCGGAAGCAGGTAGCGCACTTTCATTCAGTACGGCCTGAAATCTGCGCAAAGGAATTCCTCATGGCAGTCATTGGGACGAGTCTGCAGGGCATCGTAATGCGTGAATCCTTTTTTGCTTATAATCTTTAGAGTGCCTTCTGCCCCCTGACCGATCGTTCCCTCGGCCAGCAGTGAGCCTAGCGAGCCATAAATCTCCAGCCGATTCTTCGACGCGTTGTCTGGCGTATTGAAAAGACAGTCAACGGATGCCAATGTGTCATCCTCAAATTTCAGCAGAACAACGGCTATGTCTTCGACGGCATAGTGGTGGACCAGATTACCAAGCAGACAAGAAACTTGAGTCACTGACTTTCCGAGTATCATTTCCAATAGGTCGATACAATGCGACCCCAAGTCGGTGATCACACCGCCGCCGCCGCTACGTTGAGGATTCTGCCTCCATGCGCCGTCTATGGGAGGATACCAACAAGACAATTGAGCCCATGCGTAAGATATCTGCCCTAGTTTCCCTGAGGCAATGGTCTCTGCAGCTTGTTAATGGCGAGCATGAAAACGCATCATGAAGCCGGTGCCTAGTTTGACCCCCGCTTGTTCGCAGGCCACTACCATTTGTTCGGCTTGGGTAGAATCTAATCCCCATGGGTTTTTCGCAGAGGACATGACGCCCTTCACAAGCAGTGCGGACTACTTGACGGAAATGGCAATCCACTGGACTTGCACCATATAAAGCATCCCAATCCACTTTATATAGTGCGTCTTAGGCTTCAGCCACAGGAACGTTGAATTGCCTGCCGATGTCTTTGCCTGTCGTAGGTGAGTAGACAGCTACTAATTCAGCATCTTCCGATGGGAGAATCCCTTCGGGAATCGTTCGCCTGCGCGCGATGCCTCCAGCTCCCATTACAGCCTAGCGGACTCTTGCCATTTTTCAAGCTCCTTATTTAGACACGGGACAGCAGAGAGCGAGGTATCCCGGCTGCCACGGTGAAGCTAGAGCGTATGACAATGCCACCGATCTCAACAATTCCCGCTTGACTAATCAATTGATACGCATCCCAGCGATTCACTCGGGGTGAATCAGCAACCCAGTCAAGCAATCTGGCGTAGGCGAGTTGGACGGCGCGACTAAGATCACCGTCCGTAGCGACAGCAAATAGGTGATCGCGAGTGATGATTCGTGGAGCGAGTATCGTTGTTTTTGCGATGCGTCGGACTCGAATTCTTAAATTTCCGCTAGCCTCAATCCCTTCTCCAATGATTTCGCCATGGCCTTGAGCCGCATAAATGTCACCTAGGAACAGTAGAGCACCCTCTGGAAAAACGGGTAAAAGCAGCGTGGTTTCGGTCTGAAGGATGGGGAGATCAATATTGTCTCCGAAATCACCAGCAATGAGTGTCGAATGATGTTGTCCCCAGGGAGATCAAACACCAATCGCTCCAATCATCGGTCTCAGCGGAATCGAAAATGCAACTCCTTTTAAGGGGTTTTTCATCTTGGCTAGATTGGCATCCTTTATGATCTGCCACTGGTAGAGATGGTCGGGTACTGTCGTCGAGGGACTGTCACAGTTCTGTAGAAGTTCGTCAGCGGACAACAAGTCATGGCTCGGGGCGAGCATTGTGATCGCAGGCTGTTCATCGAGATCGATCAAAAGAATGTCGACAGCCAGACTGTCTCCGACACACACTTCCTTAATGTAGATAGGACCTGCCATGGGGTTCCCTCAAATAGAGTCGTCCCCTGGAACTGTTGCCGCTGCTGAGCGGACAGTGTTGAGCCATCGCCAAGCCGGTTATCTGCATCTGAACAGACGACCTCGATTTTCTCACCGCTTTCGATTCGAAGCGTTGGCTCGTGTGGGCCATAGGTGTAGTGGAATCGCTCGGAGAGGAATAATCGGCTACCCATGGACGGCTTCACTATTCGCGTTCGGCATCTCGCGCGGTGTGAGCGGCTTCTTGAAGGCTTGCCCCTAGGCGAAGTTGCTCTTCCATGACTTTCTCTCGTCGGGCAATAAGATCGGCTGTTAGGGCAACTTCCAACAGCACCTCTTGAGGTACTACTACGATTCCTGATTGATCGGCTACGATCCGATCACCTGGGCAGACAGGAAGTCTGCCACAACAAATGGTTGTTTGACACTCACCGATTTCTGCATACGTTCCTGCCCGAGGACATATATATTTACTGAAAACGGGTAGACCAGTGGCTAGGATATGGGGAATGTCGCGTACAGCTCCATCAATGATTGCACCAGCTATACCCCGCGCCGATGCCCGCGCCGCCATCAAGCCTCCCATGATGATGACATCGGGGCGACCACCTGCATCCACTACGAGAACCGATCCTGGATCAGCGGCCTCGAGTGCTTTTTCCAAGGCCCAAGTCGCTCCAGGATAGCAACGAACCGTGAAGGCAGGGCCAGCAGTTATCATGTCACTGGCTAATGGACGAATGCTGCCATCCATTGCTTGGAATGGCTTTCCTAATTTTCTCAGGGCGTCTGACACCACTCCGCTTCCCCATCGAGCCCAGTCGTCTGCAGTCGCAGAATTAGATTCACTTTTTAGTAGTGACATGATCTTCCTTTGAATGGGCCCAGAGTAGTGGATCTCGCTGCAGGTATAATTCATTGACAGTCAGCGAGCTAACTCCGGGAGGAATCGTCAGCTTAAGCTCAAACTTTTCTAAGAAGAGTTCCGCAAAATTTGTTCTCGCTTTCAAATCAATCTTTCCCTTAGTTGTTCCTGTTTTTGTTTTGATTGCGTGTGTTACATCCTCCTCCTCCCCATTGGCATAATGCAAGTGACCTTCAAATAAAATGTCATTCACAAATTGTGCATTGTCAGGCACTGAAAAGCTATATCGAAATTGCAAGGAATCAACAGCGTACTGAGGACTCGAGCGAAACCTCACAGTCTGGGACAGTGACTGGGGAGAGGTTTCACGAAGTGAGAACACGAGACCGTTACCAGTTGAATGTGGATTCGCCTGGTCATTTTGCTTGTATTCTGGCTGAGATATGTGCCAGCCAGTCAATCCGCTAGAGAAGTCTGGATTTATCAGCAGGTTCTCTGAGTAAGGATCAAAACTCTCAGAGCGTATTTCTTCTAAGGACCATTGAGATATTTCATTTACAACAGGCCAAAGATTATATTGTTCGATCTCGGCAAGTCGGCAAAACCAAAGTCCGTCACAACCAGCCTTTATCAACCTTCTGGCAGCATCACGAACCAATTCAGGTGTCGGAACATCGTTCTTGTCAGGATCGAAACCTTCAGCAAGAAAAATTGGTCCGAAAACTCGACTATGTTCATTCTTGACTTTGAGCAGAGTTTGCATGGCTCTTGTCAAAGTAGTCATCCCCCCGGCCATTAGAATCATCGGATGATGTTCGTCAACAAGACCTTCCTTTTCCCAGGCTCGCCAATCTTGATGTACGGTCCGCAAACTGTCGGCAAGACCATATGTGCCGGAATTGTACACACCAATGGGTAGAGTGATCCCCGACGCGTCTAGATCGGCCCGCAATTCTCGAATGAATTGAGAGACATTTTCCGCCTTACATTGAACCCAACGAAGGTCGTCTTTGGCAGGCATATAGTCCTCAGCAAGTGCATGCTCTTTTCGAAATCTTGCCAAGGTAGGGGCATCATATCCGTGGCGACCAAAACCCTCACGTAGATCCATCGAGTAGTAGGGATAACGGATAAAATCAAGCTGGAGTCCGTCTACAGGAAAATCGCGGACATAATTCATCAGCATTGTCCGTTTATAACGGCGCACCTCCGAATGTGCTGCGCTTAACATATGCGGATCCTGTTCCCCGGAATCAGATCGCGTATGCATGTCTGGGTGCTTAGATGCAAAATCTTTGTCAGCAGCTTCAAAGTAAGCAAAGACTGGCAAGTCTGCAAAAACCTCGATATCGTGGTCGTGTGCAGCCTCGAAAAAGTATCTAAGGATTTCAGTCGTATGAGTCAAGTCAATGGCATTAGAACCATCAGGGTACAGTGCCTCAACCATTGGAGGGTGAATTCTACGAATACCGTTTTCCTGACAACGTCGCACTAATTGATCCACATCGTACTTTGAGATTTCTCCATAACCAGTCCATCGCCCATTGGTCATTTTTCGTAAGCCAATTCCACCGTAAGCAGCAATAAAAGGACGGTCAGGATCGTGTTTTAATGAATACTTTCCTGCCTCAGGATGTGGTACTACTACTATTGGCTCTTCGGCGCAACAAGGATATTGCGCAATGCCCCCTAAACCCAAAATTGTCGCAACGACCAAAGCCACCGGATAAATTGAATGCCAATTCATGTGATGCTAATCTCCGCTTAGGGAGCTCTCTATTGATGTGAGCTAGGAGACACGGCATGGGTTATTTTATGCAGTAAATATTCTAGCCTAGACCGATAAGACATGCAACTATCTTGCGATTTCTGTAGGAAAATCAAACGTAGCTATGAAACAGAATCATAGGAAAAACGTAATTTAGACTTGCAGAAGTTTAATGGGTGCAACCTAGAGATGCGATTGTCTGCCAATCACAAAACGAACTGAAGAGAACGATTGACGCAATGTTTGTTTATTGCTTAAATATTACTACAGGTCGTTAAACCTGCTATTTGTTTTGCATCAGGACTAACGCGCCTCAGTAACAAATTGTTCTTTTCTGTATGCTACGAGGCCAAATAACCTGAATCGAGGAATTGATAGTTAAATAAGTAACCATTTAAGTATTCATCAACCACTTTCGGCATTCGCTTAGCATGGCAGCATCTCATTTAGTCTCTCCACAGAAAGAGTTAGTAGAGCAGCATTGGATTCTAACTGACACGTCTCAGAACATTTCAACTCCGGATTTCATGGTCGAGAAAGAAACTGATTCGGGAGAGTTTCCTGATTGGAAAATTGTTAAGAAGACCCTTCAAGGAGGAGTAAGCGAAGGTGTCGAAGTTATTGAAATCAACAACGGCAAACTGTTTATATCTCTACTTCCGACTCGTGGCATGGGCATTTCACATGCAGAACTAAATGGCATACGTCTAGGTTGGGGGTCGCGTAGCCAGCGCCCAGTTCACCCACGCCATGTATCTTTTAATAAACATCACGGAAAGGGCTGGCTGGACGGTTTCTCGGAACTCATGTGTCGCTGTGGACTTGAAAGCAATGGAGCTCCAGTCTTCGACGGACATACCTTGATCTATCCATTGCACGGTAAAATTGCCAACATGCCGGCTTCCTTCTTGGATCTTACTGTAGATAACTCTTCGAGAAAAATCTCCGTTCGAGGTGTGGTCGAAGAGACCTCCTCCAATTCGCAAAAATTGAGACTAATCTCATCTTTCACTACAGATTTTAATTCCCACACATTCCAATGGAGTGATAGGGTGGAGAATTTGAGTGACTCTCCAGCGACAATGCAAATGATTTATCATATTAACATCGGAAGTCCAATCCTTGAGGAGGGGGCGAAATTGATCGCCCCCGTTAAGACCGTATCTCCTTACGATGATACTGCAGCCTCAGCAGGAGTATTACATTGGCGCTCCTACGATGGTCCAAACTCGCATTCTACGCAACATTCTTTTCTTGTTGATCTCTTGGCAGACTCTGCTGACCTATCTCATGTCTTGCTCAAAAATCGCGCAGGAGACTTGGGTGTGAGTATTCGTTTTAACAAGAGCCATTTACCCTATTTCACTCTATGGCGCAGCACAACTCCAGAAACAAATTGCTATGTTACTGCTCTAGAGCCAGGTACTAATTTTCCCAATCCCCGTCCCTTTGAAGAGAAACATGAGCGGGTGGTTCGGCTTAAGCCTCGCGGCTCGTGGACTACTACGGTCGGAATGGACCTGCACATCTCAAAGGAGCAGGTCGAGGGGGCACAAGCTGCGATCAATCTCATTCAGGGTTCCATCCTACCTATCCTGAACGATCAACCGTTGCCTGACTGGTCGACTGCCTCTGTATCAATCTAGCCTATGTGAGACGTTGACATGCGCACAAACCATCTTTTTGTCGGACTTTTTGTAGTATCTACACTTACGCCCAAGCTGTTTGCGGTAGACAAAGTCTGGAATTTCAATAGCCCGTTTGGATTGGCTGTTAATAGTCAAGACTGCGTTTACGTTGCAGAAATCAAAGCGGCGAGAATCAGCAAATTCAATCTCGAAGGAGATTCGCAGGGCGTGATCGATACAATCCCTGGATATGGCAAACTGATGGGTCCCTTTGATATTGCCATCGGTCCAAACGATTGGATTTATATCACTGATTGTCTGGCACACAAAGTAATTGTCTTGGATGAGCAGGAAAAGCTTCAACTTATCCTAGGGGAGGAAAGTAAGGGCATGTCCCCTGGGCAATTTTCTGAGCCCCATTTCCTAACCGTGAATCAGCATGGTGAGATCTTTGTAGCCGATACTTTTAACGCACGAATACAAAAATTCTCTCCAAGTGGAGAATTTATTTCGGCGTGGGGTCAGATTGGCATCAAGCCTGGTGAATTTCTACATCATGGCTACCTCGCTTGTGTTGGAGTCGACAATGAAGGTTTTCTGTATGTCCGTGAATTTGATGGAGGGCGAATACAAAAATTCACCGAAGACGGAGTTTATGTTGCAACCTTCAGCAGCAGAGGAACTGAGCCAGGACAGCTTGACGAAGGCTACGGCCTCTCTGTCATAGCTAACAGACTTATTTGCCCTGACACGTTTCAAAGCCGAGTGCAATTGTTCGATCTGGATGGCAAGCTCCTTGAAGTCTGGGAACCTGGTGAGGGGAATGGAGGCCGACAATTAAATCATCCAGTTGACATTGCCCAGGCAAGAACTGGCGAACTGGTCATGACGGACTGGAAAAATGAACGCGTTGTGAAACTAAGTTCTAGTGGGAAGTTTCTGGGAGATTGGGGTCGGTCTCAGGAGGGCTTGGTAGATTGGAGTCCTCCGGATTGGTATAAGCGTACATCGAATAAACCGATCAAAGTAGGTCTCTATGGAGCAACTGACAATACCACTTTAGATCGAGCAAGCGCTAATGGTATCGATATCATTTATCCCTCTCTTGACAATCAGCACCGTGACTGGGGCATTAATCAGCAGGTTAAACATGCCAAGGCTTTGGATGTTGAAATACATCCTTCGATAGCTTGTCTTCCATTTGGCAATGGCAGTGAACCGAGCGAAATATTTCAAGAGCATCCAGAGTGGTGTCTTTGGAAAAGAAGTGCGACTGAACCACTTTCCACAATTTTAAGTTGGGCAAACGCCGGAGCTAGATCTTTCCGTGCAGACCATATTGCTTTTCAGGTTCAAATCCACGGCGTTCAAGGAGTCATGCTAGACTATATCCGTTACCTGGGAACCGACTATGGTTACGACCCGATCATTATTGACGGATTTCATCAGAAATATGGCCTCAACCCGCTCGATCTACCTCAAGATGACCTTCGCTGGATGCAGTATCGTGCAGATTTCGTCACCGCTTTTATCGTTGAATTACGTGAGAAGCTGGAAAGACAGATCCCGGATCGCCGAGTGAAACTCTCAGTTTATCTGTCGGGAGACAATCCAGCTCCTGATGAGTATCTTAAGCAATCATTGCAAGACTGGAAAACTTGGGCACAGATGGGAGTAATTGATACGGTAAATGTCGCTTGGTATACCCGCGATTTCGATCAGATCTACTCTGCAGTGCGTCGAGTGCGTGAAGCAGTTCCCGATGAAATAGAAGTTAATAGCTTCATTGCTTGCTACGGAGGAAATTTGAATACGTCGGATCTTTTGAGAAAAGGCTTTGAGGCGTCAATCGCAGGAGGAGCGGATCAAGTAACTATTTATCGGGGAGATTCCGTTGACGAATTAGGATTGTGGGAAGCTATTGGAGGAATAACCACAGATATTAAAAGTATGCAGGTGGGAAGCTCTGCTGAGGATTAATCGATCCCTCAGTTTTCATAATAATGGTTTGATCCTTGATTAAGCATCAAAGAGATCGTTGAGAAGATGCTTTGGAAGAATTCATCTTAATCGGTTGGCATTGGTGGGGTAGCAACCTTGCTATCCTACGTGATATTACTCACACTTTCTGATGAAGTGATTTCCCAGAGTCTCGGGTATGTCACCAAGCTGCGTGCCAACGTTATGAATTACCATCGTTTGGATGGACATCGGATTCGGCTTTTAGAATCCCTGTATATGAAATTCATATTGTACATGACGGTTGATGGCTGATTTTCTGAGTTACCTTAGGAGTTGGTTGACTCTAGTTAATTCTGCCGACTAATAGGATGTTTTATAAATGAAATAATTCCCAACCGATATGTGGTTGGAATTGGTGGTTTCCGAAATACCTGGACTCGCAGAACGCTTGGTTGTCGAACGCTCTCAGTCCGGTGGCCGGCATGTACTCTATCGGTGTGTTACACCGATCCCAGGCAATCACAAATTGGCCCAGCGAACGATCGAGGTCGACAGTTCCGATGCGGTTGAGATTTCGGGCAAGCGTTATGTGCCCCGGCAGATCGCTGATCGGTTCGAGATTACCTGCACACTGATCGAGACCCGTGGTGAAGGGGGGCTGTTTCTGTGTGATCCCACTCCGGAATATCAGATCGAACAAGGTTCGCTTAGCTTGCTACCAATATTGACCGAGGCCGAGCGCTGCGTATTGATTGAAGCAGCCTGTGCACTTAATGAGGCGATGCCCGTGGTCACGTCCAATCCGTCCAACATGCTCGGTGAGAGACGAGAATTGAATAACTGCCCAGACTCATTTCCCACGATTTCTAAGATCAGTGGCGTTCCCAGAATGTCACTTATGCGGTTTTCACGGGGTGAGAGCAATCTTAGATTGGATATGGCAGACAAGTTGGCGGACTATTTTGGTCTGCAGCTGACAAAGCGGCGTAAAGGATAGTTAGATCAAAGCTCTGGGCACACTTTATCGAACACCCGCGCACGCGCGAGGAAGAAATTAATCGAGAGGTCTTATATGGCTAGCATATCCAATGATCCCAATGGTAGGCGTCGGCTTCAGTTTTCTGATGCGAATGGCAAACGTCAGACCATCAGGTTAGGCAAGATTGCCAAGCGGGCTGCCGAGTCGATCAAAGTCCATGTTGAGCATCTGTTGAATGCCTCACTTAGCAAACAACCCGTGGAAGCGGAAACTGCTCAATGGGTGGCTAGCCTTGATGACGTGCTGCATGGCCGCCTGGCGAACGTAGGCTTAATTCGAGATCGAGAATCGGTACTCCTGGGGAAGTTACATAGACGATTACATCGCTGGCAGAACCGATGTTAAGCCATCAACCAATGGCAAGTACAAAATATGTAAAGCAAAACTTCTGGAGCACTTTGGTGCAGACAAACCCTTGCGGGAGATCACCCCTGGAGATGCGGATATTTGGCGGCGAAAGCTGAAGATGTCGAAGTCTGAGAATACCGTACGAAAATACATAGCACTCGCCAAGACTTTTTTTACAGCTGCAGTTCGCAAAGGCGTGATCTCTGCGAACCCATTCAGCGATTTACGCTCCACTACGCTGGCAAATCCAGATCGCTTTTACTTTATCACTCGTGAGGAGGCTAACAAAGTCCTCGAAGCATGCCCCAATGTCGAATGGCAGTAACTCTTCGCTTTAAGCCGTTATGGGGGTCTTAGGTGCCCTTCGGAACACCTGGGACTGAGATGGGATGACGTAGATTGGGAACATAATAAGCTTCGAGTTTACTCACCAAAGACCGAGCACTACATATGAAAAGCTTCACGATTGATCCCAATTTTTCCTGAGTTGAGACCGTACTTGGAACAAGCATCTGAACTTGCACCGCCAGGCACTGACTATGTGATCAATCGCTACCGTGATACGAACATGAATCTTCGCACGCAGTTGGGAAGAATCCTTGATCGCGCCGGGCTGGAACAATGGCCGAAGATTTTCCAGAACTTGCGAAGTACGAGACAGACGGAGCTGGCTGAGTCTTACCCGCAGCACGTGGTTTGTGAATGGATCGGTAATAGCAGGGCGGTAGCCTCGAAGCATTGTCTCCAGGTCACCGAAGATCACTTCCAATAAGCGACGCAGAATCCGACGCAGACAGTGCAGGTAAGCGATTGCCAGCAGAAGACTGAAGAACAGAAAAGCCCAGCAATGTCCCTTCTAGACACTGTTAGCCATTACTGTACACATGCACAAGCACCCCGGGCAGGACTCGAACCTGCGACCAATGGATTAGAAATCCATTGCTCTATCCAACTGAGCTACCGGGGCATTATTGCTATTTTAGCCACTCGTTTTCTCCACGTAAGCAGAAAAGATGGCCCCCCAAATGAAGCAAAGATGGCTTAACAAATCGCTTTGAAGAGACGCAGAGTTCGATCCAATCCGCAAAAAGTCTCAATTCAGAGAATAGAAGGTAAGCGACGCCGACGGGGCTCGAACCCGCAACCACTGGATCGACAG